>Ga0209471_1001950_pt1 | contig 12107 bp, 10 predicted proteins | sample GraSoiAngelo_128_FD_185885 | JGI IMG/M metagenome (GOLD analysis project Ga0209471, IMG submission 185885) | Grasslands soil microbial communities from the Angelo Coastal Reserve, California, USA - 14_0927_12_20cm (SPAdes) (version 2) | ecosystem: Environmental > Terrestrial > Soil > Grasslands ...
GGCCGATGCCGGCCACGCTGACCGCGTCGGGCATCGGCCGCTCGATGAGCATCACCTCGTGCCCGGCGTCGCGCGCGGCGGTCACGAGGTCGACGAGGTCAGGGGTACGTTCGAGCTCGCGCCCACGAATCCTCGTTGCCGCAATCATCCGCGCTTCTCGATGTGCTCCCGCGCGGCGCGCAGCAGGGTGCGCTGGAAGTGGTGGCGGACCAGCGTGCCGCTGGCCTCGAGCAGGTCGTTGAAGGTCTGTAGCAGCCGCCGCTCCGCGGCCTCGGTCTCGCCGCCCTCGGCCTGGATGCGCTCGCGAACGTAGCGGTCGAAGAGATCAACTGCCTGTCTCGCGGTCCGGTCGACCGCCGTGGCGTAATCCTTGCCAAGGTCCATGAGCGAGCCAAGCGGCACTCCGGCGGCGATGAGCTTCATGCCGGCCGCGATCGCCTCGAGGTCGTCGACCGGGTAGAGGGCCTCGTCTCCGCCCTCGATCGGAACGAGCAGGCCGGCCTGCTCCAGGCTCATCAGCAGCGGTTCGGCGACGCCGCTGCGCTCGGCGAGCTCACCGAGGGTCAGGGTCTGTGGGACCGATGGACGGGTGACCGCGGCCACGAGCGCTTCGTCGGAGGCTTCGAGCTCACCGGCGAGGAAGCGCTGGATCACGGTCAGGGTGAAGCCCTGCTGCTGGAGCTCCTTGATCCGCTTGAGCCGCTCGACGTGGGTCTCGCCGTACCAGGTCACGCGGCCCTCGCGGCGGGGCGCCTCGAGCAGGCCCTTGCCCTGGTAAAAGCGGATCGTATCCACGGCCACCCCGGCGGTCCGGGCCAATTGTTCGATCCGATACTCCATGAGTACTTACTCTAACGATCAAGCGGGGCAAGGCTGATTACGCCTCGCTGTATCCAGCGGCGTCCATCGAGGGCTGGAATTCAGCTCCGTTGGCGCCATCGAGGCGTTATCGGTGCGCGTCTAGCCGAATGAGTTCCAGTAGTACATCCGGTCGAGCCAGCCCGGGTCGGTCCGGTAGGCCCGCGCGAACGACTCCACCGAGTCGACGTAGTCGAAGTCGTGGTTGTACTGGAAGATCGCGTTCCGCATGTTGTAGGGCGCGCCGTTCCGAACCAGGTAGCGCGCCGCGGCGAGGATCGCGTCGTGGGGATTGTGGATGTCCCCGCCCTGCCCGTATTGAGTCCATGTGCTGGGCAGGAACTGCATCGGCCCCTGCGCGCCGGCTGACGAGGTGTCTTTGACGCGGCCAAAGTTGCTCTCGATGTAGTTGATCGACGCCAGGTAGCTGGGGTCGATCCCGTAACGGCGCGCTGCCTCGTTGTAGTAGGACCGCAGGGCGCTCAGGGGCTCGGCGTCGGTGTAGGCGTGGTTGAAGTGGACATTGACCAGGTAGTACTGGTCGATCCCGGCGAGGATGTAGAGCGAGTGCAGCGCCGCGATGTAGTCCTCGAGCCCTGCTGCCACGTTCGGGGGCAGCAAGGCCATGACCGACGACTCGACGCTCGCGTACCCGGCCAGCTCGTAAACGCGTAGCTGCTCCTGCCGCGCCGCCTGGCGAAACGCGTAGTTGGCGTTCGCGACGGCGATCTCGTGGCGGATCGTCTCGGCGAGCCCCGACGGCTGCTGCGCCGCGAGCGCCTGCAGGGTGGTGGTGGCGTCCTGCATCGCCATCTCCGCGGCGATGATGCGCGCCGCCTCGTGGTGGGCGTTGGGACCGGCGCCTGGATCTTGCGCCAGCGCCGCGTGTGGAAGCGCGGCCAGGACGGCGGCGCAAAGTATCGACGCGCCGAGTCGAATCAGGCGGTGCCCTCGATCGCGGTCAGGTCGATGCGCTGCTCCTGCGGGACCGACGGCATGTCCTCTGGATAGGGATCCTTTTCGTTCGGCAGGCGCAGCCCAACCGATTCCAGCAGGCCGCTGATCTCGTCGCCCATGAGCTCGCCGCCTTGATTGATCAAGGACTCAACCGCCTGGTCGATCGCTTCCTTGTTGACGTACATAAGGCGCCAGTCGTCGATATAAGCCGACCCGAGGACCTGGGCCACGACTCGTCGAGCGCGGGGATTGTGGAGTACAGCGCCTTCCCAGGTGGATTCCTCATGCATCCCCTGTGTGATCTCGGACACCGAGATCAGCTGCTCCCCGATATTGGCCGCCTTCGTCGACAACTTTGGGTCGAGATTGTCCGCGCCCATCCCGATGGTGCCGACCATGCGGCACGCCATAGCGGTGGCCATCCTCAGGTCGCCGAAAACGCCTGCGGAGTTCTCGCCGTAGAAGACGCGCTCGCATGCGATCGATCCAAGACCGTGCCGGATGTCTGCGGCGAGCTGCGAGCGGAAGATCGAGAATTGCTCTTCCGTTGGCAGCGACAGGTGATATCCGCCGATCTCGCCCTGCGCGCTTGCGCGCCGCCGGATCGAGAGCCGAACGTGAGCGTGGTCCGACTGAAAGAAATGCGATGCGATGGCATGCCCAAGCTCGTGTCGGGCGACGGCGATCTTGTCCTTCTCTGAGTACTCGACTGGAATCGCGAGACCTGCCTCCACGTTACCCATTGCTTCGCGAATGTCCGACCAGTTGAACGCGTCGCGTCCGTCTTCGAAGGCGTACAGCAGCGCCAGCGAGAGCACCTGCTCGATGTCGGCCGGCGAATACTTCTCGCAGATTCGAGCGAACTCGTCACGCCTGCCGGGCGTGTCGAGCGCGGGGTCGTGCTGCTTCTTGTCGAAGTACAGCGCGGCAATGTCCTTGCGCGACTCGCGGTCGGGCAGGCGGAAGACGATCTGGCGGCCGAATCGTCCGGGCCTGGTCAGCGCCTCGTCCAAAACGGCGGGCCGGTTCGTTGCGCCGATGAACAGGATGTTGTAGTTGGGCGCCTTCAGAGGGCGGATGCGGAGCGAGAGCTTGGTGCCGTTGGCGCCGATCACGCGAGGGACGAAGAGGCCATCGAGCGTCAGGTTCACCAGGCTGCGCAGCTGCCGGATGATGAAGCCCGGGTTGTCGATGCCGTCCATCAGGACCAGCAGCATGTTCAGTCCCAGCTGTCCTCCGCCCATCATTCCGCCCATTCCGCCCATCATTCCGCCGCCTTGCTGTCCCGAGCGCCGCATGCCAAGGGCGTCGATCTCGTCGATGAAGACGATGCATCCGCCCCAGACCTTGGCCCGCTTACGAGCCGCGCGAACCATCAGGTAGACGCTCAGAGCATCAATGCCGAGGAACATTCCGGCGAAGGACCCGCCGTTGGCGATGTAGATCGGCACATGCAGCGACGATGCGATTGCTTTGGCAAGCATGGTCTTGCCCGTCCCCGGCGGGCCGACCATGAGAACGCCGCGCTCACGCTTTCCGCCAGCCTTGGTGAACAAGCGGCCGTGCTCGATGAGCTTGAGGATTCGCTTCATCTCGTTGACCGCGGCCTTCTGGCCGCGGACGTCCTCGATGCTCACCCCGAAGTTTGCGTCGTCCGGGTTGATCATCGTCTTGCCGATGCGTGTGTAGAGATAGAAGGGACCGAAGAACAACATGAAGTTGGCGCCGAGGAGGAAGAACAGATAGATCATCTGGGTGAAGATCTGCTGGAGAAGCGTGGGTAGGGCCAGCAGGGCGTCAGCGGGTGCCAGACCGAACGCCAGGTCCATGATCGCGAAATAGAGGATCGGGATCGCCGCCAGGAAGATGGCACGCTTCCAGAACACCGCGCGGTTGGTCTCGACCGTGCGCTGCAGGACGTCGGTTTCGGGCGCGATTCGCTCGCGCAGAATCAGGGCGCGGCGCGCCATGCTCAGGATGCCGCGCGCCAGCAGCATGGCGATGACCGCGTACAGGAGCGACCAACCGATGCCCAGCTGAAGTCCGATCAGCCCAAAGGCAAAAGCTGAGGCGCCGACGAAGAGCGTGAAGATCCAGAAGATGATCACGGCGGGGTCAATCCACTATACGCACTGGGGTTGCAGTCGCGACGAACGCCAGGATGGCCAGGCCCAGCGCGACCAGGACGTCGCCGGGGCTGTAAACCTCTGGCACGGGATATAGCGAGATCCAGTCGGCAAGCGGGTTGAGATGTGTCTGAGACCCCATCACGATGTACTGGCCCATCGTGCCGTGCCTTGCCAGCGAGGCGGCCAGCTCCGGCGTGACGGGCATGCGGGCTCCGTTGACCAGGATCACCAGCAGGTTGAGCCCTGCACCCGCGGTCACGAGCCAGATGCCTGGCAGGCGCTTGATGTGGAGGATCGTCCAGACCATGATGGCCACGAGCGCCAGGACGTAGAGGTACTGCGCGCCCGCGACCCGATTCAGAGGCGTTAGAAGGACGGCGGCCCGAATCGCCACCGCGGCCAGGATCAGCCAGGGCCAGCGAAAACGCAGGAGACCGAGGTTGGCGATCCTGCCCCCGGTCACCAGCCCAAAGACAAGGCCGACGACGATCGCAAAGACCCAGAGCACCTAAGGGGCGGCGAGTCGAGCGGCTGCTCCCGCCAACACCTTGACTCCGATCGGAAGCGCCGCCTCGTCGATGCGGAACCCTGGCGAGTGATGCGCAGGCGGATGGTCTCCCTCGGGCCGCGCGCCGAGCATGAAGTAGCAGCCCGGGATGCGGGTGAGGAACTCGGCGAAGTCGTCGCTCACCGTGAGCGGCCGCCCGAGCAGGCTTGCCCGATCGCCGATCAGCTCATGGCCGACGTCGAGCACGGTGCGTGTCACGTTCGGCTCGTTCATCAACGGCACTGTGCCGTGCACCAGGTCGAGGGACGAGGTCACCTCGAACTCGCTCTGGGTTTCACGCAGCAAATCGTGCAGCCGGTCCAGCGCCTGCTCGCGAAGCTCGGCGTTGAATGTACGCAGGCTGCCCTGCACGAGCACGCCCCGCGGCACGATGTTCCACGCGCCGTCACTGCTGATGTTGCCGACGGTCGTGTGGCACTGCACGCCTTCCTGCTCGAGTCCTTCGACCACCATGTGCAGCCTCTCCACGAAGAAAGCCTGCGCGGCCAGCACGTTGCCGCGCCTGCCCATCATCCCGCCGTGTCCCCCGGGACCCGCGAACTTGACATCAAAGGCGTCGGACCCCGCCCAGAGCAGCCCAGGCTTTGTGATCACCGTGCCGGACTCGATGAAGCTGGCGATGTGCAGTCCGATCACGGAGTCGGGACGGTGGTCTTCGAGCAGCCCGCGCGCGATCATCGCCTTGGCGCCTTCGACGATCTCCTCGGCGGGTTGAAAGACAAAGAGGTATCTACCGCCGACGTCCCAGATCCTGTCGATCAGGGTCCGCGCGACGCCGATCATGATCGCCATGTGAGCGTCGTGCCCGCATGCATGCATGCGGCCATCGATGCGCGAGGGGAAGTCGACGCCCGACTCTTCTTGAATCGGGAGGGCGTCGATGTCGGCGCGGAGCATCACGGTCTTGCCGGGCCGCCCCGTGTCGAGCAATGCCACCGCACCCGTTTCGGTCGGGCAGCTCTCCAGGTCCAGCCCCATCTCGCGCAGTCGCTCCTTGAGGTAGCGCGACGTCTCGTGCTCACTGAAGCTGACCTCGGGATGTTTGTGGAAGTAGCGCCGAAGGTCGACCACATCGTCGAGCACTGACTTGCTCGGCTGAGGAGTCCTGGCCTCTTCTTCAGTCATGGATCGAAACCAGGCTGTAGCCCCGGGCCGAGGCGTGGACGAAGGTGGCGCCCAGGCCGGGCTCCAGCTCATCGAGGCGGCGGCGCAGCGTGAGCAGGGCCGAGTGGACAGTCGAATGCGCGGCGTTGTTGCGGAACAGGCCGGCCTCGATGAGATCGCGCGCGGTGGCCGGCTTGGAGCCCTGGGCCAGGAAGAGGACCAGTGCGGCCTGCTGCTGAGTCAGGCGCACATCGCGCTCGCCCATCTTTACGGTCCGCCGAGTCGGATCGAACTCGAGGCGGCCGAATCGATAGCTGCCAGGACGGCCGGTGCCGCGCTCGACGAGGCGGGCCGCCAGGTCGGAGTAGATATGCGCCATCGGCACGTTGCCCTTGACGAAGTAGGAGCTGGCGCCGAGCTCATAGGCGCGCCGGATGGAGGCCGAGTTCACCTGGGCCGCCGAGAGGACGATCACAGGCAGGCCCGGATGGTGCTGCCGGATCCAGGTCAGAAGCTCGAACCCGGAATCCTCGTGCTCGTCGAGCACCAGGTCTAGCAGCACGGCGGCGACACGCTCGTGCTCGAGCAGCTCACGCGCAACGGGCGCGGAGGCGGCCACCGACGGCCGGTAGCCGAGATCCTGTAGGTCGATCCTGAGCTGCTGGAGCATCGCCGCCTCGTCCTCGACCACGAGGACGGATGAGCCGAGGACGTCGGCCGGGCGGTAGACCTCCAGGCCCGGCGGCAGCGGTGGCAGCCGCACCTCGCGCCTGGTGCTGCCGGCCGATCCTCGCCTGCTGCTGTGATTTTCCAAGGCCCCATCTACACTATTTTTAACGATTATTGACTACACTAGAATGATCAAATACGACCGGGTCCACGCATACTTGCTGCCGGACCTGGCGTAAATTGGAAAAACAAAGGGGTAAATTGGGGATGACGTGGCGACTTAAGGTCCAGGGAATCGTCTTTACGTTGGTCGTGCTCGGTGCACTCGCCCTCGCGAGCGGCGCGCAGTGGGTCGAGGCCTTTGCCGGCGTCGACTGGGGCTGGTAGGCAGCTCAAGAGTCTGAGTCTCGGCGCTCTCTAGAGCGTCGGATGGCGACCGGGAGGAGGGCATAGAGGTCCGCCCGGTCGACGGCTTTGCTCATGTAGCCGACCACGTCCGGGTCATCGGTCCCTGACGGGAAGACCGGGTAGGCCGTATAGAAGATGACTGGCACTTTCTGTCCGCGCGAGCGCAGCTCGTTCAAGAGCCCCCAGCCGTCCATTGGCTCCGGCAGCATCAGGTCGATGATCGCCACCTCAGGCTTGTCGGCCTGGGCACGTACCAGGGCCTGGTCGGCGTCCTCCGCCATAGACACTTTGTAGCCAAGCATCTTGAGGTCGGTTTCCAGGATCACCCTCCACGCGCGTTCGTCGTCGACGACGAGCACGGTGGATCCCCTGAGCTCCTCTGGGGTCGGCGCGATCGGCTTGGGCGGTGTGAACGGCATCGCGCTTCTGGCGCAGTATATCCGTGGCAATGGCGCAACCCCGGCGTAACACCACGTCCCACGTCTCGGCCGCGCCGGTGAAGCCTCTCTCAGCGAGAGGCAAGCCGGCGGCCCGGCCGCGGGCTCATGTCCGCGAGCTGGGCCCGAACGCGGCCGCCCTCGTCCACGAGCTGGGTACGTGTGTCACAGAGGCGGACCTGGTCCAGGTGCTGTACCGCGGCCTCAACACGCGCTTCGGCTACGACACCATCAACCTCCAGGTCCTGGAGCGCGAGGGCTGGTACCACTCCCTGCCGATCGACCTCGGAGTGCTGCAAGACGTGCGGCGCCGCCTCGTGCGCGACTCGATCTTCGCCCGCCAGTTCGCCAACCCTAAGACCACCGTCCTGCCGCTTGGGTCGTCACGCCAGGAGATCGGCAAGGGGCCCGGCAAGCGCATCCGGAGCAAGGTCGCGATCTGGGTCCCGGTGATGCACCAGAGCGAGCTCATCGGCAGCGTGATCTACCACACGTACCGCAAGCGGCGAGTGCCGCCGGCCGAGCTTGCCTTCCTCGACGAGGTCCATCACAGCCTGGGCATCCTGCTCGCCAACGCGTCCCTCAACGAGCTGACTCGAAACCAGGCCCGTCGCCTCGAGGCGCTGAACAGCATCGCCCGGGCAATGACGTCGACGCTCGACGAGACGAGCGTGCTGACCGGCCTTTACGACACGCTGCGCGAGCTCCTCCCGGTCGACCACCTGGAGATGGTCACCCTGCAGGAAGATCGCGCCAGGTTGATGCGCGTGGACGGCGATTCGGTGCCCAGCTCGCGGTGGCTGGCGCCGCGCTCTGCGGTCGCGACGACCGCACGCAACGTGGCGGCCGACAACAAGCCGGTGATCGTCCATGAACCCCAGAGCTCGCTGTGGGTCCCCCTCAAAGAGGGAGGTGTAGCGCGCGGCGCCCTGGGCATCCGGAGCTCGAGGCCCTACGCATACGAGGACTCGACGGCCGCCTTCCTGGAGCTGGTCTCGGACGAGGTCACACTAGCGCTTCGCAACGCCCGCAGCTACGAGGCGATCGAGGACCAGCGCCGCAGGCTGGAAGTGGTCAACGCGATCGGCCGCCGCCTGGCCTCAAGCCTGGACCGCTGGTCGATCATGCGCACACTGCGTGAGGAGCTTGCCGCATACCTCAAGTTCGACGGCTTCATCCTGGCCACCATCACCCAGGCCGACGAAGGACCGGTCGCGGAGGGCTACCAGTACGTCGGAGGGGTGGAGGAGGTTGTGCCGCCGGTCGCCCTGGCGGTCACCGGCCCGTCGCGCGAGGCGTACGAGACGGGCAAGCCGGTGCTGGTGCGCAAGTCGCCATGGGCGCGCAGCTTCGAGGGCAAGGAGCTCGAGCGCGAGGTCTGGACCGTGGGCCAGGGGGCTGCGGTGTTCGTCTCGGGTCCGCCATCGGACCGGCGAAGGGTGTCGCGCTCCTTTGTCTGGGTGCCGGTGCTGAGCGGCGAGCGGATCACCGCGATGCTCTCGCTCCAGTCGTACAGGGAGGACGCATTCGACGATTGGCACGTCAAGCTGCTGCAGGACGTGGCCGCGCACGTCAGCCTGGCCCTCGCCAACGCCGACCACTTCGCCCAGGCGCAGACCGAGCGGGCTCGTCTCGAAGCGCTCCACATGCTGGAGCTTGGCGTCGCCGGCGCGTCCGATGAGCGCCAGCTCGCGGATGGCGTGTTCTCAGTCGCGGGCGACTACCTCGGCTCGACGCACATGGTGCTGGCCTACGTTGATGTCGCCGGCCTGGTGGTGGGCTTCACCGCGCAGCGTGGCGAGGCTGCGATGCCGATCGGTCCAGTCCCGATCGACGGCGCTCCTTTCTTCCGCCGCATGCTCGAGTGCGGCACCGAAGTCCAGGATGGAGTGGCCGACGAGCCGGCGGACCTGGGCGGACCGATCGGCGGCTACATCTTCACTCGCTCGCCGAGCCATGTCGTGTGGGCGCCCATCACCCAGGCCGACCGCGTCGTTGGCGGCGTCGTCGCCATGCGCAACGACGGCGGGCGCTTCCAGGCCACGCACCTGAAGCTGCTCGAGGCGGCGATGCCCGTGGTGGGCATCGCACTCCGTACGATGCGGCTTCACCACACCAACGAGCTCGCGCTTGCGCAGTCGGTGCGCATCCAGGAGCTCGCCGCGCTCGCCGGTCACGAGCTGATGAGCGTCGTCGCGAACATCGCGGACCAGGCGCGGACCATGCTCGAGTGCGCAGGCGCCGTGTGCTGGGCGTTCGACACCGAGGGCCGCGTCACGGCGACGCGCGGCAGCGGCGACGCCGCCGCCGACGAGGTGCTCTCCTGGGCTGGGCTGAACTCCGACGACCGCATCGCTCCTCCGGGCATCGTCAGCGGCACCGCGCATGACTTGGCATGGAACATGGTCCCGCTCTGGTACGGCGATCGTCTCGTGGGCGCGATCGGCGCGGTGCATGCATCGACCCTTGTTGCCGAGCCGAGCGGGGCGGCCCTCGACTTCGCGCGCCACGCCGCGGTCGCGATCGAGAACGCGCGGCTAGTCGCCGAGACGCGTGGTCGCATCCGCACCCTCGAGGCGGTGGCCGCTTTCACCGAGCTGACGCCGACCGAGCCGGATCGCGCGCGCTCCGAGATGGCGCGCCTGGTGAGCCGCGCGCTGGCCGGGTCGCAGGGCGAGCTGTGGCTTCTGGAGGACGGCGAGCTCGTGCGGCGGTCGGACGACGGCGAGGCGTCGCCGAAAGTGCCGGTCAGCGATAGCGCGCAGCTCTTGCGAGCTCTCACCGCGTCGGCCGGAGGGCGTCGACTGCGCGCCCTTCTCGACCTGGTCGGTGCGCCGCAGGACGCTTTCGCCATCCCGATCCAGGTCGAGGGCAGGTTCGCCGGTTTGCTCGTAGCGCGAATGACCGCGGGCGGCGCGGAGACGCGAAGACTCTCCGCCGTTCTGGCCGGCCAGGCGTCGGTGCTGCTCGGCCAGCTCGAGCTCGTCGACGCGCTCGACCGCGAGAGGCGGATGATGAACGCGATCCTCCGCCACTCGCCGGTGGGAGTGATGCTCGAGGACGCGGCGGGGCGGATCGTCTACGCCAACCCGGAGATCGAATCCATCTACAGCCTGCAGGCATCCGAGATGCCGGGGCGTAAGCCCGACGAGGTCTACAGCGCGGCCGGTGCGACGCTCGCCGAGGACGGCGAGTCCGATGGGACGATCGAGCTGCGCATGAAGGACCCCGACCGGACCGTGCACGTCAGGCGCGTCGTCATCCCCGGACTCGAGGGGGAACCCGCCGGTGTGTTGACCCTGCACGAGGACGTGACCGCGCAGCGCCAGGCGCTGGAGGCGAAAGACCTGATGCTCCGCGCGATCGGGCACGAGGTGCGCAGCCCCGCTGCCGCTATGAAGAACACCCTGGCCGGAATCATGCAGTGGGACGAGACCATCGATTCCACGGGACGACGGACGCTCCTCCAGGAAGCCTACGAATCTTCAGACCGGCTGCTCAGCCTTGTCGAGAGCCAGCTGATCATCGCCAAGCTCGAGACCAAGCACTTCGAGCCCCGTCCCGAGCCGCTCGACCTCGACTCGGCCCTCACCGGCGTGCTTGCCGTGCTGCAGCACCGCTACGCCGAGCGGACCTCGGCGGTGCAGGTCAACCTGCCAGAGGGTCTGCCCCAGGCTTTCTGCGAGCCCGCCCACCTGAGCCAGGTGCTGACCAACTTGATCGGCAACGCGCTGGAGTACACGACCAAGGCCGTGCAGGTTGAGGCGCGCCAGGTCCAGCGAGGCTGGCTGGAGATCTCGGTCGCAGACAACGGCCAGGGCCTGCCCGCCGGCACCCTGGACACGGTCTTCGAGAAGACGGGCCCGGCCGGCCGGGGCCGTTCGCAGGGCGGACTCGGGCTCGGGCTATACCTTTGCAGGCTCGTGGTCGAGCGCTCGTTCGGCGGCCGGATCTGGGTTGCGGCGAGCGACCGGCGCGGTACGACTTTCCGATTTACGGTTCCGGCGCGGATTCGCACCTAACCTCCCGTTAGACAGGCTATGGACGCCAGGCCGGAGTGGGTTCGCGTCGGCGGCGGCATGGAATCGATCCCCGACCACGCTCGGCATGGCCCGGCCGATATCGATTTCCCGCCACCAGGCGGACCGTGGGAGCCGCTCATCCTGAGCGGGCGGCTCGTCGGCTGGGCGCAGAGCGGCGGCCTCAGGGCGGCGAGAAAGGCAGCGGAGGTGGGGCAGAGGTTGGCGAGCGAGCAGCGGGACTACGTGCTCGGGCGCCTCGGCCACAAGCTCCGGTCGTCGGTGCTGGCGCTCCAGGAATCGGCCCGCCAGGCCGCGTTCGGGCGGCCTGAGCTCCTCGAGGCGGTGTTCGAGCAGGCCCAGGAGGTCGGCCGCAGGGCTGCCGGGCTGGAGGCGGCGGCCATCGAGCCGAAGGACGGGGCGCGAGGTGTCGTCCTCGGGGCAGTGCTCAACCTGGCTCTTCCGGCCGCCGCCCGTGACCTGCCGCCCGAAGCGGTTGTCGTGGGCTCGGAACCCGCCCTGGTCGAGGCCTTCACCAGGGTCAGGGACTGGCTCGGAGACTCGCTCAGCGTCGCCGCAGAAGGCGCCGGGTCATGGTGGAAGATCCACATCGCGGTCACCGGCGAGCGGCGCCAGCCGTCCGTGCCCGAGCTCGGCGAGCCGCTTCTCCGCCTGATCGTCGACACGCAGCTGGACGGCTGGCTCGACGCAAGCCCGCCCGACGGCATCGACATCTATCTGCCGGCATACCGCCCCCGTTGACGGCTTGGGTCACTCGCGTCGTCGCCCCGAACCCGGGGCCGTACACGGGGCCGGGCACCAACACCTGGATCGTCGACGCGGGCCCGGTGGTTGCGGTGATCGATCCGGGGCCCGACGATGATGCCCATCTCGAATCCATCAACCGGCGGCTCGGGGGGAGGACAGTGGGTGTCGTCCTCGTTACGCACGGACACCC
>Ga0209471_1001951_pt1 | contig 12104 bp, 13 predicted proteins | sample GraSoiAngelo_128_FD_185885 | JGI IMG/M metagenome (GOLD analysis project Ga0209471, IMG submission 185885) | Grasslands soil microbial communities from the Angelo Coastal Reserve, California, USA - 14_0927_12_20cm (SPAdes) (version 2) | ecosystem: Environmental > Terrestrial > Soil > Grasslands ...
TAGAGCAGGGCGAGCAGCATGTGAAGCGGATCGACGCGGTAGTGGCCGAGCTGCTCGGCTTCACGGTGCGCGTGGTTGAGCATGTACCGGGTGCCGGTGCCAATCGGCGTTGTCTTCCACGACGACGATTCGGCGCTGCCTCCCGCGACCCGAAGCGACTCGAGCTGCTTCATGTCCGCTCCCATCGCTTCGAGAGCGCGACGTGCGGGATTCCGTGGCTGGAAGACGATGCCACAGAGCACGTGCACGGGCTCGACCGTGGCGGCCCCACCCTGTGCCGCGAATCGCTGCGCGAGCTCCAGGACGTCATCGGCGGAGTCGGTGAGAGGGATGTCCTTGCCGATCTGTTTCAGCGTCCAACCTTCGCTGGCGCCTCCGGAGACCGGCTGTGGCGTGGTGGCCATGTTCAGGGCGTCTTGACGGTCCCGATGCGCATCCGAAGCCGCCCTTCAATCTGTCCTAGCAGCCAGGCCGCGAATTGCTCGTGGGATGGGTGTTGCTCCTTGACCACTTCCAGCATCTCGTCATGGATGTGGGTCAAGAGCTTCAGGAACTCGCTGTCGTCCATTGCCCACCTCCTCGGCCTCGGCATGGTGCCCGCAGGGCCGGCTGGGCAAATTGTAGACGGCTCTGCGCAACAAAAAAAGCGGCCCGGGGGCCGCTTATTCCCTCTGCGCGCCGTCAGACGTCCGTGTGCTCGATCTCTGTGACCTCGGTGGTGTGGTGGTGGTGCCGGGTGCCGCCATACATCCCGCCCGCCAGCAAGTTGTAGGCGACGCCGATGATGGCCAACACGAGCAATAGGAAGATGAGACTGCCGCCGATGTGAAAGCCGATGCCGAGCAGCCAGAGGATGACGAGAACCGCCACGATCGTCCAGATCAAACTCGCCAAGAGAGTGCACCTCCGTTAGATGGGCCCGTTCGCATTTGGCCCAGATTTGATATTAACGATATCATCTATCATGGGTCAGCCATGACAAAGAGTCAAGAGTCGAATGGCGGTCGCCGTTACTGAGGCCTGGCACGGCAGTCCGTCGGCCGATGCGGCGGAGCTGGTCGACCCGGTCGCGTCGGCCCGGGCCGCAGGGCTGCGTTACGTGTCCGACCAATCTCCTGGACTACGGCGGAAGCGGGTGGGGAAGGGGTTCACCTACACGGCCAGCGACGGCCGCACGATCCGCGACGCGGAGACCATCCGCCGGATCAGGCGTCTGGCGATCCCGCCCGCCTGGACGGACGTCTGGATCTGTCCCGACCCGCGCGGCCATCTCCAGTCGACAGGGCGCGACGCGCGCGGGCGAAAGCAATATCGCTACCATCCCGGCTGGCGCGAGGTCCGTGACGCGGTCAAGTACGACCGCATGCTCGCCTTCGCCGAGTCGCTGCCGAAGATCCGCGAACAGACCGACCGCGACCTCGAGCGACCCGATTTGCCAAGGGAGAAAGTGCTGGCGACCATCGTTCGCCTGCTGGAAGACACCCGAATCCGCATCGGGAACGACGAGTATCGAAAGGAGAACGGCTCGTATGGGTTGACAACGCTGCGCAACCGACACGTCAACGTCATCGGCGCCGAGGTGCGGTTTACCTTCCGAGGCAAGAGTGGGAAGTCGCACACCGTCGAACTCCATGACCGCAGGATGGCGCGCGTCATCAAGCGGTTCCTTGAGATCCCTGGACAGGAACTCTTCAAGTACGTCGAAAAGGGCGAGGTGAAGGCCATCGACTCGGCCGACGTCAACGACTACCTGCGGCAAATCACCGGCGACGATTTCACCGCCAAGGATTTCCGCACCTGGGCCGGCACCATTCTCGCCGCCCGATTTCTGCGTGAGACGGCCGGCGCGACGAATTCGCGTGCAGCCAAGAAGCAGCTGGTCCATGCCATCGCCAGGGTTGCCGACGAGCTCGGCAACACGGCTGCGGTCGCGAAGAAAGGCTATATCCACCCCGCGGTCATCGCCGCTTATCTCTCGGGCGGACTCAAGCCCATCCGCGAGAGAGATGACCCCGATCCGTACAAGCTATCGGCTGAAGAGCGGAGCTTGCTGGCGCTACTGGGGAAGGCGGCCTGAGCTCGGCATTTCCCTCCCCCGCTTGCGGGGGAGGGCAGGGTGGGGGCTACCGCGCGCTCAGGATGAGGTAACCGGAAATCGAGAGCAGCACGAAGAGGGTCAGGATGCCCACCGCCGCGAAGGCAGGAAGGGCGGTGCTCTCGCCGTCCGACGTTTCCATGAGGTCCAATCGTGCGCGCTGAAGTTGAAGCCCTCATGAGCGCGTCATGTGAGTTCGCTAAGACCTGAGGCGTCAAATTTGACGAAGGCCGGGCGCGGACCCGGCCTTCGCCAGTCTGCCGTCGTCAGTCGTCCGAGGCTGGGAGAACGGTGATGTGGCCGCTCATTCCCACGACGTCGCCGTTCGGGAGAAGGGCACCATGGAGGGCGCAGTAGAAGTTGATCACGTTGCCGGGCATCGTGGGCTTCGCAAACGTCACCGAGAATTCTGTTCTCGGCACCGCCGCGCTGACGGCTGACACCTTGAGATTCCAGTAGTTGTACTGGCTCTGGTGGAACAGGAATCCCGAACTGAGTGGCGAGGTCCCGTCGTACGCGTTGGGATTGCCGGGGCCTGACGGGAATACTCCGAAAGCCGGGTCCCGCGGGTCGCCGGGCACCGGACCAAAGGTGACGGTATGCGGCTCGTGGAGATCGCCATCCTTAAACGTCAGCGCGTCGCCCACGCGAACCGTGATTGACGTCGGGTAGAACTTGACGAACTCAGCGACCTTGTCGCCCGCACCAACGAGAGCCTGACCGTCCGTCGCGGATGCGTGGCGCGTCAGTCGCGCATCGAGCGCCGTCGCGCGTTTCGTGTCCGCAGCGATCTGTGCATTCGCGAGCGTGATGTTCTCATCGTTGGTCCGCGGTAGCGTGCCGCTCTTCACCGTGATCGAGCCGTGCATGAACTGATGGAGCATGCACTGGAAGTGATATTTGCCGGCGGGGACGTCGATCAACACATTGAAGTGTGGTAGCTCGGCACTTGGCGGGCCAAGGGGCACCCCGCTCACGAATTTGCCCGCCGAATCCAATGGTCCCGGTGAAAAACCTCCCGGTCCAAGATAGTCGAGGATCGACTTGGTCGCCGGCGGGTTGAAGGTTACTGTGTGGAATCCTCCCCAGCCAAAGGACACGGTGTCCCCTCGATGGATCGTGATGTCTGATGGATAGAACCGATTCAACCCGGTGTCGACTTCGTTGCCGGCCCCGACCTGGATGTCCCACTTAGTGGGGCCGGCCACGGCGGATGCCGGGACGGTGGCGACAACCCCTAGTCCCGCTGTTGCCAGCGCCATCGACAATCCGAGCGTGCGAGCGCGCGCGATGAATGGCAGCATCGGCGTCGTTCCCTCCTCTTAGACCGCGCTTAAACGAGTACGCGCCCGTCTTACCACTGCCTGTGAAGAATGTCAATGAGATTGGCCGCGCCAAATTTGGCGGGGCTCAGTACCAGTAGTTCGAGCCTTCGGCTGAGCCTGAGCCGGTTGGCGCCGGCTCGTCCCGCAGCAGTCCCTTGGGTCCGGCCAGCGTGCGGACCGCCTGCTCCACGCGGGCGATGAAGCCGTCGTAGTCCTCGCCGGGTTGCGGGTAGAGCGGATCGCCGAATGTGATGCTGGCCGGGTGCCGCCGTGGGATGCGGCGGAATCGGGGGAAGACCTCGTAAAGGCCGTCGATGTAGGCAGGCACGATCGGCACTCCGGCGTCGATCGCCAGGATGGCGGCGCCTTTCTTGAAGGTCCCGATGTTACCGGTTCGGGAAAGCGTTCCCTCGGGGAAGATGATCACCGACCAGCGATGGGCGAGATGGGCTTTCAATCGATCCAATGCCGGCCGGGCGCCCCCGGAGCGCGGAATCGGAAAGGTGTTGATCAGCAGTTGCGTCAGGACCGCCTCCCATTTGCGCTTGAAGATCGAGTCCGCCGCGGCCACGACGAACGCTCGGAAACGGAAGCGGTTGGGGAGCGCCTGCAGCATGACGACGGCATCGAGCGCGCTGCTGTGGTTGGACACGAAGACAGCGCCGCCTTTCAGCGACTTGACTCGATACCGGTCGATGACGGTGAGCGGTGAGAAGGCGCCCATCAGCGGAAAGATCAAGAAGGTTTGGAGCACGGCGCGGGCGCCGCGGATCGATCCACGCTGGGTCCAGGCGGGAACCGTCACTGGCGGCGGGCTTGTGGCTCCCAAATTCTCCCCCTCCGGCGGGCCGCCCAGCTAAAGTAGGTGCGCGGGCGCCATGCCGGAACATCGCAAGCGTAGCAACCACAGGTCGGTTGGGGAAGGTCCATTGAGGACCCTGGCGACGGGCTGATGGCTCGGCCGCTGCGGGCGACTGAAAGCGTGTCCGCCGAGATCAGCCGAAACCTGGCCCTCGAGCTGGTCCGGGTCACCGAGGCCGGGGCCCTGGCCAGCGCGCGCTGGATGGGCCGGGGGGACAAGAACACGGCCGACGGCGCCGCGGTGGATGCCATGCGACGAGCGCTCGGCATGATCCCGATGGACGGCGTGGTCGTTATCGGCGAGGGCGAGAAGGACGAGGCGCCCATGCTCTACATCGGCGAGCAGATCGGCACCGGTGACCCGCCCCAGGTCGATGTGGCGGTGGACCCCATTGACGGCACCACGCTGCTCTCGAAGGGACTGCCGAACGCGATCTCCGTGGTGGCGATGGCCGCCGGGCGCGGATCCCTCTACGACGCGAAGCACGTTCACTACATGCACAAGATCGCTACCGGCGCCGATGCCGCCGGCTCGTTGAACATCGATGATCCCGTCGCCGTCAATCTGCAGCGCGTCGCCCGCGCGAAGCGCATGCGCGTCAGCAATCTCACGGTCGTGATTCTCGACCGACCGCGTCACGAGGCGCTCATCAAGGAAGTCCGCGACACCGGCGCCCGCATCAAGCTGATCAGCGACGGCGACGTGGCGGGCGCCGTCATGACCGCGATCGATGGCACCGGCCTCGATCTTCTCATGGGGATCGGCGGATCGCCGGAAGCGGTGCTGGCCGCCGCCGCGCTGAAATGCCTGGGCGGGGAGATCCAGTGCAAGCTCTACGCGCGCAATCCCGAAGAACAAGAGAAAGCGGAAGCGGCCGGTGCCACTTTCGACCGCGTGCTCGGCATCGACGACCTCGTGCGAAGCGACGACGTCTTCTTCGCCGCGACCGGAGTGACCGATGGCGAGGTGCTCCAGGGGGTCAAGTACCACATGAACTGGGCCGAGACGGAATCGCTGGTCACGCGCAGCCGCTCCGGCACGCTGCGCCGCATCTATGCCCGCCACCATTGGGGCTACAAGCAGCGGGAGTGGTTGGGCCAGCCCGAAGAAGGCTAGCCCGAGGCTCTCAACCTCCAGACGACGTACGGGCCGAGGCTCAGAAATCCGCAGGTGATCGCGGCGTGGACGAGGACCGGAGCGAGTAACGAAGCCGGCGACGGCTGCCAGAGATAGATCAGCCCCAGCCCCAGCCCAGCCGCGCTGGCTCCGGCGACGGGCCGCCAACCCCAGCGGTCGAGGAAGTGGTAGGCGCCGAAGGTAGCGGTGGCCACGAGCAGCGCGAGGAGCGGCGCATTCCACCAGCGAGCCAGGCTGCCCTGCAGGAATCCCCGGAAGAACCATTCTTCGATGGGGGCGTTGAGCACCAGGTAATAGCCGCTCTGGATGAGCAGATCGGGAGTCGTCGGGACAAACCAGCGGCCGCTGCGGCGCGAGAGGTAGACGTTGAACGCCGCGGCGATCGCAAAGCCGGCTACGCCGGCAGGGATCGCCACGAGAAGGTCGCGAAGAGGGTGCGTGAGCACCAGCCCGAGGCTGCGCAGCGACGTCCCCGACAGCCAGCTGAAGACGAATGGAACCAGCGTGAGCGGGCCCAGTCGAAGCAGCAGATCGAGCCGCATCCACGACCAGCTGCTCGCGACCGTCGTGCGCTGAACGGCGGGGGAACTAATCAGAGTGATCGATGACGTACTGGATCGCTTCGCGCTGGGCGACTTGGCGCAGCACGGCGTTTCGAGCTTACCCGATCGCCTGCGGTTCGACAGGTCGAGCTGTCCGATCGGCCGAGGTCGCGGAGCCCCGCACCATGGAGGTCACGGCGGCGAGGAGCGCAACGGCGCTGGCCACCAGGAAACCGTCCTGGTACGACGCGAGCGTCGCCACCGTTGCTCCGACGTGGTCGGCGAGGTGAGCCGGCATCCGCAGGGCGATGACGGCCGCGGCGGTTGCGGTGCCAAGAGCCATACCGAGGCTGCGGCTGGTGGCCAGCAGCCCCGCCGCCGTCCCTATGCGCGGCCGCGACGCGGCGCCCATGACCGCACTGTTGTTTGGCGAGGTGAAGAGACCGGTGCCGATCCCATTGAGGAGTAACGGTGGCACGAGTTGCGCGTAGTCGGGATGGAGTCCAAGCCGGCTCAGCCAGTAGAAGCTTGCGGCCATCAGGAGCATTCCGCCCGACGTCAGCGCGCGCGAACCCACCTTGTCAGAAAACCAGCCACTGATCGGAGCGAACACGACCATCGCCACCGGCACCGGCGTCAGAAGGATCCCGGCGTGGAAGTAGTCGAAGCCAAGGCCATGGATCAGGTAGAAGGGGACAAGCAGGTTGAGCATGAAGATGGCGAGGTAGGCCAGCACACTGCTGGCGAGCGACGCCGAGAACAGCCGGTCATTGAACATCGAGAGGTCGACCATCGGCGCCGCGGCGCGCTGCTCCCATCGGACGAAGCCGATGACGAGTCCGACGCTCGCGAGCAGCAGTCCAATCGTTGGGGGCGAGGAGAATCCCCAGGTTGGGCCCTGGCTCAAAACGAGCAGCAGGCAAAACAGGGCGAGTGAACCGATGAGAGCACCGGGGATATCGAACCGAGCCGGCTGTCGCCGCGTCCGGTCCGCCTCGTCGCGGAGGAAAAACAGTGCCAGCGCGATACCCGCGATCCCCAGCGGCACATTGATGAGGAAGAGGCCTCGCCAGGACCAGGTCACGAGCACGAAGGCCCCCAGCAGCGGGCCGACGGTCAGCCCGGCATAGATGAAGACGGCGTTGATGCCGAGCGCAAGGCCGCGTTCGGACGGAGGAAAGGCCCGCGTGACGATGGCCGCCGCTACCGAGAACATCATCGCGCCGCCCAGGCCTTGCACCGCTCGGCTGGCGAGCAGCCAACCAAAGCTGGGGCTGAGACCACTGGCGAGGGCGCCCAGCGTGAAGACGATGAAGCCCACGACGTAGAGAAGCTTCGTCGAGATCAGGTCGCCCAATCGGCCGAACGTCATCAGCAGCGACGTGATCACCAGCGTATAGACGACGATCACCCATTCGGCCGAGGTGACAGGCTGGTGGAGCGCCGCAGCCATCACCGGCAGTCCAATGGAAATCGTGCTGACGCCGATCGGCGGGCACAGCGCACCCAATGAGACGCCCAGCATCGTGCGCCACTTTTGCGACATGCGTTAGCGGGCGGTCGGCGACGCGGAGCGCGCGTCGCGCGCCAGCGGCTCGAGGGCGTCGGCTACGGCGGAAAGCTGGGCCGCGGAAAGGCGCTTGCCAAAATGCTCGCGGATTCCGCGGAGGTGGACCGGTCGGGCACGTCGGAGCCGCGCCTTGCCGTCCGCCGTCAGCGTCGCGAAAGTGCCTCGCCGGTCGGAGTCGCAGCGGGTCCGCTCCACGAGGCCGGCCTGCGTCATACGGTCCACCAGGCGCGTCACACCGCTGTGGCTGAGGCGCACCCGGTCGGACAGCTCTGTCATCCGCAGGCGCCGGTCGGGGGCCATCGCGAGCTGGATGAGGACGTCGAATTCGGCAAGAGTCATGTCCTCACTTTCGATCAGCTCCGCCTCGAGACGGCGTAGGAGTGATGCCTGGGCATTGAGGAAGGCGGTCCAGGCCCGTAGTTCGGCGGATTGTGGATCGGTGGCCATGCGGAATAGATTGTCGCATCAAATTGTTTGCTTTAGCGAAGGTTGCTTATGCAACAAATTCTAGATCCGGGAGGATTGGCGATATGAAGTGGGCATTTGACGTCTACCACAGCAGCGTTACGTTCACGATCCGGCACATGATGTCGAAGGTGCGAGGTCAGATGAAGATCAAGGAAGGCTGGATCGAGGTTGACAACGATACCCTGAACACAGCGAAGGTCAGCGTCGTCCTGGATGCGGCGAGTATTGATACCGGGGTGGAAATGCGCGACAACCACCTTCGCAGCGCCGACGGGCATTTTGACGTCGCGAATTATCCAACCATCACCTTTACCAGCAAGCGGATCGAGGGCAAGGACCCTTCGAACTTCAAGGTGATCGGTGACGTGACGATCCACGGCATCACGAAGGAAGTGGTGCTCGAGGCCAGCTTCAACGGCGAGGGCAAGGACCCATGGGGCAACCGCCGGGTGAGCTTCGACGCGCAGACCAAGCTGAACCGCAAGGACTACGACCTGACCTGGAACCAGGCGCTGGAAGCCGGCGGCTTCATCCTGGGGGACGAGGTCAAGCTCGAGATGGGTGTGGAGGCGGTACCGGCGCCGACCCCGGCCGAGGCCCAGAAAGAGATCGAGGCCGAAGTCGCGCTCGAGTCCCGCTAAACCGACCCCTTCATATACAGCCCGCCAGGTTTCTGGCGGGCTTTTTCTTGCAATCTTTCCAGTTGCCGGGGCGTTGCGTCCGCGGGGCGGAGCCGCCGCCGCCACCCGGCGTCAACCAGCTCTGCGTCGTGCGGAACCCCGGTCCGTTCGTCCCCTTGGCGGAGCTCGAGGGATCGTGGCAGACCTATGCCGAGAGTGGCCAGTTCCCTATCGCCGGCACCCTTGGTTCGATTAAGCGGACGACACTGGCTGGGACGTTGGCGCTGAGCGCCGATTTCCAAGGGTCGACAGTGGCGGGAGAGCTGATTTCGCGGCGATCCTGTCATCCTGGGAGTGGCACTAGCAGCTCGCTAGGTTCCCGCGTGTCGATACAGTTAGCGGGTGATCGATGATGCCTGGGCATTCAAGAGCGCCCTCGAACAAGCACGCGCCATTGCTGCCAGGCAGGTCAAGCCCAGCGAGCTGGTCGCGCTCTACTACGAGCGCATCGGGCGGATCGATCCCGAACTCAACGCCTACGTCCTGCTGACCCGCGAGCTGGCGGAAAGCCAGGCCGCGGCGTCGGAGAAGCGGGTCACGCGCGGCGAACAGCTCGGCCTCCTCGACGGCGTGCCGGTCTCGATCAAAGAGACGGCAGCGCTCGCCGGATATCGCAACAGCCTTGGCTCCCGAGTGTTCGAGAAATCGATCGCCCAGGTCGACAGCTTCGCGATCGGCCGCTTAAAAGACGAGGGGGCGGTCATCCTCGGTAAGACGAACGCGCCGGAGTTCGGGACACGCCCCATCACTGAAGGGCCGATGTTCCCGCCAGCCCGCAACCCGGTCGATGTGAGCCGGACCGCCGGCGGCTCGAGTGGCGGAGCGGCGGCGGCCGTGGCGGCGGGCCTGTGTGCCCTGAGCCACGGCGGTGACGGCGGCGGTTCCATCCGGATCCCCGCATCGTGTTGCGGGGTGGTCGGATTGAAGCCATCGCGCGGGCGCATCTCGAGTGGGCCGCTGCTTGGCGAAGACTGGGCGGGACTGGCCACGAGTGGCGTCATCGCCCGCACCGTCGCGGACGTCGCCCTCGGCCTGGACGCGATGAGCGGGCACCTGCCGGGCGACCCTTATTGGGCGGAAATACCGGAGCCGTTCCTGCGTGCGGCGGAACGCAAACCCGCGACGCTCCGTATCGGATGGACGATCGATGCGCCGACTCCGGTTGAGCCCGAAGTTGCGGCCAGCGTCGAGTCGGTGGCAGCGGAGTTGGCCCGACTCGGGCACCGCGTCAAGCGGGTCACACCGGACCTTGGGGGGTTTCGTCCGCTCATCCAGATCCTCGCGGTGACTGCGGTGGGCGCCTTACCGATCACCAACCCGGAGCTGCTCGACCCACTCAATCGGCGCATGCTTGAGGTCGCGCCGAGGTCGACGGCCGTCGATTACCTCAAAGCGCTGATCGAGCTGCACCAGCAAGCGCGACGGCTGATCGCGACCTGGGACGAGATCGACGTGCTGCTGACTCCCACCCTGACCTATCCAGCGCCCAGGATCGGTGCGATCGGGCAGGACGTCAACACCGCATCCGACGAGTTTCTCGACTGGCTGAGCTTTACCCATCCGTTCAACTGCACCGGGCAGCCGGCGATCAGTCTTCCGCTTGCCACCTCGAACGCCGGACTCCCGATTGGAGTTCAGCTCGTCGGCCGCCCGCGCGACGAGTACAGCATCCTGTCGCTGGGCGCCCAGCTCGAGGCAACGCTCAAGCCGCAGGCGCGCGCGAGTCGTCTTCAGCCCCGCTGATGTAGCGTTGCGCCCTGGCCCATGCCTGTTTTGCGACAAGCCGGCCTGCGGCCCTCCCCTCCACGTCAGCTTGCGCGAAGTGGATCCCACCATAGCGCCTGGAGAAACCGGCCTGGTTGGCGGCCTCACTGAAGGTTTCCCAGCGAAGCGTGACATCGCGGGCAGGCACGAATCCAGGTTCGAACTTGGAGCTCCCGGCTGGAAACGTGACCGAGGCCCGGAAGCCATCGCTTTCGGTGAAGAGTCTCAGGATCTCGGCCCCGGCCGCGCTGAAAGTGCTGTGACCTGAGCTGTACTCCGGGAAGGGCGGCGTCGGGAACGTTGAGGCCTGATAGGGAAACCAGTCCGCGCCGTCCATCAGTCGGGTGCCCTGATAAGGGCCACCCCAGGCGTGGACCCGTTGCCCGCGGAAGAGGTAGCGGATCGCGGTAATCGGCCGGACCGAGTCGAAGAATCGCTTGTTGTCCCAGCAGCAAATGCTGGCGTCAAAGACCGCGTTCGTGAGGGCAAAAAAGAGTTTGACGTCGGCCTCCACCCCGGTCTTGTTCGCACCGTGATGGTCACGGCGGGAGACATACTGGGCGAACAGGTCCCAGTGCCCCGGCGGCAGCTCGGAGTGCGGTCCATCAGCCCAGTACTCGGCGATCATCTTCTGCTCATCGGTGAGACCGGCGCTGATGGCGAGCAGGGCGCGAGCCTGCGACTCGTAAGCGGGCGAGTCATACCTGGCCGGACCGGTCGGCGATCGTAACTGGGCGGCGTTCGTGAGCGCGAAGGGCGTGACGTGCTGCCATTGGGCGCCGACGAATGGTTGGGTCACGACGGCTCCGGTCGCGTCGACGTAGCGCAGCGGCTGCCACCGATTCGGGTCGCGGACTGTTGCGGGATCGAATTTCGCGCCAGGTCGCAGATCCATTGGATCGTTCGCCGACGTGTAGCCGGTGTAGTCCGCGTAGGCAACGCCAGGCTTCCCGCCCGGCTCATCGCCGAGCTGGTTCGCACCGTCCCGGTGCCGGAAATCGAGGACCGCTCGTGCGGCCACATTCCCGACTCCCGCGGGCGTGGTATCGTCATCCGTCGTGTTCGCGGGCTCGTAAGCGAGCCGGCGCATCAGGGGATCGAAAACGCTGAGCCGGTCGCCTGGGAACAGATCGACCGCCGCTCGATACGCGGCGAAGCTGATCGCCGTGTTCATGTTGGCCAGCGTCCGTTCCTGGCGTGGCCGGCGCAGCGCGCCGCCGAGTCGGGTCCCGACAGCCTGATGGTCGTAGGCGGCCCAGGCATCAAAGATGCAGGTGTGGACGATGGCGAGGGCGCGCGCGACCATAGGAGGACCGAGCTTCGAATTCCGAACGCCCCGCAACGCGGCCTCGTTCCACAGCAGGACCACGCTGTCGCCGGAGGCAAACACGTTCAGTGGAAGACCACTCAATGCTGGGGTAGCCGCCGCCAGGGCTCCCCACTTGAGCGCGGTTCGGCGAGTAATGCGAAGCGGTTCTCGCTCGCTCATTACCTAATGGATCGTGACCCGACCTTCTAGCAGAATCTCATGGAAGGTCCTCCCCGAGATGACCAGCGTGGCCGTGGTGCCGGGGCCGCCGGCCGTCACCGTGAATGTGAAGGGCTGGCTGGGTCCGGCTCCGAGTCCGGTCACGACCGCCGTGCCCTTCAACACGGCAGTA
>Ga0209471_1001952_pt1 | contig 12101 bp, 13 predicted proteins | sample GraSoiAngelo_128_FD_185885 | JGI IMG/M metagenome (GOLD analysis project Ga0209471, IMG submission 185885) | Grasslands soil microbial communities from the Angelo Coastal Reserve, California, USA - 14_0927_12_20cm (SPAdes) (version 2) | ecosystem: Environmental > Terrestrial > Soil > Grasslands ...
GACTCAAGCGCCACGCCGCCCTCATCTGCGAAGTAAAGCTTGCCTTTGTGCCACAACAATCCGTCGGGCGAGCCGATACCGATTTTGTTCGTCGCGAACAATGTCGCCTTATAAGAGTGATCGGTCATGATCACAATGCCTTCCTTCTGCACCTTGCACGAGGTCAGGAAGAGAAAAGCGAATGACGCGATGGCGATGCTAAATTTCTTCATAAGTATGATTTCGAATTAAGCAGTCTCATGGTCGGGCGACTGCCCCGCTTATATCAACTCATTCCCAGCAGCACGTGCCGCCGCATAGCTGCCAATAATCCAAGGAAAGCTCTGATGTGAATCATCGTGCTCGAAACTTCGAAGGCGACGAGAAAGATAACGGCGCTGGAAAGAGCGCTGTAGCGAAGCGTGAGCGAAGTCAGCTTCTCGAGTAGTCCGCTGAATCGTTTTCGCAGTACAAATTGAATCAGTGACACCTCAACGATGGCGACCATCGCGCCCGCTGCGATATCCAATGGCGTGTGTTGCGCGCTGATCATCTTGCCGCCCATAATCACAACCAGCGTCCAGCCGAGTGCGAGCCATCCCAGTCGCCGCGACGCCAGCCAGATACCGAGGGAGATCGCGATGAAGAAACCTGCATGGTCGCTGGGAAACGATCCGAGGTCGTTGGTTTCCACATCGCCGCTCAACAACGCGCGATAATTCTTCTGACTCTCTTCGTCGAGCATGAACCGCACAGGCATGCGCTTCATTTCCACCAATTGCTCGCCTTCGAGCCGGTAAATCTTTTGTGACTGGATTTCCGGGCGCGGCAGGAAAATCGTCTTCGAAAGTACCTTGGTCGTCGTGATCACGCAGACCGCGGCAATGAGAGTCGCGATCAGAATCTTGCGCCGCGCATTCGTGCTGTTCGTTGATTTGCCGCCGTACCAGGCGGCCAGAAAGCAACAGCCGATCACGCCCGCCTTGGCCAAATCGTTGTCGAGAAAGAACGCGACGAGGCTGTCGAACAGCCACGATCTGCCGGCCGCACTGTTCAAGAGCAGCAGCAGCTTATCGTTCAAATCCGAAAGCCCGCTCGTGAGCGAAGCCAGAATCAATGGCATTAATGCTGAAATGACCAAAATAACCCCTCCGACTCATCTGCGAGTCATCAGCTGAAATAAATGTTCAAAACACACAACTTGCCAGAAAACGGCGGGCTCGCGCGGCGATCACAATTTTTGTCGCTAATTGTTTCGCCAAAACTGTGGGGAAACTCCGTGCTATTAACCATTTAACTATTGCGTAGTGGCTGAAGATTCGCCCTTCACATTGAGTGCCATGTCAACTGCGTTAATCCGTTCGAGTCTCAACATCCATTCATCGTTGACGGCAAGATTGATCGCCCCGCCGAGTCCTGTGCGACCGGATGCAGGCAACGAGTCGATTGTCGAAATGGTCGCGGCGCGAGCGATCGCTACGCCGAATGGTCCCGCGGTCATCTGCCGAGATGAAGTGTTGAGCTACGCCGATTTGGATCGTCGCGCGAACCAACTCGCTAATCGTCTGATTGCGCTCGGAGTGAAAGCTGGGAGGATCGTTGCCTTGTGCGTCGATCGTTCGATTGAGTCGGTAATTTCGACGCTGGCGATCATGAAAGCCGGCGGCGCGTTCCTGCCGCTCGATCCGAAGTATCCGATCGATCGTATAAGATTCTTGCTGAACGACGCGCAGCCGCGCGCGTTAATTACCAGAGAAAATTTGGCCGATCAGCTAGACGGCGGCGCCTGGGACATTATCAATATCGACGTTGACAGATTCGCAGCTTGTTCAAGCGAAGCGCCGATCGTTGAGATCGTGAAGACCCAGCTCGCGTACGTCATCTACACGTCGGGATCGACGGGCGAGCCAAAGGGCGTCGAAGTTACTCATGAGGGTTTGCTAAATCTTATTTTCTGGCATCGAACCGCCTTCGATGTAGCGTCGCGAGATCGCGCGTCGCATCTCGCGGGTGTCGGCTTTGATGCTTCGGTGTGGGAAGTCTGGCCTTACCTCACAGCGGGTGCTTGTTTGTATTTGCCCGATGAAGAGACGCGCCTCTCGCCGAGTTTGCTGCGTGATTGGATCGTTGAGAACCAAGTTACGATCAGTTTTCTTCCGACAGCCTTGGCTGAAGCTTTGATGATTCTCGATTGGCCAGACGAGACGGCGCTGCGATTTCTGCTCACGGGCGCTGACACGTTGCATCGTTACCCGGGCGACCATCTGCCGTTCACCGTGGTGAACAATTACGGGCCAACGGAATGCACCGTCGTGGCGACTTCGGGCTGTATTAATTCAACGGATGTGTCTGATCGGTTACCAACCATTGGACGCCCGATTGACAACGTGGACATTTACATCCTCGACGAAAATCGTGCGCCGGTCCGCGATGGCGAGGAAGGCGAGTTGTACATTGGCGGCGCCGGCGTCGCGCGCGGTTATCTCAATCGGCCTGATCTAACTGCCGAGAGATTCATTGCGGATCCGTTCAGCGCAAAATCCAGTGCCCGGCTTTATCGCACCGGCGACCGGGCGCGGCGACTCGCAAGTGGCGACATCGCTTACCTCGGCCGCGTTGACGATCAGATCAAGATTCGCGGGTTTAGAATTGAGCCGGCTGAGATTGAATCGGCGCTTGATCGGCATCCGGCGATCGCTTCGAGCGTGGTCATCGCGCGCGGCCCGAATTGTTCTGACAAGCGACTCGCTGCATACATCGCCATGCGCAACAGCAGTACTCCGGCGGCGGGCGAACTTCGCAATTTCCTCGGCTCATCGCTGCCCGATTACATGCTGCCGTCGCTGTTCGTGAAAATTTCCGCGCTGCCGCTAACCAGCAACGGCAAAATCGATCGCGCTGCGTTGCCTGAGCCCACGATTGAAAACACACTCCGCGACGACGACTTTGTCGCGCCCCGCTCACCGCTTGAAAAGAAACTCTCGGACATCGTTTGCACGCTGCTCAAGCTGGAGCAGGTCAGCGTTAACGACAACTTCTTCCTGCTCGGCGGTCATTCGCTGCTGGGCACGCAATTGATCGTGAAGATTCACCGCGGTTTTGGAGTAGACGTCGCGCTGCGCGCGTTATTCGACGCTCCGACTATTGATGAGTTATCCAACGAAATCGAACGGCTAATCATCGCTCGGATTGAAAGCATGAGCGAAGACGAAGCCCAGAGATTGCTCACTTGAAGGTAATATGAACTTCAGTCTGTGTTTCCCGGCCCCGGAATCCAGAGTGAAGCCCAGCCGTAAAACTTATGAGTGCCGACTCCGAATCCATCTCAACTCAATCATCGCAGACTCTCAGTCTCTATCACCTGCTCGACCCTGAGGTGCTGGCGAATCCTTATCCGCTGTATCAACGGCTGCGCACTGAGTCGCCCGTCCATTGGGATCCGTATCTGCACGCCTGGGTCGTCACGCGTTACGACGACGTAATTACGGTGCTGCATCGCTTCTCGGCGAATCGCACGCCGACACCTGAGCAATTCGCGGCGATGGGATTGGCCGAACTGACTCCGCTCGCGCAATTGATGACGAAGCAGATGCTGTTCATGGACGCGCCGGCCCACACGCGTCTGCGCAGCCTGGCATCGCTGGCATTCGCTCCGGCAAGAGTCGAGGCGTTACGCGCCCACATTCGCGAGATTCTCGACGACTTGCTCGCACCGCTGCTCGGCGCCGGGCGCATGGATGTCATTAACGATCTTGCCGCGCCGCTGCCCGCAATCGTCACCGCAGAAATGCTTGGCGTTCCGATTTCAGATTGCCATCAATTGAAAGCGTGGTCCGCGGATTTCGCGGAAGTGCTCGGCAACTTTCAGCACAATCCAGATCGAGCCTCGCGCACGGTCAAATGCGTCGAAGAGATGACCGCATACTTTCGCGCCGCCATTCAGCATCAGAAACAGCATCCGTGCGAAGGCTTGATCAGTTCATTTATCAACGCTGAGATTGACGGTGATCGATTGACCGAAGAAGAAATCATTGCGAACTGTATCGTAACGATGGTTGGCGGCCAGGAGACAACTACAAATTTGATCGGCAATGGAATCCTGAGTCTGCTGCGCCATCCAGATCAGATGCAACGTTTGCGCGACGATCTTTCTCTCATTCCATCGGCCGTCGAAGAGCTGCTGCGACATGAAAGTCCGAGTCAGCACACCGCGCGAATTTGTCCTGAAGATACAGAAATCGGCGGCAAATTGATCCGCAAAGGCCAGGCTGTGATCGCGGTGATGGCCGCGGGCAATCGCGACCCGGAACGGTTTGCCGATCCCGATCGGCTCGACCTCGCGCGCGCGGACAACCGGCATCTGGCGTTTGGCTGGGCCAGCCATTTTTGTTTCGGAGCGGCGCTCGCGCGTATCGAAGGGCAACTCACTTTCGAGGCAATCGCCCGCCGCACGGCGAATCTCGCATTCAAAGCCGATCACAAAATAGTTTGGAGAGAAAACCTTGGTCTGCGAGGTCTGACCGCGCTTCACATAACTTTCGATCAAGTAATGTCGCCTCACGTAATTGCTTCGGCCGCCGATCAACCCCAAAACGGTTGCCCGTTTCATCACTCGACCTAACGTTTCCGGATTTCCGTCGTGCTCGAAAACCCTTCGCCATCTGAATCCAAACTCAATGCCGCGATGATTTCAGCGGCTAAACGGGATCTGCTTGCAAAGTATCTGCGGGGTGAAATCGATCACGACCTTTCGAGCACAATTCAGCGCCGCGGGCCGGATGCTTCGCTGCGTTTGTCCTTCGCGCAAGAGCGCCTTTGGTTTCTCGATCACCTGATGCCCGGTTCGCCGGTCTTCAACGTGCCGACTGCGGTCAGGATTTCACGGCCACTCGATCTCGACGTGCTGCAACTATGCGTTAATGAAATTGTTCGTCGTCATGAAGTTCTGCGCACCACCTTTGTCACGCTCGACGGAGAGCCGACCCCGGCAATTAATTCGCAGGCCGATGTAAAGATCGGCGTGATCGATTTGACCCGGCTCGATGAAACTTCGCGGGAATCTGAGAGTCTGCGTCTGACTAAAGAAGCCGCGCTGCGGTCATTCGATCTTTCACGCGGGCCGCTAATTCGGACCAACCTGATCAAGCTGACTGAATCCGAATCGATTTTCCTGCTCACGATGCATCACATCGTCAGTGACGGCGGATCGATCCTGATCTTCGCGATCTGTCAGCGTTGTATGGCGCGCTCTCAAAGGGTCAGCCATCGCCACTCTCCAATCTTCCAATTCAATATGGGGACTATGCGCTGTGGCAGAGAGATTGGCTGCCCGGTGAGCGTGTCGATCGCCAGCTGGCTTACTGGAAAGAAAAGTTGAGTGGCGATCTGCCTGTCCTCGATATTCCTTCCGACCATCCGCGGCCACCAGTCCAAACTTATTCCGGGGGTCGCGCGGTGGCAACGCTATCCAAAGATTTGACCAGCGCGTTGTATGCCCTGAGTAAGCGCGAAGGAGCGACGCTGTTCATGATGCTGCTTGCGGCGTTCAAGGTTCTGCTGCATCGCTACTCTGCTAACGAAGACATCATTATCGGATCGCCGATAGCGAATCGTGCGCAGTCCGAAACTGAAGACCTGATCGGGTTCTTTCTCAACAATTTGGCGCTACGTACCAGCGTCCCGGGCGATTCAACTTTTCGCGAGGTGCTTTCGCGCGTCCGCCACACGGCGCTCGATGCCTATGCGAATCAGGACGTCCCGTTTGAAAGATTGATTGAAGAGTTAAAGCCGGAACGCGATCTCAGCCGCACATCGATCTTCCAGGTGTATTTCAATCTGTTCAGCTTTTCCGATCAGATCGATTTGCCTGACGGCGAATCGATCAATTTCGTCGACGCGTGGCTACAGTCAGAAGAAAACCTTTCGAAATTCGATCTCACTCTGTATGCCGGCGCCGGCGACAAGACGATCAAGCTTGCATTTGTTTACAACACGGATTTGTTTGCGCCTGAGCGAATGATTTTGATGCTCGATCAATTTCAGCATCTGCTTTCGCAAATCGTTGCGCGTCCGGACGAAACAATCAGTCGATTGTCCCTCGTCACACCGTCGGCGCAAAAGTATTTGCCGGACCCGAGCGCTCCAATTGGCTCGAATGGCAACCAGGCGATCACCTCGCTCTTTTCTGCACAAGCCAAACAACAGCCGAACGCTTTGGCGCTGAGCGACCCGAACGAGCGTTGGACTTATGACGAATTGGAGCGTCGCAGCAATCAACTCGCGAATTACTTGCGCGGCAACGGAATCCGGAAGGACGACGTCGTGGCTATTTACGCGCACCGCAGTGCGCCGTTGGTCCTCGCGATTCTCGGCGTGCTTAAGGCCGGCGCAGCTTTCACGATTCTGGATCCCGCACATCCCGCAGCGCGATTGATCGACTGTCTGCGGATTGCTTCACCGCGCGGCTGGATTCAAATCGAAGCGGCGGGAGCATTGCCGTTGGCCCTGGATGAATTTGTCGAGAAGCTCGCTTGTCGTTCTCATCTGTCGCTAAAGAGAGGGCGTAATACGGAAAACGATCCGCTCGCGGGTTGCTCGACGAACAATCCAAACATCGAAATCGACGCGGACGATCTCGCTTACATCGCGTTCACTTCCGGTTCGACCGGACAGCCGAAGGGCGTGATGGGTCGGCATGGTCCGCTGCCGCTTTTCACGTCATGGGCGCGAGAGAAATTCAATCTGAATGAATCCGACCGCTTCTGCATGCTTTCCGGTTTGGCTCACGATCCTTTGCATCGAGACATCTTCACGCCGCTGCAACTTGGCGGGGCGATTTGTATTCCCGATCCAAACGATCTCGAAGCGCCGGAACGATTACGAGCGTGGCTCAAGCGGCAAGCAATCACCATCGCCAATCTCACGCCGGCGATGAGTCAGCTTCTGACAGACGGTTGTGGAATTGACGAGCAGATCGAGTCCCTTCGTTATTCATTTTTCGTTGGCGACGTTTTGACGAGGCGCGACGTGGCGCGGCTGAAGCAGCTTGCGCCGTCGATTAGCTGCGTGAATCTATACGGCTCGACGGAAACGCAACGGGCCGTCGGGCACTTCCTCGTCGACGATTCATACGATTCATCAGGGAAAGAAATTCTGCCGCTCGGCAAAGGCATTCACGATGTGCAGTTGCTGGTTTTGAATAAGTCGCAAGAGCTATGCGGCATCGGCGAAATCGGCGAGATTTACTTTCGCACTCCGCATCTCGCGAAAGGCTACCTGGCTGATGAGAAGCTGACCCGCGAACGTTTCATCGCGAACCCGTTCACGAATGACCCCGCAGATCGTCTGTATCGCACGGGCGATCTGGGCCGATATTTGCCGAATGGAGATGTCGAGTATGCCGGCCGCGCTGATCGACAGATCAAGATTCGCGGATTTCGAATCGAGCCGGCCGAGATCGAAGCCGTGCTAACCAAACATCCCGGCGTGCGCGAAGCCGTCGTCATCGCGCATCAAAACGACCGCGATTGCCTTCTCGCCGCCTATATAGTTTGCGCTCAACCTGAGATTACGGCGTCAACTCTGCGCGACTGGCTAACTGAAAAACTTCCCGCGTACATGATCCCGTCATCCATCATGATGATCGAGGCGTTGCCGCTGACATCGAACGGCAAACTCGATCGACGTGCTTTGCCGGCGCCTGAGCACAGCGAAACCGCTAACGAGTTCGCGTGGCCGCTGTCGGCAACCGAAGAAGCCTTAGCGCTGATATGGAAAGGAGTTCTCGGGCTCGAGCACATCGACATTCACGACAACTTTTTTGAATTGGGCGGGCACTCGCTGTTGGCAGTACGTCTGTTTGCGCTGCTCGAAAAACGATTCAACAAGCGTCTGCCGTTGGCGACGTTGTTTCAAGCGCCGACGATCGCGAAACTTGCTAAAACGATCGAAGACGACGCGTCGAAAAGATCGGCTTCGCTGGCGCCGATTCAACCGTGCGGCACGCGGCCGCCGTTCTTCTGTATTCATGCTGTGGGTGGAAACGTGCTTGAGTACTACGACCTGGCGCGGCATCTCGGAAACGATCAGCCGTTCTATGGCTTGCAGTCGCGCGGGCTAAACGACTCACATCAGCCACATGAACGCATAGAAGACATGGCTGCGCATTACGTGAAAGAGATTCGCGAGCTTCAATCTGATGGGCCTTACTTCATCGGCGGACGATCATTGGGCGGAATCATCGCGTACGAGACGGCGCGGCAATTGAAAGAGCAAGGACAGGAGGTCGCGTTGCTTGTGTTGCTTGATTCGTATCCGGTCGGCCATCAGAAGCTTTCGAACGCGGATGGGTTAACGGTTAGAGAGCGACGCGCGATCAGAAGAATCCAAACGCACCTTTCGAATCTTCGGCAATTGCCAACATCCGCGAAGCTAAATTACTTGTTGAGCAAATCACGGTACGCGCCGAAGCGGATCACGGGCACCCTGTGGCGCGGGGTTTATCGCTCATGCGTGAAGCTCGGCGTCGCACTGCCGCGGTCGTTGCGCAGTGTCGAACAATTCAATTGGCTGGCGGCGCATCAATTCGTGCCAAGACTCTACGATGGGCCAGTGACTTTGTTTTGGGCGAGCGGCGATCTGCGCGCGAAGTTCGACATGATCGAAGGGTGGAGAAAGTTGGCGCCGGGTGAATTGGAAGTTCACGAGATTCCGGGAACGCACCTCGATATTATCAAAGCGCCAAATGTGGAAGAGGTCGCGAAGAAGTTGAGTGCGTGCCTGAAGATTGCACAGACTTTGTATCAGAACCGCGAGCGCTAGCGAGCGGCTCAAACATCAACCTGCCGGCTAACGCTCCGCGACTCTGAGACGCTTCATCGTCGTTTGGTCATAAACCCGCCAAGAAATCCCAACGTCAATCCGACTCCCAGGGCAATGCCAACTGATTGCCACGGATTGTGTTTGATGTAGCGCCGCGATTCGTCGAGGTAATCTTCGCCGACTTCGTATCCCTGGCGCACCAGCCGTTGCGCCCTGCGTTTGCCGATCTCAACTAAATCTTCCGCGATAATTTTTCCTTCGACAGCTTTTGCTGCCAAATGACCGAGCTTGAATCCCGCGCTCTTGCCGTTATCGACTGCCGTTGTTGCTGTTGTCGTCGTTCCCATCTTGTTCCTCCGTGAATTATGACAATATTCTAGCACCTTACGATTCTGATGCCGTTAGTAGGTTTCAAAACTGCAACGTTCTTATTGCTAAAAGCTGTAGGCTGAACCCGCGGGGCAGAGGTTATGTGATGAGAACGCTGTTCGGGTCGGCTTGAAAGTGGCTTTGCGCTCATTGACAGTGGAATGACGAGGAACGGAAGTTTTTTGTTTGATGGTGGCGAATGCGTCCTTGATGGCTTGGAAGTCAGCAGCAGAGATTGCGGCATCGATGTTCTGGTAAGGCATATTCGATTCTCTTTGTGAGCTTATGTTTTCATTAAAAAAGCCGTTATGAAAATGGTGACGTAGCCAGTGAGAGTGAATCCACCAACTACTGAAGCTCCAAAGCCTTGGCGACATGTTCGGCGAACTTCCTGCTGAAGAAAACGTCTTTATTGTTTTGGGGGCTTGGCACGCTCACGTTCACGAGAAATTCACCTTTTCTGAAGGCTACAGCTTCAGAACCTCTGACATCGGAGACGAATCCTTCATCACCCAACGTCGATAAGTCTTCTTTAATTAAGTGAAATTCTTTTCCTCGGTTTTTGGTTGTGGCTTTTTCTTCTATTATCAAATGAGATTTGAACTCCTTGAAAGCGCGCACAGCCTGTTCTTCATTGGAATACTCCGTAACGGCTATCTTTACGATGATGTCTCCTAGCTCCCACTGCTGAATAATGACGCCCTGACTTCCCTCGAATGTCTCGATTGAACGATGTGTCCAGCCGGGCATTTCTTTACCTATTTTCTCTTTCAGCGATTTGCGTGCCTTGTCAGACTTATCCGAGTCTCCTTGTCCTTGCGCAAACGCGTATACCAGGAGAAAAAAATAATTACAATCCCTATCCTTTTCATTACATACCTCCAGAGAAGATGTTGGGGTTCAGTCGCTCAATGTTTGTCCACCACCTCGAAAAACAAAGGCTCCGAATCGGGCGTCCACGAACCTTTAATCTCTAAACGATATCGATTGGTAAGCCGATAAGAGCCGGGTTCTAGATCCCCATACCAATTGTCCAAACGGAGATCTCTCAAATCTGATGATGAGTATGGCCCAACAGAAACGCCTGGTTTCACGGAAACGAATTCCGGATACTCTTCTTGTTTTTGAAGCGATTCCGCTAATCCGGCACGATAAGGTACTAATTTTCCATCTCTGAATAGCTGCGGCCGGTTCTGGTAATATCGGTCGACAATCCTAATCCTGATGTTTTGGTCAGAATCATTTTTTACAACAACTCTCACATAAACTTTATTTGTTAGGCGGTACGGTTTTTCCCGCGGCTTATCACCTAGTTCGGATTCAGGAATATCGAGGCTAATCGTAATGAGCTTCGCTGAAACCAGTTCTTGTAGGACGTTTGCATTAGATGACACCTGAAACAAAAGCGGCGCAGAATCAGGCGTCCAGGGGCCATGCACATCTAAGCGATAACGACTGATGAGTCGGTAACTTCCCGGTTCAAGCTCGCCGTACCAATCGCTCAGATCGATTTCAGTTAATTTTTCTGAAGAATAAGGTGAAATCCAAACCACATGTCGCAAGCTTACGAATACCGGATCCTCTTCCTGCCGTTGAAGCGATTCCGCTAACTCGCCACGGTAGGGTACTAATTTTCCATCCTTGAAATAGCTGAGGGCGGTTTTGGTAAAAACGATCTGCAACTCTGATCATAATCCTTTGATCTGAATCATTTTTCACAGTAACTTGCACGTAAGGCTTGCCGGCTACGCGGTAGGGTCTTTCGCCGGATTTATTTAGCAGTTGCTCCTCGGGGATATCCAGACTTATCGTGATGAGATTAGATGAAACTAGCGGCTGTAAGACCTTTGCATTAGATGATGGTGTTTGTCCTGCTAGTGTCGAAAAGCTTGAAACTAGCAATGAGGCAACGGCTACCTTGAAGATGGATGCGCGCATCTTTTTTTCCTCCGGTCCACTCAATCAATGTTTATCCACGACCTCGAAAAGCAGCGGCGCAGAGTCAGCGGTCCAGGGCCCATTGATGTCTAAACGATATCGATTGACCAGTCGGTAGGAGCCAGGTTCCAACGGGCTATACCAATCATTCAAATCAACCTCGGGTAAATCGATTGAAGAATAAGCTGATAACGAAAGAAAGCGTCCGAAACGAACAAATTCCGGGTCGGCATCTTTCTTTCTAACCAATTCAGCAATATTGGGGCGATAGGGTACTAGAACGCCATTCTTGAACAACCGGGGGCGATTCTGATAATAAGGATCGACAACTCGTACTTTGATCGGCTGATCTGAATTGTTGCTGATAAGAACTTTGACATAAGGCGCTTTGGCTACGCGATAAGGCCTTTCGTCCGGTTTACCGAGCAACTCAGTTGAGGAATATCCATCGATATAACGAGAAGTTTTTGATCCGGATACTCCTGCAAAGCGTTAGAAGCCTTCGTTAGCATTCCAAATAGCAGGAAGCTGAAAAACAAAACAATTCTTGACGGTGCGTAGTTCATGGCATGATTTCCTCGTAAGATTCCAACGCGATGCTCGGACTGTCCCAGCAGTTTAAAGTGTTACTAGCTGCCGGTTAAGGCGGGCCAAAGCGACTCCGGTATTCGGTAGAAACTATGAAGCCTTTTAGCACCTGGCTGTATTTGTAATCTCCCGCATCCGGATTGGTGCCATCAAGCACGCCAACCCAGAATTTGAAACCGTCCCAATTATTATCCGGCGGTGCATTCGGCTCCCGCTGCAAGATCCCCCGATAGACCCAAAGCACGAATGCGGAGTTGTATCCGTGAGTTCCCCGTTGACCTCCAATTTCAGGATGCATCCCAATAAACTCTTGCGAATAAAAAGTTGCGAGAGCGACATGAGTGCGCTGAGATTACGCAGAGAAGCTAGATTGGCTTACAGCAGTTAAGGCACCATTTCGAATACGA
>Ga0209471_1001954_pt1 | contig 12099 bp, 12 predicted proteins | sample GraSoiAngelo_128_FD_185885 | JGI IMG/M metagenome (GOLD analysis project Ga0209471, IMG submission 185885) | Grasslands soil microbial communities from the Angelo Coastal Reserve, California, USA - 14_0927_12_20cm (SPAdes) (version 2) | ecosystem: Environmental > Terrestrial > Soil > Grasslands ...
GCGCAAGCCGCCGAAGAGGTCGGTGTCGCCGTAAACCTCGAGCTGCTGGGAGGGAACCCGGAAGCCTTGCGCCACCGGCTGGTTGCCGAGGACGACCAGGCCCGCCGCCAGCGGCGTCTGCGACCAGAGGAACACGCCGCCGGCCGGGTAGACGTCGCGATCCTCGAGCAGCTCTCGCAACCGCGGTTCCTGCTGGGTCACGATCAAGAGGCGCGATTTCGCGCGGGCGTCCGTCCGCACCCGGTCGGAGAAGGCATCGATCCGGCCGGCGTAGGCGTCGACCGGCTCGAATCCGAGGTCGAGCGAGCCGAGCTCCGCGCCGCGGGCGACCTCGATTCGGCGCCACCCCCCGGCGGCCTGCCGCAGGCTCGCGATCGACACCAGGCCCGGTCGCAGTCCGTGCGGCAGCTCGCCCCGCTCGATCTCCACGGCGACCAGCTCCTGGAGTTCCTGCTCGCGTTGTTCGGCCTGCGTCAGCGATCGCCGCCCGTCGAGGGAGAGGATGAGGGCATCCTCCGGCAGGTGGTCGAACAGCGTCGGCTGCGACGGATCGAGATAGGCCTGGAAGCCCTCGATGCCATCGAAGTAAGCACCGGAGCGGACTCGCTCGATGTCGGTCAGCCACTGGTCGCGCACCTCTGGAAGGGTGCGACTGAAGTCGATCTCGCGCAGCGGCTCGTCCGCGCCCGCCACCGCCTCGGGTGTCAGCATGATTTCCGCCGCCGGGAGGATGCGGGCGCTCGCGATGTCACCCACCGAACCCTGCGATTCCACCTCGAACTCGCGGAGCGACTCGAGCTCGTCGCCGAAGAATTCGCTGCGGAGTGGCCGCCGCCGGTCGGGTGGGAAGCAATCGAGGATGCCGCCGCGCTGGCTGAACTCGCCGCGTCCCTGCACGAGCGCTTCCCGCCGGTATCCCAGCGTCGTGAGGCGGCGGACCAGGTCGTCGACCGCGTACGTTTGCCCGGGCTTGAGCGTGAAGGCCCAGCGTCCCAGCGCCTGAGCCGCCAGCGTCGGTCGCGTCATGGCCGCCCAGGAGGTAAAGCACACCACGGGTTCGCCGGCGCCGAGCGCGTCGATCGCCTCGAGCCGGCGCCGCACAGTCTCCTCATCGGGAGCGAGGCGATCAAAGGGAAGCGTCTCGACGGCCGGAAACACGACGGTCCGCACGTCCTCTCGGAACCAGGCCCCGGCTTCCTGGAACGACCCTTCCGGGTCGGGCACGAGCGCGAGCAGCGGCCGCCGGGCTCGCCTCGCCAGCCACGCTGCGAAGACCGGCAACGCGCTGGAGGGAAGCCCGTGGGCGTCGAGGCTGCCGACGGGCGCGTTCCACCACGCCTCGAGCCGGTCACGGGCCGGGAGGCCGTCGAGCAATTCGAGCAGGGTCTGCGTCATCGATTTCGAACCATGCAAAAATGCGCCCTCGGCACCGTGCCGGGGCGTTCGCTGGTCAGCTTACCATCGGGTCGGCAGCGTCAAACGCATCGAGTCTGATGTCTCAGCGGCGGCGCATCGTGTACCAGTGCGAGCTAAAGGGATCGGTGCCCGGCCTCGCCTCGACGAGGTCGAACGCGGAAAATCGTGCGCGCACCTCATCGGGCGTGACCCCCCTGGGAAAAAATCGAGGCCGCCGCTGCGCGGACTGCCGCCCGAACGCGTAGAGCAAGAAGGTCCCCCCGGATCGCGCCATCCGCGTGACCTCGAGCGCGTAGACCGGCTGTGCCGCCTCCGGCAGCGAGTGGAAGCATCCCTGGTCGAAGAGCAGCTCGAAGCCCGGCTCGATCGGATACTCGTGGAGCCGGGTCACGTCGCCGACGAGGAACGCGATCGGCAGCCGGGCGGTCGCTGCCTTTGCGCGAGCGGTGCGAATCGCCCTGGGGACGAAGTCGACACCGGTCACGTCCCAACCATGGCCCGCCATATAGACCGTGGTGGTTCCAGTCCCGCATCCGAGGTCGAGCGCCCGACCAACTGGGAGGCGGCGCGCACCCTCGATGACCTCGATCAACTCCGGCGGCGAAACGCCGCGATCCCACGGCGTCCAACCGCGCCGGTACATCAGCCGAAAGCGGAGATTGGAGAAGAAGCTCATCGCCGGTTCTGCAGGCCAGCTTAGGGCCACCCGGCATTTAGGACGAGCCGGCGAAGCCGTAATCGAGCAACGCGGCGGCTTCATCGAAGATCCGTGGGGAGGCCAGTAGGACCACCATGAGGTGCCGGCCGTCGCGAGTCGCGGTGGCGATCAGACAGCCTCCCGCGTGCCCGGTCCAGCCGGTCTTGAGCCCCGTCGCGCCGGGATATTTTCGGACCAGCTCGTTGAGATTGTAGAGGCTATAGGCGTGGTGGGTAGCGGTCGCCGGCAATGTCAGGCTGGGCGTTGCGGCCATCGCCGCAACATCCGGAAACCGCCGCATCAACTCGGCCGCTGCCCTGGCCAGATCGGCTACCGACGTGTAGTGGCCGGGATCGTCCAGACCGATCGGATTGACGAAGTGCGTGTCAGTCATGCCGAGCCCGGCCGCGCGGGCGTTCATGAGTGCGACGAACGTCGCTCGCGGCATAGCGGCCTCGGACAAGGTGATCGCGGCGTCGTTGCCGGAATTCAGGAAGAGCCCGTAGAGGAGCTCGCGCACCGTCAGCCGCTCGCCGGCGCGCAGTCCCATTCGGGTCGAATCCCAGGGGAGTTGGTTGATCGATACGGGGACCGTCACCGCCTGGTCGAGGCGAAGCTGGTCGAGAGCGACGAGCGCGGTGACGACCTTGGTGAGACTGGCCGGGGCGTGGCGTCCGTGCGGATCGAGCTGAAACAGGGTCTTGCCGGTATCGAGGTCGAGCAAAATGGCCGAGCGCGCCTTGATGACCGGCGGTGGCGGCGCCGTAGGGGCTAGCTCGTAGAGCTCGACCGCCGCTGGCCCGGTGGCCGGTAGGTGCGATTGGGTGGTTACGGGCATCAGCAACGCCAGCAGGAGTAGCCAGATCGGCATCTGCGCATCAAAGAACCATGGGGCACGCGATGACGCAAGGGCCGGGCGGCCCAACGACGTCGCGGCGATCCGGCTCAGGCGGCGGCCGCCGCGTCTTCTCGAACGTCGAGGTCTGAGTCGTCGTCGGTGACACCCTGGGCGGCAGCCGCAGCCGGCTGGCGCAGCATCAGCATCGCCACGAACCAGGCCATGCCGATCGCGATCAAGATGTCGCCCGCGCTGGCGATGCCGGGAAACGGCGGCGGCAACGTGAAGCGATCGTCCAACCAGGCAAAGTTCGTAAGCGGACCGGCGAGGGCGTAGGTGTCAGCTCGACTGTTCACCGCCGCCAGGACATCGTGCCCTTCGACCGGCATTCGTCCCCCATTCGCGGCCCGGACGACCTCGTTACAGTAGGCGCCGAGCGCGCCGCAGGCGATCGGATAGATCTGCCGCCAGACCGCCCAGATGCCGGCGGTGACCGCCAGCCCGAGTGGGAGCAACCAGGAGAGCGGGCCCGGCGTGAACTCGCTGAGGACGAGGACCGCGCCGACCGCCACCAGTGGCCGAACCGGGACCGGCGCGCCCGGCGCGAGGACTCGGCTGGCCCGGCCGCCGAAGATGAAACCCGCGAAGATGCCGCCGACCGTGACGAGCGCGCCGTCCGCAACCTTCAGCGCAGCCGGCTCGAGCCAGGAAGTGCGCCAGGCGAGAGCGAGCATGGCGCCAGCGGTAAGCATCGAAATCGCCAGCCGCCGATGGAGCGCAATGGCACTCCCGAAATCGGTGCTGGTCATGGTGGCCTGCAGGCGGGCGCTGAGCGCCGGTCCGAGCGCGTAATAGACAGCCATCAACGCCCCGGTCGCCGCCAGGAAATGCGGCGTGTCACCGAAGCCGACCAGCCGGAACGTGAACGCCCCGATGACGGCGGCGAGGACCCACTGCGCGGTGGCCGTCAGCTGAGTCGACCATGTCTGGCCCTTCAGCAGGCTGCCGAGCGGTGCCGCCACGAGCGCCACGAGGAGGGTGACTTCGGGATGCCGCCGGAACACGATGATGGCAGCCAGCAGGGTGATCTTGGGCAGCTCACCCCAGCGGGCATCGTCCTTCGAGCCCAGCAGGAAGTCGTCGACGATGCACATGCCCATAAAGCTGATCCAGACCCAGGGGGCCGGGTAGGGCTGGGCCGGCAGTACCCAGCCCCCGATGGCGGCGAGCAGCGCGACCAGAGCCGCGACCCACAGGAGGGCGCGAATCGACCGAGCGTTCACCCGACGCTGTAGGAAACTCAAGGCTGGCGAGAGTGCAACGCAGCGGCGGGCTCGCCTTTTGCGTGCTTTACGCTACGGGGCGATGTTCCGCCGCAAACCGGCCCTCCCCTCGCCGTCGGACCGCTGGCTCGTGATCGGGCTGGGCAATCCGGGCCGCGAATACGAGCGCTCCCGGCACAACATGGGCTTCCTGGTGATCGACGAGCTGGCTCGCCGCCACGGCGCCCGCGTGACCGATCGGGCCGCCAGGTCCCTGACGGGTCGCGTCCGCCTGGGTGATCGCGAGCTGGTCCTCGCCAAGCCGCAGACCATGATGAATCTCTCCGGGGTGGCGGCCAAAGCCCTGCGCGCAAAGTACGGAGTCCCCCTCGAGCGCACTCTGGTCATCCACGACGAGCTCGACCTCCCCTTCGGCCGGCTGCGCATCCGCAAGGGCGGGAGCTCCGCCGGCAACCACGGCATGGACTCGCTAATCGCCTCCTTTGGCAGCAAGGATTTCATCCGGTTCCGGGTGGGGATCGGCCGTCCGCCGGGCAACGGCGTCGACTACGTGTTGAGCCCTTTCACCGCCGCCGAGCAAGCCCAGGTCCCCGACGTCGCGTCCCGGGTCGCTGACGCCGTCCTCGTCACGATCGACCAGGGTCTCGAGCGCGCGATGACCGAGTTCAATCGGATCTAGAGAGGAAGAAGACCAGGACAGCGAGGCCAGCCAATGCCGTCAGTGCTCCGCCGAGCCAGACTGCGGCGGACGGACCCAGGAAGTGGGCGACGATGGCGGCGAAGACATTGCCGATCGGCGTCACCCCGATGAACAGCATCGAGTAGAGGCTGACCATACGACCCTGCATGCGGTCGGGAGAGCGCAGCTGCACGAACGTGTTGGTGCCGATCGAGTAGACGGCGAACGACCATCCGATCACCAGCAGCAACAGGACCGCCTGGGTGAAGTCGGGGATGACCAGGAACAACAACTCCATGCCGGCGAAAAGCAGCGCGCCCATCACGATCCGGCGCGGCTCGAGCAGGAAGCTGCCGGCGAACGTCATGGTGAGCGCGCCGACCAGCGACCCTACCCCCTGTGCCGCAAACAGATAGCCGAGCGTGTCCGCGTTGGCGTGCAGGACGATGCGGGTAAACAAGGGCAGCACCAGGTTGAAGTTCGCGCCGAAGGTGCCGGCCACGAACAGCAGCGCAAACAGCCCGGCGAGAGCCGGCGTCTGGGCGACGTAGCGGAACGCCTCGGCGATGAGCTGCAACGCCGTCTGCGGGGGCCCGGCGGTCAGCGGCCGGCGGCGGATGGTGAGCAGCGCCGCGATCACGCCCAGGTAGGTGATGGCATTGATCCAGAAGCAGGCCGCCACGCCGAGCGTCGCGATCACGATGCCCCCCAGCGCCGGCCCGACGATGCGGGCGAGGTTGAAGGCGATGGAGTTCAGCGCCACCGCACTGACCAATTCGCCCCGACCGACCATCTCGAGAACCGTCGCCTGGCGAGCGGGGAAGTAGAGCGCCTGGTTCACCCCCAGGGCCGCGGCCAGCAACAGGACGATGGGCAACGTGATGATGTGCGTGGCCGTGAGCCCGGCATACAGGGCGGCGCCGGCCAGCGAAACGAACTGCGTGAGCAACAGCACGTCTCGATGGGCAAAGCGATCGACCAGCGTTCCCGCGTACAGGCCGAAGATCAAGACCGGGCCGTAGCTGAAGGCGCCAAAGAGCGCGAGCGCCAGGGCCGAGTTATGCGAAAGCTGAAGGACGAGCCAGGCGCCGGCCACCGATTGCATCCAGGTGCCGACCAGCGACACCGCCTGCCCGATGAAATAGCGGCGAAACTCGGGGTACTGGAGCGCGGAAACCTGCACGACCGCGCGACGGCGCGGCTCGATGGCAGTCGGAGTGGCGATGGTGCTCAGTTTACTTGCGTATGCCCGAGGTCAGACGGCGACCAGGGCCTGCATCAGTTCGGCGAACTGCGCCGTGGCCTGCGCTTGCGCGTGATGAATGACGATCGGCATCCGTCGTTTGCTCGCGGCGGAAAACTCGTCGCGCTGGTAAAGGATCATCGCCGCCACTTCCAGCTTCAGGGCCGCCGCCACTTCGGTCCGGCTCAGCTGCAGGCTGCCGTGCGCGTTCGAGATGACGAGCCGGATGCGGTGACTCAGAATGCCGGTCTCGTGGAGTCGCTCGAGGAACTGCCGGGTGAGCTCCACGCCGATGATTTCCGGTTCGACGACGACCAGGATGACGTCGGCCTCGCGCAGCAGCGGCGGTGCGAACGGCGACGGCTGGTTCCCGAGATCGACGACGATGGTTTGCGCCAGCCCACGTAAGGAGGTGGCGAAGTCGCTGATCGCGGTCGAAGGGATGTCGCGGTACGCGGAGTCGCGGCGCACGCCGGGCAGCAGCCGGAGCGGCACCTGCGGGTTTCGCATCAGGTAGTTCGAGAGGCGATGGGCGCTCGCCGCGCCGTCGCTGAGGACCTCGCCCCAGGCCCAGCGATCGGGAACCTCGATGTTCAGCATGCTGCCCAGGGTGCCGACCGGGACCGCCAGGTCGGCGAGCACGACCGCGTCGGCGCCTTTGCCACCAGCGTGCAAGGCAGCCAGGTTCATGGCGACGGTGCTGGTGCCGATCCCACCCTTGGCGCCGGCAACGACGGTGAGGCGCCCACGCGCCTGCGCTCCCCGCTGCCGAAGCCGCGCCCCACGCTCGAGCATCACCTTGAGGCGCGTCACCAGTTCGCGCGACTCGACCGGCTTGACGAGGTAATCGTCGGCGCCGAGCTCGAGCGCCCGGACCTTGCCATCGAGCTCGTCGAGAACCGAGAGCACGACGATCTGGACATCGGCGCCCGCCGGGCCGTTGCGAATCCGCTCGCACACCACGAAGCCGTCGACCCCCGGCATCATCAGGTCGACGAGAACCAGATCGGGGCGCTCCTTCTCGACCAGCGCGACGCCCTCGTTGCCATCGGCGGCCGCCTGCACGTCGAAGCCGGCAGTACCGAGCAGCGTCTGCAAGTAGGCGCGGTTCGGGGCCTCGTCGTCGATGACCGCAATGCGCCCCGTCACAATGCTGTAACGCCCGGCTGGTGTTCTTGCCTGCGGAGTCTCTGGATGGCCGTGATGAAAATCGCGGCACCGATGACAAACGGCCCACCTCCGACAGGAAGTCGTGGCCGCGATGGACCGAGTGCCAGCTGGAAGGCCAGCGGCACGACGACCACGGCGACCGCCATCCATGCGCCGCCCACGACGGCAAGGTTCTTGCTAACCCGCCCCGCGGCCCGTCCGGCAGCCCCTCCAGGATTCACGGTGATGGCGGTCGTGACGAGGCAGGCCAGCAGGATGATCACGGAGAACAGCACGTGATAGGCGATCACGACGACAGGGAGCGGGCTGAGTGCTGACCAGAAGGTCAATGCTTGCTGGTCCGAGAAGCGAAACCCAATCTCCATCACCATCGTTGGAATGAAACTGATGGCAAAGTTTGCCAGCACGATCGGGACGATGACACCACCGCCGAGCAGGTGCAGTAGGACGATCCTCTCTTTCACATCCCTGCCCTTGGATCGAGGCTCTCTTAGCGGGACGCTGCGTACGGCTTCGAATATCGCGAATGCCGAGGCAACCAGAATCACCGAAACCACGGCGTATGCGAGGACGATCGCCGGGAACGCAGAGTCGCCGTTATTGCCAGCTACCCAGCGGGCAACGTGATGGGTTCCGGTGAGTAACGTCTGGACCCCGTAGAGGAACCACACTCCGTAACCCGCCGGCTCACCAAAGCGATCGATTACGCGCCCCAAGCCGAAGAGCGCCATGGTCCCGAATAGGAGACCAAAAATCGTCAGCAGCCCCGCGGTCGAGCTCACCGTGGAGGCGCGGCCACCCAGGAAGAAGAGGAGCAGGCCGAAAGACCGGGCCAGCGCGAGGCCGGCGGTGAGCCACATCAGCGAGCGCCACATCAATGGCCGGTCGCTCTGCATCTTCCGCAGGTTGCCGCTGGCAACGGCCCACAGCCAGAAGACGACCCAGGCGCCGAGGAACGGCTCCAGTCCGACCGCCGCGATACTGTCGGGCTCCAAAGGGCTGCCCAGGAGCAATCCGAGGAGGCCGCTGTCGGCCAGGGCAGGCCTGGATGCCAGCCCGAGGTCCGAAAGCCCGGGAATCGGCAGCGGAATCGCGGCGAGGATTCTCCAGAACGCGAGACAGATCAGCGTGATCGCGAGCCGTGGCCACACGTCGGGGAGACGTCTGCGGACCGCGCCTAACGCTAGATCGCGAGGCCGACGTACTCGAGGTCGCGCCAGATCTGGCCGTCGCGCACGTCGACGACGCTGACCGAAGGCTGGCGCACCTTCCCCGTGAGCCCCGTGTAGGTCCATTCGCCAATAACGACCACGGTGTCGCCTTCCGTCACGAGCCGCTCGACCTCGAAGGTGACGTCCGGCGTTCGCGCCACGGCCTGGCGGCTCAACAGGACGAAGGCTTCTCGGCCCAGGATCGGCTCGGGGACGCCGGGTGTACGGTGGACGACGTCGGGATGAAGCCGTCGCGCAAACGCATCCCAATCCCGCGCGCGGAGCGCGTCCAGGGCCGCCGTCACGACGCCGGCGGCCGCGCTAGGAGAGGTGGAAGACATGGCGCGCAAAGAGGAGGGCGCCGACCAGAGCTGCCGCGCCGGCCGCGACCAGAACGGCCGCCGCCGCCACGTCTTTCGCGCGACCGATCATGGGGTGGTGCTCGGGCCACGCGTAATCGATCAGGACTTCGAGCGCCGTGTTGAACAGCTCGGCCGCGATCACCACCGCAAAACACAGCACCAGTCCGACGAATTCGATGGCGCTGAAGCGAAAGAGCAGCGCCGCGACCAGGACGACGAACGCGATCAGCAGGTGGACGCGCAAGTTCGCCTGCGACGTCAGCGCCCAGGCAAAGCCGCGCCCCGCGTGGCGAAAGCTGTACAGCGTTCGACGAAGGTCGACGCGGCGGGCGCGGCTGGGACTTCCGATCCGTTCGGCTTCGAACTCGGCGTCGGAGTGCGGCGTCATGGCGCGGCGGCCAGGATGCGGTTGGTCAGCGCGGTCATGGTGGCCTCCTCCGCCGGCTCGGCGTGGTCGTAGCCCAGGAGGTGCAGGAAGCCGTGCACCGCGAGGAGCCGCACTTCGTCATTGATCGGATGCCCGGCATCGAGCGCCTGGCGTCGCGCGCGCGGCAGGGAGATCACGATGTCACCCAACCAGTCTTCGGTTCCCGGCGGCGCGTGAAAGCGGGCGTCGGTCGGTTGCTCGCGGGCGGCGAAGGCGAGCACGTCGGTCGGCTCGTCCAGCCCGCGATAGCGGCTGTTGTACTCGCGGAGCTGCTCATCGCCGGTGAGGGTCACGACGGTGACGGTCTTCGCGGGCAGGTCCATCGTGCGCGCCGCCGTCTGTAATACGACCTTCAGGCCATCCAGATCCACTCCCGAGGCGATGGACGCGGGACCCAAACGGCTCATCTGGATGAGCACGGCAGTATCGTACCCGGGCCAGGGCGGTTACGCCGTCGGTTTCTGGGACTTCGTGTCGACCCGCCCGGCGAGATAACGGAGCCCGATCAAGCCGGCCGCCAGCAGTACCCAGACCAGCAGGATCCAGTCCTGCGGGACCGACGACCGCCGGCCGAGGTCCGCCGCCAGCGCGTCGGCAAGGATGAACGCGCCGATCAGCAGCAAGCCGGTGCCTTCCATGCGCGTGCGCGCCCTGCCCGGGTCGCCACCACGACGGAGGAACTTCGGCACCCTGCCAAAGCCGATCATCGAGACCGCGGGGATGATCACGGCGGCCGCCGCGACGTAGGCAAGCACGATCACGGAACCCGAAAGCAGCACTATGATGAATATCGGCATGGGGGCGTGAAGATTGCACCTCTACCTCGCCGTTGACACCACGAGTACGAGCTACCGAGCGGGCCGCGTGGCGGGGCGGCTCTTCTTCCTGGCCCTCATCCCGGTCTTCGTCATCGCCTGGATCTACTGGCTGAACGGCCGTTCGCGGCCAGAGCCGATGCCCTTTTCCCACGCCATCTCCCGGTGGTGGGTGTGGGTGGTGGGGCTGCTGACCGGCCTTCTCCTGCTGTTCGTCCTCGGATTCGCGGTCGCCTCCTCGACGTCGTAGTTACGAGGGGCTCGGACGCGGCCTTGTCGCGGGCCGAGGCAAGGGGATCGTCGTGTCCTCGGCGTCCAGGGTCCCATCGTGCCCGCCGCCCGTGGTATCGACGGCGGCTCCTCCCTTGGCGGTCTCGGCAACCGCGGCAGGATACTCGATGCGAGCGTGGTAGATGCTGACCACCATGTTGGCCATCGCCTCCTCCACCAGGTGGAGGTCGCGGAACGATAGATCGCACTCGTCGAGTTGACCGTCGCGGACGAACCCCTGCAGCATCCGGTGGACGTGGTCCCGGATTCCCTCCGTGCTCCGATCCTTAAGGGTTCGCGCTGAGGCCTCGACGGTGTCGGCGATCATGACGATCGCCGCTTCTTTCGAGCGAGGGCGAGGTCCCGGATAGCGGAAGTCGTCCTCGCGGACATCGAGCCCTTGCTCGAGCGCCTGCCGGTAGAAGTAGCGCTTGACCGTCGTGCCCTGGTGCTGCTGCACGATATCGCGGATCGTGGTTGGGAAGTGATATTGCTTGAGCAGCTCGACGCCTTCGGTGACATGCGCGTTCAGGATGTCCGAGCTGGTCGTGGGTGACAGGTTCTCGTGGATGTTGCCGATGTCGGCCTGGTTCTCGACGAAGAAATGCGGCCGGCGGATCTTGCCGATGTCGTGGAAGTAGCAGCCGACTCGGGCCAGCACCGGGTTGGCGCCCACGGCCTCGGCGGCGGCCTCCGCCAGGTTCGCGGCCACGATGGAGTGGTTGTACGTCCCCGGCGCGCTTACCATCAGGCGCTTCAAGAGTGGATTGTTGGGCGTCATCAACTCCAGCAGCTTCATCGGCGTGACGACACGGGTGATCTCGCCCAGCCAGGTGAGGAGGCCGGCCGCGATCAGCGCCGCGAGCAGCCCGTTGATCAGGGCGAGCACCCCGATGCTCAGGATCTCGTCCAGCGTTTGGTGGCGCTCGATGAGCGACAGCGAGACCAGGGTGACGAATTGGGCGCCGGCGACGAGGATACCGGCGGTTACCCACTGGCCGAGGCGCTCGAGCCGGTGGACGTAGATGGAGCCGATCGCTCCGCCAAGGAAGCCTACGAGGGTAAGCGGCAGCACGTTGTCGGCCACGATGCCGGTCAGCAGTCCGACGGCCAGGGCCACGATGATGCCCAGGCCGGTATCCATCAATGCCGCAACCAGGAGCGGCACGGCCGCCATCGGGACCAGGTACTGCGCGTTGGGGTTGATGGGGACGACCAGCTTGGCCACCAGCAACAGCACCAGCATCAACCCGCCGAGAGTTGCCAGCTGTCGCGGGTCGCGGAGGATCGCGGGGCGGAATTGACCTAGGTAGCCGAGGGCGACGACGAAGAGAATGAGGACCAGCATGAGAACGGCGAGGATGCGCGCCCAGTCCGTCGTCGGCGCCAGCAGGCCGACCGCCTGCGCCTCCTCCAGCTGGAACGGGGTCACCAGGTCGCCATAGCGGATGATGGTCTGTCCCTGGGCAACCGTTACGAAGACCGCGGGGACCGCGTTGCTCGCTTGCTGGCGCTTGAGGTCAGTTTCGGCTGGCAGGAAGTTGACTTTCAAATTAGCCCGGACCAGCGTCGCCACCACCGAGGCGCCGGTCGCATCCAGCTTGAGGGCCGCCGCCCGCGTCTGCGCCGTATCCGAGGCGCTCTTCAGCGTGTCGGCCTTGATCCCGTTGCTCTCGAGCTGCTGCAAG
>Ga0209471_1001960_pt1 | contig 12076 bp, 14 predicted proteins | sample GraSoiAngelo_128_FD_185885 | JGI IMG/M metagenome (GOLD analysis project Ga0209471, IMG submission 185885) | Grasslands soil microbial communities from the Angelo Coastal Reserve, California, USA - 14_0927_12_20cm (SPAdes) (version 2) | ecosystem: Environmental > Terrestrial > Soil > Grasslands ...
GGGGCCGGCGGATTTCCCATCGGATGATTGGTGAACAACCACGGGCTCACCTCACCCAGCCGGATCTTCGAGACTATCAGCGCCAGGGCGTGGATCAGGGGGATGTGCAGCACATAATAGAAGAACGGGACCCGCCCGAAGATGGCGAGCCAATTGGCGATTCGCCCGCGCGCGCGATCGAGCAGCGGGATCAGCGCGATCGTCGGCCCGAGCGTCATCAACAGAAAGCTGAGCGACGCCGGGTATTTCGTGGTGTTGAGGAAAGACAGCGGCGCCGGCAGCGGCGTCGTTGCGCTCCACGGTCGGGGATCACCGTAAAGGTTGGTGCCCCGCAGCACCACGAACAACGCGATGGCGCCGAGTCCGATCCGCACGCAAATCCCGTTGCGCCGCGCGGGCTCCATCGTCAGGACCGTGCCGAAGGCGTAGCCCGCCGCCATCACGCCGATCCAGGGAACGATCGTGTACAGCACGATCAAGGAGGTACCGCCCACCGGCCCGTTGAAGAAACCGATGTACAAGACCTTCCACAGGTCCCCCAGGGCGGGGACCGCGCTTAGAAGCGGAGGCAGTAACGCGTTGTGAAGGGTGATGATCGCCAGGCCGATGATCGCGATCGTGCGAACCCGCCGCCGTACCAGCACCGCCATCAAGAGCATGCACCACCCAATCACCCAGATCACGCCCGCGAGCAGATAGTTCGCGAAGTCGAGGTTGAACGTCCACGCCACGCGAATGACGGTGAGCTCGAGCAGCACCAGCCACACGCCCCGAACGAACAGGAAGCGCGACAGATTGGAGTGTTTGCGGCCATAGAAAAACGCGCTCGTGCCTGCCAGGAAGATGAATGCGGGCGCGACGAAATGTGTCACCCAGCGAGTGAAGAAGATCCCGGCCGTGGGGCCGCCGGCGGGAAGACCAGAATAGACGCGAACGTGGTCGATCGCCATGAGGACCATGACCGCGCCGCGGATCAGATCAATGGAGGCGATGCGGGACTGGGAAGCGACTGGTGCGGAAGCGGCGGGGGAAAACGACGCGCTCATGGGGCCAACATGAAGTCTCCGTGGAAGACGGGCACGTCCGGAGAAACGCTTGTGAGTGCTTACGGAGAGTACTGCACCCGGGACATATTGCACCGCAACTCGAGACGGCGGGTGAACCGTGAGCCGGACGGCGACGAGCAGGACGCGACGCGACTGGTTGCGGATGATGGCCGCGATGGGCACCGGAGCGCTCGTAGACGCGCTGATCCCCCCCGAGCTGGCCCGCGCGGCGACGGGACGGGCCCAGGATCCCTTGGCGGCAGCTCGGGCGCGCATCGGCGCCATCCCGATACAAGCACAGTCGCTCGCCGAGAACATTACCCTGCTCTCCGGTCCCGGGGGCAACGTGGTGGTGCTCCGCGGCCCCGACGACATGATCGTAGTGGACACGTTCGTGGCACCCGCGTGGCCCAGGCTCGAGGAGTCGCTCAAGGGACTCAGCGCCGCGCCCGTGAAGTTCGTGATCAATACCCACTGGCACTTCGACCACACCGACAACAACGCGCCGCTGCGCGCCGGGGGTGCCACGCTGGTCGCGCACGAAAACACCAAGCTGCGGATGACCCAGCCGCATCACCTCGCCGTGCTCGAGCTCGACTTCCCGCCCTCACCCGCCGCCGCCCTGCCCCAGCAAGTCTTCAAGGAGGGCTACAAGCTAGAGGCGAACGGCGAGCGGCTCGCGGTGACGCACGTTCCGCCGGCGCACACGGACACCGATGTCGTCGTGCGGTTCGAGAAGGCCAACGTGCTGCACACCGGCGACGTGTTTTTCAACGGCAGGTACCCCTACATTGACGGCTCCACCGGCGGCCGTATCGACGGCATGATCGAGGGGGCGGGCCGCCTGCTGAGTCTCGCGGACTCGGACACCAAGATCGTCCCGGGCCACGGCCCGCTCGGCACCAAGGCCGAGCTCGCGAAGTATCGCGACATGCTGTCCACGGTCGCGGACCGGGTACGAAAACTCAAGGCGTCCGGCAAATCGCTGGAGGAATGCATCGCCGCCAAGCCCTTCGCCGATCTCGATGCCGACTGGGGCAAGGGTGCCATGAACGGAGACACGTTCGTCAAGGTCGTGTACGGAACTCTGTAAGCGATCCCTTTGTTAGGGCGCGAGACGATGAACCACTTTGAGGACGAAGGCCCCGTTGAGCGGGCGCGATAAGGCGCGAGCATCGGGGAAACGAAACGGAGCGAGTGGATCGGTCGTGTACCCGGAGTTCCACACCAGGAACACATCGTCTCCGATCACCGGAATCCAGTGGAAGCGGACGTTGAAGTCGACGCGCTCGGTCTCGTTGTCATATTGGACGAACGCGAGCAAGCTCGTCCGGGTGTCGAAGTCGTACTCCACGCGGTTGGCCGAGAGCACGGCCGTGAACGCCCCGACCGGCAACCGGGCCGTCGTCCGGGTGAGATCGGTGCTCACAATGACGTGCCCACCTCCCCGCCAGACCGCAGTAAGCTCGAGGTCGGTACTGTGCCCACCATAGAAACCACCCCAGTTCACGAACGCTCCGAAGCTCAATGGTCGACCCGGGTTCATGAAGTACTGCAGCTCGTAGCGGGACCACCAGTAGCGGCCGGGCCGGATCACGACGCCGCGGAAGATGTCGAACGTGTCGGTGGGCGCGTCCATGAGGCGCTGGATGTTGACCTCGAAGTGATCGCCATTCTGGCGGTCGCCCCCCAAGAAACGCCACTCGAACCATGCCGTCTCCCAGTCGGTGCTCCGCAGGAGTGAGCCGGTTTCGTGCGCGATGATGTCCCAGCTCGGGATGGGAAACGTGAAGTCGAGCTGCCGGATCCCCAGCACGCCGGGCCGCGGCATGAAATCGACGTGCCCGGTCGTCTCCCAGATCCCCGTGCGGCGGACGAAGCCGAGCGGCGGGGCGAAGCCCGAGTCGAGGCGGTAGAGCGAGACGAAGTTGTCGAAGCGGTCGTTCGGGTTGTCGGTGGAGAGCCGCCACGCGAGGGGAGTCCCAGGTACTCCCGGTGATTGGCTGGCCGCGATCCAGACCTTGGGCTCGAGGTTGGCCCCGTGTACGATGAGCGGCAAGTCGACGTCCAATCCGCCCGCCCGCGTCACACCTTGGCCACCGGATCCTGCGCGGACCGTCCCGATCGCGCCGACGTAAGATCGGTCGAACAGGTCATGCTGCACCCGAACGACAGCGTCGTTCGCCTTGTCCGCCCCGCCGGTCTGCGCGTCGAGCACACCGATCCTCCACGGCCCGAGTCGCCCGTAGACCCGCCCACCCGCGAGGAGCGGCACCGGCGCGCCGCGAGTAGAACAGCTGCACCCGGCTCGGTGTGCCGAGGTCGAGCAAGCCGCTCGATTCCAGGAAGAACTGGCGCTTTTCGGGGAAGAAGAACGGAAATCGGGTGAGGTTGATGACCTGCTGGTCGGCCTCCACCTGTGCGAAGTCGGTGTTGATGGTGACGTCCGCGGTCAAGGTCGGCGAGATGCCGAGCTTGGCGTCGACTCCGCCCTTGCCGCCGAAGTAGCCGCCGATCGTCTCCCCGCCGACGCTGTCGTGCTCGGTCTCGACGACGCGACCGAGCGCATACGGGTAGAGCTCGACGCCGTGCGGGCGATGCAGATCACCGAGATCGGTGATCGTTCCTTCATTGTTCAACCGGTACAACCCCTGGGCTCGACCGTACGAGCGCCACAGGTCTTCCTCGTTCTTCCGTCGAATGAAGCGCCGAACATTGAACCCAAACTCCGTGCTGGTCCCGGCGCGGAATCGCAGCGCTAGCAACGGGATGCGGAACTCGGCCGTCCATCCCGCGCTGTCGCGCGATACGGCGACGTCCCAGACACCGTTCCAGTTCGCGTTCAAGTCGTCGACGCCCGAAAACTGCGCGTCCCACATCGCCCCGTTCAGGTTCGTGGCGAACACGAACGCGCTGCGCCGATCGTCGTAGCTGTCGATCAGCAGCTGGACGTTGTCGTCGCTCGAGAGGTCGGCGTCGCGGCGGAGCTGGTTGGCCCGCACGCCGCGCATGTTCGAGTCGTCGCAGCGCACGAGGATGTAGAGCGCGCCCGCGTCATGGGCCACCCTGACGACCGTCCGCTCCGTGGCGCGGGACCCCTCGCGTGGCTCGCGCTGGCGGAAGTCGTCGATTGAGTCCGCGGTCGCCCAAAACCGCTCGCCGAGCCCCTCATTACGTGTCGGCGGCCGGTCGACACGCGCCGCCCGAATCGTCGCGGAGCTTGTTCGTCGATTCTCGGCTGCAGCCGGGTCCTGTTGCGCCCACGCCATGCGACTGAGCAAACAGACCCCCGCAAACGTGACGCCGAAGCACGTCTTCAGGACGTGCCCCGCAGGACTAACCCGACGGCGCCCGCCGCCACGATGAGCACCGGCTCCGGGATCTTCTTCGGGGCCAAGAGGAGCGCCAGGGTCACGAGCGCGATGAGAATGGTCGAGAGATCCACGAGCGCTCGCCGCCCGAGGATCACGGCAGCCCCGGCGATCGCCCCGGTCGCCGCCGCCGTGACCCCGTCGACAAACGCCTTCACCTGCTGATTCTTCGCCACCCGATGGAAGTGCGGAGCGAAGAGAACCGTGATCAGATAGACGGGCAGGAATACCCCGATCGCGGCGAGGATCGCGCCGGCGAGGCCCGCGACGAGGTAGCCGATGAACGCCACCGTGATCACCACCGGCCCGGGCGTGATCATCGACACGGCCACGGCATCGATGAACTGCCGCTCGGTGAGCCAGTGGAACTGCTGCACCACCCCGCCGTACAGGAACGGCACGATCGCCAGCCCGCTCCCGAAGACGAAGAGGCTCGCGCCAGCGAAGTACACCAGGATCTTCCAGAGCATGCCCAACGACGCGGGGCCCCCGCCCCCGAGCCCCGGAACGACTGGGAGGAACGCGAGAGCGCGTGTGGCCGGGGGTCGCTGCCGTCCGCGGAGCAGCATCGGCACCAGCCCGCACACCAGGAAGACCCAGATGATCTCGGACTCGGTCCACGCCGTCACCGCCGCACTCACGGCGAAGAGGATCCATAGCAGGCGATCGCGGCCCAGCGTTGCCCGCACGAGTTTCAGGGCGCTGCGGGCGATGATGGCAATGACCGAGGCGCCGATCCCGTAGAACAACCCTTGCATCCACGGCAGCCCGCCGTACCGAACGTACAGCTCGGATAGCACGAGCACCATGAGAAACGAGGGCGCCACGAACGCGACCCCTGCCAACGTCGCGCCGAGCACCCGGCCACGCACCCAGCCGAGGTAGATCGCGAGCTGCGCCGCGAGCGGGCCCGGGGCGAGCTGCGCGAAGGCGAGGCCCTCCTTATACTCCTGCGCGCTGATCCAGCCGCGCTGCTCCACGAGGTCCTGCTCCATGTGTGCGGCGAGCGCGATCGGCCCGCCGAATCCCAACGTCCCGAGCCGTAGGAAGTAGAGCGGCAACGCCCGCAAGCTGGATCGCTCGCCGGCGGTGGACGTCGCGATCCGATCGATGTGTACCCCTTCCCTGGTGACCCACGGGGTCCTTGAGTGCGGCGGGCCGAGACGTTGCAACCTGCGTCCTACTGTAACCCGGAAAGCCGTCGTTTCTCGGCGCTCGCCGCGCTTCTACTGATGGTGCCTGCACGTCAGTAGGCGCAGCAGCCGCTCGCACCCATCGACTGGAAACAAGTGGATGCGGGGCTCGGCAAGTCCGGGGCGCTCCAACCCGACGGGGCCTACAAGGTCGGCATGCCGCGCAGTGACCTCCACGTCACCACCGGCGGTGTGGCGGTGAAGCCCGCGCTGGCGCTGGGCTCGTGGGTCGCGTTCAAGCAAGTCAGCGACAGCGAGGCGATGCTGATGGGCGACCTCGTGCTGCTCGAAAGCGAGGTCGGCCCGGTCCTCGGAAAGCTCCAAGAGGGTGGGATCGAGCAGACCGCGCTGCACAACCACCTGCTGCGCGAGTCGCCGCACGTCATGTATATGCACATCGCAGGGCACGGGACGCCGCCGAGACTGGCGGCGGCAGTGCACGCCGCGCTGGCCCTCACGGGAACTCCGTTTGGCACCTCAGCAGCGACGGCGTTTCCCGCAAGCCTTGGCTTCGACACGGCGCAGGTCGGCCAGATCCTCGGATTTCACGGGAAGGTGAACGGAGGCGTGTACCAGGTGGGCGTGCCGCGGGCGGACATGATCACCGCTGACGGGGTGGACGTGCCGCCGTCCATGGGCATCGCGACGGCGATCAATTTCCAGCCGACGGGTGGTGGCAAAGCGGCGATCACCGGGGATTTCGTCTTGATCGGGAACGAGGTCAACCCCGTGATCCGTGCCCTGCGCGCCAACGGCATCGGCGTTACGGCCCTCCACAGCCATATGCTCACCGACAACCCGCACCTCTTTTTCATGCACTTCTGGGCGAACGATGATGCGCTGAAGCTGGCGCACGGGCTCCGCGCGGCGTTGGACAAGGTGAACGTCAAGAAAGCCGGCTAAACTGAATCGGAGGCATCACATGAAGCACATGACGACGGTCGCGGGTCTGGTCTTGGCGGCAGTCTGTTGGGGGAACACGCTCGCTGCCCAGGAAGAAAAAGAGGAAGGGAGTCCCGCCGCGTTGGCGAAAGCGGTGATGGGCGCTCGGGTGTCCCTCGAGCGCGGTCTGGCGGCGAGCGCCAGTCACGGGCAGCCGATTTCCGCCAAGTTCGAGATGGAGGATGGCAAGCTGCAGCTCTCCGTCTACACGGTGAAGGGCGGCAAGTTCTCCGAAGTGATTGTCGACCACAACACCGGTAAGATCGTCAAAGCCGAGCCGATTGCAGAAGGCGAAGATTACACCGCCGCACGGAGCCAGAGCGCCGCGATGGCGAAAGCGAAGGGGTCCCTTCGGGCAGCAGTGGAGCAGGCCCTGCGAGGGAACGCTGGCTTCCGCGCAGTCAGCGTCACACCGTCGTTGAAGGATGGCCGCGCCGTCGCCGACGTCGCGCTCGCAAAGGGCGAGGAGCTCAAGACGGTTTCGGTGCCGTTGTAACGACTGCCGAGGAATCCGCGCGCCGCCCGAGGCCGCGAGCGGCCGTGGCAGCGGCGACCAGCGCGCCCGCGACCGCGATGAAGAGCCCCGGCCCCAAACGCGGCACGAGCATCGGATTCGCGCGCAGGTGGCGGTACGTGATGAAGAGTTGGACGATCAGCCAGATGCCGAAGCCGGCGAGCGCGCCGCCGAGCAGCGCAACGACCCAGCGGACCCCCGGGGCGGGCCGCAGCCAGCCCCAGACGCCCGCCACAACGCAGACCGCTCCGCCCGCCGCGAGGACGCGACCGTTCCACCCCATCACCCCTCGCAGCGGGTGCAGCCCGGCGTACAGCGTCAGCCAGGGCAGGAAGGCGCCGAGCGCCATCAAGGCGCCGCCGGCGACGGCGGCCAAGGCGAAGCGGCGTTCCTCGCTAGGGAGTCGTCGCGCCCGGGCGCACATCAAAAAACAGATAGACGTTCGTCAGGATCTCCGGGGTGATCTTCGCGCCGGTCGGATCAGCGGCCTGGAGGGCACGTACCGTGGGGAGACTCTTGCCGGCGACGACCTGGTCCCAGGTCGCAGGATCCTTCACGCCAATGACGTGGAGCTCCCACCAGTTGCCCTCGACCTGATCCACGATATGACTGTGGGCCGGGAGCGGGGCGTTTTCCGTGCCCGGGCCGAAGACCCGCGAAAGATCGATCGTCGAGGGATGGTTGATGCAGTGGCCGACCATCGGGCACTGGAGCGTCGACTCGGCGGGCCGGAAGCCGATCGGCGTCATCACAAAGAGGATCGGAATGCTCCCGAGCCGGGGGTCGATGGTCCCATCCGAGCCGGCCTCGCACGCGGTGGTGGCGCCGACCGCGTTTCTGTCCGCGACGGGCGTCCGGCAGAAGAACGGCTTGTGATAAAAGAACTGGACCGTCTGCCCCTGCAGCCAACCTGCCGTGAACCCGAACTCGGCGTCACCGACCTGGTTCTGGGTCTGCTGGAACGCCGGCGCCATGGGCCCCCGGTGGAGCTGGGTGGGCGTGCCGGCGTCGGAGCAGCCGGCGATCAGGGCCGCCAGCGTGACGCCCGTGAATCGATGACCGATGTTGAGGCGCATAGGTACCTCCGGGGCGAGTGGGCACACGTCGAGCAGGCCGTCTGTATCCGTCCGATCGGCCTACAACGACTTCAGGTATTCGACCAAGTCCGCCTTTTGCGTGTCCGATAGTCCGAGTCCCAGAACACGGTTGTAGTGCTCGACGACATCGGCGAGCGTGGCGGCGCTGCCATCATGGAAATACGGTGGGTGCTGCGACAGGGCCCGGAGCGGCGTGGTCCGGTACTTATGGTTCTTCAGCCGACTCGCGCGCACCGGATCCATGCCCGTTTCCGACGGATCGTGCAGGATGCCGAGGTTCACGTCGGTGAAGACCATCGCCGGCAGGTGGCAGCTCGCGCACCGGCCCGTCGACGTGAAGACCACCTTGCCCCGGCCCGCGGCTGCCGGATCGAAGCTGCCGGCCGCTGGCGTCGGAGCGTTCAGGCCCAGCTGATACGCGCGCAGCACCGGTAGCACCGGCGTCACGCGGTCGGGGGACTGTTGGATATTGATCCCGAGCGCGGGGTCCGAAAACGAGCCGTGCCCGTGCATCTGGGTGACGGCAACGTAGGCGTTCCAGTAGCTGACCGGTCCTTCGCCGGTGTAGGTCTCGAGGGCCACGCCGCGCAAGCCGAGGGCGGGGGGAATCACGACCGGACTGTTGATGCCGTCCCGGTTGAACTCGGCGTCGTACTTCCCCGGACCCCACGAATTGAACACCGCCTTGACGGCCGCCGGCAGGACCGGCGAGAGGGCGACGATCGCCCCGACGTTCAAGTCGCGGTTGGGCAGCCCGTCGAGCCGCCGCCCAACCCCGGGCGCCACCGAGTTGTCGACCGTCGAATGGCACAGGGCGCACGTGATGCCGAGCCGCTTGATGTGTTGGTCGGCGGTGCTCCACCGTCGTCGCCGGACTGGTGAGATCGGCACCCGCTAAGAAGCCGGGCGGCAGCCGCGCCGCATCGACCTTGAGACCCACCGCGAGCGCCGTCGCGGGCGACACGCCGGTCTCGATCACCTCGTTGAGATGAAGCGTGTCGGTCCAGAACGGCTCGTCGCCAAAGGTCCAGTGTCGAAAGATGTACTGGCCCTGCGCGGGGACGTTCACCGGCGGACCGGCGACGAGATCTCCGGCGAGCGGGGGGACCGCGCGACCAGCCGGCGCGACGGCATCCGGAGCCTCACTGCAGGCGAGGAGGAGCGCCACGAGCGCGACCAAACGCATACGACCTCCTGACATGACGGGGAGTGAGTGGTGAGCTATAACCTATGTACATATGTTTTACAAGACCCGGTTGTCGTCCTTGACAAGAACCGGTCGTTCGGCGCCGTCGTGCCGCAGGAACGCAACACGTGGCGCGTCCGCGACAGCGCAGTGCCCACCCGGCGTTTGGTCGTCCCGGCAAGTGTGCGTTATACTGAGGCCCATGCGTGAATCCGAGCTCGAGCGTCAGATTGCGGCGATCGCTTTGTTGCGTGACCCTCTGCGGAGGGGCCTTTATCGCTACGTCCGGGGTCGGCGGCGGGACGTGAGCCGGGACGAGGCTGCACGCGCACTCCGGGTCTCGCGTAACCTGGCGGCGTTCCATCTCGACAAGCTCGTCGCGCAGCGCCTGCTCGACACGAGCTACCGCCGGCTGACGGGGCGTCGAGGGCCGGGGGCTGGCCGGCCGGCCAAGCTGTACCGCTGCTCGGACCGGCAGCTCGACTTCACGCTTCCCCAGCGCCGCTATGCGCTCGCCGGACGCCTGCTCGTGTTGGCGATCAGCGGGGCACGCTCCGCGGGGAGCGAGCGGGCCCTGCGGCGAGTCGCGGCGGACGTCGGCCGGAGTGCCGGGTCGGAGGCGCGGCGCGCGCGGACCCGGGGAAGGGGGCGTCCGATCGCGACGGTGGTCGACGTGCTCGACGCGTGGGGGTACGAGCCGACCGAGAAAGGAGGCATCGTCCTGAGCAATTGCCCCTTCGACGCACTGGCGCAGGCCTGCCGGCCCCTCGTGTGCAAAATGAACCTCGCGCTGCTTCGCGGCGTGTTGCAGGGGGTCGGCGCGCCGAACCTGAAGGCCGAGCTCCGGCCGCAGCCCGGGTCATGTTGCGTCGTCTTCGGACGCGCGACACGCGTACGGCGCTAAATCCCCTCCTCACACCAGCGAGCCCCTTGACACTGTACCATGGTACGGGGTTTAAGTTGCCGGCGTACCTCGGAGGAGTGGCGGGTGGCGCTCACCATCGGTCAGGTTGCGACCGCAGCCGACGTGAACATCCAGACGATCCGTTATTACGAGCGGCGTGGCCTGTTTCCGACCCCGCGCCGCACTCCAGCAGGGTATCGCCAGTACGCCGACGGCGCGGTGGCGCGCCTCCGCTTCATCAAGCATGCCCAGGAGCTCGGTTTCTCGTTGCAGGAGATCCAGGAGCTGCTCGGGCTGCGGGTCCGGCACGGCGCGGCATGTGACGCCGTCGAGCGAAAAACCAGACACAAGATCGAGGTCGTCCAACAGCGGATCCGTGACCTCCAGCGCCTGAAGCGCACGCTGGAGCGGCTGGCCGCGGCGTGCACGGCCCGACGGCCGACGGACGACTGCCCGATCCTGGAGGTCCTGGAAGATCATGACGACATCGGTCACTAAGACGGCACTCGCCGCCACGGGCGGTGTTGTCGCCGCCGTGGTTTCCACGCTCTGCTGCGCTGGGCCCCTGGTCGCCGTCGCGCTCGGCCTGAGCGGCGCCGGACTCGCGGCGTCGTTCGAGCCGCTACGGCCCTACTTCGTCGCGGGTACCGTGCTGGCGCTCGGCTTCGGCTTCGTTGAGGTGCGGCGTGAGCAGAAGCGGGCGTGCGAACCTGGCACCTTGTGTGCCTCGCCAATCGCCCGCCGCCGGATGAAGTGGGCGCTGTGGATTGCGACGATCATCTCGATCCCGCTGCTCACGTTCCCCTGGTGGTCGAAGCTCGTGCTTGGTTAGGAGGTTTCCAATGGTATCATCAATGAAGCTCGCGTTGCTGTTCGCGGCAGGACTCGGCGGTGCCGCTGCCATTTGCCCAATCTGCGGCGGCGGAATCCAGACGGCCGCCGCGCAGCCTGCGCAGGTCGCCCTGCAGGCTCCGGACACGGCCACCGTTCGCCTTCACATCTCCAAGATGACCTGCGGCAGCTGTCCCACGACGGCGCGGCTCGCGTTGAAGCGACTCGCGGGCGTGTACAGCGCCACCGTGACGTTGGACGACAGTCTCGGCGTCGTACGCTACGACCCGCGGCGCGTCAAGCCCGCGGAGATCGCTGCTCACCTGACCAGGCTCACGGGCTTCGGCGCTACCATCCTGCCAGACACGTCGAAGACTCCCGGAGGCGGCCAGTGACCGAGGCGCCGAGCGTGATTCCAAGAGGCGGTGAGTTTGACTTCCTGGTCGTAGGGGGTGGCTCGGCGGGGTTCGCCGCCGCGATTCAGGCAGCCGATCTAGACGCCCGGGTCGCGATGGTGGAGGGCGCGACGCTGGGCGGGACCTGCGTCAACGTCGGCTGTGTGCCGTCGAAGACGCTCATCCGCGCAGCCGAGGCACAGCACCGCCGGGTCCATCACGGATTTCGGGGAATCCCCGCGACCGACGGACACCCGGACTGGCCGACGGTGCGGGCCGAGAAGGATGCGCTCGTGGCCGAGCTGCGGCAGACGAAGTACTGGAACGTGCTGCGGGCCTACCCTTCCATCACCCTGTTCCAGGAGCGTGCCACCTTCGTCTCCGGTAAAGAGATTCGCCTCGCCGGTGGTCGTACGCTGACTGCGGGCAAGATTTTGGTGACCACGGGCGCCTCTCCCTGGGCACCGCCGATCCCAGGTCTCGCCGAGGCCGGCTACCTCGACAACGCGTCGGCGATGGCGCTGGACCGGCTTCCTGAATCCCTCATCGTGATCGGCGGGAGCGCTGTGGGTCTCGAGCTGGCCCAGATGTTCGCCC
>Ga0209471_1001962_pt1 | contig 12073 bp, 9 predicted proteins | sample GraSoiAngelo_128_FD_185885 | JGI IMG/M metagenome (GOLD analysis project Ga0209471, IMG submission 185885) | Grasslands soil microbial communities from the Angelo Coastal Reserve, California, USA - 14_0927_12_20cm (SPAdes) (version 2) | ecosystem: Environmental > Terrestrial > Soil > Grasslands ...
GAGCTCCTCGCCGCGCGCCTGCTCGGGCGACATGAAGCGATAGGTTCCGACCACGCGGCCGTGGTCGGTGATCCGATCGTCGGCGAAGCGCTTGGCGAGCCCGAAGTCCACCAGGATGGCCCGGTGACCGGGAGTGACGAGGACGTTGGAGGGCTTGATGTCGCGGTGGAGCAGGCCGCGGGCGTGGATGAAGGCGAGGCCGTCGCAGACTTGCGCGAGCGCCTCGCAGAGGGCGGCGAGGCGGAGCGGCTGGTTCTGCTCGACCTGCTCCTCTTCGCTGAGCAAGGCGTCGACGCTGGTCTCGAGCGTGAGCCGGCGCGCCCGGGCCGCGGCGAGCAGCGCGCCGGAGTCGGGCTCGGCGAAGAGGACGTCGAGGTCGACGCCCTCGGGCGCGTCCGATTCCGGCCCCGGCTCGAGCGGCTGCTCGGCGGCGACCGTCAGCCATTCGCGCAGCGCCAGGCCGTCGACGAATTCCATCGAGAGCCAGGGGATGGCGTCCTCCTCGCCGGCATCGAGGACGCGGACGATGTTGGGATGGTGCAGGTTGCGGAGGGCGCCGAACTCGCGCTGCAGGCGGCGGGTCGCGGCAGGGTCGGTGCCCGGAGGGAGCATCTTCAGGGCGACGGTGACGCCGGTCCTGGTGTCGAGCGCGCGGAAGACCGCCCCCAGGCCGCCGCGGCCGACCTGGCGCTCGAGTCGAAATGGACCGAACCAACCTCGCATCGGGGCAACAGTAGCCCAGCAGGAGGGCTGTGCCGAAATGTCAGACTGCAGGTCTACGATGGCAAGATGGAAAACCAAAAACCGGGCCCGGGCCCGGGCTCGTACTCGGTCGCGGGAACGGGGACGCCAACGGGCGCGGAACAGATTCTGTTCGACCATGAAAAACTCGAGGTCTATGTGGTTGCGCGCGAATTCCTCGAAATGACGTACCCATTCCTTCGACGGAAGATGTCGCGCTCGCTTCGAGAGCAATTCGAAAGGGCGTCCTTGAGCATCGTCGCGAACATTGCGGAAGGCGCTGGCAAAACTTCCCGAGCAGACAAACAACGCCTCTATGAAATCGGCCGTGGCAGCACGACCGAAACCGCGGCCCTTCTCGATGCCATGCGCAGCCGCGAAGCCATCGCGGTGGAGGAATACCAGCGAGCGCGGTCGCTGCTCATCCGCGTGAAACAGATGCTCAGCCGCCTGTCCGGACCGCCGCGTAGCACTTGAGTCGGCCGCACCCGTCGGCGTCCACGTACCCGTGAACGTCGGCGAACCCGGGCCCGGGCCCGGCTTTTGGTCTACATTGCAGGAGTGCCGCGCATCGCGAGAGACCTCCAGGCCCTCAAGGCCGAAGTCCTCCAGCGGCCCCTCCCCCGCCACGTCGGCATCATCATGGACGGCAACGGCCGCTGGGCGGCGCAGCGCGGGCTGCCGCGGATCGAGGGCCACCGCAAAGGCTCCGACTCGGTCAGCGAAGTGACCCGCGCCGCGCGCCGGCTCGGCCTGCCGGCGCTGACTCTCTACGCGTTCTCCGCGCAGAACTGGGAGCGCCCGCCCGACGAGGTCGAAGGCCTGATGGACCTCCTCCGCGAATATCTCTTCAAGGAGCGCGCCGAGATCATGGACAACGACATCCGGCTGCACGCCATCGGCGACCTCGACCGCCTGCCCGCCCGGGTCCGCGAGCCCCTCGACGAGCTCCGCCGCGACAGCGCCGGCAACTTGAAAATGATTCTCACTCTCGCTCTCAGTTACGGCGGCCGCGAGGAGATCATCGCCATGGTCCGCAAAGTGGCCGAGGACAAGCTGCGCCCCGAGCAGATCGACGCCAAGGCCGTCGAGGACCGCCTCTGGACCGCGGGCCTCCCGCCGCTGGAATTGGTCGTACGCACCAGCGGCGAGGTGCGCGTCTCCAACTTCCTTCTCTGGCAGCTCGCCTACGCCGAGATCCACCTCAGCGAGACCCTCTGGCCCGACTTCGGCGAGCTCGATCTGCTGCTCGCGCTGGAGGACTTCCAGCGCCGCGAGCGTCGCTTCGGCAAGACCAGTGCGCAGCTGCGCCGCTCCTGAAAAGATGACCGGCGACAAGCGCAACCTGGCTGTCCGTGTCGCCACTTCGCTCGTGCTCTTGCCGCTCGTGCTCTGGCTGATCTGGCAGGGTGGCATCTGGTTCGCCCTGCTCCTCTCCGTGGCCGCGGCCGTCTGCGCGCTCGAGCTCAACCTCCTCCCCTCGAATCTGCCTGTCGCCCTCGACGGACCCAAGAAGTCGCGCTCCGCCGTCGTAGAGGAGATCGAGGAGCTCGAGCTGGAGAGCGCGGTCATCACCGGCGCCGGCATCGTCTCGGTCGGCGGCGCCTTCCTCATCCCGCTGCTCGGCGAGATCGAGCTCGGCTTCGTCTCCAGCGAGGCCGTCCTCACGGCGGTGCTGATCATCGCCTTCGTCGACTCGCTCTTCTTCGAGGAGCAGCTGGCGCGAAGCCCGCAGCGCGTCGGCCTCGCGGTGCTCGGCGTGATCTATCCCGGCCTGCTCCTCGCTGCGCTGGTGCGGCTGCGGCAGCTCGACCGCGGTGAGTGGTGGATCATCTTCGCCATCACCGTCACCTGGCTCAACGACACCGGCGCATACTTCGCCGGCCGCGCTTTCGGCAGGCGCAAGCTCTTTCCCCGCATCTCGCCGAGCAAGACCTGGGAGGGAGCGATCGGGGGAGCGGCCGGTTCCATCCTCGGCGCGCTGGTCGTGCAACACTTCTGGCTCCCGGCCCTTCCCGCTTGGGGCGCTGCAGCGATCGGCGCCGGCGCCGCCGTGCTCGGCCCGCTCGGCGATCTCTCGGAATCGATGCTCAAGCGCGCTTTCGGCCGCAAGGACAGCGGCCGGCTGTTGCCCGGCCACGGCGGCCTTCTCGACCGCGTCGACTCGCTCCTCTTCAACGCCCCCTTTGTCCTCTTCTGTGCACGCCTCTTCCTCTGAAGCTGCTGGCGCTGGCTGCCGTGCGCATTTAGACTGCCGCGCTCATGGGTTCAGTCGCGTTCACGCTCGTCTCCTTCGCGGTGGTCATCACCGTGGTGGTCTTCTTCCACGAGCTCGGCCACCTGCTCGTCGGCAAGAAGCTGGGTGTCAAGGCGATCCGCTTTTCCATCGGCTTCGGCCCGCGCCTCTTCGGCTTCACCTGGGGCGACACGGAATATCGCGTCAGCGCGCTGCCGCTGGGCGGATACGTCAAGTTCGCCGGAGACAACCCTTACGAAGAGGTCGCGCCCGAGGACCGCGGCCGCGCCTTCCTCGAACAGCCGCCCTGGAAGAAAGGCCTGATCGCTTTCGCCGGGCCCGCCGCGAATTTCGTGCTCGCGGTGGTGCTCTACTTCATCGTCTTCGCTGCGCCCCACCAGGAGCTGGCCGCGCAGGTCGGCTACGTCAAGCCGCAGTCGCCTGCCGCAGCGGCGGGTCTGCGCTACGGCGACAGGATCGTCGCCATCGACGGCGAGCCGGTCGACGGTTGGAGCTCGCTGCAAGAGAAGATCCGCGCCAAGGCGGGCGAGCCGCTGCAGATGACGGTGCTGCGCGCGGGCCGCACCGAGACCTTGCGCATCGTCCCCGCGGTCCACGAGGAGACCAATCCCATCGAGACGGTGCGGCACGGCCGCATCGGCATCTCCGCCGTGCCGCGCACAGCCGAAGTGACCGTCGTCTCGCCCGACTCGCCGGCCGGACGAGCGGGGATGAAGACCTTCGACAAAGTGGTGCGGCTGGAGGGCGAGCCCATCTCCAACTGGGAGCAGCTCGCCGACAAGCTCGCGCAGCGCGACGGCCCGGTTCAGCTCGAAGCGCTTCGGCCCAAGCCGGTGGCGGCGCCGGGCGCGACGCTCTGGGTGGACCAGCCGACGCAATTCTCGCTGCCCGCTCCGCCGCAGCCGGGCGAGTACGGCCTCGAGGCGAGCGACCTGACCATTTTCGTGGTGCAACCCGGCTCGGCCGCCGAAGAGGCCGGGCTCAAGCGCGCTGACCGCGTGCTCAGGGTCGGCGGCGTCGTCGCCCTCTCCTGGACCGATGAGGTCGACGCCGCCCTCAAGGCCGCCGGCACCTCGCCCGTGCAGATGGTGGTCCGCCGCGAAGGCCGCGAGCTCGCCCTCACCGTGCGGCAGCATCTGCGGGAGGAGCACGACGATGCCGGCGTGCTCGTCAAAGTCCCCGACCTCGGCGCGCTCCCCGACGTGAACAGCTTCGGCGACGCGGAGCGCATCTGGGTCCGCTACGGTGTCGCCGATGCGGCCCGCCGCGCGGTCGTCGGCACGGCGGGCTTCGTCCGCGCGCAGGCCCTCGGCATCGCGCGCATCGTCACCGGGCGCATCTCCAGCAAGGCCATCGGCGGCCCGCTGATGATCGCTGACGTCGCGCGCAAGGCGGCCGAGCAGGGGTGGCGCGACCTGATCGTCACCATGGGCGCCATCAGCGTCGTCCTGGGGCTGATGAACCTGCTGCCGGTCCCGGTGCTCGACGGCTTTCATGTCCTCTCCGCCGCCATCGAGGGCGTGCGGCGGCGGCCGCTCTCGCTGCGCTTCCGCGAGGTGGCGAATCTCGTCGGCATCGCCATGCTCATCGCGCTGATGCTCTTCGCCTTCCGCAACGACGCCCTGCGCTGGAAGTGGTTCGAGTAGTGCGGCTCGTCGCGCTCGACACTTCATCGCCCATTCTCTCTTGCGCCCTGGTCGAGGACGACCGCATCCTCGCCGAGGCGCAACATCATCCGCCCGCGAAGGCGGGCGATCTTCTTCCCCAGGCGTTGCTCGACATCTGCGGGGGCAGCTTCGAAGGCGTGCAGGGGATCGCCGTCGGAATCGGCCCGGGCTCCTTCACCGGCCTGCGCGTCGGGCTCGCCTGCGCCAAGTCGCTGGCGTATGCGCTGAAGATTCCCCTCGCGGGCGCCTCGAGCCTGCGCGCGATGGCGGGGCCGGGCCTGGTCTGCGCGGCTCTCGAGGCCCGCAAAGGCGAGCTGTTCATCGCCCTCTACCGCGAGCGCGCGGAGGTGTGGCCGGAGCAGGTGATTCGCGCTGCCGACCTGCCGGGGAAGCTGCGCGCGCTGGGCGAACCGGTCGCGGTCGCCGAGCCGCCGCCTCGCGCGGCGGAGATCGCGCGACTCTGTCTGCCCAGGCTCGCCGGCGCCTCTTTCGATGCGGAGGCTTGCTTCGCGCTTGCGCCCAATTATCTCCAGCCCAGCACGGCCGAAGTGGCGTTGGCAGAAGGCCGCGTGGGAGGGCTGCCGCGATGAATCTCCTTTTCGCCTTTCTCCTCGCCGCTCCCACGCAGCTCGCCTTCCTCACCCAGCCCGGCCAGACAGGCACCGGCGTCTGCTCCCCGAAAGTGACCGTCGAACTGGAGGACGCAGGCGGCGCGACGGCCATGGCTCCCGCGCCGGTTGCGCTGACCCTGACCGGGCCGGACGCGTTCTTCTCCGCCGCCGACTGCACCGGACCGATCATCGACCCGAACGGCGGGCTGATCATCCCGCGCGGGGGCAGCAACGCCAGCTTCTACTTCCTCCATCCGCACGTCGGTCCGCTGCCCTTGACGGTCAGCGGCGATCCATACGCGGCGGTCACGCAATCCTGGACGGTGGTTGCCGCCCCGGGCGTGGCCATGGGCCTCACCTTCCTCGGCATCGGCTCGGTGAGCATCAAGCAAAGCGCCTGTTCCGAGGCATTGAGCTACGTCTTCCACGACATCAACGGTGCGCTCGTCACCGCGCCGCGGGCGCTCACGGTGATCTACTCGCCCGCCGACTACGTCGAATTCTACTCCGACGCTTCCTGTCGCAGCCGCCGCCTGCTCTCGGCCGATCTGCCCGCCGGCTCCTCCGGCAGCCAGGTCTACGTCCGCGCCGGTCTGATCGGCGCTTACACCGTGCGGGCGGCCTCCCCGGGGCTCGAGCCGTCCACGGTGCAAGTGCTCATCAGCGGCGGGCCCCAGGGCTGCGCCTCGGCGCACGCCTTATGGCCGGCGCTCGCTCTTCTTCCGCTGCTCCGCCCGCGCAGATCACGTTAGAGTCTCTTGGTGATGCGCAAATACAAGGTGGCGATCGCCGGCGCGACCGGCGTTGTCGGCCGCGAGATGATCAAGGTCCTCGAGGAGCGCGAGTTCCCCGTCTCCGAGCTCTTACCCCTCGCCTCCGAGCGGAGCGAAGGGCAGAAGCTCGAGTTCCAGGGCCGCGAGGTGGTCGTGCGCCGGCTCAAGCCGGACTCCTTCGCCGGCGTGGACATCGCGCTCTTCTCGCCCGGCGCGTCGGTCTCGCGCGAGTTCGCGCCCCACGCGGCTCGCGCGGGAGCGGTGGTGATCGACAACTCCAGCGCCTTCCGCATGGAGCAGGACGTGCCGCTGGTGGTCCCCGAGGTGAATGCCCACGCGGTGGCGCAGGCGCTCAATCGCCGGCGCATCATCGCCAACCCCAACTGCAGCACCATCCAGCTGGTGGTGGTGATGAAGCCGCTCCACGACGCCGCTGGCCTGGAGAGGGTGATCGTCTCGACTTATCAGTCCGTCTCCGGCGCCGGCCAGAAAGGGATCGACGAGCTGGAGTCGCAGTCGCGCGCGCTCTTCAGCCTGGGCGAGATCGCGCCCAGCAAGTTCCCCCACCGCATCGCTTTCAACCTCCTCCCGGAGATCGGAGGGGCGCGCGACGACGGCTACACCGAGGAGGAGATGAAGATGGTCAACGAGAGCCGGAAGATCCTCGGGCTCCCGCAGCTGGCCGTGTCAGCCACCTGCGTGCGCGTGCCGGTCTTCTACTGCCACTCCGAGGCGGCCCACCTCTTCTTCAAGGAGCCGCTCAGCCCCGATCAGGCGCGCGAGATTCTCCGCAAGGCGCCGGGCGTGAAGGTGATCGACGACCTCAAGGAGCACGTCTATCCCATGCCGGTCCTCGGCGCGGGCGACGACGACACGCTCGTCGGCCGCATCCGCAAAGACCTCACCGCGCCGAACGGTCTCGCGCTCTTCATCGTCTCCGACAACCTGCGGAAGGGCGCGGCGACGAATGCCGTGCAGATCGCCGAGCTGCTCGTTCGCGATCACGCCGCCGCGCTGCGAAGCGCTTCCGCCTGACAAAGTGTCACCGCCGGCGTGAACCTGGGCCGACATTTTGACAGCAGCGGCTCTCGGGCGCCGCAGGCGGGAAGCCTTTCCGCTGGCCTCTCTCTTGCTAAGGCCACGAGCGGGATGCGCCTCGCTTCCGTTCTCGCGCTTGCCGCGGTCGGGCTGCCTTGTGCGGCGCGCGCCGCCGTCAAAGTGCTGGTCAACGGCGGAACCTCCGACGTGCTGGTCGGCGCCGCGAACTGCAAGACGCTGGGCCTCAACATCACCTGGACGCTGCCGCAGGTGCCGGTCGGCGGCGACAAGGTGCAAGTCCTGGGGCTGCGCAGCGCGAGCAACTGCACTTCCTTGACCGTGAGCGATCCCGACAAGGTTTTTTTCACGCAGTCGCCGCCGGCTGCACAGGCCGGGGCGTTCGTCGTCACCTCCGCTCAGCAGATGGTCATCCTCTCGACCAGCGACGGCGGAGTGTCGAGCACCTGCGACGATCCGCTGGTCACGGCGCGCACCTCCGCAAACCCGCTCACCACCGTCGCCTGCGTGCAGTATCAATTCCCTCCCAGCCTCACCACCGGAACGCAGGTCGACACCGGCTCGGTCAACGTCAGCTTCGCTCTCGCCAAGCCACAGCCGCCCACCAACCTCGACGTCGCCGGAGGCGACCTCCACCTGCGCATCTCCTGGTCGCCCGGCGACGCCGCGGAGAAGATCGGCTCCTACGACGTGCACGTCGTTCCGGCGGGACAGACGCCCGACGGCGGCCCGGCCGACACGGTGACCGGGACCAGCGACGACCTCACCCACACCGACGACGGCACGAAACTGCAGAACGACGCAGGCTATTCGGTCACCGTGGTCGCCACCGACGTCTACGGCAACGTCTCCGATCCATCGGCCGCCGCGCTGGGCAGCCCGCATGCCGTCGCCGACTTCTACAACCACTACCGCGACGTGGGCGGGGGCGCGCTGGGCGGCTGCTCGAGCGGCGGCACGGGCGCGTGGGTCGCGGGGCTGGCGCTCGTCGCGCTGCTCTTCGCGCGGCGCAAGCGCAAGGGCGCGCTCCTGGCGCTTGCTCTGCTTGCGCCGGCCTTGCGCGCCGCCGATCCGCCGCCGCGCAAGGCGCTGATCGGATTCGACATCGGCCGCTACGATCCGCAGGTCGACAGCGAGTCTTCGCTGAACGGCGCCACGCCCTACCACGACGTCTTCGGCTCGAGAAAGCCGCTCCGCTACCAGCTGGAGGTGGACTGGGAGGTGGCCCATCCCTTCGGGTCGCTGCTCGTCGGCGGCAAGATCGGCTTCTGGCAGAACGCCGGCAAGGCGGTGGAGCTGCAGCCGGTCAACGGCCAGTTCGTGCAGTCGCAAGACAGCGTCACGCTCGACATCATCCCCTTCAGCGCGCTCTTGACCTGGCGCTTCGACTGGCTGGCCGATCGCTACCCGCGCTTCCCCTTCGTGCCCTACGCGCAGGCGGGCCTCTCGCGCGCGCTCTGGATCTCCTACAACGGCACGGGCTCGGTCTCGCACCCCGAGCGGGTCTCCGGCGGCAGCGGCTCGGGCTGGACCAACGGCTACACCACCGCCCTGGGGATGGCGCTCAATTTGAACGCCATCGATCCGTCGCTGGCGCGCGAGGCGTATATCGACACCGGCATCCAGCGCTCCTCGCTCTTCGCCGAGTATGGCTGGACGCATCTGGACAACTTCGGCAAGAGCGGCGCGCTCATCTTGAGCGACAAGGGCTGGCGCTTCGGGCTCGCCGTCGAGTTCTGAAGATCCCGGCTCGGCTGCCATGCGCGGACCAGCGCACCTGATCGGGTGCGCCCGGAGACTGTCGCCATCCGGCATGGACCCGAAGCACCTCCGGTGATCACCGGAACAACTTGCGCAGACCCGGAGAAACGGCCAGGTCGCTATCTTGCGCGGCCGTAGGGGTCCATGCCTCAATGGTTTCGCTCATTGAACCTGACCACTGCCAGCTCTCCTCCGAGCTTCGGCGGGGTCTTGGGATGCAAAGGGGGGTGATGCGCACTTCTGCCGCGATGAGAAGAGTGACGGCGCCGCTGCTGGTCCTGATGGCGGCGATCGCGCCGCCCGCGGCCGCGGTCGAATTGCAGGACGGCAAGCTCTCCATCAACGGCTATGGATCCTGGGGCTACGGCGCCACCAACCTGAACGATTACTTGGTCGCCGGACACGGCGGCGACTTCGACTCGGGCGATTTCGCGCTGGCGCTCACGAGCCGCCTTTCCGACCGGGCCGTGGCCGCAGCCCAGCTCCACTTCTTCCCCGAACGCACCGGCCTCTCTCTCGACTGGGCGTTCGGAGAATGGCGGTTCTCCGACCTCTTGCGCGTGCGCGCCGGAGTGCTCAAGCACCCGTTCGGCATCTTCGGCGAGGTGATCAACGTCGGCACGCTGCGTCCCTTCTTCCTCATCCCGAGCAGCGTCTACGGAGCGACGGAGATCTCCGGCTCCGGCGTCAACGGCCTGGCGTTCAGCGGCGTGATCCACCCGGGCAAGGGATGGGAGCTCAGCTACGACCTGTACGGAGGATCGCTCAAGCTGCACGTGGAGGAGGTGATCTCCAAGGTCCTCCAGCAGGTGCAAGGCACCCTTCAGCCGGGCGGCACGCTCGAGATCGGAGTCGAGGAAACCAAGTACGTCCTCGGGGGGCGACTGATCGCGTCCACGCCGCTGGAGGGGTTCGAGGTGCGCCTCTCTGCCTACGGCACGCCGATCCGCGAGGAGAACGGACCGCGCGTCGTCGTCGGCCCCTCACTCCAGTACACCGGCGAAGCCTTCAGCGCGCGGCTCGAGTACTTCTTCTTCCACGAGACATATCAGCGCGCGCATGCCGCTTACGCCGAGGCGGCCTACTTCCTCACCGAGAAATTTCAAGTCGGCGCTCGCGCCGAGATCTACCACACCACCCCGTTCCAGGCGCCGATCGACTCTTCCCTCTTCGAGCACCGCGAGCTCGCCGCCACCTTCAACTACTGGTTCGATCCGGGGCTGGTGGTGAAGCTCTCCTTCCACGCCATCGACGGCAATCGCTTCGCCTTCCCCGTGCCGCTCGACGACGCTCTTCTCGCCGGCTCCCTCAAGCGCACCACCTTCGCCTCCATCGCAGGCGTGCAGTTCAGCTTCTGATGACACGCCTCTTCCTGCTGCTGACCACCCTCCTCCTCGCCGACGCCGCCGGCGGGGCCGAGCCAGGCTTGCGCGTGGTGGTCAACGAGGCCAATCCCGTCACCTCGCTCTCGCGCGAAGAGCTGGCCGATCTCTTCCTCAAGAAGGTTTCCTCCTGGGGTGACGGCACGCTGGTCCTCCCCGTCGATCAGCTGGAAGAGACCGCGGTGCGCGAGAATTTCAACCGCGAGATCCTGCGCAAGAGCAGCAACGCCGTCCGCGCCTACTGGCAGCAGCGCATCTTCGCCGGACGCGACATTCCTCCTCCCGAGAGGGAGAGCGACGGTGCGGTGCTCGCCTTCGTCCGCCGCAACCGGGGCGCCATTGGCTACGTCTCGGCGGAGTCCTCGATGGCAGGGGTGAAGGCTTTGACGGTGCGCAGGTGATCCGCCGCCTCAACTTCCGGCAGAAAGTCCTTCTCGGCCCGGGCGTCGGCTTCAGCCTGCTTCTGGTCCTCTTGCTGGTGACCTATTCGCTGGGCAAGCGCAACGAGGCGCAGCTGGAGCGCATTCACAACGAGTATCAGCCGGCGCTCGAGCTGACCCGCGATCTGCAGGAGATCCTCGGCAACTTCCAGCAGACGATGCGGGACGCGGTCGCTTCCGAGGAGGAGGGCCAGCTCACCCATGCGGACGTGCTGGGCGCCCAATTCTTCGCGCGGCTGATCGAGTGGAAGAGGCTCGCGGGAAGCGACCCGGCCCGCCTCGACGTGCTCGCCACGGCCTTCTCGGAATACTACGCGCTCGGCCTCGCGACGAGCAGGATGATGATCCAGAAGAAGCGAGGCGACGAGGTGCTCGCGCGGCTTCAGGCCATGACCGCCGCCTACCGGGACCTGCGAGACCTGCTGGCCGCGGATGGTGCTCAGGCCCGCCAAGGCATGGATGAGGCCATCGCCGGCGCCCCGGCGCTGCAGCGGCGCGCGATGCGCTGGAGCGCGGGGCTCATCCTGGTGTCGGTGCTGCTCGCCAGCCTGCTGTCGATGGCCTTTGCTGGGGGTCTCTCGCGCCGCGTCGATGCGCTGCGCGACGCCTCGGCCCGCGTGGGAGGAGGGGATCTCGACGCACGCGTCGATGACGCGGGCAACGACGAGCTGGGCGACCTGGCCCAGAGCTTCAACCGGATGGCTCGCTCACTGCGCGAAATGCTGGTGGCTCGCTCCGCCGCCGAGGACGCGAACGTCGCCAAGAGCCAGTTCCTCGCCAACATGAGCCACGAGATCCGCACGCCGATGAACGGCATCATCGGGATGGCGGAGCTCTTGCTCGACACCGACCTGCAGCGCGAGCAGCGCGAGTACGTCCGCATGGTGCTCTCCTCGGCCGAGACGCTCCTCCGGGTGATCAACGACATCCTCGACTTCTCCAAGATCGAAGCCGGCAAGCTGGAGATCGATCCAGCGCCCTTCGATCTGCGCGATGCGCTGGGCGATCTGATCAAGCCGCTGGCGGTCCGCTCGGGCGAGAAGAGTCTGGAGCTGATGCTGCAGATCGCGCCCGACGTCCCCGACGCCTTGATCGCCGACTCCGCCCGCCTCGGACAGATCCTCGTCAACCTGATCGGCAACGCCATCAAGTTCACCGCCGAAGGGGAGATCGTCGCCCGGGTGGCCCTCGTCTCGCGGGAAGGAGAAACGGCGCGGCTGCGCTTCTCCATCACCGACACGGGCATCGGCATCCCTGCCGACAAGCACCAGGCGATCTTCGAGGCGTTCACCCAGGCCGACACCTCGACCACCCGCAAGTTCGGCGGCACCGGGCTGGGCCTCACCATCTCCTCGCGCATGGTGGCGATGATGGGCGGGACCTTC
>Ga0209471_1001963_pt1 | contig 12066 bp, 12 predicted proteins | sample GraSoiAngelo_128_FD_185885 | JGI IMG/M metagenome (GOLD analysis project Ga0209471, IMG submission 185885) | Grasslands soil microbial communities from the Angelo Coastal Reserve, California, USA - 14_0927_12_20cm (SPAdes) (version 2) | ecosystem: Environmental > Terrestrial > Soil > Grasslands ...
ATCAAGGATCTTCTCAATGGCGTCTGGCTCGGCCACCCGCTCCACCCGGCGATCACCGACGTCCCGATCGGCGCGTACGTCGTCGCGCTGGTCCTCGATCTCTCGGGCCAGCGATCCGCGGCGACGGCCGCCATCGGGGTCGGGATCGCGTTCATGCTCCTCGCCGCGCTGGCGGGCTACGCCGACTACATCGATCTCGAGGGGAAGACGCAGCGGTTCGGCACCGTGCACTCGTCGCTCATGCTCGTCGCGCTCGTTGTGTACCTCGTCTCGTTCCTCATGCGCCTCGGCGCCGTCCCGTCGTCCACGGAGGTCTGGCTCTCGCTGATCGGCTTCGTCATCGTGATCGCGAGCGCCTACGTCGGGGGCGAGCTCGTCTACAACCTCGGGACGCAGGTCGACCGGCACGCGTGGCGAGGCGGCGGGACGAAATGGACGGCGCTCGACGTGACGGACGTCCCTTCGGACAAACCGGTCAAGGCGAAGGCGGGCGCGCAGACCCTTGTCGTCGTGCGACGCGGGAAGGGTCTGGAGGCGCTCCACGACGTCTGCGCGCACCAGGGCTGCAGCCTCGCGGAGGGCAAGATCGTGGGCGACACGATCGAGTGCGGGTGCCACGGCTCGCGGTATCGGCTCCGCGACGGTCTGGTGGTGCGCGGGCCGGCGGTGTTCGATCAGCCGCACTACGAGGTCCGGGAGGCCGACGGAAAGCTCGAAGTCAGGCGTACGGACACCCGATAGAACCCGCCTGACGCTCGGTTCTTCGAGATACTGCGGGCGTGAGCGAAGCGATCGCGTCGGTCCCGCTCGATGCGGCTCTGCCTCTAACGGAGGCGCCGGCGCCAACCGAGCTCGAGGCTCGCCGTGCTCTGAACGCCGAGTACCTCCGGCACCACCCCGACGAGGTCGCGCGTTTTCTCGACGAGCGCATGCCAGGGGAAACGGCGCTCATCGTTCACGACGCGGGTCCGGAAGAGGCCGTCCACCTCCTCGAGCGCCTGAATCCGCGCGTCGCCGCGGACGTGCTGCGGCAGCTCCCGGCCGAGGCGGCGAAGATCGCGCTCCGGCAGATGCATCCGGCGCGGGCCGCGCCCATCGTGGCGAGCTTCGAGACCAGCGAGCGCGAGGGTGTGCTCAGCCGACTGCCGAGACGGTTCGCGTCCGAGGTGCGGGAGCTCCTCACGTATCCCTTCGATACGGCGGGCGCGCTCATGGACCCCCGGATCACGGCCTTCACCCCCGACACGACGGTCGACGACGCGCTCCGCAAGATGCGCACGTTTAAGGAGAAGGAGCTGGGCGCGATCTATCTCACCGACGCGTCGGGCCGTCTCGTCGGCACGGTGCCGCTCGGCGAGATCGCCACGGCAACGCCGGAGACGAAGCTGAAGGACCTCGTGAACGGGACGCCTGTTGGCGTCCACGCGACCGCGAACCGCGAAGAGATCGTCAATTACCTCACGGAGCAGCGCGTCGCGACCCTGCCCGTCATCGACAGCGACCGCCGCCTCGTCGGGGTCATCCGCTACCGCGCTCTCGTGGCGGCGGCGGAGGCCGAGGCGACGATGAGCATGCAGACGATGGTCGGTGTGAGCAAGGAGGAGCGTGCCCTCTCGAGGGTGTCGTTCGCGGTCCGCCAGAGGCTCCCGTGGCTTGAGATCAACCTCGCGACCGCATTCCTGGCGGCGTTCGTCGTCGGGCTCTTCGAAGGCACGATCGCCCAGTTCACGGCGCTCGCCGTTCTGCTGCCCGTCGTCGCCGGGCAATCCGGAAACAGCGGGATGCAGGCCCTCGCGGTGACGATGCGTGGCCTCGCGTTGCGCGAGGTCCGGCTCTCGCACTGGCCGCGCCTCATCGTGAAGGAGGCCGGTGTCGGCATCCTCAACGGTCTCGCGGTGGCGACGACCACGATGGTGGGTGTGTTCATCTGGAGCCAGTCGATCGGGCTCACCGTGGTCATCGGATCGGCGATGGTCCTGGCGATGGTGATGGCGGGAATCTCCGGCGCGGCCATCCCGCTCATCCTGAAATGGGCGGGCCAGGACCCAGCGCAATCGTCGTCGATCGTGCTCACCACGATCACCGACTGCAGCAGCTTCCTCTCGTTCCTGGGCCTCGCCACTATCCTTCTGCGATTCCTGTAGGCCTCATCCCTCGCGCCGTCACGGTCGCGCTCGGGACCGTCCTGTTCGCGCTCTCGCTCGCCACGCCTGCTCTGGCGGACGAGGGCTGGGTGATCGAGCGCTTCGCGGCGGATGTCACGATCGAGAGGAACGCGTCGCTTCACGTCGTCGAGGCGATCGATGCGAACTTCGGCAGCCTTCAGAAGCACGGAATCTTCCGGACGATCCCCATCCGGTACCGCTGGGACGACACGCACCTCCGCGTCTACCAGCTCCAGGTGCGCTCGGTGACCGACGGGAGCGGGCAGAGCGTCCGCTACGAGACGAGCGATCAGGGCGCCTCCAAAGTGATCAAGATCGGGGATCCCAATCGGACGGTGAGCGGCCGTCAGACATACCGCATCACGTATGACCTCTCCGGCGCCATGAATCCCTTTCCGGACCACGACGAGCTGTTCTGGAACGTGAACGGCGGCCTCTGGGATGTTCGCGCGCAGGCCGTGACCGCCACGGTCCACGCGCCCGCCGCGCCCCTGCAGGCGAGCTGCTATCAGGGCGCGGCGGGTTCCGACGAAACCTGCCGCTTCACGATCAGCCCCTCCGGCGCGGACTACGCGACCACCCGGCCGCTGGCTCCGCATGGCCAGCTGACGATCGTCGCGGCACTCGCGAAAGGCGTCGTCACCGAGCCCACGCCGATCATCACCCGAGACGGCGACAACCTCCTCGCGTTTTTCGAGCCGCAGCCGCTCTGGCTCGCCCTGGCCGCCCTCGCGCTCGGCGCGGGGCTCGCGTTCCTGTACTGGCACTGGTACACCGTCGGGCGCGACCGCCGGGAGCGCGAGACGATCGTTCCCGAGTACGAACCGCCCGACAAAGTCCGCCCGGCGCAGCTTGGCGTGATCCTCGACGAGAGCGCGGACACCAAAGATGTCACGGCGACGATCGTCGATCTTGCGGTGCGCGGATATCTGACGATCACCGAGGAGCCGCAACCATGGATCTTCGCGAAGAAGGATTGGACTCTGCACCGCGGCAGCAAGGCCACGACCGAGCTCCTGCCGTACGAGAGGATCGTCCATGCGGCCCTCTTCAAGCACGGTACCGACGTGAAGATCTCGGAGCTGCGGACGCACTTCGTATCGTCGCTTCGGAGCGCGGAGAGCGAGCTGTACCGCGACTCCGCCGATCGCAAATGGTTCGCGACACGACCCGATCGCGTTCGCCAGGGGTATGCGGGAGTGAGCGTGCTCGTGATCATCGCGGGGGTCGGGATCGCATGGCTCCTCGGCCGGACCTTCGGCGCCGGACTCGTCGGAGTCGCCGTCGTCGTGGTCGGTCTCGTCGGGCTGGCTGTCGCTCGGATCATGCCCGCGAAAACCGCGGCCGGCGCGGAGCTTCTCCGCCGCACGCTCGGCTTCCGCCAATACATGGAGGTCGCCGAGAAGGAGCGCCAGCGTTTCGCAGAGCGCGAGAACATCTTCTCCGAGTACCTGCCGTACGCCATCGTGTTCGGCTGCGTCGATAAGTGGGCTCGGGCGTTCAAGGACATCGACCTCTCCGCGCAGACCAGGTCGTGGTATGTCGGGAGCACGCCGTTCAATGCGTTCGCGCTCTCGTCATCGCTCCAGGGCTTCTCGACGAACCTCGGTTCGGCGATCTCGTCGACGCCGGGCTCGAGCGGGGGCAGCGGATTCTCGGGTGGGGGAGCCGGCGGCGGCGGTGGTGGAGGCGGCGGGGGTAGCTGGTGACGGCTATCCTGTAGTTCTCGTCTCGGGCTGTTGGCTCAGCCGGTTAGAGCGCTGCGTTCACATCGCAGAGGTCGCTGGTTCGAATCCAGCACAGCCCACCCGATTTCGGTCGGTCGTGACAATGTCCGCCATGCGGGCCGTCGACGGTGCCGTCAGTTGGCTGTTCCAGCTCATCACGATTCTGTTCGTGGACGTCAGAGTCGGAAGGCGATCCCGTCGCGTTCGCTCGGTGCACCGTGGGAGGGAGCACTCGCCTCCGCACTGGTACGTCTTCCGTTCCCGATCGTCAACTTTCGGGACGGCACTCTCGATCGCCGCTCCGCTGCTGGTCGGAATCGGACTGCTCTGGGCCGAATCGTGGGGGCCGCTTTCGGTGTCGCTGGGTCTTCTTCTCGCGGTCGCCGCGTGGTTCGAAGGCACCAAGCTCGGACTCTGGTTGATCGGGGCCCTCTTTTTCTTGCTGCGGCTAGCCATCGTGGTCGCGGCGCTGCTGAAATACGGATGACCTAGCCGTAGCGGACGCCCTTCACTTCGATCCAACCGTCCTCGTGCGTGTGGACCGGGTCGTGATGGGTGAAGTGAACGAGCCCGCCCTGCTCGTTCCACACGTACTCGCCGTGCACCGTGACGTCGTCTCCGATCGCCAGCGGCACGCGCTTGCCGATGTTGACGTTGTTGTCGACAAGCAGCGTCTGCGTCGACCCACCGACCTGAACGATGAAGCGCTGGTGCGTGCCCGATGGCCCGGTGTCGTCGGCGAGGAGTCGCGTGACGGCGCCCTGCGCGGTCACCTCGATGTTCGAGAGGTGCTGGGCGTACGCCCGCTCGACCGCCGCGTTCCCCGTCCCGATGGAGACGCAGCCCGAGGCAAGGACCGCGGCGAAGACGATGGCGCGAAGGGCTACGACCGCGGGACGCTGTCTCCGGGGAGATGCATCAGGTTCTCGACCTCCGCGACGCCGCGGATGCGCCGCGTGCGCGCGACGATCTCCACGATCATCTGCGGCTCTTCGATCTGGCCACGCAGAAGGACGACGCCCTTCTCCGCGTTCACGTTGATCGCGCCCTTCGGCACGTGCGGATCGCGGAAGAGCTCGGTCATCACCTTTTGCGCGAGCGTCGCGTCGTCGTACTCGCGGGGCCGCGATCTTCCGATCGGCGCGCGTATCTCGGGTGCGAGCCGTCTCTCTATGAAGAGCGCGAGGGTGGCGCCGGCCAGTGCCGCGAGAACGTAGCGATACACGCAGGCCACTCACGGCGCAGGCGTCGTGCCAGCTCAGTGCTCGAAGGCGTTGAGGAAGAGCCCGGCCGCGATCAGGAGCGCGATCGCGATCGCGACGACGATCGCCATCCGCCGGAAATCCTTGGTGACGTACCCGCGCTCCCACGCCGCCGCGCGCTCCAGGCCTTGCGACGGCGCGCCCACCGCGCGCGAGGTCCCGGTGCGCGAGCCGTAGCGCGCGGGGCGGCCAGCGGTCGCGACGCGCGGCGACTGCGGCTGCTCGCGCTCCGGCGCGGAGGGACGAACCGCGGATGCCCGGCGGGACGCCTCGACGGCCCGGCGGGAGCGCGCGCGTACGCGGTGCTTCTTTGCCACGGAACTTCAGAGGATAGCCGACCCCGTATGCTCCGCCGGGCATGCCGCTCGATGCCCAGGCCCTCTCCACGCTCGTGGCCGTGCTCGCCGTCGCCGTCGTCGTGCTCGCCGTATGGGTTGCCTGGCTGCAGCGATCCGACGCGCTTCTGCGCAGGCGGCTTCGCCGGCTCATCGGCGACGGCGAGGGCGTCGGCCTCGACGAGCTCCTCGACCGGCAGTTCCGGCGTCTGGACACGGTCGCCGAGCGCGTGGACGCTCTGAACCGGCTCCACCACGAGCTTCAGGGGCTCGCGCAGCGCAGCATCCAGAAGGTCGGCGTGGTTCGCTTCAACCCCTTTGCCGACACAGGCGGAGACCAATCGTTCGCGGTCGCGCTCCTCGACGCCGAAGGAAACGGCGTCGTGCTGTCGAGCCTTCACGGCCGTGCCGACACGCGCATCTTCGCCAAGCCGGTCCAGGGCGGACGATCGAAGCACGCGCTGTCGGACGAAGAGCAGGACGCGATCCGTAAGGCGCTGTCGCCGGCTGGCGTGTGACCGGCACGATCAGACAAGCCCAAGAGCGCGCTCTCGCCATCGTGAACCCGGTCGCGGGAAATGGCGCCGGCGCGCGCGTCGCGTCTCGCATCGCGGCGGAGTTCCGCGGTCAGGGCATGCGCGTCGACGTCGTGCAGACCCCGGCGCCGGACGAGGCGGCTCGTCTCGCCCGCGAGGGAGCCGCCGACGGCTATCCCGTGATCATCGCTGCCGGCGGAGACGGCACCGCGAACGAGATCGCGAACGGCATCGCCGGAAGCGGCGCGGCGCTGGCCCTTTATCCGATCGGTACCGGGAACGATTTCGCGCGCGCGCTCGGATATCCGCGGCGGAGGCGGGACGTGCCCCGCTTCGTCCGCGATGCGCGGCGCCGGACGATCGACATCGGCGAGGTGAACGGGCGCGTCTTCCTCAACTCAGCCGGTGTGGGCATCGACGGACACGTCGCGCAACGCATCGCGGCGGCCTCCCGCATGACCGGCAAGACCTTCGGCTATTTCGCGGGTTCGCTCCTGGGTGTCGCGACGTATCGGCCGGAGCCGATGCGCGTCCTCGTCGACGGCGAGCTGCACAGCGGCCGCTTCCTGACGGTCGTGGCCGCGAACGGGACACACTTCGGATCGGGCATGCACGTGGCACCTGGCGCGTCGCTCGACGACGGCCAGCTCGACGTCCTTCTCGCCGGCGATCTGTCGCGCTGGTCGTCTCTGGTCGCGCTCGGCAAGATCTACCGCGGGACGCACGTCGACGGAAAGAAGATCGTGATGGTTCGGGCGCGTGTGGTCGAGATCGAGCTCCAGCGTCCGTTGCGTGCGCAGCTCGATGGCGAGACCACGAGCGCGCAGCGATTCTCGATCCGCATACGTCCCGGCGCGCTCGAGGTCCTCGCGCGGTGAAACGCGCCGACCCGCGTCGCGCGCTGCCGTCGGTCGACGCGATCCTGCGTGCGGGACACCCAAGCGACGCGGAGCGCGCGCGGTTCACGCGAACGGCGCGCCTTGTGCTCGCGCGGGCGCGCGCGGCGCGCGCATCCGGCGATGCGGCGACCTTCGCGGCGGAGACCCGAGCGGCGCTCTCGGAGCGCGAGCGCCTCACCTTGCGGAGCGTGATCAACGCGACCGGCGTGGTGCTCCAGACGAACCTCGGTCGCGCGCCGCTCTCGCCGCGTGCGCTCGCTGCCATCGCCGCGGCGGCCGGGGCGGTGAGCGTCGAGTACGACCTGGTCGCCGGGAAGCGCGGCGAGCGGCACGGGCACGCCGCGCGGCTCCTCGCCGATCTCGCGTCGGCCGAGGATGCGGTCGTGGTGAACAACAACGCCGCGGCGGTGCTCCTCGCGCTCGCCGCCCTCGCGCCGCGCAAGGAGGTCATCGTGGCGCGCGGCGAGCTCGTCGAGATCGGCGGCGGCTTCCGTATCCCGGACGTGCTTCGCCGCTCCGGCGCGAAGCTCGTCGAAGTTGGGACGACGAACCGGACCTACGCCCGCGACTACGCGGGCGCGATCAACGAGAAGACCGGCGCGATCCTTCGCGTGCACGCGAGCAACTTCAAGATCACCGGCTTCGTCGCGCGCGCGGAAGGACGCGAGCTCGCGGCGCTCGCGCGCGAGCACAACGTTGCCTTCATCCACGACCTCGGCAGCGGAACGTTTCTCGACACGTCTCGCTTCGGGCTCGGCAAGGAGCTCACGGTCGGCGAGGCGATCCGCGAAGGTGCGGACGTCGTCACCTTCAGCGGCGACAAGCTGCTCGGTGGGCCACAGGCGGGCATCGCCGTCGGAGACGCGGAGCGCATCGCGGCGCTCCGGTCGCATCCGCTCATGCGCGCGCTCCGGCCCGACAAGCTGACCATCGCAGCGCTCCTGGCGACGCTCGCGACGTACCGCGACGGAACCGCCGAGAAGGAGCTGCCGGTCTGGCGGATGATCGCGGCGTCGCCGCGGGAGATCGCGGCGCGCGCGCGGTCTCTCGCCGCGGCGCTGACCGCTGCCGGAATACCCGCCGCGTCCATCGAGGTCCGCTCGACCGTCGGCGGCGGGTCGCTGCCCGAGGAGACGCAGCCCTCGTCCGCCGTCGCGATCGGCGGGGCGCCGGCGACACGGCTGGCGCAGGCGCTCCGGTCGGCGGATCCGCCGGTGATCGCGCGGATCGTCGAGGAGCAGGTCGCACTCGACCTCCGGAGCGTCCTGCCCGAGGATGATGAAGTTCTCGCCCGCGCCATCATCGGCGCGCTCGCGAAAGGGGGAGCAGATGGACCTTCGCGCAACCAAAACGGACCGCGCGCCCGCACCCGTCGGTCCGTATAGCCAGGCGATCATCGCGGGCGATCTGGTGTTCTGTGCGGGGCAGCTCGGGCTCGATGCCCAGACCGGTGAGCTCGTCGGTGGCAGCGACGTCCGCGCCCAGACCCGGCGCGTCCTCGACAACCTCGCCGCGGTCCTCGTTTCAGCGGACTCCTCGCTCGACCGCGTGACGAAGACGACCGTGTTCCTCACAGACATGGCCGACTTCCAGGCGATGAACGAGGTCTACGCGGAGCGGTTCGGAACGCACAAGCCGGCGCGGTCCACGGTCGGGGTCGGGTCTCTTGCCCGCGGGGCGAAGGTCGAGATCGAATGCATCGCGGTCCGCCGTAACGCGTAATCCCGACACCAGCGCGCGCGTCATCGCGACCGCGGGCCACGTGGATCACGGCAAATCGACGCTGATCACCTCGCTGACCGGCATCGACCCCGACCGTCTGCGCGAAGAGCGCGAGCGCGGGATGACGATCGATCTCGGATTCGCCTGGCTGACCCTCGCGAGCGGCACCGCCGTGGGCATCGTCGACGTGCCGGGCCACCAGGACTTCATTCGCAACATGCTCGCCGGCGTCGGCCCGGTCGACGCGGTGCTCCTCGTGGTCGCGCTCGACGAGGGCGTGATGCCGCAGACGCGAGAGCACCTCGCGATCCTCGGCGTTCTGGGCGTCGACCGGGGCGTGGTCGCGCTCACCAAGCGCGACCTCGTGGATGACGAGTGGGCAGCTCTCGCGCGCGCGGACGTGTCCGCGGCGCTGCAGGGAACGCCGCTCGCCGGCGCGCCCATGATCGACGTGTCGGCGACGGCCCAGACCGGTCTCGCCGAGCTCGTCGCCGCGCTCGATGCGGTTTTGACATCGGCGCCGGCGCGTCGCGATCTTGGCCGCCCGCGCCTCGCCATCGACCGGGCCTTCACACTCACCGGATTCGGCACCGTTGTCACGGGGACCCTTGTCGACGGCTCGTTCGCCGTCGGTGACGAGATCGAGATCCTGCCGTCGGGAAAGCGTGCTCGGATCCGCGGGATCCAAACTCACAAGCGCGCGCTGGACGCGGCAAGCTCAGGAAGCCGAGTCGCGTTGAATCTGGCGGGCGTCGAGAAGGTCGAGCTCGAGCGCGGGATGGTCGTCGTCCGTCCGGGGACGCTTGTGCCCGTGTCGGTGCTGTCCGCGCGCGTCGCGGTCCTTGGCTCAGCGTCCGACGCTGTCGCACACGACGAAGCCGTGAAGGTCCACGCCGGGACCGCGGAGGTAATGGCCCGGGTGTCGCTCCTCGAAGCCGCGACCCTCGAACCCGGCGCGACCGGTTGGGTACAGCTTCGGCTCGCCGAGCCGCTGGCGGTCGCTGTCGGCGACCGGTTCGTCATCCGCCGTCCCTCGCCGCCGGAGACCCTTGGCGGAGGCGCCGTCGCGGACATCTCGGGAGAGCGGATGCGTCGTCGCCGCGAGGCCGTGGCCGTCCTCGAACGACGGAGCGCCCCGACCGCGGCGTCGCGCCTCCTCGCCGCGCTGGACGTGCCGCGCACCGTCGCGGAGGCGGGAGCGCGCGGCGGGCTCGATCCGCCGGAGCGCGATGCCGCGGCGCGTGGCCTGATCGAGAGCGGGCGCGCGGTGCAGCTTGCCGATGCGCTCCTGGCGCGCGACTCGTTTGAGGCGCTCGCGACACGCGTCGAGCGGACGCTCGCGGCGACGCATCGACGATCGCCGCTTCGCGCCGGCGCACCGCGCGAGGAGATCCGGTCTTCGCTCGACCTCTCACCCAAGCGCTTCAACGCGCTCGTCGACCGCCTCGCCGTGGAGGGCAGGATCGCCGAGCGGGGGAGCGCACTGGCTCTGGCGTCGCACGTTCCCACGCTGACCGCGGAGCAGGAATCGGCCTGGTCGCGTGCGCGCGCCGCACTCGGACGCGAGCCGCTCCATCCACCGTCACCGGCGCAGCTCGAGTCGGAGTACGGACTGGACCGGGAGCTGGTGGCCGCGCTCGCCGAGCGCGGCGACCTGGTGCGCATCGGCACGGAGGCGGTGTTCCTGCCCGACGCGGTCGCCGTTTTCGCCGAGACGGTCGTGACCGAGCTCGCCGCCACGGGGACCATCACGGTCGCGCGCGCGCGCGACCTCACCGGGTCGAGTCGCAAGCACGTGCTGCCGCTCCTCGGCTTCCTCGACGATCACGGTGTGACGCGCAGGTCCGGTGACGACCGCATCCTGGTGCTCCCGCCGGAGCAGGCGCGGGAGCGCGTCGCTACGCTCAGCGAACGAAAGAAGGTCGCTCAATGAAATTTCGTGCGGTCCGCCCCTCGCAGCTCGGCAAGGTCGACGCGATCGTCGTCCCGCTGTTCGCCGGAACCGAGCCCCCAGCGTGGCTTCCGCGCACGACGCGCAACGCGATCGCGCGTCTGCTGAAAGAGGAGCAGGGCGTCACCCGGTTGTACGGCGTGAACACCCTCCACGAGGAGCCGCGTGTGGTCATCGTCGGCGCGGGGAAGCCTGGACAGCTCGACGCCGAGCGCGCGCGCAACATCGCGAGCGCCGGTGTTCGCGCGCTGTGGCGATCGTCTGTGCGCAAAGTCGGCATCGCGATCGCCCCCGATGCGATCGGCGAGGAGCGCGCGGCGCAGGCCGCGGTCGAGGGAGCGATCTACGCGATGTGGCGGCCCGAGGCGCATCGCACGCGCGAAGAAGAGCGGCATCTTCCGAATATCGACCAGGTCCTCCTCGTCACCGAGAAGTCGGCTCCGGCCGCGATCGACCGCGGCAGTGCCGTCGGCGAGGCCACCAATGTCGCCCGTCGTCTGGCGAACGAGCCCGCGAATCGCATGACCCCGACGCTGGTCGCCGAGGCGGCACAGGAGCTCGCCAAGGAAGCCGGCGTGCGGATCGAGGTGCTCGACGCGGACCGCTGCCGGGCGCTCGGGATGGGAAGCTTCCTCTCCGTCGCGCAAGGCAGCCACGAGCCGCCTCGCTTCATCGTCATGCGGCACCGCGGGCGTGGTGGCTCCGGCTACGACCTCGGATTGGTGGGGAAGGGGATCACCTTCGACTCCGGCGGGATCTCGATAAAGCCCGCGGACAACATGCACCACATGAAAGCCGACATGACCGGCGCGGCCTCGGTGATCGCGGCACTCGCGGCGATCGGGAAGCTCGGCCTGAAGGCGAACGTCATCGGCGTGGCGCCCTGCACCGAGAACCTGCCCGGGGGCGGCGCGACCAAGCCCGGCGACGTCTTCACCGCGATGAGCGGGAAGACCGTCGAGGTGATCAACACCGACGCCGAGGGCCGTCTGGTCCTCGTCGACGGGATCACGTACGCGCAGCGCGAGGGCGCCAAGCGCGTGGTCGACGTGGCGACCCTCACGGGATCGATCGCCGTCGGCCTTGGCCAGCACTTCAGCGGGCTCTTCGGCAAGCCGGACGCCTTCGTGGAGATCGTGCGTCAGACGGCCACCGCGGCGGGCGATCGCATGTGGCCGATGCCGCTGACCGACGAGTACCGCGACGACGTCAAGGGTGAGGTCGCCGACGTCCGGAACAGCACCGGCGCCCGAACGGGAGGCGCCATCACCGCCGCGGCGTTCCTCGAGTCATCGGTCGAGGACGGCACCGAATGGGCGCACATGGATATCGCGGGGACGTTCTGGTTCGAGCGCGACCGGCCGCACGCTCCGAAGGGGCCGCAGGGTCCCGCCGTTCGCACCCTGATCGCTCTTGCGGAGCGCTTCGCCCAACAGTCACAATAGAACGCATGGGCTATCTGCCTGACG
>Ga0209471_1001967_pt1 | contig 12041 bp, 14 predicted proteins | sample GraSoiAngelo_128_FD_185885 | JGI IMG/M metagenome (GOLD analysis project Ga0209471, IMG submission 185885) | Grasslands soil microbial communities from the Angelo Coastal Reserve, California, USA - 14_0927_12_20cm (SPAdes) (version 2) | ecosystem: Environmental > Terrestrial > Soil > Grasslands ...
TACATGGAGAACCGCCGGCAAAGAGAAAGGGCCGGATTTGGGTCCGGCCCTTTGAGATTCGAGTTCGGGTGCGCCTAGTCGCCGCTTTCTGACTTCTGCTCGCCGTCGCCGCTGCCACCGCCACCGCCGTCGTGCTCGCCTGAGCCGGTCGACGTTGTGGTCGTCACCGGGGCGGCGGCACCCGCGTCGTCGTCGGTCTCGGTCTCGGTTTCGGTGTCGGTTTCGGTTTCGGTGTCGGTGTCGGTCTCCGTCTCGTTGTCGGCCGGTTCAGGGGCCTGCGCCGGCTCCGCGTTCGGGGCAGGTTCTGGCGTGTCTGTCGGTTCCGGGGTCTCGGTGCGAGCGCCTGAGGCCTCGTCGCCCAGGACGCTCGAGTGAACCCCAAGCGCCTTGGTCGGCGAGAAAACCGTGTGTGCTGAGGCGCCGATCGCGGCGACCAGCAGGGCTCCCGCCGCTGCTCCAACGATGAGGACGACTGGTCTTTTCATGGAACTAGAAACGCCCGTTGAGGCCGATGTCGGAAGTCAGGTTCAGCGGTCGCCCGGGGTCGGCGTTGGGGTCGGCTCGCCAGCGATCGAACCTGAATCCGAACCCTCGCCGCCTGGCTCGGGCGACTCCGGAGGCGCGGGCGAAGCCGATTGCTCCGGCCGGTTCGTCGGTTCGGCTCTTTCCGTTGGCTCGGCAGTGGGCTTGGGTGCGGGAGCAGCCTTCGGCTGAGCTGGGGCGGGGGTGAGTTCCGGCGTCGGGGTCGGCGGGATGGGGTGAACCACGGTCACGATGCGCTCCGTCCATACGGCCGGGTTGGCGCTGCCTGTCGCCGCGTACGCGGTGAGGCCGAGGATGCCGGTCAGGGCGAGGGCCAGGGCGGCCGGCGCAAGGCGCCACGGGCGGACGCGCGTCGGGTTCAGATAGCGCGGCGTCGAGAAGCGCGGCTGCACGCGGTCGAGCTCGGAGCGCAGTCGCCAACCGAGCTCGGGCCCGAGTGGATCGCGATCAGTCTTCGGCATAGAGCTCATGACCTTCTGAAGAGAACGCCGGTGGCTCCTCGAGTGAGAAGGGCGAATCCAGCATGGCGCGAAGCTGCTCTCCTGCCTGCTGCAAGCGCGAGCCCACGGTTCGCTCCGAAACACCCATCGCGGCTGCGATCTCGCGGTTGTTGTAGCCGTGGTAGTAGCGCAGGACGATCGCTGCGGACAGCTTGGGCGGGAGAGCCCTCAACGCGGTCAGAAGGTCTGGCCTCGTGGCCGCATCGGCGGGGTCGACGCCAGGCCCTGGCCTTCCCAGCCTCCGCAGCACCTCGCCCACGTTCCTCAGCTTTGCGCTTCGTCGGTAGGAGATGGCGCGGTTGACTGCGATGCGGTGGATCCACGCTTCAGCGGGTGCGTCGGGCCGCCATCGCTTCCACGCCTGGAACGCCTGCACGAAGGCGTCCTGGGTGCAGTCCTCGGCGGCTTCGGGATCGCTCAGGATGGCCGACAGCGTCCGGTACACGCGTGGGTACGCAGTCCGGTACAGCCGGTCGAAATCCTCCCGCGAACCGGGTTTGTAGCCCTCCCCCATCAGCAGTGAATAACGGCTTAGGCTACTTGAACATGCCCATCGTCTGGACGGAAGACCCGGCCGCCAACCAGCTGCTCGAGACGGACCCGCTTGCCCTCCTGATCGGGATGGTCCTCGACCAGCAGGTGAAGATGGAGAAGGCCTTCGCCGGACCGTACGAGCTCAAGCGGCGGCTCGGGCAGCTCGACGCGCGGAAGATCGCGAGCATGGATCCCCAGCGTCTCGACGCAGTTTTTCGCGAGAGGCCGGCGCTCCACCGCTTTCCCGGCTCGATGGCCAGCCGCGTGCAGGCGATGTGCGCCGCGATCGTCAAGGACTACGGCGGCGATGCCGGTTCGGTCTGGCGCGACGCGCGCGACGGTGACGACCTCGCGGCCCGGATCAAGAAGCTGCCTGGCTTCGGCGACATGAAGGTGCGCATCCTGGTCGCGGTGCTCGCGAAGAAGTTCGACGTCAAGCCGGCGGGGTGGGAGAAGCACGCCGCCACCTGGCACACGGTGGCCGACGTCGATTCGGCCGAGACCATGGCGAAAGCTCGCGAGGTGAAGCGGGAGATGAAGGCGAAACACTGATCTGATAAGGTTTTGCCTCCGGCCGCGCCGCAGAGAGCTCGGCGGAAAGATCTAGATGAGAGGAACGAGATGAGAGATTGCACGCCCTCCAGGGAAGAAGCGCGGGCGCTTGGCTCGCAGTTCGCCCTGATCCCGGTTTACCGGGAAGTCCTCGCCGACATGCTGACGCCTGTCCGCGCTTACTCGCTGCTCTGCCCGCCCGGCGAGCCCGGCTTCCTGCTCGAGAGCGTCGAAGGTGGCGAGCGCCTCGCCCGCTATTCGTTCATCGGCGTACAGGCGCGCGACCTCGACCTCGGCGGCGGCAATCCGCTGGTCGCGCTGGCGAGGGTGGCCGAGGAGCAGACCGCGCCAGTCAAAGGCGTGCCGCGTTTCCATGGCGGTGCGGTCGGTTATCTCGGCTATGAGACGGCGCGACATTTCGAACGGCTGCCAGTCGCGAAAGGCGCGCCGCCTCCGATGCCCGAGAGCGCCTTCGTACGCGCTGAAGACCTGGCGGTTTTCGACCACGTCACCCGGCGGCTGCAGCTCCTGACCATTCACAGGCCCGACCACGAGGACTACGACGATGCCGTCGCCCGCATCGATGCCATGGAGAGGAGCCTTGCCGGCGATCAGCCTCCGGCGCACGCGCGAGGCCTCGACGGCGCGAGGTGGGAGTCGAATGTCACCCCCGGCCAGTTTCACGCCATGGTCGACGCCGCGCGGGAGCACATCATGGGCGGCGACGCGTTCCAGATCGTGGTGTCGCAGCGCTTCCACAAACGTCTCGAGGCGACGCCCTTCGACGTCTACCGCTGCCTGCGGGCGATCAACCCGTCGCCATACATGTTCTTCCTGGCGCTCGGCGGCGACCGCCACGTGGTCGGCACCTCGCCTGAGAAGCTCGTCCAGGTCGAGGGGCGGCGCGTGGAGACCAGGCCGCTGGCGGGAACGCGGCGCCGCGGCGCCGATTCCGCCGAGGACCAGCGCCTCGAGAAGGAGCTGCTCGGCGACTTGAAGGAGCGAGCCGAGCACGTGATGCTCGTCGATCTCGGCCGCAACGACGTGGGTCGGGTGGCGCGTCCCGGTTCGGTCAACGTGGACCGCTTGATGGAGGTCGAGCGCTACTCGCACGTGATGCACATCTCATCGACGGTCAGCGGCCAGCTTCGCGAAGGCAAGACCTCGCTCGACGCGCTGCGGGCCGCGTTTCCCGCGGGCACGGTGTCCGGCGCGCCGAAGATCCGCGCCATGGAGGTGATCGCCGACCTCGAGCCCGATCAGCGCGGCGTGTACGCCGGGTCGGCGGGCTACGTCAGCTTCGGCGGCAACCTCGACATGGCGATCACTCTGCGCACCGTGGTGGTCGCCGATGGCATTGCATACGTGCAGGCGGGCGCGGGGGTCGTGGCGGATTCCACGCCCGAGCGCGAGTTCGAGGAGACGCTCGAGAAGGCGGGCGCGATGTTCAAGGCCATCGAGATGGCGGAGGGAATGTAATGGCCATCGCGATGATCGACAACTACGACTCCTTCACGTACAACCTCGTCCAGTACATGGCCGAGCTCGGTGCCGAGCCGACCGTTTTCCGCAACGATGAGATCACGGTTGACGAGCTCGCGAAGTTCGATGGCATCGTCATCTCGCCGGGACCTGGCACGCCGGATGACGCCGGCGTGTCCAACGACGCGATTCGCGCGCTGAGCGGCAAGGTCGCCATCCTCGGCGTGTGCCTGGGCAACCAGTGCATCGGCCAGGTCTTCGGCGGCGAGGTGGTGCGCAACGAGCCGTCGCACGGCAAGACTTCGTGGATCCACCATGACAACTCCGGTGTGCTGGCCGGGGTCAGCGAGCCGTTCGAGGCGACGCGCTATCACTCGCTCATCGTCAAGCGATCGTCGGTGCCTCCCGAGCTCGTAATCACCGCGTGGACCCACGACGGGACGGTGATGGGCCTGCGCCACGTCAAGCATCCGACCTACGGCGTGCAGTTCCACCCTGAGTCCGTGCTGACCAGGGAAGGCAAGAAGATCCTGGGTAACTTCGTGCGTCGCACCGCCAAGGTCCCCGCGTGATCGAAGCCCTCGCCAAGCTCGTTCGGTGCGAGAACCTCTCCGAGGAGGAGGCTGCGGCCGCGTTCGAGGTCATCATGCGCGGCGACGCGACCCCATCTCAGATCGCCGGCTTCGTCGTCGCGCTGCGCATGAAGGGCGAGACGGTAGAGGAGCTCACCGGATTTGCGCGGACGGCGCGCGGCGTCGCGACGCCGATCCACGTCGAGGGCGCGCTGCTCGACACATGCGGCACCGGCGGCGACGGTCTCGCCACCTTCAACATCTCGACCCTCTCCGCAATCGTCGCCGCCGCGTGCGGCGCGCGCGTCGCCAAGCACGGCAACCGCGCCGCCTCGTCGCTGTGCGGGTCGGCCGATGTGCTCGAGCAGCTCGGCGTCAAGATCGACCTGCCGCCCGAGGGCGTGGCGAGGTGCATCGACGAGGCCGGCATCGGCTTTCTCTTCGCGCCGATCTTCCATCCCTCGTTTCGATTCGCCGCGGTGCCGCGCAAGGACCTCGGGCTGCGCACGGTGTTCAACGTTCTCGGCCCGCTGTGCAACCCGGCCGGCGCGAAGTTCCAGGCGCTGGGCGTGGCCGACGCCAAGGTCGCGGGCAAGATGGCCGAGGTGCTGATTCGGCTGGGCGTTGAGCGGGCGATCGTCTTTCACGCGGCCGACGGGATGGACGAGCTGTCGGTCGCGACACCTTCGTTCGTGATCGAGATCGACGGGCAGCGCAAGGAATATGAGCTCGACCCGGCCGAGCTCGGCCTGGCGCATGCGCCAGTCGAGTCCATGCGCGGCGGTGGGCCGCCTGAGAACGCGCGCCTCGCGCGCGAGGTGCTGGCCGGCACGAAGGGGCCGCGGCGCGACGTGGTGCTCCTCAACGCGGCGGCCGCGCTGCGCGCGGCGGGTCTTGCCCGTGACTGGAAGGACGGGCTCGGCCTCGCCGCGGAGGCGATCGATTCGGGGCGGGCCGGCGAGGTTCTGCAGCGGTGGGCCAGAATCTCGCAGGAGTGACTGACGATCTCCTGCGCCGCCTGGTGCTGGATGCTCAAATGGACCTGCAGCGCCGGCGCTTCCTGCTCGGTTCCGACCAGCTCGAGCTGGCGGTGGCGGCGTACACGCCGAAAGACTTCATTGGCGCGCTGCGCAAGCCCAACCTGGCGGTGATCGCCGAGATGAAGCAGCGCACGCCGAGCATGGGAGTCCTGTCCGAGGACTACCGGCCCGCTGACCTCGCCCACGCCTACGCGGACGGCGGCGCTGCGGCGATCTCGGTCCTGACCCATATGGCAGGCTTCGGCGGTCGGGTCGAGCACATCCGCATGGCGCGAGCCGCGACACAGCTGCCGATCCTGCGCAAGGACTTCGTGACCGATCCATATGAGATCGCCGAGTCGCGGGCGTGCGGCGCGGATGCTGTGCTGCTGATCGTGGCGGCGCTCGAGCGGGCGCAGCTCAAAGACCTGATCGCGCTGACCAGGAGCCGCGGCATCGCGGCGCTCGTCGAGGTCCACGACCAGGCGGAGACGGAGGCGGCGGTGGAGGCGGGCGCGCAGGTGATCGGGATCAACCACCGCGACCTGAAGACTTTCTCGGTGGACCTCGGCCTGACCGAGCGGCTGCGCAAGCTGGTGCCAAAGGAAGTCGTGCTCGTCGCGGAGAGCGGGATCCACACGGCGGCCGACGCGCGGCGCATGCGTGAGGCCGGCGCTGACGCGATCCTGGTGGGCGAGGCGCTGATGCGGGCCGGCGACCCGGCGGCTCAGATCAGGGAGCTTGCAGTTTGATCAGGGTCGCCGGGCGCGTGCAGGGCGCATGATCCGGGTCAAGATCTGCGGCATCTGCGACCTGGACAGCGCCATGGCGGCCGTCGAGGCGGGCGCGGACATGATCGGGTTCCACTTCTGCACCTCAGAGCGGCGTATCTCGCCCGAGGATGCGCGCGCGATCCTCGACGAGCTGTCCGTGCGGCCGAAGATCGTCGGGGTTTTCATCGACGAGTCGCCCGACGAGGTGCGCCGGATCGCGGACCACCTCGACCTCGACCTGCTGCAGCTCCACGGCTCCGAGCCGCCGGGCTTCGATGCGGGCCGGCCCGTGATGAAGGTGCTGAAGATTCGCGATGGTGCGGTGCCGGATGCGGACGCATGGCCCGACCCGATCATGCTCGACTCCTGGTCGGCCGACCAGCGGGGCGGGACCGGCCGAACCTGGGACTGGGAGCTCGCGCGCCCGCTGCTCGCGTCACGCAGGGTGTTCATCGCGGGTGGTCTGGAACCGGGTAACGTGGGCAAGGTCGTGAGCGAGCTCAAGCCCTATGGGGTCGACGTGTCCAGCGGCGTCGAGGCGCGAGTCAGGGTCAAGGACCCCGCCAGGATGCGCGCCTTCGTCCACGCTGTCAGGCTCGCGGAGGCGCTCGGGTGAGCATCCGCGCCGGGCTGACGCACCCGGTCGACGGGAGGTTCGGCGCCTTCGGCGGGCAGTACGTCCCGGAGACGCTGATGAGCGCGCTGCACGAGCTGGAAGACGAGTGGCACGAAGCCAAGGCCGACCCACAGTTCCAGCTCGAGCTGGCCGGGCACAGGCGCGCGTTCATCGGGCGGCCCACTCCCCTTTACGCCGCGAACCGGCTGAGCGAGAAGTTCGGCGGCGCGCACATCCACTTCAAGCGCGAGGACCTGTGCCACACGGGGGCGCACAAGCTCAACAACGCGGTCGGCCAGGCGATGCTCGCCCTGCGCATGGGCAAGAAGCGGGTCATCGCCGAAACCGGGGCGGGCCAGCACGGCGTGGCGACCGCCACGGTCTGCGCCCGGTTCGGCCTCGAGTGCACCGTCTACATGGGCACCGAGGACATGCGGCGGCAGTCGATGAACGTCCGCCGTATGAAGCTTCTCGGCGCTGAGGTCGTCGAAGTGACGAGCGGCTCCAAGACATTGAAAGACGCGACCACCGAGGCGATCCGCGACTGGGTGACCAACGTGCGCACGACCCACTACATCATCGGCTCGGTCGTCGGGCCGCACCCCTATCCCGAGATGGTGCGCGACCTGCAGCGCGTGATCGGCGACGAGGCGCGCGAGCAGTACCTGTCGCTGGACGGCAAGCTGCCCGACGTCGTGGTGGCGTGCGTCGGCGGCGGGTCCAACGCGATCGGCATGTTCACCGCCTTCCTGGATGACAAGGACGTCGTACTTGTCGGCGTCGAGGCGGCGGGCAAGGGGATCAGGACGGGGGAGCACGCCGCATCGCTGGTCGGCGGGCGTCCGGGTGTTTTGCACGGCGCGTATTCGTACGTGCTGCAGGATGGCGACGGCCAGATCCTGCCGACCCATTCCATCTCGGCCGGGCTCGACTATCCGGGCGTGGGACCGGAGCACTCGTTCCTGCGCGACATCGAGCGGGTCGAGTACGTCGCGGTGACGGACGAAGAAGCGCTCGCGGCGTTCAAGCTCTGCACTCAGCTGGAGGGCATCATGCCGGCGCTCGAGCCGGCGCATGCGATCCACCAGGCTGGGGTGATCGCGCGCGACCTCGGGCCGGGCGGTCGGATCCTCCTCTGCCTGTCAGGGCGCGGAGACAAGGACATGGACAGCGTCGAAATCCCCACGAAGTCAGAGGACCCGCGACCCGAGCCGCGGAGAGGGTCGGGAAGCGGCGCGCCGTGACTTCGCGGGGACCCCTGTGAAGATGGTGGCTGAAAGAACGAAACTGGCGACGGCGCTCAAGGCCAATGGCGATCTCAAGCTGGTCGCCTACATGATGGCCGGCCATCCGAACAAGAAGCGATCGATCGAGGTGGGGAAGAGGCTGGCCGCGTCTGGCGTCGCCGCTATCGAGATTGGAATCCCGCATTCGGACCCGCTCGCGGACGGCCCGGTCATCCAGCGCGCGGGGCAGATCGCCCTCGAACACGGGATGACCGTCGCAGGCGCGCTCGAGGTCGCGGAAGCTGTCGCGGCTGAAGGCGTACCGGTGGCGCTCATGACCTACATCAACCCGGTCCTGTCCCATGACCCGCGCAAGTTCGCCGCTGAAGCGGCCCAGGCCGGCGTGTCCGGCGTGATCGTGCCGGATCTCCCGATCGAGGAGGCCGAGCCCGTCGCGGGCTGGCTGCGGTCCGCCTCGCTCGACACCATCTTCATGGTCGCGCCGACGACTCCGCCCGACCGCATCGCCACGATCTGCTCGCACTCGAGCGGGTTCGTGTACTGCGTCACGGTGACCGGGATCACCGGTGCGCGCAAGGAGCTGCCGGAGGGCATGCCAGAGCTGTTCGGCGAGGTGCGCAAGCACACGCACCTGCCCATCGCGGCCGGCTTCGGCATCTCGCGGCCGGAGCACATGCGCTCGCTGCGAGGCACCGTCGACGCGGCGGCGGTCGGGAGCGCGATCGTGGATGAGATCGACCGCGGCGGCGACGCGGTTGCACTCGTCAAGGAGCTGCTGAAGGCGTGCCGGTAAGAGGCATTCGCGGCGCCACCACGGCGAGCGCGAACACGGCGGAGGCCATCACCGACGCCACAGAGGAGCTGCTGCGCGAGCTGGTGAGGCTGAACGACCTCGAGGTCACCGAGATCGCGTTCGCCTACTTCACGACGACGCCCGACCTGAACGCGGAGTTTCCGGCCCTGGCCGCGCGCCGGCTCGGATGGCTCGAGGTGCCGCTTCTGTGCGGACACGATATGGACGTGCAGCAGCCGAACCCTCGTGGCGTTCCGATGTGCATCCGTATCCTGCTGCTGTACAACACGCCGCGGCCACAGGGTTCGATGCGCTTCGCGTATCTGCGCGGCGCGGAAGCGATCAAGGTCGATCTCGAGTACATGAGAGGTTCGTTGAAACCGTGATCATCGTGATGTCGCACCAGGCGACCCAGGCCGAGATCACCGCGGTCGTCGACCGCGTCGAGGAGATCGGTCTCAAGACCGAGCTCTCGCGCGGCGAGGAGCGGACGGTCATCGGCGTGATCGGCGGCAACGCCTACGCATACCGGGACGCCTTCTCCCACCTCGGCGGGATCCAGGAGATCATCCCGATCACCAAGCCCTTCAAGCTGGCAAGCCGCGAGTTCCGCAGGGCGGACACCGTGGTCGACGTCGGCGGGGTGAAGATCGGGAGCGACGAGGTCGTGGTCATGGCCGGACCGTGCTCGGTGGAGGGCGAGGAGATGCTCCTCGACACGGCGCGTCACGTCGCCGCGCAGGGCGCGCGGATCCTCCGCGGAGGCGCGTTCAAGCCCCGCACGTCGCCCTACTCGTTCCAGGGACTCGGCGAGTCGGCGCTGAAGATGATGGCCGAGGCGCGCGACGAAACGGGGCTGAAGGTCGTGACCGAGGTGGTGTCGCCCGGCGACGTGGCCCTCGTCGCGAGGTACGCCGACATCTTGCAGCTGGGCACCCGCAACATGCAGAACTACGCCTTGCTGCAGGAGGCGGGGCGCTCAGGCAAGCCCGTGCTGCTGAAGCGCGGCATGTCATCGACCATCGAGGAGTGGCTGCTCGCCGCCGAGTACATCCTGTCCCAGGGCAACCGCAACGTGATCCTGTGCGAGCGCGGCATCCGCACGTTCGAGACCTCGACGCGCTTCACGCTCGACCTGAACGCCGTCCCGCTCGTGCGCGAGCTGTCGCACCTTCCGGTGATCGTTGATCCATCGCAAGCGACGGGCAAGTGGACCCTGGTCGGCCCGATGTCACTTGCCGCCGTGGCGGCCGGGGCGAACGGGCTGATCATCGAGGTCCATCCGACGCCCAACCAGGCGCTGTCCGACGGGGCGCAGTCGCTCGACTTCGAGGCGTTCGACCGCCTGATGGCGGATGTGCGGCGCCTCCTCGGCGCGATGCAGAAGCAGCTCGCATAAGCAGAGTGCCCTGATGCCGACGGTCGCGGTGGTGGGCCTGGGCCTGATGGGCTCTTCTTTCGCGCTGGCGTTGAATCAGGCCCGGCCCGACATGGTGATCGTGGGCAGCGACCGCAATCCCGTCGTGGTCCGCAAGGCGCTGGACCGCGGCATCGTGTCGACCGCCAACACCGACCTGAGCGTGGTGCCGCTGGCGGACGTCATCGTGGTCGGCGCACCGATCAGCGCGCTGCGTTCCGTGTTCGCGGGCCTTGGTGCGCTGTCCGAGGGCAAGCCTGTCACCGACATGGCCAGCACCAAGGCTTCGGTCATGGAGTGGGCGGCCGCGGAAGGGATCGATCTGGTCGGCGGGCACCCGATGTGCGGCAAGGAGGTCTCTGGCATCGACGCGGCCGACGCCTCGATGTTTCAGGGTGCGCCGTGGGTGCTGACGCGGGACGAGCCGAGGATCACCGAGCTGGTCGAGGCGGTCGGCGCGCATCCCGTGGTGATGGACGCGACGACGCACGACAAGCTGGTCGCCGGGGTGAGCCACGCCGCGTTCCTGCTGTCGGTCGGCTACGTGCTTGCAATGTCACGGCGCAAGGACTGGCCTGAGGCGTCGAAGCTCGCGGCGGGCGGCTTTCGCGACATGAGCCGGCTCGCCGCAGGCGACCCGGACCTGTATGCGGGTGTGGCGCGCACGAATCGCGAGAACCTGCTCGAGATGCTGGATGCGATCAGCCAGGAGCTGGGCCGGCTGTACCGCCACCTGGAGACCGACGACCCGAGGCTGGTCGAGCTGTTCGAGGAGGCGCGCGCGGTGCGGGAGCGGTGGGCGAGTCACAGTCCAGGTTTCACGCCCCCACCCGGCGGCTCCGTCCCCATCCGACCGGGCCGCTCCGCGTCCGGGCCACCTTCCCCGGCAAGCGGGGAAGGGAACGACCTCCCCGGCGAGCGGGGAGGTGAAGGCCAGGCGTGATCGCTACGGTTCGTCCCGCCCGCAAGCTCGAAGGCGCGATCACCGTGCCCGGCGACAAGTCCATCTCGCACCGGGCGCTGATGGTTGGCTCGATCGCTGCCGGCGAGAGCCGCGTGCGCGGGCTGTCGACTGGCGCCGACGTGCAGTCGACGGCCTCGTGCATGAGGTCGCTGGGCGTGGAGATCGAAGATTTGAGGATTGAAGGGCGCGGGATGCGAGGGCTTCGCGCCGCGTCCGGGCCGCTCGACTGCGGCAACTCCGGCACCACGATGCGACTGCTCGCAGGTTTGCTGGCGGCGCAGGGCTTCGAGAGCGAGCTGGCCGGCGACGAGTCTTTGTCGCGGCGCCCGATGGGTCGGGTCGTCGATCCGCTGCGCGAGATGGGAGCCGCCGCCACGTGGCCTCCGCTGCGCGTTGGCGGCGAGACCCCGCTGCACGGTATCGAGTACCAGGCCCCGATCCCGAGCGCACAGGTGAAGTCGGCCATCTTGCTCGCCGGCCTGTACGCGGACGGGAAGACGCAGGTCGTCGAAACCGTTCGGACCCGCGACCACACCGAGCTCATGCTCGGCGCGATGGGCGCGGTGGTCTCGGTCGACGGGCTGCGTGTCACTATCGAGACAACCGAGCAGCTCCAGCCGGTCGACATCTCCATCCCCGGGGACTTCAGCTCGGCGGTGTTCTGGCTGGCGGCCGCCGGTCTCGTCGCGAAGTCGCGGGTCCGCCTGCTCGGTGTCGGCGTCAACCCGACGCGCACAGCGTTTGCCGACACGCTGGCCTCGGTCGGTTTTCGGATCAAACGCTCGCACCCGCGCTTCGAGGCGGGCGAACCCGTCGCGGACCTGGAGGTCTCATCCGTCGACCTGGTCCGGCCGATCCGGATGGACGGCCACCTGGCGGCGGAGATGCTGGACGAGCTGCCGGTGCTCGCCGTGGTGGCGACACAGCTCCCGGGCACGAGCGTCATCTCCGGCGCGGAAGAGCTTCGCGTGAAGGAGTCCGACCGGCTCGCCGCGATGGAGCAGGGCTTGACGGCGATGGGGGCCGACA
>Ga0209471_1001969_pt1 | contig 12037 bp, 12 predicted proteins | sample GraSoiAngelo_128_FD_185885 | JGI IMG/M metagenome (GOLD analysis project Ga0209471, IMG submission 185885) | Grasslands soil microbial communities from the Angelo Coastal Reserve, California, USA - 14_0927_12_20cm (SPAdes) (version 2) | ecosystem: Environmental > Terrestrial > Soil > Grasslands ...
GAGATGGCGCGAGCCTTCGCTGAGGCGGTCGTCGCCGGGCGCCGGGCGTTCAAGGCGGGCCGGGCGCGTATCGGCCTGAAGGCCGTCGCCAGCAGCCCCGTCGAGGGTCTCCCCGTATAGCCCATCGCGTTACGCGGCGGCCGCGGACGCTTACGGACCTCGGCGAGCGCGGCCTCCTGCGGTCGATCGCTCGCTATCTCGATCCGCCGTCACGAGCCCTGCTGGTCGCGGCGCCCAGGGATGATGCCGCGGTCTGGCGCGGCGATCCGTTCGTGGTGGCGACCACCGACACCATGGTCGAGGAGATCGATTTTCGTCTGGATTGGCCCGGGTTCGATTTCGCAATGCTCGGCCGGCGCCTGATCTCCATCAACCTCAGCGACCTGGCCGCGATGGGCGCGGAACCACGGTACGCGCTCGTCTCGCTCACACTGCGCGGGACGCTTGCCGTTGCTGACGTGCGCCGTATCTACGAGGGCATCGCGCAACAGGCGCGGCGCTTCAGCTGCGCGATCGCCGGAGGAGACGTGAGTGGAACACTGGGGCTGCTCACGTTGACGGCCACGCTGGTCGGCCGTATCGATTCGGCGCGCTCCGTGCTGAGGCGCGATGGGGCACGCCCCGGCTGGCTCCTCGCCGTCACCGGCGCGCTGGGTGGCGCCGCGGCCGGTCTGCGGCTGCTCGAATCAGGGCGCCGGCCCGCGACAGCGAGAGAACGCGGATGGGTCTCCGCGCAGCTGGATCCGACACCACGCGTGATCGCTGGACGCGTGCTCGTCGACGCCGGCATCAGGGTCGGCGGCGACATCAGCGACGGCCTGTACCGCGAGGTCGAGCGATTGCTCGAGGGCACGCGCCTCGGGGCGACGATCGATGTCGATCGACTCCCGCTGGCGCCAGGTCTGCAGCGGAAGGAATGGGCGCTGGCCGTCAAGGACTCCGAGGACTTCGAGCTGCTCTGCGCGGCGCCGGCCGCGCGCATCGCCGCGGCCAGGCGCGTCCTCGAGCGCCTCGAGCTCCCATTGACCGTGGTGGGCGAGATTGACGCGCGACCGGGGATTCGGCTGCGCAACGGGTCGCGGATGGAAAGGCTCGAAGGTGCCGGCTATGAACACTTTCGTTGAGACCACGTCGGTCGATCAGACCCGCGAGCTCGGTCGCCGCCTGGGACAGGTCCTCGAGCCCGGTGACATCATCGCGCTCGAAGGTGACCTGGGCACGGGAAAGACGGAGCTGGTGAAGGGCATCGCGGATGCCCTGGGCGTTGCGAGCGGCGTGCACAGCCCGACGTTTGTCCTGCACCACCGCTACCAGGGCCGTGTCCCCATCGAGCACTACGACCTCTATCGTCTGGATGGGATGGCTTGGGTCGACAGCGGCCTGGACGAACCGGCGCCCGACGCGGTCACGGTCATCGAGTGGCCGGACCGTGCCGGCGTGCTCGACAACTGGGCGACGATCCGGATCGGGTTGACGAGCAAGGCAGAGACGCGGCGGCGCCTGACCCTCCTGCGCGGGCCGGACCGGGTCCGGGCGGTGTTTCGTGCGCCTGGCGATTGACACGTCCGGCGTCGACCAGGCGCTGGTCGTCCTCGACGGCCGTCGCCAGCTCGCCGCCGACGACTGGGTGAGGGATCGAGCGGATCCACCAGTGCTGGCGCGGCTGGACGCCGTCGTGAAACGGGCCGGCGGGAAGCCTGACGATCTCGAGGCCGTCGTGGCGGCGCGCGGGCCTGGGTCGTTCACGGGACTTCGGATCGGGCTGTCGCTGGCGGCCGGGCTGGCGTACGCGCGGCATATCCCGCTGTACGTCGCCGACAGCCTGGCGATCCTCGCCCGCCGCGCCAGCGGCGACCCGGCGAGCGTCGCGCTGCGCGATGCGGGCCGTCGCGAAGTCTATGCCTGGCGCGAAGGCGAGCCCGCCCGACGCCTACCTGTGGATGAGCTTGCTGGCTGGCTGCCGGCTACTGCCCGGGTCATCGTCGAGCCCGCCGGCGGGCTGGCCTCGTGGGTCCCCGGGCTGGCGCACCTCGAGCTGCCCGCCAGCGAACGGCGGCCTTTGAGCACGGCGCTGCTCGAATCCGCCATCTGGACCTTCGATTCGCAAAAACCGCTGCGATATGATGAAGTGCAGGCGCTCTACGTTCAGCCCGCGGCCGCGGAGGAGCGCAGAAGGATGTCCCCATGATGCAGTTGAAGTCCCGAACACTCGTCGACGCCATGCGCGAGGAAGACATCCCCGAGGTGCAGGCGATCGAGCGCCAGATCTTCCCGACACCCTGGCCGCGGAATGCCTATTACCGCGAGCTCCATCACAATCGCTCCGCCTACTACCTCGTGCTGCGCCGGGACGAGGAGATCGTCGGCTATGCCGGCCTGTGGAAGATGAGCGACGAGGCGCACATCACGACCGTCGGCGTACGCGCAAATCAGCAGGGCAAGGGCTACGGCCATGCGCTGATGGCGGCCCTGATCCAGCGGGCGTACCAGTTGGGTTCGCGCTGGCTGACGCTCGAGGTGCGGCCGTCCAACGACGTCGCGGTCCGCCTCTATGAAAAGTTCGGCTTCAAGGTCATCGGTCGCCGCCGCGGTTATTACACCGACAACAACGAGGATGCGATCGTGATGTGGTCGGACTCGATCCAGGCGCCCGGCTTCAAGAAGCGCTTCAACGAGATCCTGCAGACGCTCGAGATCGAAGGGCTCGACAACAACACACCGCAGTAGCCCAGACGAACCGGCGCGTCCTGGCGATCGAGACCTCCTGTGATGAGACCGCCGCAGCGGTTGTCGCCACCGGCCCGCGCCTGCTCTCGAACGTGATTCGTTCCCAGGATGCGCTGCACGCGCCCTACGGCGGGGTCGTGCCGGAGCTTGCCGCGCGCGCTCACCTGCAGTCGCTGGTGCCGGTGATCGAGCGCGCGCTGGAGAACGCGGGGACTCGCTGGGAGCAGGTCGACGGAGTCGCCGTGACCAGGGGCCCCGGCCTCATTGGCTGCCTGCTCGTCGGCGTCAACCTCGGGCAGGCGATCGCCTGGGCGCGCAAGCTGCCGGTGATCGGGGTCAGCCACCTCGCCGCCCATGTCTTCGCCGCGCTGCTCGAGGAGCCGGACCTCCACCCGCCGGTCCTCGGCCTGGTCGTATCCGGCGGCCACAGCGACCTGATCCGATGGCATACGGACGGCAGCATCAGCGTGATCGGCCGGACACTCGATGATGCCGCTGGCGAGGCCTTCGACAAGGGGGCGCGCATCCTGGGTCTGCCGTTTCCCGGCGGCCCCGCGATCGACGCGCTGGCGGCGAAGGGAGATCCGCGGGCGATCCGCTTTCCGCGGCCACGCGCTCCCGGCCTCGACTTCAGCTTCAGCGGTGTGAAGACGGCGTTGCTCTACGAGGTCCGCAAACGCACCTCGATCTCCGAGCAGGAGCGCGCCGATCTCGCCGCCAGCTACCAGGAGGCGATCGTCGATGCCCTCCTGCTGCGCGTCGAGGCGGCCCAGGCTGCCGACCCGGCGCCAGCGATCGTGCTCGGCGGCGGCGTCGCGCGCAATCGCCGCCTTCGTGAGGCCGCCCGCTCGCGCCTGGGCAAGACGGCGCATCTGGTCATCCCCGCCCCCGAGCTCTGTACCGACAACGCCGCCATGATCGGCGCCGCCGCCTTGATCGAGTGGGAACGGCGAGGCCCGGATCCTGCGCCCTTCGACGCCGATCCCGCGCTCGGTTTCGCGTAACGCAAGTTGACGATTGGGCGTTTTGGTGCTATTCGTTCCACAGCACCCCGCAGGGGAGGAGGGAAATCATGCGGTTTCGTCCACTTGCCGTCGTTGCCGCGATTGCCGGTCTGCTCGTCGGCGCAACGTCCGTCAGCGCCTCATCGGAACACTTCAACCCACCGAAGCACTACTACCTCGCCCTCGGCGATTCGCTAGCGTACGGCTACCAGCAGGCCAAGTTCCTTGGCGAAGCTGGTTCCGGCCATATCGACCCGGCGACCTTTCCCGGCTACGCGGGGGACCTCGCGGGCATGCTTCGAGCTGTCCGCCCGGAAATCCAGACTGTCAACTACGGCTGCCCTGGGGAAACGACGTCGTCGTACTTTACGGCCTGCTACTTCAGCGCCGTCCAGCATTTCCCGCTCCACGACCCTTACAGCGGGTCGCAGGAAGCGGCCGCTCTCGCCTTTCTGCGCGCTCACCGGGGACAGGTAAGCCCGATCACCCTGGACAACGGCGCCAATGACGTAACGCCGTGCTTGTCAAGTCCTGATCCCAACTGCTTTTCGCGAACGATCGCCGTGGTCGGCGCCAATTTAAACCGGGCGCTAGCGGAGCTTCGCGATGCCGCGCCGGATGCCGAGATCATCGTCATGAAGTACTACGATCCGTTCGCCTTCAATAGCCCCGGCACAATTGGAATCACCGTCCTGCTGGACCGCGCGATCGCGAACGCCGCCGCGCATCACGGCGCGCGACTGGCTGATGCCTTGACCCCGTTTAACCTGGCACCTCCGCAGCCGGCAACGTTGTGTGGCCTGGGGCCGTTCTGCCCGCTCAGCGACATTCACCCAAATGATGCCGGCTATGCGGTGATCGCCCAGCAGTTCTGGGCGGCATCAGGCTACGGCCGGCTCGATTAGCTAAAACGACCTGGACGGGGCTCGGCCGGCGCCGAGCCCTTGAGGGTTGGGTTCTATTGAGCTACAATTAGCACTCGAGCTTACTGAGTGCTAACGTACTGTCACCACCTAAGGAGGGTTTTATGAAGCTACGTCCATTGGGCGACCGAGTCGTGATCAAGCCCGTCGATCGCGAAGAGAAGACCAAGAGCGGGATCGTCCTGCCCGACACCGCCAAGGAGAAGCCGCAGGAAGGCATGGTCGAGGCCGTCGGCAACGGCCGCTTCATCGAGACGACCGGCAAGCGCGAGCCGCTCGATGTCAAAGTCGGCGACCGCGTGGTCTATGCCAAGTACGCCGGCAGCGAGATCAAGCTCGACGAGACCGAGTACCTGATCCTGTCCGAGAAGGACATTCTGGCCGTCGTCGCCAACGGCAAGAGCTAAGAGCCACTCAACGAGAACGGCCAGCCTTCGGGCTGGCCTTTTTTATTTCTCGGGAGGGTTGGGGGTCGCCTTGGCGCGCGGGATCAGCGGCAAGGCGAGCATGGCCTCGGTGACCTGCGCGTACTGCTCCTGGCTGCGCCAGTCGTAGTGCGGGTTGCGCCACCGGATGTACCCGCGGTAGTCGACCAGGAACAACGAGCGCTGGGCGACACCCCGCTCCTCGTTGAGGACGCCATAGCGGCGCGCGACCGACTTGTCCCAATCGGCGAGAATCGGGAATGGAAGGTCGCCCAGGCTCTTGGCGTACGCCTTGTGCGCCCAGATGTGATCAACGCTCAGTCCCAGCACCTGGGTTTCCGCCTTCACGAACTGCTGGTGATCACCTCGCAAGGAGGTGAGCTCATTCGTTCAGCCTGGGCTGAAGTCGAAGACGTAAAAGGCGAGCAAGACGTGCTTGGTTCCTTTGAAGGAGGAGAGGGTGACAGGATCACCGTCGGGCGTCCCCGGCAGCGTGAAATCGGGCGCGAGGTCTCCGACGCCGGGCATGGTCGTCGTGGCGGTCGACATCGACCTATTGTAGTTCGGTGATTTTCCACGACCGGGTGGATGCCGGCGAGCGCCTCGCTACCGCGCTGCAGCGCTATCGCGACCACGACAGAACCGTCGTGTTGGGGATCCCACGCGGCGGCGTCGTTGTGGCGAAGGCGATCGCCGTCGACCTGCATCTGCCATTGGGGATCTGCCCGGTGCGCAAGCTCGGCGCTCCCGGCAATCCGGAGCTCGCCATCGGGGCGGTCGATGATGATGCCGTACTGGTCTTCGATCGACGGCTGAGCCAGCACCTCGGCTTGACCGAGGACGACATCGGGCACGCGGCGGCACGGCAGCGCGAGGAGCTGCGGGCCTGGTTGGCGGCATTGGGCGCGGGAGCGATGTCTGCGCTCGAGGACCGAACCGTGATCCTGACTGACGACGGCGTTGCCACTGGGTACACGGCCCAGGCCGGCATCCAGACGGTGCGCCGCCGTGGCGCCCAACGCGTAATCCTGGCGGTCCCGGTTGCGCCGCCCGACACGGCCGCCTGGCTCAAGCCGCAGGTTGATGAATTCGTCTGCCTCGCCACTCCGGAGCCGTTCTATGCGGTCGGGAACTTCTTCGAGGAATGGCCACAGGTTACCGACGACGAGGTTAGAGCACTGCTGCTGGCCGGTAACACGTTGTAGCGGAGGTTTTACACGGGCAAGGACTTTGTCCCCTTGCCGGTTACAGCGATGTGAAGCTCTTCGCCAAGGGCAAAGGGCAGCCGGACGCCCAGGGCAAGGCACCGGCCTATAGCCCGATCGATCGTGTTGGGCTGCTCGGGCTGCTCGACCAGGTTGTCAACAACGGCCAGTCCGGCGTGCTCGAGCTCAGAGAGCCTCGTGGCGAGTGGACGTACGCCTTCCAGGGTGGTGCGCTGACGCACGCGGCTGGCGGCCGGGTCCGCGGTGCGCGCCAGGCCTTCGATCTCCTCTGGGAATTCCAGAACGGCCAATTCGTGTTCACTCCGGGCGTCAACCCGACCCTCGCCGGCAACCTCTATATCGACAAAGCCCGGCTCCTGGACCTTCTTCGTCGCAGTCAGGCCGTGCTCCAGGGCCCATCGGCGCCCTATATCCCACCCGACCAGCAGCGGCCGATCGCCCCTGTCCAGGGCATGTACTCGCCGCCGGCCCCCGGGCAGGCGCCCGTGTGGCAACCGGGACCGCCGCCGGGCCAGTACCCGCCGGTCCGGGGAGCCCCGCAGGGCTGGCCCCCGGCCGGTCAGCCCGGCATGCCCCCATCGGGTCAGCCCGGCATGCCTCCGGCCCCCGCGTGGGGTGCTGGCGGCTACCCACAGCAACCCGGCTATCCTCCCGCTCCGTACCCGCAGGGTGCCCCATATCCCGGCGCGCCACAGGGCCAGCCCTACCCGCCGCAGGCCTATCCAGGCCAGCCGCAGCCTGGCTATCCGCAATACCCGCAGGCGCCGATGCCGCCGCAGGGAATGCCACAACAGGCAATGCCGCTGCCAACGATGCCCCCGGTTATGCCTCCGCCCCCGGCCGCGGCCGCGCCTCCGACCCGGCCAATCACGCCACAGAGCTTTTCCGTACCGCCGATGGCGATTCCCAAGAAACGAGCCGCCATACCCTCGTACCAGCCGCCGGCGGCCGTGCCCATGCCGGCACCTGTTGCGCCGGAGCCTCCCAAAGCGGCCCCGAAGGACGACCTGGCGTCCCTGCGGGCGAGCCTGGTCGCCCAGGCGCCCGCCGTCCGTCCGGCCCCTGCCGCTCCCGCGTGGGGCGTTCGCACGGGAGAGGGTACGGTTGCGCCACCGCCGGCCGCCGGCCCCAAAGGCAAAGCCAAGGGCAAGGGCAAAGACAAGGGCGCGAAGCCGAAGGGCAATTCGAAGCTCGCCGCGGCCATCAAGGTGCAACTGATCACGTTCCTGCTCTGGGCCTGCGAGCGGAAGTACTCGCCGGACGATCACTGGACACTGAAGGACGCGTTCGAGGTCTCGACGATGGAGCTGCGCGATCAATTCATCGGCGCCTTCTCCGAGTCGTTCAAAGCCTCGCGGCAAAAACGCAACGTCGAAGACGACGACGTGGACGACATGGCCGCCGGTCGGATGCGCGGTCGCGGCCGCCGGCACTAGTCACCACCTCCACAGCGAACTGACCGCGCCGCCTCGCGGGTAAACTTGCGGGGTATTGAGTGTGTCTTCCTCGCCTGCCGCGGAGCGGGCGATCGATCTCCTCGCCGGACTGAATCCTCCGCAGCGGGCAGCCGTGACCGCCGACGATGGGCCATTGCTGATCTTCGCCGGCGCCGGCAGCGGCAAGACGCGCGTGCTCACGCACCGGATCGCCTGGCTGATCCAGCAGGGCCGGGCCGAGCCCGGCGAAATTCTCGCGGTCACGTTTACCAATAAGGCAGCGCGCGAGATGCGTGGCCGGGTCGAGAATCTCCTGAACCTGGCCGCAGGCGCGATCTGGATGGGGACGTTCCATGCGATCGGGGTTCGCATTCTGCGGCGTGACGGGAGTGCTGATGGCATCGATCGCCATTTCGTCATCTACGACGAGGCCGACCGGTTATCCGTCGTCAAGCGCGTCATGGGCGAGCTGCGTCTCGATGAGAAGCGCTACCCACCGGGTGGGATGGTGGCGTTGATCTCACGCGCCAAGGACGAGGTCATCAGTGGAGAAGACCAGCTGAAGGCGGCCGGCACGCATCCCGAGGAGCTGGCGGCGCGAATCCGGCTTCGCTACGACCCGTTCCTGGAGCAGAACAACGCGCTCGACTTCGACGATCTGCTGATGCGCACGGTCTGGCTCTTCGACCGGCATCCCGAGGTTCTCGAGAAATATCAGAAGCGCTTCAAGTACGTCATGGTCGACGAGTACCAGGACACCAATCGGGCGCAATACCTGATGGTTCGCCATCTGGCAAGCACGCATCGCAACCTGGCCGTCGTCGGCGATGACGATCAGTCGATCTACAGGTTCCGCGGCGCCGACGTGCGCAACATCCTGTCCTTCGAGCAGGACTACCCGGATGCCCAGATCGTCAAGCTGGAACAAAATTACCGATCGACGCAGGTGATTCTCGACGCCGCCTACCACGTCATCAAGGCCAACCCCAATCGAGCCCCCAAGCGGCTGTGGACAGACCGAGGGGGCGGGTCCAAGCTCGTGGTGGCGCAGACCTACGACGAGCAGGAGGAGGCGCAGGCGGTGGCGCGCGAAGCGCTGCGCCTGGTGGCGGAAGGCGATTACCGTCTTGGCGACATCGCTGTCCTCTACCGCACCAACGCCCAGTCGCGCGCCCTGGAAGAAGTGCTCCTGCGCCGCGGCGTTCCCTATCGGCTGATCGGCGGCTTGCGCTTCTACGAACGCCGCGAGGTCAAGGACGTGATGGCTTACCTGCGCCTGATCGCCAACCCGCAGGAGTCCCTGAGCCTCTCGCGGATCATCAACGTTCCGCGCCGAAAGCTCGGCGAGAAATCACTGGCGCAGCTTGGCTACTGGGCCGACGCCCATGACATGACGGCCTGGGACGCGCTCGCTCGTCTCGACGAGATGTCGGAGCTGACCACGGCCGCCCGTGGCGCCCTGGCGGACTTCCGCGACCTCATCGACGAGCTTCGCGCTGCTTCCCTGGAGCGCCGGCTCGTGGAAACCGTCGACCTTCTGTTGCTGAGGACTGGATACGAGCGGTTTGTCAAAGAGATGGGAACCGACGGCGACGAGCGCTGGGCCAACGTCCTCGAGTTGCGGGGGCTGGCCTCGGAGTACGATGGGCTACCGCCCGGCGAGGGGTTGCAGGCATTCCTCGAGGAGACGGCGCTGATGAGCGATGTCGACACGCTGGACGAACGCGCGCAGGGCATGACCCTGATCACTCTGCACATGGTCAAAGGCCTCGAGTTTCCGGTGGTCTTCATGCTCGGAATGGAGGAGGGCCTCTTCCCACACAGCCGGAGCCTCGACTCCCCCGAGGAACTCGAAGAAGAGCGGCGCCTCGCGTACGTCGGCATGACCCGGGCGAAGGATCGGCTCTATCTGTTTCACGCCTTCCGGCGACATCTGTTCGGAAGCGCGAATCTGAACCTGCCCTCGCGCTTTCTCAAAGACATTCCCCCTGCCCTCGTCGATGGATCGGCGGGGATCCCGCAGGGCGTTCCTGAATCCGGGATGGCGCCGGCGCGCGTAATCGAGGCGGCGCGTCCGGCGGTTCCGGTCGAGTTGGTGCAGCGCTACCAGCCGGGTGACCAGGTCGAGCACCGGTCCTGGGGCCGCGGGACCGTGCTGAAGAGCACGATGACGCGCACCGACGAGGAGATCATCGTGAAGTTCGACCGTGTCGGGATGAAGATCCTCGCGGTCAGCCTGGCGCCAATCGTCAAGCTGTGACGATGTCCGTTCCCTCCCCCTCTGGGGGAGGGCAGGGTGGGGGCCTCGAAGAGGCGCGGGCTCGCGTCCTCGAACTCCGCACGCTGATCGACCGCGCGAACCGGCAGTACTACGAGCTCGACCAGCCGGAGATCACCGACGCCGAATACGACGCGCTGTTCCGCGAGCTCGTCGAGCTGGAAACCCAGTATCCCGAGCTGATCACGCCCGACTCTCCGACACAGCGGGTCGGAGGGCCGCCATCCGACGCCTTTGCGAAGGTCACGCACCGGACGCCGATGCTCAGCCTGTCAAATGCGTTCGACCGCGATGAGGTGCGGGAGTTCGACAAACGCGTGCGGCGGGCGCTCGGCGAAGTCAAGGTCGAGTACGTAACCGAGCTGAAGATCGACGGGCTCGCGATGAGCCTGCTCTACGAGGATGGCCGCTACAAGATCGGGGCCACCCGCGGCGACGGCTACGTGGGCGAGGACGTGACGCCGAACGTCAAGACGATTTCCAGCGTCCCCCTATCGGTGACCATTCCCCCGGAGTTTCCAAGGGCCTTCGAAGTTCGCGGCGAGGTCTACATGCCAAAGCGCAGCTTTCAGCGCCTCAACGCCGAGCTTGCCGCGGAAGGCAAGCCGCTCTTCGCCAATCCGCGCAACGCCGCGGCCGGAGCGGTCCGGCAACTGGACCCGCGCATCACCGCGCGCCGGCGCCTCGACACGTTCATGTATGCCCTTGACCCGGCCGGCGGAGCTAGGAGCCAGGAGCAAATCCTGAACCGGTTGGGCGAGATGGGCTTTCATGTCAACACGAACCGTCGCACGCATTCCGGCATCGATGCCGTCATCGGCTTCCTCGACGAGTGGCAGGAAAAACGGCACGAGCTCGACTACGGAATCGACGGGATCGTCATCAAGGTCAACGACCTCGGCCAGCAAGCCGAGCTCGGCTTCGTTTCCCGCAGCCCGCGCTGGGCGCTCGCGTTCAAGTTCCCGCCCGAACAGGCGGAAACCGTCGTGGAAGACATCAAGGTCTACGTGGGACGGACCGGCGCGATCACCCCGGTTGCCTGGCTGACGCCGGTGCAGATCGGGGGGACGACGGTCAGCCGAGCGACGCTGCACAACGAGGACGAGGTCGCGCGCAAAGACGTGCGGCCGGGCGACCACGTGATCATCCAGCGCGCCGGCGACGTGATCCCTGAGGTCGTCCGCGTGCTGACGGAGAAGCGATCGACGTCGAGCCGTCCCTGGCACATGCCGAAGAACTGTCCCGAGTGTGGGACGGAGCTGGTGCGCGAGCCGGGCGAGGCCGCAACCCGCTGCATCAACCCAACCTGTCCTGCCCAGGTGCTCGAACATTTTCGACACTTCGTCGGCTCGCTCGACATCGAGGGCCTGGGGTATGCCACGCTGCAGCAGCTGATCGACCGCAAGCTGGTCAAGGACCCGGCGGACCTCTATCACCTGACAAAGGAACAGCTCCTGACCCTGGACGGCTTTGCTGACAAATCGGCGCAAAACCTGCTCGACCGAATCGCCGCCAGCAAGTCGACGACGTTCTTGCGGTTTCTTTCTGCGCTCGCCATCAACCATGTCGGCTGGACCATGGCCGGGCTGTTGGCCGAGCACTTTGGAACGATCGATCGGCTGCAAGCCGCCGGTATCGACGACCTCCGCGCGATCGGCGGTGTGGGTCCGACCGTGGCTGAGGACGTTCACGAGTACTTCCAGCGGCCAGAATCTCGCCGCCTGATCGAGCGCCTGCTCGCTGCCGGGATCGTGATCAAGCCACCCGAACGCCACGAGGGTCCCTTGAGCGGCAAGACGTTCGTCCTGACGGGCACGCTGACGTCGTTGACTCGTGGACAGGCCGAGGAGCGGATCAAGACCCTCGGTGGTGCGATCGGCTCGGGCGTTTCCAAGAAGACGGACTACGTGGTGGTCGGGGCCGACCCCGGATCCAAGCTCGAGAAGGCGCAGCGCCTCAAGGTCCCGATCCTCGATGAGGCGGCCTTCCTCGAACTGCTCAACGATGGCCCCATGAAA
>Ga0209471_1001971_pt1 | contig 12025 bp, 11 predicted proteins | sample GraSoiAngelo_128_FD_185885 | JGI IMG/M metagenome (GOLD analysis project Ga0209471, IMG submission 185885) | Grasslands soil microbial communities from the Angelo Coastal Reserve, California, USA - 14_0927_12_20cm (SPAdes) (version 2) | ecosystem: Environmental > Terrestrial > Soil > Grasslands ...
CGGGATTGTTCCTGCTGCTCTTCATCGCCGGCACCTTTGGCGCGAATTTCAACCTGGTGCTGCCGCTCTTCACGCGCGTCGTCCTGCACGCCAATGCGGACACCCTCGGCTACCTCTTCGCCGCGCAGGGCGTCGGGTCATTGGTCGGCGCCATCACCATGACGCTCGCCGGCGGCTTCCTGCTCGAGCGGCGCCGCATCGCACTCGGCGCGTTGCTTTTCGCGGCGATGGAGCTGGTCTTTTTGATCGTGCCCGGCTTCACGCAGGCGGTCATCCTGTTGCTCGTCATCGGCTGGTCGTTCGCCGTCTATTCGATCGGCACCAATACGCTGGTACAGCTGCGCGCGCCCGACCGGATGCAGGGCCGCATGGTCAGCCTCTACTCCATGCTCTTCATCGGGGTGACGCCCATCGGCAACGTGTTCGCCGCCGTCGTGGCGCATTTCCTCGGGCCGTCGGCTGCGGTCTGGCTCGGGGGCGCGCTCACTGGCGCGGGCGCCGTGGCCGTGCTCGTCTACTTCCTCACGAGACCCGATTGAACTCGGTCATCGCGCGGTCGATCCCGTGCTCGGCGGTGAACAGGACGGCGTCGGCGGTCCGGCCAATGATCGCCGCCAGCTGGCTCTGCTCATCCGTGGTAAACGGGCTCAAGACGTAGTCGACGCCGTCGCCCGGCGGACGGCCGATCCCGACCCGGAATCGGATGAAGTCCTGGGTGCCGAATGAGCCGATCAGCGAGTCGATCCCGTGGTTGCCCGCGGAGCTGCCGCTCTTGCGGATGCGCAGCCGGCCGAAGGGATGATCCAGGTCATCGTGGATGACGAGGGTTCGCTCTAGAGGCACGTCGTATTTCGCGCGCAGCGCTTTGGCCGCCAGACCCGACAGGTTCATCATGGTCTGCGGCTTGGCCAGCACCAGCTCGCGGTCGCCGATACGGATGCGTCCGGTTAGCGATTTGGCCGCCTTGTCGGTGAGCCGAGCGCCTTGGCGCCGCGCCAACTCGTCGACGACCAGGAAGCCCACGTTGTGCCGCGACCGTTCGTATTCTCGGCCGGGGTTGCCCAGGCCAATCACGAGCCAGCGATCCGAGGCCGGCGGCAACGCCGGTTTGCGGCGGAACATCGCCCCGTAGCCTAAAGCACCCAAAAGGGGCGCCCCCGGCTGCACGTTGCATTTCTCGCCAGCCGTGGACGCCCATGAACGTGTGATCGGCCCCCCATCGATCCGCGCCCGCCTGTGGGCGGCGGGCTTGCTCGCGTTGCTGATCGCGATCGCCGCCTGGTTCCTGCCGGCTCAGCCCTACCAGGCACCCTGGGCCTGGATCAGCTTCATCGGCATGTGCATCGTCGACGATTTCCTCCTCGGATCGCGGGAGGAGGCGATCTGGGGCGAGCTGCCAAAGGTCGCGCTGCTGGCGGCGGTGATCGTCTTCCGCCGCCATCCTGAGATCACCGTCCTGATCGGGGTTGTCGCCGCGCCGCTGGGGAGCCTGCTCAAGGGTCAAACCTGGACGACGCAGCTGACCTCCACCGCGCAGTGGGTGCTGGCCGCGGTCATTGGGGCCGCGACCTTCCGGCTGGTCGGATTCGGCGACACGTCCCACTTCCTGGCTGCGACCGTTGCGCTGATGGCCGTTTATTTTGTCCTCGGACCGGTACTCACCGCCTATATAGAAGCCCGCCTGACCGGCCTGGACTTCGGCCGAGCGTTTGCCGGCCACGGCCGGCTGGCGCTGGCGCTCGCGCTGGTGGCCGTCGGGCTCGCGCTCGCCTGGCGCACGCCCTCGCTGGAACCGGCCGCCTTGAAGGTGGCCGACGGCGCGCTGGTCGCGGTGGCCGGCCTCTTTTGCGGCTATCTGCTCGGCGGACGATCGAGCCGCGTGTTTGCGGGGGGCACTCCTGTCCCGTTTCGTCCTCTCCTGGCCGCCGGCGCCGTGCTCCTGCTGAGCGCGCTGGCGCCGTCACCGCTCTCGTGGCTGCTTCCGCTTGCCCTGGCCGTCATCGCCGGCATCTGGGCGGTCTGGCGGCAGGTCTGGCCGGTTGCCTGTGGCGCGCTCGGCGCCTACTGCAATGAGATCGTCCGGGCCGCCAACGGCGGCCACATGCCGGTGAACGGGCATGGAGTGATGGCAGAGATTGGAAGCCGCGCCAACACCTACGTCCTGGCCGACGCACACACGAACTTCGCCTGGTTGGACGATCGGTTCCGCCTGCCGGCGCCGTTTCCCGGCATCGCCAGCGCGGGCGATATCTTGATCGCGATCGCGATGGCATGGTTGGTCGCGAGCCTGATGTTGCGCGCCGCGGCGGCCGCAACCGATGAAGCGGCGGCCGGCGACGTGACCACGCACACCGCCGAGGCCGGAGCCGCCGCTTAACCCGCGCTGGATCGGCGCGGCGTCGCTGGTCAAACGGCCCTTGCGTGAAGCAGCCGCGCATGGTTTTGTGGTGCGCGGATGGGGATCTGGCTGTTGCTGCTCGCGCTCCTCAACCCGGTCGTGGCGGGACCGGGCCTGCCCGCAACCGGTTCATCGACGCAAGCGGTCGAGGTCTACGAGTTGGTTCGGCCGGCGCCGGCCCCGCCCAGCCTCAAGGCTCGGTCGGCCATTCTCCTGGATCTCGATACCGGCGGGGTGTTGTACCAGCTCGATGCGCACGGCCGGCACGCCCCGGCCAGCCTGCTGAAGGTCGTGACCGCCCTGGTCGCGCTCGAGCACCTGCGGCTCGACCAGGTCGTGACCGTTCCGGCGTCGATCAATCAGCTTCCCTGGGATTCGACGCGCATGGGGCTGCGGCCGGGTGAGCGCCTGACCGTGCGCGAGCTGCTCTACGGACTCTTTTTGAACTCGGGAAATGATGCCGCTATCACGCTGGCCGAGGCGGCCATGCCACGCGCGAGCTTTATCGCGCTGATGAACGCGAAGGCCGCGCAACTCGGACTGGTCGACACCCACGTTGCCAATCCCATCGGGCTCGACGACCCAGTTCAGTACACCTCGGCGGCGGACCTGGCCAGGACGTCGATCGCGTTGACCACGCGGTTCCCGGACGTTGCCGCGATCGCGTCGACCCCGAGCCTGACGCTCCCCGCGACCGCGACCCATCACGCGTACGTGCTCTACAACCTGAACCAGCTGATCCGCACCTACGCCGGCGCGACCGGGCTGAAGACCGGCTGGACCGGACGAGCCGGTGGCTGCTTGATTGCCACCGCGACACGAAACGGACGGCATCTCCTGTTGGTGGTGATGGGGTCACCGTCAATCTTCAACGAGGCTGCTACGTTACTCGACTATGGTTTCGCGACTCCGTCTTCGTAACGTCGTCTATTTGATCCTGCTGGCCGGGCTGGTGGCGGTCGTCTGGGCAAGTTATCGCGGCTTTACCGACACCAAATCGCCAACGGAGAAACCGCTGAGCGATTTGCTAACCGCGCTGGACAACAAGCAAGTCGTTCATGGCTCGTGCACCAGCGATCAGGACCGCGTGGATTGGACCGACATTCACGCGCATAACTACCAAACTTTCTATGCCCCCGGATATGAGGCGACGCTGATCGACAAGTTTCACGAAAACCAGCTGCCGTTTGAGGTCATGCGGCCGGCGACGTCCGATCTCTGGCTGACGGTGATTCTGCTGAACGCGATTCTGATCGTGGTCGTCGCCGGCTTCCTCTGGTACGTGCTCCGACGGTATCGGGGCAAACATCCGCCGCCCGCATCCTGACCTAATGTCGCCGCCCTTGATGACACCAGGTTCGATGCGTTTCAAGTGGCGGAACCGATGGTAAGCTGAGCTGCGAACGCCCCGGCTCGGTGCCGCGGGCGCATTTTTGCATGGTTCGAACTCGGTGACGGACACGCTGCTCGAATTGATCGACCGCCTCCCGGCCCGCGGCCGGCTCGAGGGATGGTGGAACGCGCCCGTCGGCAGCCTGGAGGCGCACGGCGTGCCGTCGAGTGCGCTGCCGGTCTTTGCCGCGTGGCTCGCCATGCGCGCGCAGCGGCCGGTGCTCGCCCTGGTCACCGACCCGGAAGGGTCGTTCCAGGAAGCCGGCGCATGGTTCCGCGAGGACGTGCGCACGGTCGTGTTCCCCGCGGTGGAAACGCTGCCCTTCGACCGTCTCGCGCCCGATGAGGAAACGGTGCGGCGGCGGCTGGAGGCGATCGATGCCCTCGGTCACGGCAAGCCGGTGGTGTGCTTTAGCTCGTGGGCCGCGATGACGCGGCCGACGCTGGCGCCCGATGCGCTAATACGCTGGAGCTTCATGCTGACACCGGGCGAGACCTACTCGGTCGATGACCTGCTGCACCGACTGATCACCCTCGGCTATCGTCGTGAGCCGCTGGTGCAGGCGCGCGGCGAGTTCAGCCTGCGAGGCGGCATCCTCGACATTTTTCCGCCCGACCGGAGGCGTCCTCTGCGCGCCGAGTTCTTCGGCGACGAGCTCGAGTCGTTACGCGAGTTCGACGTGGAGTCGCAGGGTTCAGTGGGTAGCATCGCGACCGCGCGGATTCTGCCCGCGGTCGAACTGGTCCTGACCGGCGAATCGATCGTCGCGGCCGACGTCGCGCTGCGCCAGCTCGACTTCAGCGACACGCTCCCAGAAGTGCGCGACCAGTGGCTGGGGGACATCGAGCGGGTCCGCTCGGGCGCCTACTTCGATGGCATCGAAGGCTTCCAGGCCTATCTCGACCCAGCGCAGCCGACCTTGTTGCATCACCTGCCTCCCGATGCCCTCGTCTTGTCCATGGATGGCAAGCGATCGCTGGCGCTGGCGGAGCAGCGCGAGCAGGAACTGCAGGAACTGGTCGGGGTGGAGATCGACCGCGGCGAGCTGCCGCAGGGTCTTCGCTCCGGACTGGTCGCCATCAGGAGCCTGCGCGATGCGGTTAAGGGTTGGCGGCGGCTCGAGATCGCGAGGGGCGCCGACATCGGCACCATCGACCTGGGCTTCGAACCGGTCGATGCGTACGCCGGCCGCATCGATGCGTTTTCCGACCGGGTCCGGACGGACGCGCGGGCCAAATCGCGAGTGCTGATCGTGATGCAGCAGGAACCCCGCCTTCGCGAGCTGCTCGAAGACCGCGACGTCTATCCAGCGGGCGGCGTCTTTCTCTGGTCGCAGACCCCGCTGTCCCCCGGCCTGGTCGTGCTCGGCAACCAACCGGTAGCGCAGGGCTTCCGCCTGCCATCGCAGCAGCTGGAGGTCTATGGCGACACCGACCTTTTCGGTGGCTTGCGCCAGCGGGTTCGCCGCGGCGTAGTACGTGCGCGCTCGGCGACCTGGGAGCTGGAGTTCGAGCCCGGCGACCTGATCGTCCACGTCGACCACGGCATTGGGCGCTTCACCGGCATGCGGCTGATGGGCGAAGACGGACAGGAGCGCGAGTACATGCAGCTCGAGTACGCGGACGGCGACAAGCTGTTCGTGCCGGTCGAGCATCTCGATCGCATCCAGAAATACGTCGGCGGCGGCGATGCCGCACCCAGGTTGCAGCGGCTTGGTTCGGGCGACTGGGATCGCGCCAAGCGCAAGGTGCGCGAGTCGGTCGAAGCCGTCGCCCACGACCTGCTCGACCTCTACTCCAAGCGTCAGCTCGTCGAGGGCCACGCTTTTTCTGAGGACGGGCCGTGGCAGCAAGAGCTGGAGCAGTCCTTTGCCTACGACGAGACGCCGGACCAGATCCGCGTCATGGAGGAGATCAAGGCCGACATGGAGGACTCGCGTCCGATGGACCGGCTGCTATGCGGCGATGTCGGCTTCGGCAAGACCGAGTTGGCGGTGCGCGCCGCCTTCAAAGCCGTGATGGACGGCAAGCAGGTGGCGATCCTGGTGCCGACCACCGTCCTGGCCCAGCAGCATTTCCTGACCTTCGGCGAGCGCTTCCAGTCCTTTCCGGTCAAGGTCGAAATGCTCTCGCGCTTTCGCTCCGATGCCGAAGCGACCGCCATCATGCGCCGGCTGCAGATTGGCGAGGTCGACGTCGTGATCGGCACCCACCGCCTGCTGCAGAAGGACGTGCGGTTCAAGGACCTCGGGCTGGTCATCCTCGACGAGGAGCAACGCTTCGGCGTCATGCAGAAGGAGAAGCTCAAGCAGCTGCGCGCCTCCGTTGACGTGCTCTCCCTCTCCGCGACGCCGATCCCACGCACCCTGCACATGGCGCTCGCCGGGATCCGCGACCTCTCGGTGATCCAGACACCCCCCGAGGAGCGGCTGCCGATCAAGACCTTCGTGACCGCGGACGACGACGACCTGATCAAGGAAGTCATTCAGCGTGAGCTGCAGCGAGGCGGTCAGGTGTTCTACGTCTACAACCGGGTGCAGACGATCAAGAAGGCGGAGGAACGGGTCAAGCGGCTGGTGCCGCAGGCGCGCGTGCTGGTGGGTCATGGGCAAATGCCGGAGACCACGCTGGCCGACGTGATGGTGAAGTTCGTCAAGGGCGAGGCTGACGTGCTCGTGTGCTCCACCATCATCGAATCGGGCCTGGACATCCCGAATGCGAACACCATCGTAGTGGTGGACTCGCACCGCATGGGCCTGGCCCAGCTCTATCAGCTGCGCGGCCGGGTTGGCCGCGCCGGGCAGCGCGCCTACGCCTATTTCCTCTACAACCCTCTGAAGTCGCACACCGAGAATGCCGACAAGCGGCTGGATGTCATCGCCGAGCTCCACGACCTGGGCTCCGGCTTCAAGCTGGCGCTCAAGGACCTGGAGATCCGCGGTGCCGGGAACTTGCTGGGCGTCGAGCAGCATGGCGCGATCGCGGCGGTCGGCCTGGAGCTCTACAACTCGATGCTGCGCGAGGCGGTAGAGTCGCAAAAGACCGGGATGCCGATCGAGATCCCAGCCGGCCTCACGCTCGACCTGCCGATCGAACACTTCCTGCCGCATGAATACGTCCCCGATGAGAAGCTGCGCCTGCAGGTCTACCACGACCTCGCGGAGGTCGACGACGAGGAGGGACTGGCCGCCGCCGAGCGGAACCTGGTGGATCGGTTCGGCAAGCTGCCGGCGCCGGTGCGCAACCTTCTTTATGCCTTGCGCGTCAAGCGACTGGCGCGCGCCGCCGGGGTGGCGGCCGTCGAGACCGATGGCGACTGGCTCGTGATGCGATTGCCGGCCGGCTGGAACGGCGACGAGCGCCGCCTCGAAGCCCAGTTCCGCTCGATCCTCTATGTGCGCTTCGGCAAGGTGCGGATCTCGCTGACCCAGGCCGGGCCTCAATGGAAGGAGCGCCTGATCGACGTCCTGGGCGAGATCGAAAGGCTCGGAAGAGTCGCGCTAGCATCCTAGGCGCTGGCGGTCGAAGTTTAGAGTGATGGCCGTGGAACCCCGACGCGTCGTCACCTCTGGCCGAAAATGGGAGCGCATCGTTGGCTACGCCCGCGCGGTCCGTGTCGGTCCCGTGATCGAGATCTCGGGATGCGCGCCGACGGCCGACGACGGCTCGACGGTCGGCGACAACGTTTACGAGCAGACCCGCCAGTGCCTGCGCGTCATCGGCGAGGCGCTCGCCGGGGTGGGCGCCGGCTTCGATGATGTGACTCGCACCCGGATCTTCACGACCGTGCCGCGCCGCTGGCGCGAGATCGGCCGCGCCCACGGCGAAGTCTTCGGCGCCATCAAGCCGGTCACGTCGCTGATCGGAGTCAGGGGGTTCCTCGATCCCAAGTGGCTGGTGGAGGTCGAGGCAAGCGCCTATCGTGTCGAGCGGTAGGCGAGCGCGGCGCACCGCGCTCTGGGGCATCATTGCCGCCGTCTTCCTGGTGGGAACCGGCGTCGGGTCGGTGCTGCCGATCCTGCCGCTGTTCCTGCGGGAGCGCGGTGGCTCCTACGCGATCGTGGGCGTCGTGGTGGGCGCGAACCTGGTCGCCCAGTTCATCGGCCAGTATCCCGCGGGCCGGCTCTCCGACCGGTTCGGCCGTGCCCCGCTGATGATCGGTGGCCTGGTGGTCGCGGGATTGGCGATCGCCGCCTTTGCCCTGCCGCTGTCGATCGGCTGGCTGATCGGGCTGCGCTTCATCCAGGGCCTGGGGGCGGCGGCTTTTCGCCCCGGGTCGCGGGCGGTAGTGGCCGACCTGGTGCCAGAAGGCGAGCGCGGCATCGCCTACGGCTGGCTGTCGGGGGCGGACATGGGCGGCCTGATCTTCGGTCCGGCGCTCGGTGGGATCCTCGCGGTATTCGGGCGGGTCACGGTCTTCGAGGCGACCGGCCTCGCCATGCTGCTCGCGGCGGTCGTGGTCGCCTTTGCGCTCGATCCCCACCGCCTCCCGTCGATCACCCCTACTCGGAGGGTTGGCCCGCCGCCATCGAGCGAGACGCTGCGCGCGGGTGTCGCCGCGGTGCGCGGCCTGGTGATGGTGTCGATCGGCATCGGCTTCCTCTATGGGGTTTACAACGTGGTCTGGAGCCTGTTCATGAAGTCGATTGGCGCCACCGATTGGGAGGTCGGCCTGTCGTTTTCCCTTTTCGCGCTGCCACTGGTGCTGACCGCGCCGCTGGCCGGCTGGGCGGCCGATCGCCTGGACCGCCGCTGGCTGGGCACGGGGTCGACAGCGACCAGCTGCTTGATCGCCCCGATCTATCCACTGCTACACAGCGTGCCGGCGGTGATCGGCGTTGGCGTCGTCGAGGCGACGGCGTCGGCATTCGCCGAACCCGCGATCAACGCCTTCCTGATGAGTGCGGTGTCGCCCGACCAGCGCGGCCGGGCGGCCGGGACGGTGGGCACGGCGGAAACCGCGGCGAAGGCAGTCGGTGCGCTGCTGGGCGGCGGACTGTTCGGGCTTGGCGTCGGCGTGCCGTTCGTGTTGTCGGCCGTGGTGGGCGTAGGGTTCATCCTGGCGAGCCTTCCGTGGCTGCGAGCGGCCGGCCGGGATGCTGGGATGCGACCGGCGTTGGCGGTGACGGGAAATGGCTGACGACATCGAGCGCCTTGCGGCGCTGGTCGAGGTGGTGCGCCGGTTGCGGGCGCCGGACGGCTGTCCCTGGGACCGCGAGCAGACCCCGGCGTCACTGCGGGCGACCATGCTCGAGGAAGCCTACGAGGTGCTCGAGGCCATCGACGAGAATTCGATGCCGAAGCTCCGAGAAGAGCTCGGCGACGTGCTGCTGCAGGTGCTGATGCAATCGGCGATCGCGGAAGAATCGGGTGAATTCACCCTGGGCGAGGTGGCGGACACCGTTCGCGAGAAGCTGGTACGCCGCCATCCGCACGTGTTCGGGTCCACCGTGGTCAGCGGATCGGACGAGGTGGTCCGAAACTGGGAAGCCCTCAAGGCCATGGAATACGGGCGTGAGTCCGCGCTCGACGGGGTGCAGCGCTCTCTGCCGGCTCTGCAGTGGGCATGGTCCTTGCAGCGGCGGGCGGCCAATGTCGGCTTCGACTGGCCGGACGTGAAGGGTGCGCTCGACAAGATCCGGGAGGAACTGGAGGAACTGCGCCAGGCATCGACGGTCGAAGAAGGAGAGGGCGAATTCGGCGACCTGCTGTTCACGATGGTCAATGTCGCCCGCAAGCTGGGCATCAACCCGGAGGACGCGCTGCGCGGCACGACGGGGCGCTTCGAGGCGCGTTTTCGGATGATGGAGCAGGCCGCGCGGGCCGACGGGCAGGCGCTCAAGGACCTCCCAATCGAGGAACTGGATCGGTATTGGGAGGCCGCCAAGCGCAACGGATGACGCCAAAGCGAGTTGACGGCCTTGCCAAGCCAGGGGTCCGTCCCTATAATCTGTCCGTTTTCGGGCTGGCTTGATCATCCAAGAGTTCCACCACACGTCTTGAGCACTTCCGAACCCAAAGCCTCCCGTGCGAAGGTTCACATCGCTGCGCCCGATCGGTTGATCTGGATCGTTGTCGCCGCGATCGTTTTATGGGGAGTGTGGGCGTTCGGATCGGAGCTGATGTTGAACCTGCGACTGAACCACGAGGTGCAGGCCTTGCGTAATGGGAACGCGCAATTGGCCACCTCCAACGAGCAGACGAGGACGCAGCTTGCCGCCGGCGGATCGCCCGCCGCCATGGAGGAGGCCGCCCGCAAAGCCGGCTACACCCGACAAGGCGAGCAGGTTTATGTCATCGTTAAGCCCAGTGACTCGGCATTGCCGGCGGCGGTGGCGGCGTCGGTTTTACCAGGGGTTGCGCCGAGTCCGGCCATTCGGGGACCAGTGGCGAAGCATGACGGCGGCGTGATCGGCGCAGTCCAGGAGTGGTGGAGGAATTTATGGCATTAGGAGGGTCTGCGGGTTAGGTGGCAGTGACGCCTGGGACGGTGGTAGACGGGACGGTCGTGGGGATTACGAACTTCGGGGCCTTCGTACAGATCGAGGGGGCGGGGACGGGGTTGGTTCACATTTCGGAGATCGCGAACGAGTATGTCCGCGATGTCAACAACCACGTGAAGATGAACGACAAGGTCAAGGTCAAAGTCCTCAACGTGGACGTGACCAACGGGAAGATGGACCTATCGTTGAAGCAGGCGGCCGTGCCGGACGGGCCCGCCGGGATGTCGGCGCCGGTTTTGCCGCGATCCTACCGGCGGGGCGGCCGGGGGAAGCGGGAGCTGCCGGAAGGCGCCGACCCGGTGTTCGAGGAGAAACTCTCGAAATTCTTGAAGACCAGCGAAGAGCGCCTGCTCGACATCAAGCGCAACATCGAAGCCAAGCGGGGTGGCCGCTTCAAGTAACACCCCAAAGGGCGGTTGGCGCTCTCGGGGAAGCCGGCTTGACGCGGCGAATGTGACGCGCTTAGAATGACGCTCTCGCCTCGAATGAGGCTGCACGCGGCGTGGAGCAGTGGAAGCTCGTCGGGCTCATAACCCGAAGGTCGCGAGTTCGAATCTCGCCGCCGCAACCAAGCAAACAATGAGGAGCCCAACGGGGGCTCCTCTTCTTTATGGCCGGGCCGTGATGATCGCCCACTCCGAACGCTGGGTCAACATGATGGAACGATCCTGGGCCAGCATCTCCTCCAACCGCTGCAACCCCAGCCGGTACTCCAGCGGGGGCAGCAGGCTCAAGGTCGAGATATAGCGGCCCCGCACGCGGTCGACCACCTCGGCGATGTCGATCCGGCGCGGTTCGTTCTGCAACTCGACCGCCACATCCACATATCCGGCGCGGCCTAGCTCTGAGGTCAGCGTCTGCACCGGCGGAAAGCGCGGACGATCGATCACCGCGATGCTGGGGAAGTAGGCATTCAGGTAGAACTCCTCGACATGTCGCGGTGTGAAGGTCCATAGGCTCAAGCGCCCGCCAGGCCGTAACACTCGGCGCGTTTCGGCAAATGCACGCACCCGCTGGCGCAGCAGGTGGACCACCATCACCATCACGACCAGCGCCGCCCCGCCATCGCCGAGTGGCAGGCGGTAGGCGCTGCCCCGAACCCACTCCACCCGGCCAGCCGCGTCCTTGCCGCGCGCGACCTCCAGCATCTTGGTCTCGGAGTCGACACCCATGACCCGGGCAGGCGTGACGGCAGCCAGTGGCAAGGTGAGCCTCCCGGTCCCGCATCCGACCTCGACCACCAGGTCACCGGCCGTAAGGGCCGCCTCGCCCAGCATCGCGTCTAGCCGCGCACGGTCTCCCGCAGAGAGCGGCCGAAGCGCGTCGTAGCGCGGTGCAATTTCGGCGAATGACGGCGACATCCTTGCTAAACTAACCGATGCTCGGGGCGGAGTAGCTCAGTGGTAGAGCAACCGGCCCATACCCGGTATGTCGCAAGTTCGATCCTTGCCTCCGCCATTCCCGTGATGCTTCCCAGACGCGTCGCTCTCGCGATCACGCTGCACCATATCTTCGAAGCAGGAGAGCGTGTCGTCGTCGCCGTTTCGGGCGGCCCCGACTCGCTGGCCCTCCTTTCCGTCTTGCGCGAGATCGTCCCGGCCTTTCCCCTGCATCTCACCGTCGCGCATTTCGATCACGGCTGGCGTCCGGATAGCCACGCCGACCGCGACTTCGTCGCCTCGATGGCGGCCACCTGGGGTTATGAATTCCGAACCGCCCGTGCCGCGGACGA
>Ga0209471_1001973_pt1 | contig 12019 bp, 9 predicted proteins | sample GraSoiAngelo_128_FD_185885 | JGI IMG/M metagenome (GOLD analysis project Ga0209471, IMG submission 185885) | Grasslands soil microbial communities from the Angelo Coastal Reserve, California, USA - 14_0927_12_20cm (SPAdes) (version 2) | ecosystem: Environmental > Terrestrial > Soil > Grasslands ...
CGGTGGATCGTTAACAAATCCACCGGTTGCATTAGCGCCGTCTAATTCCGCAACCCCATCAGCGCCTGGACGGGTCGGGACGCCTACACCTCACCCCAGCAGTTCCGCGCACGCCACGCCAACCCCCAGCGCCTCGCTCAGGCCGACGCCGGCGCCGAGCGCCACGCCGAAGCCCACAACGACGCCAACACCAAGACCAACCTCGACTCCGACGGCGACCCCAACTCCTACGCCAAACCCAACCCCGACGCCGACTCCGGCTCCGACCCCGGCTCCAACCCCGGCGCTCCCGACCTTCAGCCACGTCTTCACGATCGTGATGGAAAACGAGGAATCGAGCAGCCTGATTGGGAATAGCGCCGCCCCGTACATCAACGGGCTAGCGAACAGCTATGGGCTGGCGACCCAGTACTACGGCGTCAGCCATCCGAGCCTGCCGAACTACCTGGCGATGACGGCGGGCAGCACCTTCGGCATCACCAGCGACTGCACGACATGCTGGGTCGGCGCCACCAACCTCGCCGATCAGATCGAGGCCGGCGGCCGGAGCTGGAAGGCGTATCTCGAGGGCATGCCCTCGGCGTGCTTCGTGGGCGATGCCTATCCCTACATGCAGAAGCACAATCCCTGGATCTACTACAACGACATCCGGACCAATGCCGTCCGCTGCAGCGCCCACGTGGTGCCCTTCACCCAGCTGGGCACGGACCTCGCGAGTGGATCGGTCCCGAACTATGTCTGGATCACGCCCAACATGTGCAACGACATGCACGACTGTTCAATCGCGACCGGCGACAACTGGCTCCGCAGCCAGGTTCCCGCCATCCTCAACTCGGCGGCCTTCCGCAACGGCGGCGTGCTCTTCATCACGTGGGATGAAGGCAGCACCAATGCCGGGTGCTGCACGAATGCCGCCGGCGGGCGCATCGTCACCCTGGTGATCTCGCCCCTCGCGCGGACCGGATTCCAATCCAGCGTTGCCGAGACACACTACAGCCTGCTGCGGACGATCGAGGACTCCTGGAACATGCCGCGCCTCGGTGGCGCCGGCTGCACCTGCACCGTCGCGATGCGCGAGTACTTCCGCTAGGGCTGCGAACCCGCGCCGAGCCCGATGTTCTCCAGGCGCTGCAACATCGGCTTTGCCCTCAACCGAGTGAAGATCTCTCGGGCTTCTTCAGCGGCGGCCTTCGCGTCGGGATCGTTGGTCCCGATCATCGCGGCGAAATCGAACTGCGACAACGCCAGCTCGAACCAGGTCTCGAGCTCGCGCCATCGCCTGGCGGCCGCGACATAGCCCTGGGCTGCCTCATCGGCCCGTCCCTCGAGAGCGAGCAGTCCGGCGTGGAGTGTCTGCCGCAGCGTGTCGACCCACCCGCCGCGCACCTGCACCGCGTCGACCTTGCTCAGCGCGTCGGCCAGGCGCGCGCGGTCTTTCATCCAGAGCGCGGCTCTGGCCGCGTAGGCGCTGCTAAAGGCCGTTACCAGGACGTCGCCTGGCGCCACCTCCAGACCCCGCATCGCGACCCGGTACGCCTGGTCCAGATCTCCTGCCGCCAGCGCTCGCTGCGAGCCATATCGGGCGGGCGCTGCCGCCCACTGCGGGTCAGTCCAGCCGGCGATCACCGGCTCCAGTGCAGCCAGGGCTGCGGCGTCCGCCTCCCACTTCCCTCGCCAGCCATTGATGATCGCCCGACTGATGACCAGGTTGATCCGGCTCTGCGGCGCGATGTCATCTTGATCGAACTCCGCGATGAGCTCGAGGGCCCAATCCCAGTCGCCCGTCTCGAAGGCGGCACCCGCACTCAGGCTCGCCAGGCCGATCGCCCACTGGCGCTCGCCAAGTTTGCGCATCAGGTCGAGGCCATCACGTGCTACCGCCAGTTGGACCCGGCTGTCGTCCAGGATGTACCCGACGGAGAGGTTATTGCGGGCGCGGAACTCCGAGGCGGTCAACCCATGGGACTGGGCGAGCGCGAGCGCGCCCCACAGCTCGGCCTGACCTTCCCGAAATCGACCATCAACCTCTCCAAGCGCCGATCCCTTGGTGATGAGCGCATCCGCAATGACGGCGATGAGGTCGGGCGGCCCCGCCGCCTGAAGGGCCTTTTCGGCCCATTCGATCCCCCGCCGGGGCTCGCCATGAAGGAAATAGCTCCTCGCCATCTCCGCGGTGATCCGGGCGGTCGCCGCCCCGGCGTCCTGGTCCTGCACCTCCGCGCGAGCCTCCTCCAGGATCGTCATGGCCCGCTCGGGCTGTCCCGAGTAATTGACGATGCGGGCGAGGGTTGCCAGCGCGTCCGCCGCACCGATGTGGTCATCGCGGTCCCGACAGACGTCGATCACGCGCTGCAGATAGGCTCCGGCGATCTCAAGCTGGGCGTCGGCCTCAGCGGAGATGGCCGCCAACCGCCAGAACTCGAGTTGCTGCAGCTCATTGTCCGTGATGGCGAGCGCCTGCTCCAGGTAGGCGACGGCCTGGCCGTGCGAGTGGAGAGCCGCCGCACGCAGTGCCGCGTCGTGCACCGAGTCTCGGGCTTTCGCCTTCAGCGCCTCCGCCTCGGGGCCGGCGGGTGATGCCTGATAGGCGGCCAGATAATGACTGGCGATGATGCCGGCGAACTCAGGATCGGCGAGGCCCTCCAGGTACACCGCAGCGCGCTCGTGCCTCGTGCGCCGGTCCCGCTTGGGCAGGCTCGCGTAGGCGATCTCCCGAATCACGCCCTGCGTGAATCCGAATTGGCCGCGCTCTGGCGACCGCGGGTCGGCATCGAAGACCAGCAGTTCCCTGCGCACCAGCGAATCGAGCTTCGGCTTGAGCGCCTCCTCGGTCTGGGATCGAAGCGCGCTGAGTCCATCGATGGTGAAGCGCTGGCCCATGACCGCCGCATCCTGGAGGAGCGAGCGTTCCTCCGGCGGCAGGGCGTCCAGTCGGGCATTGATGAGCGCGTGCAGCGTGGCTGGCACCTCGAAGCCGTCGATCTTGCCCGCGATTCGGTAGCGGCCTTCGTCGGCGATCAAGCGGCCGTCGTCCAGCAGCATGCGAACGATTTCCACAGCGTAGAGCGGGACGCCCTCCGAGCGCGTGACGATCTGCGGGCTCACCGTGCCGGGTAAACCGGGAACGAGACCCTCGAGCAGTCGGGCCATGGCGTCGCTCGTCAGCGGCTCGAGGTGGAGGCCCGTGTAGTTGCGTTGATCGACACCCCACGTCGGCCGTCGCTCACGCAACTCGGGCCGCGCCAGGGTGACGATCAGAATGGGGAATTGACGGCTCCATCGGAGCAGGTGCTCGATGAAATCGAAGAGCCCCTGGTCCGCCCAGTGGAGGTCCTCGAAGACCATGACCGTCGGTCCGCGCTGCGCGACGCGCTCGAAGAATGTGCGCCAGGCAGCAAAGGCTTGCTCATTCTGTCCGGGGGGCGCGTCTTCGATGCCGAGCAAGGCGGCGAGGTGCGGCGTGAGCCAGCGCCGCTCGCTTTCGTCCGGGACATTCTCAACGACGGCGGCCTCGAGCCGCTGCCGGGTGATCTCGTTATCGTCGGTCTCGGCGATGCGAGCGCGGCGACGAAGCATCTCGCCCAGAGCCCAGAAGGTCACGCCCTCGCCATAGGACGGTGAGCGGCCCTGGTGCCAGTAGATGTCCTGCACGAACCCGTCGAGGTACTTCTGGAATTCCCAGACGAGGCGCGACTTGCCGATGCCCGCCTGGCCGACGATGGAGATCAGCCGCGCCCGTTTCTCGCGCGCCGTGGCATGGAAGAGTTCCTTCAACAGACGCAACTCCTCGTCGCGACCGATAAACGGCGGCTCGAGGCGTTCGCTGCGCCCGCCGCCGCGCCGGGCCGCGACCACCCGCAGGGCTCGCCACGCCGGGACGGGGAGCGCCTTCCCTTTGAGGTTCTTTTCCCCGACCGGTTCGAACAGGATGGACCGGCTGGCGGCGTGATAGGTGCGCTCATCGACCAGCAGGCCGCCGGGAAGGGCCGTCGCTTGCAGACGCGACGCCGTGTTCACGAGGTCGCCGGCGACCATGCCCTGGCCCGCGGCGCCGAGGACGACCGCCGCCTGCCCGGAACCAACCGCAGCGCGCAGCGCCAGCGGTGTCCCGTTCATCTCCTTGCCAAGGGCGGCGACGGCGTCGGTGAGATCGAAGCCGGCGCGGACCGCACGTTCGGCGTCATCCTCGTGGGCCGTCGGGGTGCCCCAGACGGCGACGACGGCGTCGCCGATGAACTTATCGACGGTCCCCCCGTAACGACCGACGACTTCGCGCGAGGTCTCGAAGTAGCGAGTCAGCAGGTCGCGCACGTCCTCCGGGTCGCGCGAATCAGAGAGCGAGGTGAAGCCGACCAGGTCGGCGAAGAGAACAGACACGAGCCGCCGCTCGGCGGCCGGCGGGACGGCCGGTTGGCCAGCAGTGGCGCGGGATGCGGTCGTGAGGGCGGTGCCGCACTCGCCACAAAACCGTTCGCCAGGTTGGTTGCCGGCACCGCAAGACGGACAGGCAGCTGCCAGGGCGGTTCCGCACTGGGCGCAGAACTTGCGGTCCGGTCGGTTCTCCGCCTGGCAGCTTGGACAGACCATGGGTTGGTGACTATTGTCCCTCCCCTTTCCCTCCCCCGCTTGCGGGGGAGGGTAGGGTGGGGGTAAGGTCGACGCCCCTTTCGACGTTTTTGGGTTGTGCCTAGCTTTGGGGAGAGGTTGCTCGCCGCCGCGATCTTCCTCGCGCTCGAGGTACCGCTGGGTGTCATCGCCTACCGGGTGACTCGCCGTATCAAGCCGTTCCTGGTTCCCGCCGGCCTCCTCGTCGCCGCGGTGCTCCTGCCGGACCTCGCCTGGGGCGGACTGCTATTGCTTATTGGCCTCTTCACGATGTTCGGCCAGGCGATCAGTGCTCGCGTGCGCAAAACGACCGAGGAGGAGCGCCGCCAGCTGGCGGCGAAGGGGCCGTCGCCGTGGCTGGGTCAGAGCCGGCGCAGTTCGCTCTCGCTGATCGCCATCGGCGCGGTCGCGATGGTCGTGGGCATGGCCGCCGATGGCCCAGGGCCCACCACCGCCCTGACGTCGACCCTCTTCTTTTACGCCGGCTCGATCATGCTGGGCATCGGCCTCTTCCGGCGCCACACCGTCCTGGTGCATTACCTGGGAAGGCGCCGCGCCCGCTGGCTCGAGGTGATCCAGGTTTCGGCCGCGTTCGTCGCCTACGGCTTCGCCATTTCTGCCGAGTTCTCGCACGATCCGGGCCAGCGGCTCGCGTTCCGCCTGCTGAGCTTGATCCCCTTCGGGCTCCACATTCTCTTCGTCTGGATTCCGCTCATGAAAGCCCAGGAGCGACCGGTCCTGGCCGAGATACCCTTCGCCTAGCCAGCGCTAGTGGCAGCCGCCCGCGGCGGCAACGTCGCCCGAGCCGACCTGGGCCAGCTTCTTGATGCCGGTCGCCGGCGCGTAGAGCGAGATGCTGCCGCCGGTGTCGCCAAACCAGATGCCGTGGGTGTCGGTTACCGGGTGAACAATGTTGCTGAGCGAGGGGATGGCGGACCCGGGGTCGGGGAAGAGGATCGCCGCGGCGTTGGCTGAGGTGATCACGATGAGCTGCGGGGAGGAGCTCTTCGTGATCTGAAGAATGGGATGTCCGGATCCATCAGCCCCGGCGACCGTGAACTCGACATCCGTGCGCTTGTACCACGAGACGATTGCCCCCGACTTGAGATCCATTCGCACCAGGCGGCTGCCGGGGCCCGGACCGTGGCCGGTCAACGCATCGGATGTGCCCCACGCCCCTCCCGCGCTGATGTACTGCCAGCTGTGCGAGGTGTCGATCGGCTTGACGGCGCCGTTCGATGGATCGAGCAGCCAGAGGCCGACCAACCCGGCCGGGCCGTTCGGTTGCGCCGTGAGGTAGACGCCCTCGGTTTCGTAGTCGACGGCGACCCACGAGCTGTCGGTCGGGGGTGTCCCGGGATTGAACGCGCGCGCGGCGCCGGTTGACGAGTCGGCGACATGAATGGGGCTGTTATCGATGGGCGGCAGGTCCGCGTAGGCAAAGTGCTTGCCGTCCGGTGATATCTGGTCGCGCGGGACAGGCAGCCAGCGCTCGACCGCTTTGTCGTAGCTCTTCGACAGCGGGAATGCCGAGCTGTGGGCGAGGGTTACGTTGGCCTTCGGGTCGGACTGGTAGCTCCCGCCCGGGAAGCTCACCCAGCCGGCGTCATTGTCGGTGACCACGGGCAGCTTGCACGTCATTGCCTGGGGGGCTATCGCCGCCGGGCTGGCGGATTCAGTTGGGGCAGCGGTCGGTGAGGGCGATGGTGACGTCGTCGCCGAGCTTTTCAGGGCCGGCTGGCCGCAGGCGCTCATCGAGGCAAACAGCAACAGCGCCGAAACCGAAAGACCCCTCTTCACGGCTGGACGTATCGTACGGCAAAAACCCCCACCCTACCCTCTCCCGCAAGCGGGGGAGGGTAGAGTCTCTTACTTAGGTTCGGCCCAGAGGAGCGCCCAGGGGTTCGCGACGCTTTTGAGCTCGGCGACGGCTCCGGTCGCGGCATCGATCTGCCAGAGCTTGCTCTCGCTGGATTCCGCCACGTAAAGCCATTTGCCGTCCGTGCTCATTCGCATGGTGTCCGGCCGCCACCGGTCAAGGTAGCGGGCACGAACCTTGAGCGTGGCGGTATCGATGGCGACGACGCCGACACTCGCGAAGCTGTAGAGCGTGCGACCGTCGGATGAAAGGGCGGCCCCGCCGATGCGCGCTCCCTTCGCCTCAGCGTCGGTTACAAGACCTCCACCCTGACGTGGAGGGAAATTCATGGCGACGGAAGCGGTGCGCACGATCGCGGGTGGGACGCCGGGGGTCATGACGGCGACCTTGCCGAGGGCTTCGTTGGCGGCGTACAGCGTCCGTCCATCGTGGCTTAGGGCCAGCGCCCAGTGGAACTGGCGCTCGATATCGCTTGCCGCCGTCGATGGCAAGTCGACGCACCAGGCGATCGGTTCGTCGAGGGGAAGCGCGTGGATGAAGGGGCCGCCGTCGCGGATGTAAACGGTGTAGACGTAGTTGCCGTTGGCGTCGGCGGCGCTGTCGCCGCGGATGCCATTCATCGGTTCGTTGGGTTCGCGCTTGTCCACCACAGGCTGGGGCATGAGCGCGCCCGCCCCGACGTCATAGAGCCGAACCTGGTAGTGATTGGCATCCTCCATCTTCTGAATCAGGTAGAGGCTGTTGCCATCGTTGCTGAGCGCGTCGAACACGAAATCGCCGTTGACGCGGATCGTCTTGAAGGAATCGCCGAGTGAGCTCGAGCCCACGAGGAAGTTGGTGACGGAGGGAGAGCTCTTGGTCAGGGCGAGCCACTGGCCGTTGGGCGAGATGCCCGCGGTGGGCCCCTGGAAGGCGATGTTCGGAAGGCTATAGCCGGATGGAATCGTCGTCTGCGCGATCGTTCGGCCCGATGCCGGGTCGATCGCCTTCAGCTGGGCGCTGCCGGTGAGCTGGGTGACGACGTAGTAGCGCGACCAGTCGGCCGCGGGCGTCCCGATCGGCAGCTCGCGCACCACGGTGCCGGTGCCGGAATCGAGCACCTTGACGCTCTCGCCTGCGTTGGAGAACCCACCCTCGAGGAAGATCAGGTAGCCGGCCGCCGCGGGATGGGTGGTGGCGTTCGCGCGGCCGCAAGCGGTGAGGATCGAAACGGTCAGGATCAGCAGCGCGATCAGGCGACTCGTCATGGACACACCTCCGGACCCTATACAGCCGGAGGAAGGGTTCGGTTCCCCCGGCTAGCGGGAGCGACGCCAGCAGAGCGGGCAGCTCGGCGCGGTCGGAGGGCCGACGATCCGGCGCGCTGGCGCCGACAACGCCCGGAGGTGATCCCTGAATCCAGTCCCGAACGCCGTGGCGGTCCCGTCGTAGTTGCTGATCAGCGCCGGTCCGCTGGCGCAATCCCAGGTGTCCCAGGTCCATCCCAGGTAGGAGATCGCCTGGGCGTCCGCCCAGCTCATGTACTGATCGATGTAGCCGTGGCCACAGTCGTCCTCACCCAGTTCACCGGTTACCACCGGAACCTGTGCGGCGAGGGGCGCGACCGTGTTCGTCCAGCAGGTTGGATCGCAGACATTGAAGTTGTAATTGTGGAAGGAGGCGACCAGCGCATTGGCCGGGTCTAACGGTTTGTTCACGGACCAGCCGCTGAGGTCGTTGGACCAGGCCAGGCCGCCGGACATGATCGGTTGAGTCGCGCCGGTCGATCGCACGGCCGTAACGAGGGATTGCATGCCCGCCGTCGGCCAGCCCGGCGACGTGCAGCCATTGCGCCAGCACGACCAGCTGACGTCGTGCGGCTCGTTGTAGAGGTCGAAGAGGACCGCCGGATCCGACTTGAAGACGGACGCGACCGAGGTCCAGAAGGCGGGGGCGTGGTCGGCATCCGGCATCACCTGCTGGCCGGTTGCCTTCGTGGTCCCGGGCGCATTCCAGTGGAGGTCGAGGATGGCGTACAGCCCGTATTGATGGAGCAGCTTGACGTAAGACTGGATCGCGGCCTGGTACGGCGTGCCGCCGTAACCGCCAGCGACGCCGTTGATGTTGAGCCAGCAGTCCTCGTTCATCGGGATGCGCACGGCGTTGATGTGCCAGGCGGCCATCGCCGCGACGGAGGTCGCGTCGTTGGGCCCGTCGAAGATGCCCCAGCCCTGGATGCAGGCGTACTCCGTTCCCGATCGGTTGACGCCGAGCAACCGGATGGCCTGGCCGCTGCCATTAACGAGGTGGTTGCCGGACACCCCGATCGAGAGTGGCGCGGTGGCGGGAGGGCCGGGTGCCGGCGGCGGCGGCAGCAGGAGGGCGAACGCCGAAAACGCCACAACGAACGCGCGTGGGCCCATGCCTTCAGTTAGCCAGCCGGCCGGATCAAAGGCAATGCGAGGTCAGTAACCAGGCGGTGACAGCCGTTCGCGGAAGTAGGCGATCGTTTTGGTCAGGCCGGCATCGAGCGAGGTTCGCGGCTGCCAGTTGAGGAGTTTCCGGGCGCGCGTCAGATCCGGGCGGCGCTGCCGTGGATCGTCCTCGGGCAGCGGCTTGAAGACGATCTCGCTGGAGCTCCCGCTGAGGTCGCGGATGCGGGTGGCGAGCTGGAGCATGGTGACCTCGTCGTCCGTCCCGAGGTTGACCGGCTCGGCGTATTCCGTCCCCAGCAGCCGAACGATGCCCTCGATGAGGTCGTCGACGTAGCAGAGGCTGCGCGTCTGCGAGCCGTCGCCATACACCGTGAGGGGTTGGTTCTGGAGCGCCTGGGTCAGGAAGTTGGGGACCGCCCGCCCGTCATCGATTCGCATCCGAGGACCGAAGGTATTAAAGATGCGAACGATGCGGGTCTTCATTCCGTGCGTGCGGTGATAAGCCATGGTGAAGGCCTCGGCGGCGCGCTTCGCTTCGTCGTACACCGCGCGCGGGCCGATGGGGCTGACGTTGCCCCAGTAGGTTTCCGGCTGTGGATGCACCGTCGGATCGCCGTAGACCTCGGAGGTGGAGGCAAGGAAGAAGGTCGCGCCCTTGGCGCGTGCCAGACCCAGCATGTTGTGGGTGCCGAGCGTGCCGACCTTCAGGGTCGCGATCGGGTGATCCGCGTAGTCGGTGGGGGAAGCCGGTGAGGCGAAATGCAGCACGGCATCGACCGTGTCTTCGAGGTAGAGCGGCTCACTGACGTTGTGCTGCATCGACTCGAACGACTTGTGCTGGCGCAACTGGGCGATGTTCGCGGCCGTCCCGGTCACCAGGTTGTCGACACACACGACCTGCCAGCCGTCTGCCAGGAGCCGCTCGCAGAGGTGCGATCCGAGAAAACCCGCGCCGCCCGTGACGACCGCCCGCAATTTAGGAGCGGCCGACGCCGCGGTAGACGAAGCCGCGTTCACGCATCGTCCTGGGGTCGAAGATGTTGCGACCGTCGACGATGACCGGGCGGCGCATCAGGCTCTTGATGCGATCGAGGTCGAGCTGGCGAAATTCGTCCCACTCGGTGACGACCAGGAGGGCATCGGCCCCGGTCGCCACGGCATAGGCGTCCTTGCAATACGCGATCGAATTCATCTGTGCCTTGAGGACCGGCATCGCCTTGGGATCGTAGGCGCGGACGTCGGCGCCTTTCTGCAGGAGGTTCTCGATGACATCAATCGCCGGCGACTCACGGACGTCGTCGGTGTTGGGTTTATACGAGAGGCCCAGCAACCCGATGACCTGGCCTCGCAGGCCGCCGAGTACCTCGCGCAGTTTCTCGACGACGAGGGTGCGCTGGTCGAGATTGATCTCCATGACGGCGTCGAGCAGCTCGGGGTGATAGCCCATCGTCTCAGCCATCCGGGCCAGCGCCTTGACATCCTTGGGAAAGCAAGAACCGCCGTAGCCGATCCCCGCATCCAGAAAGAGGGGACCGATGCGGCGGTCCATCCCCATGCCTTCGGAGACCACCTTGACGTCGGCATCGACGCGCTCGCAGATGCGCGCCATCTCGTTGATGAAGGAGATACGGGTCGCAAGAAATGCGTTGGAGGCGTACTTGATCATCTCGGCGGTGTGCAGGTCCGTGATCAGGATCTTGGTGTCGAGCGCGCTGTAGAGCGCGGCGACGGCGCGGGCGGCGGGCTCATCATGCGAGCCGAAGACCAGCCGGTCTGGATGCATGAAGTCGTGGATGGCACTGCCTTCGCGAAGAAACTCAGGATTGGAGACGACGTGAAACGGGATCTCGTTTCCGAGGCTCTCGCCGACGATGCGGGCGACGATATTCCCCGTGCCAATCGGCACCGTGCTCTTGTTGACGATGGTGACCGACTTTTTCATCGCGCCCGCGATGGCCTTGGCCGCCTGCTTGACGTAGACGAGATCCGCCTCACCCCGCCGACCGGGGGGCGTACCGACGGCGATGAAGACGAAGTCGGCGGCCGGGATTGCCTCGCGATAATCGCCGGTGAAGACGAGCCGGCCACTCTTCTGGGTCTCCTGCATCAGCTCTTCGAGGCCGGGCTCGTAGATGGTGGCCTCGCCGGACCTGAGCCGCGCAACTTTCGCCTCGTCGATGTCGACCCCGACCACCTGGTGGCCGAGCTTGGCCAGGCAGACGGCGGTGGTCAACCCGACGTAACCGGTGCCGATCACCGCAATTGCACTCATCGCCCTGCAGAGTGTAACGAAGGGATTCCCCCCACCCTGACCCTCCCCCGCGAGCGCGGCCAGGGGAATGGACAAGATCGCGCAGGGGTCGGCGTTTTTTGGTCATGGGCAAGCTCCGGATCCGCCACCTCCTCGTCGCCGGTGGCGCCGGATTTCTGGGGTCGGCGTTCGTCCGCGATCGGCTCCGGGCCGACCCCGAGATCCTGATCACCGTCCTGGACGCCCTCCGCCGCGCGGGTGCCGAGGCCGACCTGCAGGATGTCGATGATGACCGGCGGTTCACGCTGGTCCAGGGCGACGTCCGCGACCGGGCGGTGGTCGAACGACTGGCCGCGTCGGTCGACGCCACCATCAACTTTGCCAGCGAGGAGTTCACTGAGAGTGGCGTAGCGGATGGGCCGGCTCTCGCGCGGACCGATATCGAGGGCACCGCGGTGCTGCTCGAGGCGGCCCGCAAGTTCCAGCACCAGCGCTTCCTGCTGGTCAGCAGCGGCGAGGTCTACGGGCCGTTGAAGGCGGCCGCCAATCGCGAGGAGGATCGGCTCGCTCCCACAAGCCTGCCGGCCTCGGTGCGGGCCGCCGCCGAGACCCTGGCCGGCGCCTACCACGCCAGCTACGGGGTCCCCGTTCTCATCACGCGCGCGGCCACCGCCTACGGCCCGCGCCAGCCGGTCAACCAGTTCGTTGCGGGCCTGATCACGAGCGCGCTCAGCGGGCAGACACTCTTCATCGCGGGCAACGGCTCGGCGACGCGCGACTACCTGCACGTCGATGACCAGGTGGCGGGGATCGCGCGCGTCCTGTGGAAGGGTGAGCCGGGCACGGTCTACAACATCGGCGACGGGGTTC
>Ga0209471_1001975_pt1 | contig 12010 bp, 6 predicted proteins | sample GraSoiAngelo_128_FD_185885 | JGI IMG/M metagenome (GOLD analysis project Ga0209471, IMG submission 185885) | Grasslands soil microbial communities from the Angelo Coastal Reserve, California, USA - 14_0927_12_20cm (SPAdes) (version 2) | ecosystem: Environmental > Terrestrial > Soil > Grasslands ...
TTCGTTTTTCTCACGGCATTTCTGCTGAGTGCATCCAGCTTGGAAGCCCAGGGACAATCCCAGCAAGACGCTTCGGGTCAGGCTACCCCTCCCACTGTTCGTTCGACAGCGCAAGAGGTAGTACTCGACATGGTCTTCCGCGATAAAAAGGGAAGAACGATCCGGGATATTCGACCAGAGGAAATCCATGTTTCTGAGGACGGCGTCGAGCAGAAGCTGACAGCGTTCCGGGTAGTGGACGGAAAGACTGCCGAGTCATTAAGCGTGTCCAAATCATCCGCAGAAGCTGGGTCACTCTCATTGGATCCGATGCGGGAGGTCCGCCTGGTTACACTCGTCTTCGAGGGACTAGACCAAGAGGAAAAGCGGTTCTTCCGCCAGGCATTGAAGGACATTCTCGACATGGCGCCGGAGCCGAACCTGTATTTCTCAATCCTGGCCATTGATCAGAAGCTGCACTGCATCCAGCCTTTCACCGCCGATCACTCCGCGTTACTGAAGAGTGTCGATCGGTCGTCAATGTGGTCCTTTATCCAATACTCGAATAATTCAGCTGAGGTGAAAGAAGAGTTGAAGCAAATGCTTTCTCAAGGCGAGCCGCAGCTGCAAGGTGCTTCCGGAAACGGTTCGACAGGTGGCCCGAGCGCGTCCCAGATTCAGAGCTCTGTTAGTTGGAGAATGGCGAAAATCCAGTATGACATGCTTCAGGCTGCCGATACTGCTGACCGCGAGTACAACGTCCGCGCAACGATAGATGCATTGAGGACCCTGGTGCGGGCGCAGTCAGAGCTGCCAGGCCGCAAAGTGATCTTGTATTTCAACCCTTGGTTGTTCATATCGGAAACGGTTAAAGAGCAATACAGCAACCTGATCAGCATGGCGAATCGCGCTAACGTCAGCTTCTACACGGTCGACCCCAAAGGGCTAGTGACTTGGAGCCAGGAAAGCAATGGCCGCGACTGGCTCCGCGGCGCTGCTGGGGAGATCCGATCGGAACAGATGAGAGGAGGGGTCGGAGCGGTATCGGCCGGGCAGGCTCGTGCTGCGGAAACGGCGGAAGGCGCGCTGCGCGCCAATCCGCTGCTCTGGCTGCGCGACCTGGCGCAGCAGACTGGCGGCACGGCCATTGCCGAGACGAACGACTATCGGGCCCCGCTCAGAGTTGCAATGGATGAAGTGCGCACCTACTACGAGGCAGCCTACGCTCCTCACATTGCGGTGTACGATGGCAAATTCCGCAGAATCTCTGTCCGCGTAGACCGGGCTGATGTCGTTGTCCACACGCGGAGCGGATACTTTGCCCTGCCACAGCTCAAGGGTGGGCAGCAGGTATACGCCTATGAGATGCCGCTACTGAATGCTTTGAATGCCAGCTCACCTCCCCTTGCTGTGGACTTTCAGGCCACAGCAGAGCGGTTCAATGATCATGGACCGAAAGTCGAGTACATGGTGACGTTGGAAGCCCCCCTCAACGGACTGACTTTCGCGCCACAGCCAGATCAAAAAAACAGTGCGGTCGATGCGGCGCTGCTGGCCGTATTGAAGAATTCCAACGGCGAAATCGTTGAGAAGTTTAGCAAAGACTTTGCCGTGCAGGTTGCTCTTGACAAGGTGGATGCATTCAAGGCGGGAAATCTGGTTCAAACGTTCCGAACGGAACTGCCTCCTGGGGAATATGCGCTGGAAGCAGCTGTAATGGACAGAAACGGCAGCAGAATCGGAGTAACGAAAAACACCTTCACGGTCCCACAACCGTCCAGCAAGCTGTCTATGAGTGACGTGGTCTTAATACGTCGGACTGACGCCCTGAAAGACAGTAATCAGATCCTGGATGCATTCTATTTCCCGGGCGGCAAGGTCATACCCACTCTTAGTCGCACGCTCAAGGGTGGTCCCGGAAATGTTCTGCCTTTCTACTTTGCTGTGTATCCAGATCGCTCCACTAAGGTTGCTCTTAAGCTCATCATGTCCTTCTACAAGGAAGGACAATACCTCGGCGCGGCAGAGGCGCCGCTGCCGGACGTGCAACAAGACGGACGAATTCCTTACATCGCGAACTTGCCCGCGGATAAATTCACCCCAGGCGCATACGAAATTCACATCGGCGTCACTCAAGGCAGCTCCAAGGCGGAGGAGAAGGTTACAGTTCAGGTGAACTAGCAAGGCGCGCGGGACGAGTTTGTCCTGGATACGCATGAATTCCTGGAGAACGTCTGCCAATGAATATCACCCGCCGCAGGTTCGCGCAGTTGGGAATGGGGACTGCATTTTCCCTCGGCAGTGAGTGGCTTTTGGCGCAGGGGCTTTCCACACACAGAGCTAAGCCATTGCCCAGATCCGCGCCCTCCGGCCGTCCTTTCCATGCTCATTTCGTGGATGTTGGGCATGATGCGGGTTTGCACGCACCGGTCATCTATGGCGGGGTGGAGCAAAAAAAATACCTTGTCGAGTCGACTGGTTGTGGCTGCGCATTCATCGACTACGACAACGACGGGTGGATGGACATTTTCATTTTGTCGGGCACGCGCCTTGAGGGCGCACCTGAAGGCGCCACCAATCGTCTTTACAAAAACAATCGTGACGGCACCTTCACGGACGTTACAAAAAAAGCAGGACTGCACTCGGTTGGTTGGGCTTGTGGCGTTTGCGTGGGTGACTATAACAACGACGGCTTTGACGATATTTTCTGCACCTGCTTCGGGAAGAACATTCTCTACCGCAATAACGGCGATGGCACGTTTACGGATTTGACCAAGGAGGCCGGGCTTTGGAGTCAGGAGCAGCGCTGGGGCGCCGGTTGCAGCTTTGTGGACTACGATCGCGACGGGTACCTGGACCTTTTCGTCTCCAACTATGTGCGGTTTTCCTTTGAGCAGGCGCCAGTCCCAGGGCAAAACAATAGTTGCATGTGGCTAGGAATTCCAGTCGCATGCGGGCCGCGCGGGCTGCCCACCGGCAGGCATTGGCTCTATCGAAACAATGGCGACGGGACGTTCACTGATGTGAGCGAGCGCGCGGGCATCGCGCAAGCGACTTCGAGTTACGGCATGACGGTTGTGACGGCCGATTTCGATGAAGATGGCTGGCCGGACATTTACGTCGCTTGTGATGCCACTCCAAGCCTCCTTTTCATGAACAACCATGATGGCACCTTTCGCGAAGAGGGGACCCTCCGGGGCGTCGCGTTGAATGATGACGGTATGGCGCAGGCGGGCATGGGTGTCGGAGTGGGAGATTACAATCTGGACGGGCACCTCGACCTTTTTAAGACACACTTCGCCGACGATAGGAACATTCTTTATCGCAACGATGGAAAGGCCTACTTTCAGGACGCCACATCATCTTCGCGCCTCGGTGTCGAGACTCGTTATGTGTGCTGGGGCGCAGGAATTGCTGATCTGGATAATGATGGCTACCCAGACCTGTTTATGACTACAGGCCATGTGGACCCGAAGGTTGAAAAAAAGCTCCCACAATATCCCAACAAGACTCCGCGGGCAGTCTTCCGAAACTTGGGGCAAGGCATATTTGAAGAGTTGATCGATGAAGCGGGTCCTGGCGTTGCAGCCACGCATTGCAGCCGCGGCTGCGCCTTCGGGGATTTCGATAATGATGGCGACCTAGACATCCTCGTCGTCAACCTTAACGAACCGCCGTCGCTTTTGCGAAACGACGTCACCGGGAAAGTCAACTGGATTAAGGTTAAGCTCGAAGGCGTAAGATCCAATCGCAGTGCGATCGGAGCCCGCGTCTTGTCGCATTATGGCGGGAAGACCCAAGCCCAAGCCGTACTCAGTCAGTCTAGCTTCTTCTCCTGTAACGATCCACGGTTGCACTTCGGGCTTGGGACATCGGTTTCGGTTGACCTTGAGATATTTTGGCCAAGTGGCCTGCATGAAAGCTACAAGGGTATGTCTGCCAATCAACTGCTGACAATTCGAGAAGGGGTGGGCGTAATGCCCAATCGCAGTTGGTCCAGATCGTGACGGAAAGACCGCTGGATTTCGCCCCGGCCCAGCTCCTGACATTCCATCCGGAGGCGCAAGGAAAGCGGTGGAGTCAAATGAAACGCATCGGGCTACGCTCCGGTTATACTGCCTTGGGAGCTGCAAGAGTGTCGCGGTGGTGCATATTGGTGTGCTTGCTTTGGGGATGCTTCGCGCAGGCACAGGATGAATCCGGGCAGCAGTCATTGAACCGTGCCCTCGAGCTGCACCAGTCGGGACACTACGCCGAGGCGATCACCGAGTATCAGCTCTATTTGAAAGCCCATCCGAAAGCGGCTGCGGTTCGCTCAAATCTGGGTGCGGCGCTCGCTCACGAGGGCTTCTACACGGAAGCCATACGGGAATACACGCAGGCTCTGGCCGCACAGCCAACCAACTACGGGATCCGCTTCAACCTTGCACTGTCCTATTACAAAACGGGGGAGATCAAACAGGCCGTCAAAGGGTTCGAAGCGGTTTACGCGATTCAGTCGGCCGACGCGCCCGAGCGGCGGCGGCTCGCGCTGCTGCTTTCGGAGTGCTACCTTCGCCAGGGCGAAGACGCGCGTGTTGTGGCGCTGTTAGATCCGATGGCCGACACCGATTCGAACGACCTCACTCTGGCTTACCTGCTCGGTACCGCGTTGCTGCACCAAGGGAAGGACGAGCGCGGAGCGCTTATGATCGATCGCATCTTGCGGAATGGCGATACCGCCGAAGCCCACATGTTGATGGCTTTCACCCGCATGAAAGCGAACGACAAGAAGGGTGCTACGGAGGAGGTGGACCGGGCTCTCGCGTTGAATCCAAATTTGCCAGAGGCCTACAGTCTGCGCGGGAGATTGGCATTTCTTGGGTCCGACCTGGATGGTGCTGAGTCGGCGTTCCGCAAAGCGTTGGCTCTGGATCCGACTGCCTTTGATGCCCTCCTTTGGCTGGGGACGCTGCTCCGGCAGGAGGGTAAACTCCAGGAAGCCCACACCTGTCTGGAAGGGGCCACGCGGTTGCAACCGAAAGATATGCGGGTGAGTTATCAGTTCGCTCTTATGCGCTCAGACGAAGGAGATGACCAGCGCGCAGCGGCGCTCTTGGAAGCTCTAGTCAAAGATGCGCCGGAATATACGGAGGCGCATCGCAGCCTCTCAACGATTTACTTTCGTCTGGGACGTGTGACGGAAGCCCGGCGAGAAAAGAAAATCGCTGAAGCGATGGACGCCGCGATCCAGGCAAAGGATCAGGCGAGGGGGCGGAGTTTGCAGAAGTGAACCGATGGATAAGCGTCCTGTTGCTATTAGCGACGGCCCTCGGCCAGAGCGAACCTCGGACATTTGAAGAGCTTTCCACCATGGCGCGGCAGGCGTACGAGGCGGATCATCCAGAGGAGGCCGCGCAACTCTATGGCCGCTCCGTGAAGCTGCGTCCCGACTGGACCCAGGGATGGTGGGCGCTCGGGATGATCGAATACGGGCGTGACCGATACGCGGAGTGCCGCGATGCGTTAACTCGAATGGTGGAACTGGATACCTCAGCCGCGCCGGGTTTCGCGCTGCTCGGGTTGTGCGAATTCCGCACCAAACAGTACGACGCCGCGTTCGAGCACCTGAAAAAAGCCCACATGCTGGTGCCCGTAACACAGGACGGAGGGCAGTTGCTGGATATGGCCGACTACCATCTTTCCCTGCTGCTGACTCAGCAAGGCGCCTTCGAGGTGGCACAGGAAATTCTCATGCGTGTCGCGCGAAAGGTTCACAGTAACGCCGAGATGATGCTTGCTGCAGGTTTGCCATCACTGCGTATGCCCATCCTGCCTTCGGATGTGCTGGCGAACCGGCGGGACGTCGTGACAATGGCCGGCAAGGCTTTCTGGGATTTGGCGACTCAGCCACCTGACGAAGCCGAAGCTGACTTTAAAACGCTGGTCTCCAAGTATCCGAAGTTCCCCAACGTACACTATTTTTATGGCACATATCTTGCGGCTCGCGATCCCGAACGGTGTGCGCCAGAGTTCCTGCAGGAGCTTAGAGTCACTCCCGATAGTGTGCCCGCCCGAGTTCAATTGGCCCTGCGCTATGTTCTTGAAGGCAAGCTGGACCAGGCGCTTAAATTGGCTCGCGAGGCAGTGGCGCTGAGTCCTGATTCTGTAGGAGCACAGTTGGCACTTGCCAAGACGCTCCGAACGAAAGGCGACGACGAGGGCGCCCTGTCAGCCCTCTTAGCGGCGGAGCGCCTCGATCCGGTGAGCCCGGCAATCCGGCTTCAGATTGTGAACGAGTATCGCGCTCTCGGCCGTATCGAAGACATGCGGCGTGAGAATGCTGAGTACTCTCGCCTTAAGGCGGAGCAGGCAAATTGGCCATAAACCACCTCTGCAATCGCCAGTTTTGGGGGCCCTAAGAAGGACACGCTTGAAGCCCTAGGTCGCTTAGTCCCAAAGGTAGTTTCACGTCGGTTGGCTTGCTCAGAGGAGCCTTACAGCAAACCTGGTATGGCAGGGCATTGCCTCAGATTCACCCCAACCGTCGGAGCAGCTGAAACCACAAAATCGATATGGTACATGAAAAAAAACCCTTGACAAGCCTCCGAGCGAATAGTAGAAACCCATTAATCGTGAACGTTAACGATAGCGCTTTCTTTCCTCGGGAGGGCGTTTTCGGGTAATTAGGGGACCAGTGGTGGTTCTCAGTTTCAAATAAAAGGGGGGTGCTTCATCGATGACTCCTATTATGCGACGGTCTACTTGCAATATCGATTTTCTACGTGAGGGCCCAGTCGTAGCAGTTATGCTTTTGGCCGCAATCCTCGTTATTCTTGTTTTGCCTTTTCAACCAGCGGCGCTGGCGCAGACAACTACCGCGACCCTGACCGGAACTGTATTTGACGCGTCAGGCGCGGTCGTTGCCGATGCGGCCGTGAGCCTGAAGAATCAGGCTAGCGGTGACTTGCGCACGACCACAAGCAATGGCGAAGGCTATTTCACGTTTGCCGCCGTTCCTCCAGCCACTTATTCGGTGACCGTGGAAAAGGAAGGCTTCAAAGCATGGGAAGCTAAAGGCATTGTTCTGAACTCCGCCGACAAGCGCAATGTGATCGGAATTAAGCTGGAACCTGGAGCGAGGAACGAGACGGTGGTTGTCGAGGCTGCCGACACCCAGATCACTCCCGTGGACAGTGGCGAGAAATCAACTCTCATCAATGAACGCATTCTGCAGAACGTAGCCATCGTCGGCCAGAATGCCGCCGAATTCGTCAAGATTATGATGAGCGCACCGGCTCGGGTCCGGTTGGCAGTTTTTCGGCGAACGGAACCCGTACCGCCGCCCTCGACATCACTTCGGACGGAGCTCACATCATTGACCCCGGGTGCAATTGCGGCCAGGCCATGAACACCAACGCCGATATGACCGCCGAGCTCAAAGTGATGACTTCCAACTTTGGCGCAGATGAGTCGAAGGGTCCTGTAACGATCAGCGCGATCGGTAAGTCAGGAGGCCAGCAGTTCCACGGCGAGGCTTATCTGTACACCCGCTATTATTCGTTGAATGCCAACGACCCGCAGAACAAGAATTCAAATATTGCGCGGCCCGAGACAAAGTATTTCTATCCGGGATTCCAAATCGGTGGTCCGCTGATCCTACCGCACACGGACTTCAACCGGAATCGCGACAAGGTATTCTTCTTCTTCGCTACCCAATACTACAAACAAGATGTGGACAACGGCGTGTACCATGCGGTTGTCCCGACGGCGGCGATGCGTAATGGCGATTTCAGCGACGCTGCTTACCTAAGTAAATTGAACGGTTATGCGGTTAGTGGTGTGCCGGGTTCTAACGGATTCACGAATGGGCGTATTACGGGAACGCCCGATCCGAACGGCCAGATTCTGCTGAATCTCTACCCACTTCCAAACCAGGACCCAACTAAACCTGGATCGGGCGGTTTCAATTACGCCAATGGTCAAACGCGCTATTCAAACATGTTGCAGTTCCGGGGACGCGTCGACTATAACTTTAATCAGTCTACGAAACTCTATGTTTCTTATAACCACCAGCACGATAACGCGTTGAACAGCCTTGATGTGTTGTGGGGTTCCGGCGGCAACAGTTGGGCCGCTCCAACGACGCCCTATCCCTCGGCCATTGCTGAAACCACGACGTCGGACGTCGTCACTGCGAACCTGACCAAGGTTTTTAGCCCGAGTCTCACCAACGAACTGGTCTTCAGCTACACGTACTTGAATCTGCCGAACAGTTTCAAGGACCCGGCCAAGGTGGAGCGCGCGTCGCTCGGTCTCAACTACAACCTGCTCTTCAGCCACCCAAATCCGCAAAACCTGATCTTCCCGCAGATGACTGGATGGGGTGATGGCATCTCTAATATGCTCAACACCGGATTTGAGCTCAACGGCACTGTCTATGCCAAGAAGACTTTGCCGTCCGTGGCCGACAATCTGACCAAGGTCTGGAAAACTCACACCTCCAAGTTCGGTTTCTACTGGGAGCGTACTTGGAACGAACAGCCTGGCAACTCCGCGGTTAACGGCTCGATGATTTTTTCTAACTGGGGGTCCGGTGGCACGGGCAATGCCTACGCAGACATGCTCATCGGTCAGACCACCCAGTATTCCGAACAGAATTTCGACGTGGTTCCCGCGTTCCGATACATCACTGCGGAATTCTATGCGACAGATTCGTGGAAGATTTCCCGCCGTTTGACTCTGGACTACGGCATGCGCTTCTCGCACCTGGGGCCGTGGAGCGACACGACTGGCTATGGCTTTGCAGCCTGGTATCCGAATTCTTACAGTGCTGGCACTGGGGGTTCAGTGAACGGATTCAGTTTCCCTGGCATTGAGTGGAATAAGGCGAACTCCTCGACGCCGCTCTCGGGTTCGCCAAGCAGGTTGTTCTTCTATAGTCCGCATGTGGGTTTTGCCTGGGATCTTTTTGGTGCCGGCAAAACGGTGCTGCGCGGCGGATATGGCATGTACCCCTTCCACGACGAACAGAACGTGCAGAATGGTGCTTATAGCATCGTTCGGGGATCGTTCGCGTCCCCGACGTTATGGAGCCCGAAAATCTCGCAACTTGGGCCCAGCCTCGCCAACTTAAACGCGCCGAGCGGAGTCACTGTGTTGGATCCCAAAGACGACCATGAGCCGCGGACCCAGAGCTACAGCCTCACTTTGGCTCAACGGCTGCCCTGGAAGAGCCAGTTGGAGGTTGCCTACGTCGGCAGCAAATCCGACTATCTCAGCAACTGGAACAACAATTTTGATCAGATCAATGACATTGGTGTAAGGGCGATGTTCAATGCAGCCGTTTGTGGCACGACGGCAAATTCAACCGGAACGACTGTCTGTGGCTGGCTGCCGAATTGTGACCCCACAGTTACCAACGGTAGTGGTAGTTCTTGTGACCATCCAGACGGTAACCACGGCAACGGATACACTACCAACCAGGTACTGAAGGCCCGCCCCCTCTCTTACGGAACAGTGAAAATCATTGACCACAAGATGTACTCAAACTATAATAGCTTACAGGTTACCTGGAACAAACAGTCCGGGCCGCTTACGTTCCTGACCAACTACACGTTCGGCAAGGCCCTCGGCATTCGTGGCGAGGGCGGTTCGGCAATCGGAGACCCGACCGTTCTTAGGAACAACTACGGAACTCTTCCGAACAATCGCACCCACATTTTCAACGTGGCCTATGTCTATGAGTTCCCCAAAGTGGCCAATGCCAGCCGGTTCGTGAAACAGTTAGCGAACGGCTGGCAAATTTCTGGCATCGGCCAATACCAGACCGGAGCGGATTTGCAGGCTTCGGTAAGCTCGAATTTCAACTACTCCGCCTTCATCCCGGCTGGCACGACATTCATGGGCAAGACGCTTGCGGTTCCGATTCAGGCTAGCACCTCAAACGTGCTTGGCACAGGGGACCTTACACTGATGCCAGCGCTGACTTGCGATCCGCGAAGCGGGCTGAAGGCGCACCAGTACATCAATGGTGCTTGCTTCTCGCCGTTCGCTACGCCCGGCCAGCAAGGCGCCTACATTTTCCCGTCATTGACGGGCCCGGGATTCTTTAATACCGACGTGTCTTTGTTCAAGAATTTCACTTTCGGACCGTCGGAGAACAAAAAGCTTCAGTTCCGCCTCTCGGGCAATAACTTCCTGAACCACCCGAATCGCACGTTCCTCAACAGCGACCAAAATTTGAACGTTTCGTTTAACAGTAGCGGGACTATTACAAACCCCAATTTCGGGTACGCCACAAACACGATTGGCCACCGCATCATGCAGATGATGGTCAAATTCACCTGGTAATCCTTGCATTTCCTGGATTCCGGGAAAGGGCGGCCGCACAAGCCGCCCTTTTTCTTTGGAGGGTCGGCGACGATGCATTTGTTGCTCGCTTGACAGAAAAAGCCGAGAATTGCTGCAATGACCAAGGAACGACGCGGTATTCATTTGATTGCGGAACTCGCCAAAGTGTCCATTGGCACCGTGGATCGTGCGTTGCACGGGCGTCCCGGCATCAACGAGGAAACGAGCCAACGAATTTTGCAAGTGGCGCGGCAAGTCGGATACACGCCAAATCTTGCGGCCCGGGCGCTTTCGGTCGCCAAAAACAATCTGAAGGTCGGAGTTTGCGTGCCGCGTGAAATCCATTTTTTTTACGACCAACTGTGGAGCGGAATTCTGGACGAAGAACGGCGCGCGGGAAATTTGGGCATGCAGTTCGTCAATCGTCCCGTACAAGTGCTTGGCGCAGGCGATGCCGACGCATTTCAGGAACTCGTCGCGTCCCGAGTCGATGGGATTCTTCTGACTGCAGGCAACCCGAAAGCTTTGCAACCGCTGATTGATGAAGCCGAATCGAAAGGGATTCGCGTCGTTTGCGTTTCGACGGATGCTCCGGACAGCAAGCGCTCCTGCGTCGTGGGCGTCGAACCTTGGACGAATGGATCACTTGCCGGTGAGTTGATGGGAAAGCTGGTCCCGCCGGGCTCGAAGGTCGCGATTATCGCGGGCATGCTGAGCGCGGAAGATCACCGAAAAAAGGCGGATGGCTTCACCGACACGTTTCCGAAGCATTGCGATGCAGGGAAAATTATTCGCGTCATCGAAGGACACGAGGATGAGGAAGAAAGTTTTCAAAAAACCTTTGAACTACTTCGCCGTGTGCCTACACTCGCAGGAATCTACGTCAACACCGTAAACTGCTTGCCTGTCTGTCGCGCGCTCGCGGAACGCGGTTTGGCCGGCAAGGTAAAACTGATAGCCACGGACTTGTTCGCAGAGATGTCGCCTCATTTGCAAAAGGGAACAATCACCGCATCGATCTACCAACAGCCCCACCGCCAGGGACAAATCGCCATCCGATTGATGGCCGATCATCTGACCAACAAGACCGCCTTCCCTCCAAGAGTGCACCTCAGCCCGGGCGTCATCATGTCCTCCAACCTCCACCTTTTCCGCGAGATGCGACAGGTGGACGCCAGGCTGGAAAGCCTCCCGCCAGTCCACCGAGCCGCCCTATAGCGGTTTTTGCGTCCTAGCACAAGGTTATGTTCGCGCGGGCGCTCTATCGCCAGGAGCAATACGACGCCTCACTTTTAGAGGCTCAGCAGGCCTTCGGCCAATCCCGCGGAACGAGTGCTCTTTTCCCGACTGCCGGCCTGCTCGCTACCCTCCGGGACAACGAGCTCACACTTTATCGTATCGGTGTCCCTCACTGAATGTCGACGACGAAAATAGCGGGCGCTTGGTTATGCTTGGGGCACTGCTATCTGCATCCGCGAGAATTCCGTCTCTAGCGCAAGATCAACCGGTATGGGACTAAGACTCGACTTTGAGCTGCCCTCTAATCAATGGCCTGACCACGGAGACAAATGTGTAGTGTCAGCTTGCCATTCCGTGCCGCAAAAGTTGGTCCCGAAGCCGACATGCTACATAAGGGAAGCAGGGGAAAACCATGTCGAACGAATTTCACCGACTCGAAAAAACAAGGGGCCATTGAGGG
>Ga0209471_1001976_pt1 | contig 12010 bp, 7 predicted proteins | sample GraSoiAngelo_128_FD_185885 | JGI IMG/M metagenome (GOLD analysis project Ga0209471, IMG submission 185885) | Grasslands soil microbial communities from the Angelo Coastal Reserve, California, USA - 14_0927_12_20cm (SPAdes) (version 2) | ecosystem: Environmental > Terrestrial > Soil > Grasslands ...
CAGGACGCCGAGGCCGGTATCGGCGTCGAGCCCATTGCGGAGGCGCGTCTGCGCGGCCTCGGTGCCGTCCGCGACGACGGTCACGCCCGCGCTCTGCATGTAGCCCGCGTAGCCGCCGCCGCCCGCGTGAATCGCGACGAGGTCGGCGCCGGTGGAGCAGAGGAGCAGCGCGTCGAGCAGCGGCCAATCGCTGATCGCATCGCTGCCGTCGGCCATACCCTCGGTCCCGATGTGTGGCGCGGTCATGCCGCCGGAGTCGAAATGGTCGCGGGTGAACAGGACCGGCGCCACCAGCCGGCCTGCCGCGACCTCCGCGTTGACCGCAGCAGCGAACTTCGAACGCTCGCCATGGCCCAGCCAGCAGCTGCGCGCGGGCAGGCCTTGCACCGCGACGTGGGTGCGCGCGAGCTCGATCCACGTGCGGATCTCAGGCCGTTCTGGAAAGAGCTCGCCGGCGAGGTCGTCCAGGCGCGCGAGATCGGAGCGTTCGCCGCTGAGTGCAACCCAGCGAAACGGGCCGATGCCCTTGCAGAAAAGAGGACGTGTGTATCGCTCGGCGAAGCCGTCGATGGTGGTCGCGTCCGCAACTCCGGCCGTGGCCGCCTGCACGCGAAGGTTGTTGCCGTTCTCGAAGGCGATGGCGCCGCGCTTCTTGAAGGTGAGCATCGCCCGGACCTCAGCCGCCATCGATTGCCTGGCCATCGCGGTGACCTCTGTCGGATCGGCTTTGCGCAGTGACGCCCATTCGTCGAGCTCGAGGCCTTGCGGCAGGTAGCCGAAGAGCGCGTCGTGGGCAGCCGTGAGGTCGGTCACCACGTCAGGCGTGACATTGCGATGGGCCAACTCGGCAAAGACGTCGGCCGCGTTGCCCAGTAGGCCGACTGTCGCGCTTCGGCCTTCACGCTTCGCGGCGCCGATGGCGTCGAGCGCGGCATCGAGTCGCGTGAACGTCGCCGCCAGGTCGCCGCGATCGAGGCTGCGCTGCAGCTTGGCGGGGTCGACCTCGACCACGATGCCGACCGCGCCGAGCATCCGAAAAGCCACCGGCTGCGCGCTCCCCATGCCGCCGAGACCCGCCGTGAGGACGAGGCGGCCCGCGATGGAGCCGTTGAAATGCTCACGCGCCACGGCGTTCAGCACCTCGTAGATGCCCTGCAGCACACCCTGCGACCCGATGTACTGCCAGTCGCCGGCCGTCAGCCCGCCCCACATGGTCAGGCCGCGCTCGGCGAGCGCGTAGAAGTTCTCGGGGGTCGCGTAGTGGCCGACGATGTTGCTGGTCGCCATCACGACGACTGGCGACAGGGGATGGCTCTGGAACACTCCAATGGGTTTCCCGGACTGGACCACCAGGGTCTGGTCGTCGCGCAGCGTCTTCAGGGCCGCGACGAGCGCGTCAAACGCCGGCCAGTCGCGCGCGGCCTTCGCGAGCGAGGCGTAGACGATGAGGTCTTCCGGACGCTCGCCGACCTCGAGGACGTTCTCGAGCATGCGAAGGAGCCCCTCCTGGCGCCAGCCCAGGCAGCGAAGCTCCGTGCCCCGCGCCGCCACCACGCGCCGTTCCGTTTTCACGTGGCCTCCCCGCTCCAGCTTTTAGAGAGGCCGCGCGCGATCTCGCCGGCAGCCGCCACGACCCTGTCGATCAGCGCCGGGAGGCGTGCTTCCGTGAAGCCACTCGTCGGTCCCGCCACGCTGACCGAGGCGAAAATCTGTCCGCTGCGCGTGAAGACAGGCGCTGCGACCGCGCTTGCGCCGGCGTCGAGCTCGTCATGGGTCACGCAGTGGCCGCATGCGCGGATCGCCTTCAGGTCGGCCTTGATCGCACTCGCGGTCAGCCTCCCGCCGCCGGCGAGGACCTGGCCTTCGCCCTGCGCCAGCGCGGTCTCGATGAGCTGCTCGGAGACCCACGGCAGCATCACCTTGCCCGAGGCGCCCGCGTAGAGCGGCAGCACGTGCCCAGGCTGATATGAGAGGCGAATGGCCCTTGAGGGTTCGACCGCCAGGATGCAGATCGCCCTCGCACCGGTGGGCATGAGCAGGAGCGATGTCTCGCCCGTGTCCGCGGTCAAGGCTTCCAGGACCGGCTGCGCGACCGGTGCCAGCTCGCGCGTGACCTGGCGCTGCTTGGCGAGGCCAAGGTCCATGAAACGCAGCCCGAGCGAGACATATGGGCGGTGGCTGCGGTCCACCAGCCCGCCAAGCTCGAGAGTGCGCACCAGGCGGTACGCGGTGTTGACAGGGATCTGCAGTGCACCGGCGAGCTCGCTCACGGTGACGGGCTCGTCGCGCTCCCGCAAGTAGAGGATGAGGCTCACCGCGCGCGCGAGGAGCTGGGTGCCGGCCGCCCACGTGACCTGGTCGCCGTCGGCCTCGGGGCGCTCGCTTGAGCGAGCTTTCAGAGCGGTCATGCGGCGACTGGAGACTTCTCGGATCTCGGCCGGACCCATCGGCCCCCGCCGGGCACCCCGACGACCTCGCCGCGCTCGAATACGCGCCGGCCGCGCAGAAGGACCGTTTCGACTGAAGACCTGACCTCGCGTTCGTGGTACGGGCTCCAGCCTGCGGGTGTGTGCAGCGCCGCCTCGTCCACCCGCCACGTGCGCTCCGGGTCGAGGATGACGAGGTCGGCGTCGGCGCCCAGGGCGAGGCCGCCCTTCTGCGGCCACAAGCCCAAACGCCGCGCGGGGTTCTCGCACAAAAGCTGCGTCAGGCGTCCGACCGAGAAGCCACGCTTGACCACCGCTTCGTGAAACATGAGCGGGAGGAAGAGCTCGAGTGCGGGGACGCCGGACTTGGCGTCGAATATCGACAGGCCTTCCTTGCGATCCCTGGTCCAGCCGACGTGGTCGGTCGTCACATAGGCGATGGAGCCGCCCGCCAGCAGGCGCCACAGCGCCTCCAGCTCGGAGGCGGGACGCAGCGGAGGGTTGATCTTCACGCGGGCGCCCTGGCGGCCCATCTCGCCTTCGTCCATCAGCAGGTAGTGAAGGCAGGTCTCCGCGGTGACGTCGGCGCCGTCGCCGCGCGCTCGCTCGACCAGCGTGAACGACCGCTGCAGGGTCGCGTGGACGATGTGGGTCCGGGCGCCGGTCGCAAGCGCGAGCTCGAGTGCGCGTCCGACCGCCTCGGTTTCGGTTACCGGCGGGCGGCCCTCCGCATGCGCGGAGGCGTCGGTGCGACCATCCGCCACCAGGCGGGCGCCCAGGCGCCGCACGATGTCGTCGTTCTCTGCGTGAAAGGCGATGAGCGCCCCAGCGGCGTGGATGCGCTGCATCGCGAGATACAGCTCACCGTCCGGGATGCTTGGGAAGCGCACCGGGTGTGTCTCGAAGGTCGACACTTTGAAACCGCAGGCGCCGGCGCTGACCAGCTCCTCGATCTCGTCGAGGCCGCCGGTCTTGGCGATGGTCGCCCACAAGGCGACGTCGGTGATGGCCTCGCGATCCACGGCCGCCGTCTTCTGGATGAAGGCGCCGACGTTGGTGATCGGGGTCGGGTCGTCGTACGGCATGTCGACGATGGTCGTGACTCCGCCCGCCGCCGCCGCCGTGGTGGCGCGCGTGAGGCCTTCGGCCGGCTCGCTGCGCGTGTGCACGTGGGCGTCGACCACTCCAGGCAGAACCAGGCCGCCGCCGGCGTCGATGCGTTCTGAGCCGGCGAGCGCATCTCTATCGGTGATCGCGACGATGCGGCCTTCCTTGATGCCCAGCTCTCCGTCGACCAGTCGACCATCCGGGAGCGCCAGCTTTCCGGCGACCACGATGTCGAAGCCCTGGTTTTTCACGATGCGATTAGATCGACCATCGATGCCGCGTGCATGCTAGCACTAATTTTCATATCGTGAGAAGACCGTGGCGGCAATATTGGACTGCTAGCATCCACACGTGCCGGCCAGCCTCGTTGCACTGACAAGCAAGCCGCTGAGCCTGCGCGGGTTGCTCGAGGTCGCCGAAGGCGCGCGCATCGAGCTCGGTGCAGAAGCTATCGCCGCCATCAACGAGAGCCGGGCCATCGTCGACGCGGCGCTCTCGTCTGGCCGCGGGGTCTACGGGCTGAACCTGGGCTTGGGTCACATGAAGGACACGAGGCTTCCCGATGCGCAGCTGAGAGAGCTACAGGAAACGATGGTCGAAGGCCACGCCGGGGCCATCGGTCCGACCCTGCCCGTTCCGCTCGTGCGGGCGGCTATGGCGGCGCGGGTCAACGGCATGGCGCGAGGTGGCGCCGGGGTGACCCTTGCTTGCGTCGAGACGTACGTGGCGATGCTGAATGCCGGCGTGCATCCGGTGGTGCCGAGCTTCGGCTCGGTTGGAGCCTCAGACCTGTCTCAGATGGCTGCGATCGCGAAAGTCGCCATCGGGCGCGGCGAGGCCGACTTCAGCGGTGAGGTGTTGCCAGGCGCCGAGGCGCTGCGCCGCGCAGGGATCGCGCCTGTCCGGTTGGAGCCGAAGGATGGTTTGGCTCTGATGTCGGCCAACTCGATCTCGATCGGCCACGGCGCGATGGTCGTCGCTCGGGCCATGGAGATGCTCGAGCTTGCCGACCTGGCCGCGGTGCTTTCGCTGGAGGCAATGTCCGGCAACCCGAGCCCGTTCGACACCGCGGTCGCCGCTGCCAAGGGAGTCGAGGGGCAGGTCAGGGTGAGCGAGCACATACGCGGGCTCATCGAAGGCAGCGCCATCCTCGACGACGACCCGAACCGGTCTGTGCAGGACGCACTGTCGTTCCGGGTCGTCCCGCAGGTGCACGGCGCGTTGTGGGAGTTCATCGAGCTGGCTCGCAGGTCAATCGAAACCGAGCTCAACGCGATGACCGACAACCCGCTGGTGTCTCGAACTGAACGGCGAATGATCAGCAACGGCAACTTCCATCCGATGATGGTGGCGCTCGCATTCGATGCGCTGCGCCCGGCGCTGGCGCATGCCGGCCAGCTCAGCGACCGGCGCATGAACCATCTCTGGTCCGCGACGTTCGCCAGGTCAGCCGGCGCGAACCGGTCGGTGTGGGGATCGACAGCGGAAATGCGCGGGACATCTCTGCGCTATGCCGCCGCTGCCGCCGCCGCCGAGCTTCGGCACATGGCCAATCCCGCCAGCCTCGACGTCGGCGCTCTCGACCTTGGGATCGAGGACCACGCCACCGGTGCTCCTATCGGCATCGCCACAACGGACCTGGCCCTCGACCGGTTGCGGGACATCCTCGCCGTCGAGATGCTGATGGCGCGCGACCTCCTCATGGTCCGGCGCGATGACACCCGACCAGGAGCAGGAACGACGGCGGTGATGGTGTCGCTCAACGAAGAGCTGAAGGCCTTGGGGCCAGGCTCAGAGTCTCGACAATTCCACGTCGCCACCATCGGTGCGATGCGCGAGCGACTGCTAACCGAGGCCGGCAAGGCGGCGACTCGACTCGGCTGGTCTTTGTAGCGATCGACCGTGCCCAACCGGGTGCTCATCGGACTGTGCCAAGATGTCCCGATCTAGCGAAACGTTTGATGTCGTAATGAACCGCGCAGTTCCGGCACGAAGCCGTGTACCGGCGGGCCAATGACTGGGGAGGCAACCATGGAGAGGGACGCTCAGCGTCGTTTGGATGCAATTCGGGCTGGACGGAGCGAGCTGGAGAACGCCGGGATCGACGAGCTGCTCGCCGGCCGCGTCTCGCGCCGCCAGTTCCTGCGCTGGGGGACCGTGGTGGGCATGAGCCTGCCGACGCTGGCGATCATCCTCGAGGCGTGTGGAAACACCACCAACACGCCGAGCGGCGGGAACATCAAGAAGGGCGGCCGGCTCAACATCGGGCATCAGACCCCGACCGGCGCCATGGATCCCATCCTCACCAACGACCTCGGGCGGCTCACGATCCTCGGCCAGTGCGGCGAGTACCTCTCCTTCTCTGACAAGGATTTGAAGCTGCGCCCGGTGCTCGCCACCAGCTGGTCGCCGAACGCCGACGGCAGCGTGTGGACGTTCAAGATCCGCCAGGGCGTCAAGTACAACGACGGCACCACTCCCATGACCGTCGACGACGTCGTCGCCACGTTCAACCGACTCGCCGACCCGAGCCTGAAGGGCAACAACGCGCTGTCCAATTTTGCCGGCGTCTTGTCAAAGGGCAACGTGACCAAGGTCGACAGCCAGACCGTGAAGTTTCAGCTCGACGCCCCCAACGGCAACTTCCCCTATCTGGTCAGCAGCGACAACTACAACGCGATCATCCTCCCCGCGAACTACACCGGAAACTGGGACCAGACCTTCATCGGCACCGGTCCTTTCAAGCTGAAGAAGTACACGGTCAACGACTCCGTCTCGCTTGACAAGAACCCGACCTACTGGGACCAGAGCAACCAGCCTTACCTGGACGGGCTCGACTTCAAGTTCTATGACAAGGAGCCGGCGGCGATCCTAGCCTTCCAGGCCGGCAGCCTCGACGTGTATACGCAGTTCTCCGTGAGCAACGGCCAGGGCTTGCTGACCGATCCCAACACCACCGTCATCGACATCCCGACCTCGGCACACCGCCAGATCCACCTGCGCACCGACCAGGGCCCATTGACAGACAAGAGGGTCCGGCAGGCGATCGCGCTGTCGATCGACCGCAACGCGATCATCACCGGCCTATGGAACGGCAAGGCGCAGATCGCCAACGACCACCCCATCTTCAAGATGTATCCGTCCAGCGACACCTCTGTGGCTCAGCGCGCGCAGGACGTCACCAAGGCGAAGGACCTCATGTCTCAGGCCGGCAAGTCTGCTGGCTTCAAGGTGACGCTCTACACCGAGCAGGTGCAGGAGATTCCGGCGCTGGCCCAGCTGCTGCAGGCGGCCGCAAAGGCGATCGGTGTCGATATCACCTTGAACATCACCGACTCGGGCACCTACTACGACAAGTACTGGCTTGACTCTCCGCTCGGCATCACCGACTACGGCCACCGCGGCGTGCCGAACACCTTCCTCCAGGCGCCGCTGCTCTCGACGGGGACGTGGAACGCGGCTCATTTCAGCAACCCGACATATGACGGCCTCTTCAAGGACTACGTGAAAGCGATCGACCTTTCCGCGCAGAAGGCCGTCACCGGGAAGATCGAGCAGCTGCTGCTCGACGAGACGCCCTTGATCATTCCCTACAACTACGACTTTTTGACCGCGGTCAAGAAGAAGGTCGCGGGTGTCGAGACCACCGGCATGGGCCATGTGAACTTCCGTCTAGCTGGCATCACGTCGTAACTTTTTAGGCTTCGGAATGCTCCGCTTCCTGGCCCGGCGCATCGCGCTGGCGCTGGTGACGCTGTGGCTGCTTTCCGTGATCATCTTCCTGGCGTCCCACGCCCTCCCCGGGGACGTGGGGCGCCGGATCCTCGGCCCGTTCGCCGACCCGCGCGCGGTGGCCACCCTCGATCATTCGCTCGGCGTCGACAGACCTCTGCTCGTCCAGTACCTCGACTGGATCGGCGGCTTCATCCGCGGCGATCTCGGGACCTCGCTCTCCTTCCACGTCCCCGTCGCGCAGCTGCTGCTACGCGGCCTCGGCAACTCGGTGAAGCTGGCCCTGGTCGCATTCGTCATCGTGGTGCCGCTGAGCATCCTGGGCGGCGTGGTCGCGGCCCTCCGCCGGGGCACGTTCATAGATCGCACGATCTCCATCGGCGGGCTCTCCGCCACAGCGATGCCTGAGTTCGTGACGAGCATCGTCCTGATCCTGCTGCTGAGCATCACGCTCAAGGTCCTGCCCATCAGCGTGCAGGTTCCTCCGGACGCCGACCCGTTCACGCAGGTGTACCACCTCATCCTCCCCTCTCTTCCGCTCGTCCTCGTTCTGTTCGGCTACATCGCGCGGATCACGCGCGCCGGCATGATCGAGGCGCTCGAGTCCGACTACACGCGCACAGCGGTCCTGAAGGGCCTGGCCTGGCGGACCGTCGTGTTCCGACATGTGCTTCGCAACGCACTCATGCCGACGATCGCCGTGGTCGCCACCCAGACCGGCTACCTGATCGGCGGGCTCGTCGTCATCGAGACGATGTTCAACTACCAGGGCATCGGACAGCTGCTCTATACATCGGTGGCGCAGAAGGACTTCCCCTTGATCCAGGCCGGAGTGATGACCGTCGGCGTGGTCTATCTCGTCGCCACGCTCCTCGCCGACATCAGCTACTCGCTCCTCAATCCCCGAATTCGGCTCGCGGGTCGCGAATGAGCGCCACGATCGCACTGGGCCGGCAGGAAAGCGCCGCGCGCCTGCGCCGGCAAGCCTGGGTGGAGCGCCTCCGGCTCGCCCTGCGCACGCCGAGCCTCTTGATCGGAGTCGGCGTGCTTCTGTTCTGGGTCATCCTGGCGATCTTTGCTCAGAACATCGCGCCGCACGATCCGCTCGCGCCCGACATCCTGCACAAGCTCCAGCCGCCGTCCGCCGACCACAGGTTCGGCACCGACGGCCTCGGCCGCGATGTCCTTTCGCGCGTGATCTACGGGTCGCGCGGCATCCTGGTGGCCGCGCCGCTGGCGACGCTGCTGGGCACCGTGGTGGGCACCGCGATCGGATTGATCGCGGGCTACTTCCGAGGCCTGGTCGAGGATGTCTTGATGAGGATCACCGATGCCTTCCTTGCACTGCCGACGATCGTTACCGCGCTGCTCGTGCTGGCGTCGGTCGGGGGCTCGACCACGACCGTGATCCTGGTGATCGGACTTGGTTTCGCGCCGATCATCGCCCGCACCGTGCGCGCCGCCGTGCTATCGGAGGCGCAGCTCGAGTACGTGGAGGCGGCGAGGCTTCGGCGCGAGCGTGCGCCCTACGTGATGTTCGTCGAGATCTTGCCCAACGTCATGGGACCGGTCCTCGTCGAGTTCACCGTGCGCCTCGGGTACGCGGTGTTCGCGATCGCGACCCTGTCGTTCCTCGGCCTCGGGATTCCGCCGCCAAGCCCCGACTGGGGCCTCACGATCTCGGAGCAGTACACGTACCTGATCAGCAATTTCTGGTGGCCGGTGTTGTTCCCGGCGCTTGCGATCGCCAGCCTCGTGATCGCGGTCAACATGTTTGCCGACGGCCTCTCGCGCGTGCTGGAGCGCTGAAGAGGATGGCCTCACAGAGCAGAGCCGCGCTCGAGGTCACCGACTTGAAGCTCGCGTACCGCGTACGCGGGCGCGACCGGATCGCCATCCGAGGTGTGACGTTCACGATCAACAAGGGCGAGTCATACGGGCTCGTCGGCGAATCCGGCAGCGGCAAGTCAACGGTCGCGTACGCCGTCATGCGCTACCTGCCCGACAACGCGAAGATCACTGGCGGATCGATCGTCCTCGACGGCAAGGACATGCTCCACATGGACGGCGACGATCTGCGCAAGCTGCGCGCGACGGCGGCGTCGATGGTCTACCAGAATCCCGGTACCGCCCTGAACCCGACGATTCGTGCCGGGGACCAGCTCATCGAGGCGTTCGTGATCGCAGGTGTGGCCAAGGGCGAGGCGCGCGAGCGGGCCCTGGCGATGCTGGGCCGCGTCCAGATCTCCGACCCGCAGGGGGTGATGGGCCGGTATCCGCACCAGCTCTCGGGCGGCATGCAGCAGCGCGTGGTCATCGCCATGGCCCTTGCCTCGGACCCGACCCTGCTCATCCTCGACGAGCCGACGACGGGACTCGATGCCACGGTCGAGGCCGAGGTGTTGGACCTGATCCGCAATTTGCGCGCCACCTTCGGAACGAGCGTGCTGTTCATCAGCCACAACCTCGGAGTCATCGCGCGCATGTGCGATCGCGTCGGGGTTCTGTATGCCGGCCGCATGGTGGAAGAGGGCCCGGCGTGGGAGCTGCTCACCAACCCCCGCCACCCTTACACGGTCGGCTTGTTGCGGTGCATCCCCCGTTGGGGCCTCAGCAAGGAGGTGGGACCGCTGGACACCATCCCCGGCTTCCCGCCCGGGATCGGGGCGGCCATCAAAGCCTGCGTCTTCGCCGACCGCTGCGGGCTGGTGCAGGACATCTGCCGCGCAGAGGAACCCGGCCTCGACCCGGTGGGCGAGGGACATGCCAGTAGGTGTCACTTCTCCGACATCGCTCAGACGCTGCCGAGGGCCGAGCGTGACATGGTGAAGAGGCCGCCCGTCCCGGAGACGGCCCGCGCGGCGCTGTCGATCAAGAACCTCCGTCGGACGATGACGCAGCAGGGCAACTCGTTCCAGGCCCTGGCAGGCGTCGACCTCGAGATCGCGGCCGGCGAGGTGTTCGGGCTGGTCGGCGAGTCGGGCAGCGGCAAGACGACGCTCGCCCGCAGCGTGATCGGGCTCGGCGTGCCCGACGCCGGGAGCGAGATCGACCTCGAGGGGAAGAAGCTGGCGCCCCGGGTCGGGCAGCGCAGCCTGGACCAGGTCCGTGCGATCCAGATCGTGTTTCAGAATCCGGACGCATCGCTGAACCGAAGAAAGAGCGTGCGCCAGATCCTGGGTCGAGCCCTGACCAAGTTGACCGGCGTGCGCGGCGAGCGGCGGTCGCGCCGCATCGTCGAGCTGTCGGAGTCGGTTCGTCTCGACGCCGGCCTGCTGGATGCCCTGCCGCGCCAGCTGTCTGGCGGTCTCAAGCAGCGCGTCGGCATCGCGCGTGCGTTTGCGGGCGAACCGCACCTCGTCATCTGCGACGAGCCGACGTCGGCGCTCGACGTTTCCGTGCAGGCCGCCATCCTCAACCTGCTCGTCCGCCTGCAGCGCGACCGCAACCTCTCTTACATCTTCATCTCGCACGACCTCGGAGTCGTCCGCTATATCTCCGATCGCATCGGCGTGCTTTATCTCGGGCGCCTGATGGAGGTCGGACCCGCTGACGTCGTTTTCAGCGCGCCGCATCATCCGTACACCGAGGCTCTGCTGTCCGCCGCTCCGAGCCTGGATGTCCGAGAGGAGCACCGCATCCGGCTGCAGGGCGACATCCCGAGCGCCGCGAAGCCGCCCAGCGGTTGCGTCTTTCACACACGTTGCCCGCGCAAGCTGGGCGCGATCTGCGAGCAGCAGGAGCCACCGCTGCTCGAGGAGGAGCCTGGGCACTTCCTGAAATGCCATATCCCGATCGAGGACCTGCGCCGCCTCCAAAAACCTGAGGCGGCAGACCAGGCCGGATGAAAATTCAAGCGGCGGTGCTGCCCGAGACCGCGGCGGACATCCAGGTCGGTGACCTCGAGCTGGCTGAGCCGCACGCCGGTGAGGTTCTGGTGCGGCTGCACGCGAGCGGCGTGTGCCACAGCGATCTCAACGCGGTGGACGGCACGTCGGCCACACGCTGCCCGGCGGTGCTGGGACACGAAGGGGCAGGAGTCGTCGAGGCGGTGGGGGCGGGCGTCGAGATCCAGCAGGGCACTCACGTCGCGCTCTCGTGGATGCCTTCGTGCGGACGGTGCGAGGAGTGCGTGCGCGGGTACACACACCTGTGTCGCAAAGCTTGGGGCGGCATGAGCCACGGCGGGCTGCTGGACGGCACACCCCGCCTGTCTTGGAACGGCCGCCCGGTGTACCACTATTCATATCTGTCCACTTTCGCCGAGGCTGCGGTGGTGCCGGAGCAATGCGTGATCCCGATCCCGGACAGCGTGCCGTTCGAGGTGGCTGCGCTGGTCGGATGCGCGGTGTCGACCGGCGTCGGCGCGGTGTGGAACACGGCCGGCGTGAGGCCCGGCGAGCGGGTGGCCGTGATCGGCTGCGGCGGCGTGGGATTGAGTGCGGTGCTTGGAGCCATCGCCATCGGCGCGAGCCCCGTGATCGCGGTCGACCTCTCGGAGCAGAAGCTCGAGCTGGCGCGCTCTGTGGGTGCCACAGCCACCGTCCGCTGGGCAGGTAGCGCGGATGCGACGGTGAGAGCGATCAAGGATGCGTCGGGCGGAGGTGTCGATTACGCGATCGAGGCGACCGGAAGGCCGGAGGCGATGCAGGCGGCATTCCTGTCCTGCCGGCCACGCGGAGCGGCGGTGCTCATCGGCATCGCGCGCGCCGACGCCATGCTCACGATTCCGGCCGTCGAGATTC
>Ga0209471_1001977_pt1 | contig 12009 bp, 7 predicted proteins | sample GraSoiAngelo_128_FD_185885 | JGI IMG/M metagenome (GOLD analysis project Ga0209471, IMG submission 185885) | Grasslands soil microbial communities from the Angelo Coastal Reserve, California, USA - 14_0927_12_20cm (SPAdes) (version 2) | ecosystem: Environmental > Terrestrial > Soil > Grasslands ...
CGATAACACGGGCACGTTCGACGTCGTGATCGAAGCCGAGGCAAGCGGCTCACGATAAGTATTTGGAGTGCGCCGGCAGAGCGGAGCGGCGACGGCGCTTTCAATGAATTGAGATCATCCAAAGCGGTGTCGCGCGACGACCACCCCAGCGCGGCTGCCGCGCCGGGGACCCCGGTGCTTGCCACCGCGCTCCAAATTCTTGCCAACTTGCGCCCCAAATCCCGCATCACAAACTCTCAGGTCGCAATCGGGCCAGCTTGACCGCGCTCGCGAGAGCGCCATATAGTCGCTTCAGTTGAATTCGGCCTGCCTCGGTTTCCAGAAAAGGATTGCTATGAATAGGAATTTTTCTCTCCGTCTCGCTCTAATCGCCGGAATCGTGTTTAGTTTTGCAGTTAGCGCAACTTCGTTTGTCTATGCGCAGGCTCGCCGCCAACCACCCGCTTCCGATCAAAAAAAGAACAAGCGACCGCCCGAGGGCCAAACCGACGAACAAAAGCAAGAGCCTTTGCCGCCCGATCTCGTCGGCAAGCCGCAGGAAGCTGAGAAGGTTTCGGTAACTACAAACCTCGTCAACGTCGATGCGGTCGTTTACAACAAGAAGACCGGCCAGCCACAACTCAAGTTGAAGCAAAGCAACTTTGCGATTTTCGTCGATGGCGTAAAGAAAGACATTACGAACTTTTCGACTCCCGAAGCTCCAATTACAGTTTCGTTGGTGGTCGAATATAGCAGGACCGCGCAACGCATCGGCTATTTCGGGAGCGGTGGCATGGAAGAAGGCCAGAATGAAGTTATTCGTCCCACGGCGATGTTCCTGTCGCAGTTCATCAAACCGGAAGATTTCGTTTCAGTGATTGCCTATGATATGCGGCCAACGCCGCTTACCGATTTCACAAACGATCCGAACCGAATTCAGCAAGTCATCAGTTTGCTGTTACACAACCAACCCGCTTTCAGCGAAAGCAATCTTTACGATGCGTTAAAGTTGACGCTCGTCGGTGGACGCGGTGATTCGGTCGTGTTAGAAAATGCCAAGGAACGCACGACGGAGTATTCGGGCATGGTCTCCGTGCCTGGAGGCCGGCGCAAAGCGGTGTTGCTGGTGGCTTCGGGGCTCGACACGTTCAGCAAGATCAACATGGACCAGGCGCGTAAGATCGTGCAGAACGCCGGCATTCCGATCTACATCGTCGGCACCGGACAGTTATTTGTGAAGAAGTATGGTGACTTGATGGATCCCGGTCGTGGCTCCAACATCGGTGGCATTCCGATCGATCGCATGACATTCCTGCAAGCCGACAACACGATGAAGACTTTCGCCAAGGAAAGCGGCGGCGCTTTTTATCCCGTGACCTTCGAAGGTGAATTGCCGGACGTACTCGGATCGATTAATGCGCTGCTTCGCAGTCAGTACAGCCTTGGTTTCAAACCAGATGACATTGCCGACGGCAAGTCGCACAAGATCGTCGTAAAGGTCGATGTCGATGGCGACGGCCAGTATGACGATAAAGCCTATGTCGTGCGCGCCCGCGAAGTTTACAACGCGCCGAAACCTGATGCTGCAAGCGGTGGTAAGACCGGAGGCGGAAAGCAGTAGGCAGAAGACAGAAAGCAGAAGACTCGTAAATAATAAAGCGGAGACATTTCGAGTCTCCGCTTTATTTATTTGTCTTGGCAGAAGGCTCGTCCGCTCCTTCCTGCTTCCTGCGGTCTAACTTTTCCACTCACCCTTCTCGATAATCGTCTTTCCATCCAGCGTCACCGTGCAGCCGCCGAGATGACCGCCTGCGTCGAACGCAGCCTTGTTATCACCTCCGGCCCAGGTGTTATTTCCGGTCCCGATACTGACCATTCCGGCTTGCACCCAATTGCCGAGTTTGCTTGCCGGCCAAATTTTCAGATTCGGATTGATGCCGAAATCGATGTAACTCAGCAAATCTTTGCTGGAATCGGTGGTCGCGTCGTACGCCTTCTTGAATGGATCGAATCCCGCGCCGCTCCCGGTCATTGACGTCATCTTTCCGCCGGCAAACATCAGCGTCAGATTCGTGATCTCTTTGCCCTGGTAAAAGGTTTGCGCAATCACAACTTTTCCGTCACCGCTTCCGGCGACAGGCGTCGAGTAAACTTCACCGGCAGGCAGATAGACAGAAACCGCTGGTCCACCTTTCTGAACGTCCTCGGCAGAAATGATTCCATCACTGACGAAGAAGGGCCGTGCCTCGATCTTAAGTTTCAGATCGGTTCCTTCGGGGCTGGTAATGTGAAGTTCTTTTCCAGTCGACAGAGTTGTCTTAACTTTCTCGCCGGTCGCCTGCACACCCGAGTAATCCGTATTCACCGCCGCCCAAAAAGCCTTCGTCAGCTCGTCCAACGAAATGCCATAACGCTTGGCGCGCCATTCAGTCGGATAGAGATCGTTGCCAATCGCGACTGAGCGAACATTTCGTTTTAGGTAGAGATCGCCCACCGGCTGTCCGGCTTTAGCAGTATTCGCAAGCCGCGTTGGCGAGACGTCAGCGAGCAACCCCTCACTCTCATTGGCGTCGATGCTGATCGATACGGTTGGGAGCGTCGCCAACTTCAGATCGAGATCGGGCGCTTGCGTATCGTATTTCTCGGGAACTTCTTCATAGTATTTCTTGCCCATGCGATCGCTGCTGATCGTGAGCAGCGGCCAGGCGCCGGCTTTGCGCGTGTCGGTGTTCAGATTTTCGAGCAACTCCAGATCGCGCACGCCGCCGTTAATAAAGACAACGTCGTTCTCCTTCACGCCCACGACTTGGGTGATCAAGCGATTGGCGACGGCTTCGGCGTCATAAGCCGCGGCCTTCTTCGTTGCTTCCGAACTTGCAGCAGGTTTGTTTTCAGTCGCGACAGGTTGATTCGGCATCTGCTGACATGAAAGCAAGACAAGGCTTGCGGTCGGGCAGAGTACTAACAAGAGAATTCGACGCGTCATAGCAACTCCTAAAATTGATTGGTGTCAAAAGCAGGTTGCTTGTATGCGATATGCTTGAATAAGTCAACGATCCTGGCGGCTGGGAGCTAAGAGCAAAGCGCAAAGTTGAGAAGGATCACAAGCCAAATAAGTGAGGGCCGGAGCACTTTCCTGCGCTGTTGCTTCTCCTCCTCTAAGCGCTTTGCTCTTAGCTCGTTCAAGTGTAAAGTAACGCTGTCTTTCCCAACAATTCTCCCTGCTTTGCAAAACTAGTCGGAGGTTAGAACTGATGTCCAGCGAAAACATCAGCGCCAACGAAGCCGCGGCCGCGCAGGAATTCCCCGATCGAGTGGGATTCAAACCAGACAATCCATATCTGACAAACTTTAGGCCGTACATTCCCGCTGGAGTGCGCTTGCGGGAACTGACGCTGCTGCCGTTGATCATGGGAACGCTGCTCGGCATGGTGTTCGGCGCGTCTTCGCTGTACCTGGTGCTGAAAGTTGGTCTGACAGTCAGCGCGTCGATTCCGGTCGCCGTAATCTCGATCACCGTGTTTCGCGCTCTTTCTAAGATAAGAATTGCTCCAATAGCAATCCGCGCAATCTTAGCGGTTCTTATTCTTGCCGCAGGTATCGCCAGCATCTATTTTCTCATCAGCACCGGCGCGGCGATTTATTGGATCGCTCTGGTTGGAATTCTCTTCTTAGGTCTGGCGTGGCTGGCGTTTAATGGATCGCTCGACGCCACCATCCTCGAAAACAACATCGTACAGACGGCGGGTTCCGCGGGCGAGTCGATCGCTTTCGGCGTGGGCGTGACGATGCCGGCGATCATGATCCTGGGGCTAGACCTCGAAGTAACGCGCGTAATGTTGGTGGCATTGCTCGGCGGCTTGCTCGGAATCCTGATGATGATCCCGTTGCGACGCGCGCTGATCGTTGCCCAGCACGGCTATCTGAAATATCCCGAAGGCACCGCCTGCGCGGAAGTTCTAAAAGCTGGCGCGTCGGACGAGTCGCGCGCCGCAGCGCATCGGGCCGGCGAAGTAGTTGAGACGGAGCAAATGGGCGCGAAGACGATCTTCGCGGGACTGGGTGTTGGGTTCCTTTATCAAGTGCTGATGACCGGTTTCAAGGGTTGGAAAGATACGCCGGAAAAAGTTTTCGGCGCGCCATTCAAAGCCGGATCGATTTCGGCGGAAATATCTCCGGCGCTGCTGGGCGTTGGTTACATCATCGGGCCGCGCATCGCATCGATCATGTGCGCGGGTGGTGTGCTCGCTTACCTGGTCTTGATTCCAGCAATTAAGTTTTTCGGATCGGGAATGACTACCGTCCTTCCGCCCGGAACTGTGCCCATCAGCGAGATGAGCCCATCGCAAATTCGTGGCGCCTACATTTTGTACATTGGCGCGGGCGCGGTGGCGGCCGGCGGCATCATCAGCTTGTTTCGATCACTGCCGACGATTTGGCATGGATTGAAGGGCGGACTAGCGGATCTTCGCGGCGGTTCGGCGGCAACGGCTGGCGCCCCCCGGACCGATCAGGACATGTCGATGAAAGTCGTTATTGGCGGGATCATCGTGCTGGTCGTCATGATCATGTTATTCCCGCAGTTGAATCTGAAGTTTAATTTGATCGGCGCACTCTTGATCGTGGCGTTCGGTTTTCTCTTCGTCACGGTTTCGTCGCGACTCACGGGCGAGATTGGATCATCTTCGAATCCGATTTCGGGAATGACGGTAGCAACGTTGTTGCTGACTTGTCTGATCTTTTTGGTTATCGGTTGGACCGGCCCAAGCTATTACATCACCGCGCTTTCGATCGGCGGCATCGTCTGCATCGCGTCGTCAAACGGCGGCACGACTTCGCAGGATTTGAAGACTGGCTTCCTGGTGGGTTCGACGCCAAGGCTTCAACAGATCGCCATCCTGGTTGGCGCGTTTGCTTCGGCCTTGATCCTCGGGCCAATTCTTTTAGTGCTGAACGATTCGGCGACGGTTTACGTGCAACGCTTGAGTTTTGAGCCGGCCACCAAGAACGTCATGGTCGATTCGACGAAGGCCGCTTCATTGCCCGGGTTCACTGATCAGATTAAGCCAACGACGCCGGGCAATTATCGCGTTCTCAAAAATGACGCTGCCGCGCCGATTGTCGCCGGGCTCGACCCCGGTGAATATTTGGTCGATGCGTCGGGCAAAGTCGCGTACAAGATGGAAGAGAATTTTCCCGCGACACTGAAGGTTGATCCGGCCCAAGCGGGCGCGCCGGAAAAATTAAAAGGTCCGCAAGCGAATTCCGATTCCGCTTCGTATCGTCCGTATCACAAGACCGACACCACCGCCGGCCCAGCTGGCCGCTACCTCGTGAATGATCAAGGCGTGCCGGTCTATCTCGCCGACCCGGGCATCAACGGCATTCATAAGACGCGGCCCGACGGCTCGCAGGTCACCAAGTATGACGCGCCGAAAGCCACACTGATGTCTTACATCATCAAGGGCATCTTGAATCGGCAACTTCCGTGGGGACTGGTCCTGCTCGGCGTGATGATTGCCATCGTCCTGGAGATGAGCGGCATTCCCTCGCTGGCGTTCGCGGTCGGTGTTTACCTGCCGCTGTCGTCATCGAGTCCGATCTTTATCGGCGGCATGATTCGCCTGCTGGTCGATAAGTATCTGCGCAAGAAGCTGAAGCACAAAAAACTTTCGGAAGATCAGATCGTCGCGGAGACTGATAAGAGTCCCGGCGTGCTGATGGCTTCCGGTTATATTGCCGGCGGCGCGTTGGCCGCGATCGTGATTGCGATCCTGCAGGGCGTGCCGAGACAGGGCCTGGCAAACTTCAACCGAGCAATCGAAGACTGGTCGACTGCGCACAACCCCCTGTTTGGCAACGCGAACGGCGACTTGTTATCGATGATTCCGTTCATCGTTTTGATGTTGCTGCTGTATTTGGTGGGCCGCGAGGTCATTCTCAAGACGAAAACAGGAACAGGTTAAGTCAAACCTTTTCGCCAGATTCTGAATCTGATTAATCCGGGGCGCGCTTGTAGTTTATAGTTAAGCGCGCCTCGTATTTCATGAGGGACGAAGGTAATAAACTAATGTTTCATTCCAAGTCGTTGTGTTTTTACAAATCCTTTTCAATCGCTCTGCTGGTTATTATTTTTGCTTCATGCTTCGCAGTGAACGCGCAAACGCAGCGTAGTCCTTCCGATGTGGTGCGCGATTTCTACAAAGCCATGCATGAGCGGCGTTTCAAAGACGCCTGGTCGATGACCGTTTATAAATCTGCGGTCGAGAATCTAACGGCTGAGGAGATGGAAGACCTGCGGCCAATTTTTGAAGGGCAGGCGGCAGAGGTTCCAGCTCAAATTCAAATCGACACCGAAAAAATTTCGGGCAACACGGCGCGGGTGTTTGTGCAAATTCCGCTGGCTGATGCCACGCCGCAGATAACTTCGAAGCCGGCCGATTTGATTCTCGTCGATGGCGCTTGGATTATCGGGACCGAAGCGGAACAAGCCAATGTTAAGAAAGCCGGGGCGCGCTATTTTCTCGATGCGCTCATCGATCTTAATCAAAGCAGCACGGAAGATTTGCTGAAGCGGCTGATTGCCGTTCAGGCACTTTACGCACAGACGCACAACGGCGCGTTTGGTGAGCTTAAGGATCTAATTAACGCCGGGCTCATTTCTCCAGATACAGTCGATCCAAAATCGTCCGGCTACAATTCTCACATCGTCGTCCCACCCGGCGGAAAGACTTTTATCGCGACCGCCGAACCGACTCGTTACGGACACACGGGAAAACTTTCGTATTGGATGGACCAGACTGGAGCAATCAAAAGCGCGGATAACGGCGGAAAATCCGTTCAACCAAAATAGTGATTGCCGTCCCTGCTCGCTAGTGGATAAAATACTAGCCGGACGAGCCCCGCCCTTCTTGCCACCCTTTCACTAATCGATTTCCTCACTCACACGAGAAAGAGGTTAGCCATGCCCGAACTAGTTCGTTCCGTAGCATCGCGCGTGCGTGTCTATTTAAGAAATCGGCGGCAATCGCCGCGGCTGTGCGTGCGTCTGGTTTTCACGATCGGGCTTCACCGTTCGACCAATGGGAACGGATCGAATCGTTGGTCGCAATCGCTGAAAGGCCACACGCGAGACATAAGTGCGAACGGCCTGGCCTTGTTGGTGCCGCAAGTTCATCTGCATGGCCATCACCTCGCGGCCGAAGGTCGCGAACTGGATCTGCGGCTTGAACTAGGTGGAGACCCAATCACGATGATTGTCGTGCCTAACCGCTATGAGCACTTGGATACTGCCGAGTTGGGTTGTAACTATCTCATCGGGGCGCGCATCGTAAGAATCGACGAGGCGGATCGTCAGCGCTACTTGAGTTTTACGCGGGAAGGCTTAGAACTCAATTCGGCGAGGTAATTAAGCGAACCTAAGCCACCCAAAAAACTTCGGCACATGAAAACTTGGTTCGGGCGTTCGCGTCGGCTGCCAGGCAAGATAGCCGCGATTCGGATCTTTCCCGACGCAACGAAAGAGATTTACTCGCCAGCGCTCACCCTTCTGTGGTTCATGAATCCAATGGTTCCAGGGGATGCGCATCGCAATCGTGACGCGATCCTTTTCGATGTGTGCGGCCGTCGTCATGTGCGAATTAAATTCCCAATCTGAATCGCGCTTCTCCGGCGTCCAGTGAATCGCCACGTCCAACCATTCGCCCGTCGGTGCCGCTTCAAACTCGAGATATCTTTCGATGGTGTTTGGATCCGGCGCGATGAAAATTTCGCAGACATCCCGATCCCACAACCCCATCGTTTTCTTTTCTGTCTGCGGCTTGTCGCTGATGATTAGCGGCTCGGCTTGATGACAAACGTATCGGATGTGCAGCGCTTTCTTTGACCATAGGATCCGCGCTTCGGCTTGACGACCTGCGGGAGCTTTCTCACCTGACCAGTAATGATCGATTGTCACCGGCTGCGCTTCGCGCCATTCACGATCGTCCAAACTCCCGGCAATATCGCTCGCCGTGTGGCGGACCGTAATGATGGAATCGGCTGGTTGGCTTCTGCTCATTTGTGGCTTGAGAGTCTATAACCTCGGAAGGACGAGGACAAAATTAATTCAAAGTCGAGCTGAATCTCCCGAGGGCGCGATCTTACCAACTTCCAAAAAAAATCATTGTCGAGAACGCGCAAGCAGTGATAGAGTGCGCCGGTCACGCATTGCAAGGTTATTAGTAGCCTCGCTTTTGTCATTTACTTTCAAGCTGTTACTCAAGGCTGTGACTGTTCTTATCCCTGGAGGACGTCATGAAGAGCTCTCGAGGCCTCTTTCTCGCAATCGGTTTTGTCCTGCTGTCGATGTCAGTCGCTCGGGCCGCATGCGTGGCGCCGACTGCTCCTGCCAACGGCAACGTTGGGGTCTATCAGCAGGCCGTTCAGACTTTTGTGCGCGGCGGTTGTTTTCTGACGGCGTGGACAGCAGACGCTGCGTCACATCTGACCGGCAGCACAGTCTCGGGCGTCACTTACAGCGTTCACGATCAAATCAAAGTCTACTACTCGCCGGCGATGTTGTCGTGGATGCAAACGAATCGCCCCGACGGGATCACGATACCCTCGCAGATTGCCGCTATTCCTGATGGCGCGACAATGGTTGCCGCGATTATGCCAGTCTCAGGATCGCCGACCACGGCTGTCACCGGTTATCTCGTGATGATTCGTCAGGCGGCGAACAGAAAAAGCGATCCGGCAAGCGGATGGTTCTTCAGTCAAATAATTATTGATCCAAATAACTTTGGTGGTACGCGAGTGGCCGCATCGATGGGAAACTATTCGCTCGGGTTGTGCGTGGCGTGTCACTCGTCGGCCGTTAACAATCTGACGTTCGCGAGTTTTGCAAACACCAAACGCCCACCGACGCCGTCGACTTACACTCCGACTTTCATCTCGCAGAGCACCAGTTCGTTGTTGTCCGCATTGACGCCACCGGCAACTTCGCAGTTGCGTCAGCCGTTGGGAGACATCGCGGCCCAGCAGTTCATCGATTTTTTCAACAGCGCGGTGATCGAGTTTCAAAAAAAACCGCTGCCGCCGATTGCGAGTTTACCCGTGTCCAAAGTGCTCGCCATTCCGCCGCAAGTGACGGACAGCGTATATCTGCGACCGAATCAACCGGCGTTCATCACTTCGAACCAATGCCAGGGATGCCACGATTCGACGGCACTGCTTTCAATGCAGTCTAACGGCGCCAGGCAATGGGCGCCGGTGGCTACTGCTTACAAGTACAGTGTGCAAGGACCGGGATCAGCGCCAAAAGGCGGCAACCTCTTCAACATCTCGCAGTATGGAGAATGGTCGGTCTCGATTATGGCGCTGGCGTCGCGCGACCCGGCGTTCCTCTCTCAAATCGAGACTGAGCGAGTGCTTCACAATATGGTCGAGCCGACCTCAATCGATAATTTCTGTTATCGATGCCACGGACCGATGGGTCAGCGCCAGTTTCATATCGACAATGGCGGCGACCCGACACAGGTTCCGCCGGGAACGCCGCTGCCCCGCGAACCGAATTTCAGTCACCTCATGACTTATGCGACGCCTAACGGATGCACCTATCGGGGATTCCCCTGTAACAAGCCGGGCGCGCAACCGGTGTTTGCAAAATACGGCGCACTCGCCCGCGACGGTATCTCCTGCGCAATGTGTCATTACATCGGACCACAGCAAGGTCCGGCGCCGTCCGATGCGTGGTCGGTGTTTTATGGATTCAAGAATCCGGCGGTCGCTTCGTTGGAACTGCCGGTAGGTTTGCCGTATCCGTTTGCCGGATCGGTTTTATACAACCTCAAAAACTTTGCCGCGCCTGATCCCGATCCGCTCAACAGTTATGCGGGCGCAGCTCGCTTTGTTGCCGGATCTAATCCGCCGGCCGCGAACATCTATGGACATTCACAGAACTTCAACGTTGCGACTGTTACGCGCGAATTTATGCCGAAGGGCGAGTTGTGCGGTGGCTGTCACGTGGTGATTGCGCCTGAGGTTCCGATTGCTTATCCCACTGTTCGCAACAGCTATCAGCTGAATCCCAACAATCCGAATGCGCCGCCAACCCAACCGGCGATGTATCCGGGAACCAACAAGCCGTGTCCGCCCGTGAAGCCGCTGCCAAACGGAAAATACGATCCGACGATCGATCCATGCGTACAGCAATCCTTTGAACAGTCGACGTACCTCGAGTGGGCCGCTTCTGCCAGCTTTGGCGGCGCGACACCACAGACGTCCTGCACTTTCTGTCATATGCCGAACGCCGAAGGGCGCATGATGGCGATCGCCAACATCAACGGCCCGGGCACAGTCGCGACTGATTCGTCGCCGGCCGGTGTCGGTGGGTTTCCGCAATCGCAATATCGCGCCAACGATCAGGTCTCAGTTTCGAGCAATGCGAGTTATCCGCGACATCGTCTGATGGCGATCAATCTGTTCGTGCACGAGATGTATCAACAATTCCCCAACATCCTGGGAATGTCCGATGCGACTGAAGCCGCCGTGCCGCCCGGCACCGTGAAGAGTTTGCAGAACGCCGAAGAGACGATCCTGACTCACGCGCCGACAACGATTTCGGTGTCGGTCTGCAAGGCGGGCACAAACAACACGCCCTGCGGCAGTCTTACGCCCGATCCAAACAATCTGACGTATCAAGTCGCGGTGCAAAATTTCAGCGGTCATCGGTTCCCAACGGGCGCTGGATTCCGTCGCGGTTTCCTGGAGTTTCGGCTACTCGACAGCGCGGGCAAAACGCTTTGGGTGTCAGGCGCCGTCGATCAGTTCGGAGCGATCGTAGATAACGACGGTAAGGTTTTGGCGACAGAGTTTCCGCCGGGCAACGTGCCGTATCAGTCCGCGTTTCTTCAGCCGCATTTCGGCAGCGCCGCTAATCCGGCGATCACTCGTCAGGACCAAGTGCAAATTTATGAAGTGCGATCGAAAAACGAGTACGGACAATTGACCACCGCAACCACGCGGCTTTTCAGTGAAGCCAAAGACAATCGCATTCCTCCGGCTGGTTGGATTCCGCCCTACAACTGCAGTGGCAAGATCGGACCGGGCACTGCCGATTCGAGTTCCGGTCGAATGGTGAACGGTCTCGATGGATTTCTGGTTTCCCGGATCACGGCGCCCGCGGGGATCGAAGGAACTGATCCAAATGTGACGATCAATCCGATGGGTGCGTTTTCTGATCCGGATTTTTGCACTCCTGGTGGCGTGACGGGCGGCCAGCCTTCAGGCATCGCCGGAGTCGATCATGTGCTCTACAAAATTCCGATCAGTGCTTTGAATGGCGCGAAGGTCGCGAAGGTCCAGGTAATCATGCACTATCAATCGATTCCGCCTTACTTCCTGCGCGATCGATTTTATGACGGCCAAGCCTATTCGAATCCGATGAGCGAAGGCGGCGTTGTTGGATTGGGAGCGGCTACTGAACGTCTGCTGTTTGCGACCAGTCATCTGGACATGAACATCACCAATTCGGTCCCGCAACAGCAGGGTCTGCCGGCTCTGGTTTCAAACAATTGGACCATGAACATCGGTTCGGCTTGCTTCGCAGAAATGGCCGGAATGACTTGTCCGCCGTCGGTTTCGCCGGCCGCTTTGCCTGAGCGAATCAAGCTGCCGAAAGGAACTTTCAGATGAACTTGCAAGACTTCATCAGCCTTTCGGAATTCCTTTTGGGAATTCCGCTGCAACCACCGCTGGTTCTATCTCCGATCACCGATCTCGATCCTGATTTAGCGAATATTTATTTCACGCAACTGAACCAGCACAGCCCGCAAGCCTCGTACATGAATTCATTGCTCACCAACTGGACGCAGATTCAGCAACAACCTGCGAATCAATGGACCAATTTGGTGAACACGCAAATCATGAATGATCCGAATCTCGGTTTGCTGGCGCGTCAGATCATTCTGGCCTGGTACAACGGATTTCATCCGTGGTTTCCGGGTCAACAACCGACTCCCGATCCTGCGAACTATGAACGCGCGTTGG
>Ga0209471_1001979_pt1 | contig 11996 bp, 13 predicted proteins | sample GraSoiAngelo_128_FD_185885 | JGI IMG/M metagenome (GOLD analysis project Ga0209471, IMG submission 185885) | Grasslands soil microbial communities from the Angelo Coastal Reserve, California, USA - 14_0927_12_20cm (SPAdes) (version 2) | ecosystem: Environmental > Terrestrial > Soil > Grasslands ...
GCTTGGGTCACCGCTTCCGTAGCCACGGCAGTGGTTCAGATATTAGGCGCCGATCTTCCGATATCGCTGGTAGCGCTCCTCGACCAGGCGGTCGATGGCGATCGCCTCGAGCGTACCGAGATGGCGTCGCAGGGCCGCGCCGGCCGCGTCGGTCGCCACGCCGTAGTCGTTGTGGGCGCCGCCCGGGGGTTCAGGCACGATCTCATCCGCCAATCCGAGCCGTTTCAAATCGGCGGCGGTCAGCTTGAGCGCGTCGGCGGCTTCGACCTTGCGGGCGATGTCGCGCCAGAGGATCGAGGCGCAGGCCTCCGGCATGGCGACGCTGTAGATGGAGTGCTCCATCATCAGCAGGCGGTCGCCCACCCCGATGCCGAGCGCTCCGCCGCTGCCACCCTCGCCGATCACCAGCGTCACGATCGGAACGCGCGCCTGGGCAAGCGCCACGAGGTTGTCCGCGATCGCCCAGGCGATGCCTCGCTCCTCAGCCCCGGCGCCGGGAAAGGCGCCCGAGGTATCGACGAACGCCACGATCGGAAACTGGAAGCGTTCCGCCTGCCGGATCAGGCGCAGGGCCTTGCGGTAGCCCTCGGGATTCGCCATACCGAAATTGCGCATCGCCCGTTCAGCCGTGGTGCGCCCCTTCTGTTGCGCAATCACCATAACCGTCTGCTTGTCGAGGGCGGCCGGCCCGCCGATGATGGCGTGGTCGTCACCGAAGACGCGATCACCGTGCAGCTCGAAGAAATCGCCGAAGATCGCGTGGATATAGTCCAGCGCATAAGGCCGGTCTGGATGGCGGGCGAGCTCGACCTGCTCCCAGGTGGCGGCGGCGACCGACCCGTTGTCGCTCACCGGGGGGTAACGGATGCTGGCGCGGGCGTCTCCGTCTGACGCTGCAGCGCGAAGTCGCCGGCGACGCCATTCCTCGCATAGAGGTCGAGCAACTGGCGCAAGACGGCCGGCAGCTCAGGGCGAGGTACGACGAGATCGACCATCCCGTGCTGCCAGAGGAATTCCGCCGTCTGGAATCCCTCCGGAAGCGTTTCGTAGGTCGCCTGTTGAATGACCCGCGCGCCGGCAAAGCCGATCATGGCGCCGGGCTCCGCGATGATCACGTCGCCCAAGGAGGCGAAACTCGCGGTCACGCCGCCCATCGTCGGGTCGGTGAGCAGCGAGAGATAGGGAACGCCGGCCGCATTAAGCCGTCCGAGCGCCGCCGAGGTTTTCGCCAGCTGCATCAGGGAGAGCATGCCCTCTTGCATACGCGCGCCACCCGAGGCGGAGATGATGAGCAGCGGCAGACGGCTTTGCAGGGCCCGCTCGATGCCGTTCGTGATCTTTTCACCCGTTGCCGCGCCCATGCTCCCGCCCATGAAGGCGAAGTCGAGGCAGACGATGACGAGGCGGTGGCCCGCCAGCAGGGCTTCGCCCCAGATGACCGCCTCATTGGCACCGGTGGCGGCGCGGCTCTGTTCGATCCGCTTGGTGTAGGGCTGCGAGTCCTTGAAGCCGAGGACGTCCTTCGCCACGATCGCCTGGTCTTCTTCCCGGAACGACCCCGGCTCGACCAGCATCGCGACCCGTTCGGGAGCGCGCAGGCGGAAGTGGTAGCCGCAGCGATAGCACACACCGAGGGCTGCGGTCAGGCGGGCGGGCTCGAGCGAGGTGTCGCACTTGGGGCAGGTGAGCCGGTCGACCTCTTCGCCGACGCCGGCGCGCGGCGACGGAAGGGCGACATACCTCGTTTTGGGACGAAACATGGGTTAAGCCGCGGCCCTGACGGGCGCGCCTTCCCACTTGATGACGCAAGCACCCCAGGTCAGCCCGGCGCCGAACCCGACAAGGACGAGATGATCGCCGGATTTGAGCCGGCCGGCGGCCAGCGCATCCTTGAGCGCGAGGGGAATCGACGCGGTCGAGGTGTTGCCGTAGTTGGCGATCTCGTTGACCATGACGTCGGCACCCACGCCCAGCCGCTTGCCGGCGGCCTCGATGATGCGGGCATTGGCCTGGTGCGGGACGATCAGCTTGACGTCCTCGAGGGGGACGTTGGCCTTCTCCAGCGCCTGGAGGGTGGCCTGGGCGAGGATTTCGGTGGCGAAGCGGAAGACTTTGCGACCGTCCATGCGGATTTCGGGACGGCCGCGGCCTTCCGGGCCGTCGGCACCGGGCGCGACATAGATAAGGTCGCCGCCGGAACCGTCCGATCCCAATACCGATGACTTGATGCCGGCGCCGTTGCTGCTCGGCCCCAACACGACAGCGCCCGCGCCGTCACCGAAGACGACGCAGGTGCCGCGATCTTTGAAGTTGAGGATCTTCGTGAGCGTCTCGCTGCCGATCACGATCGCCTGTTTGGACTCACCCCCACTCACGAAGCGGTCGGCAATGCTCATCGCGTAAAGGAAACCGGTGCAGGCCGCCTGCACATCGAACGCGGGTCCGTGCGCACCCAGCCGTTCCTGAACGCGAGACGCGACCGACGGGAACATCGAGTCGGGCGTCGACGTGCTGCACACGATGAGGTCGGTGTCCTGCGGGCGCAAGCCGGCTACGCGCAGCGCGTCCCGGGCGGCTTCCGCGGCCAGGTCGGTGGCCGTCTCGTTGACGGCCGCGATCCGTCGCTCGTGGATACCGGTCCGCTCGCGGATCCACGTATCGGATGTCTCGACCATCTTCTCGAGGTCAGCGTTGGTCAGGATGCCGGACGGAACATAGCTGCCGACCGACTTGATGCTGGTAAGCATGCCTCTCCCGGCTAAAGAATCTGGCTGACCAGTATATACCGGCATCTGCAGACTGGTTACGCCTTTTCACTGAGCGTCAACAGGACGTTTCGGGCTCCGCTCCGGCGTTTAAAAGCCGCCGGGCCCGGGGTATATCGGCGACCGAAAAAGTAAATCTGAAGGAGGTCATGTCATGAGCAGCGTGATTCGTTGGTCACCAATCAGTGACCTGATGTCTCTCCATAACGCCATGGATCGCCTCTTCGGCGATACCTTCGGCGTTCCCGGATCGTCGCGGTCGGTCGGGGCGGTCGGTGAGGGGTACCTACCCCTGGACATCTACCAGACCGACAAAGCGTGGGTGATCCGGGCCGCCGTGCCCGGGGTCGACCCCAGCGCGGTGGAGGTTACGTTCGACGGCGGCCAGATCACCATCAAGGGCGAGATCAAGCCGCCGGCCGATACGCCGCCCGAGGAGTACTGGCTACGCGAGAACTACGCCGGCAAGTTCAGCCGCCAGGTCACGCTTCCCGACGACACCGTCGGGGAGCAGGCGAGGGCGCAGTTCGTGAACGGCATGCTGATCCTGACCGTGCCCAGAGCGCAGCCGACAAAGCCGAAGTCGGTGAAGATCCCGATTTCGGGTGGGTCAGCGAGCGGCAACGGCGAACAGGCGCAGCTCGGCGTCGCTTCCGCGAAGAAATAGGTTCGGCCCCGAACCGAAAAGGCCGCCTGCGGGCGGCTTTTTCATGCCAGGACGGTGACCTGGAAGTGTCGTTCGCGCGGCCCGTCGAAGTCGGCGAAGAAGATCCCCTGCCAGCGTCCGAGCGCCAGGCGCCCCTGGCGCACCGGCACGGATTGCGAGCTGCCTACCAGGGTGGCTTTGATGTGCGCCGCGGCGTTCCCCTCGGCGTGCCGGTAGCCGTTCTCCCAGGGGACGAGCGCCTCGAGCCTCTGAAGGATGTCGGACAAGGCGTCTGGATCCGCGTTCTCGTTGATGAAGACCCCCGCCGTGGTGTGCGGCACGTACACCTGGCAGAGACCGGTCTCGATGCCGCTCTCGCGGACCACCTGTTGCACCCGATCGGTGATGTTGATCGCATCAGCGCGCTTGCCCGACCGGACCGCCAGGACGTCGGTTTTCACCGCGCTCGCCATCATCGACATCGTAACAACGGATCCTTCGATCTCCCAAGCGGGAGACCGGGACCCCATAATGGCCGACGTGCGCGACCTGCCGATTGGCAACGGGTCCCTGCTGGTCAACTTCGATCGCAATTACCAGCTGCGCGACATCTATTACCCGCGTGTCGGCCAGGAGAACCACACCAGCGGCGAGCCCTGCCGCTTCGGGATCTGGGTGGATGGACGGTTCAGCTGGCTCGATGACCCGGCCTGGTCGCGCAACCTCGTCTATCTCCCCGACACGCTGGTTACGAATGTCACCCTTCGTCATCCGGATCTCACGGTCACGCTGACCTTCAACGACACGGTCGACCTCGGCCGCGACATGTTCCTTCGACGGGTCAAGGTCTTGAACGAGGGCTCCGAGCGGGAAGTTCGCCTCTTCTTCCACTACGACTGGCACATCTACGGCACGGAGGTCGGCGACACCGTGATGTACTACCCGGCCGTCAAAGGGCTGGTCGCCTATAAGGGTCAGCGTTGCTTCGCCGCCTGCGGCCAGGTCGGCGATCGCATCGGGCTTGATGGGTACGCCTGCGGTAAGAAAGACGTCGGTGGCGCGCAGGGGACCTGGCGGGACGCCGAAGATGGGGAGCTTGGGAACAACCCGATCGAGCAAGGCTCGGTCGACATGACGCTCGCGCTCAACCTCGGCCGCATCGCCCAGGGGCAGGAGGGCACCGCCTACCAGTGGCTGATCGCCGCGCGCAACTTTGCCGAGATGCAGGCGGTCGCGGACGTCGTCACCCTGCGCGGACCAGAAGCCTTCCTCGTGCGCACGCGCTCGTACTGGACCGCGTGGGTCAACAAGGAGGAGCGAGAGTTCGCGGACCTCTCGCCCCAGGTCGCTGCCCTCTTTCGCCGATGCTTGCTGGTGGTCCGCACCCAGATCGACAGCGGAGGCGCCGTGCTCGCCGCCAACGACGCCGACGTCGTCAAGTTCGCGCGCGATACCTATAGCTACATGTGGCCGCGGGACGCCGCGCTGGCGGTCTACGCCATGGACCAGGCCGGTTACGTCGACGTTCCCCGGCGGTTCTTCGAGCTCTGCGCTCGCATTGTCACCAAGGAGGGCTACTTCCGGCACAAGTACACGCCGGCCGGTGACCCAGGAAGCAGCTGGCACCCCTGGGTCGATGCCACCGGAAAGCCGCAATACCCGATCCAGGAGGACGAGACCGGCCTGGTCCTGTTCGCCCTCTGGCAGCACTACGACCGTCATAAGGACTTCGAGTTCTTCAAGGCGTACTACCGGCCCCTGATCATCCTGGTCGGCGATTTCCTGGCCAGCTACATCGACCCGCTCACCGGGCTGCCACAGCCCAGCTATGACCTCTGGGAGGAGCGGCGCGGCGTGATGAGTTTCACGGTAGCTGCCGTCTGGGTCGGCTTGCGGGCCGCCGCCAACTTCGCCGCGCTCTACGGCGAGATGACCCTGGCTGACCGCTACCGGGGCGTGGCGGACGGCATCCGGCAGGGCACACTGCGCTTCCTCTTCGATCCGGAGCTGAACCGCTTCATCCGCCGCATCTACGTCAAGCCCGATGGGACGACGGCGCGCGACCTGACGATCGACTCCAGCGTCTACGGGCTCTGGTACTTCGGCATGTTCGCCGCCGACGATCCGCAGATCGTCAGCACCATGAAGGCGGTCTACGAACGGCTCTGGTGCAAGACTGCGGTTGGCGGCATCGCCCGCTATGAAAACGACTGGTACTACCAGGTGAGCCAGGACATCGGCAATGTCCCCGGCAACCCCTGGTTCATCTGCACGATGTGGTATGGGCAGTGGCTGGTGAGCCAGGCGCGCTCGCCGGACGACCTCAAGAAGGCGCACGAGATCCTGGAATGGGTTGCGCAGGCCGCCTTGCCCAGCGGGGTGCTCTCCGAGCAGCTCGACCCCTACACCAAGGCGCCCATCTCGGTCTCACCGCTGACCTGGAGCCATGCCACGCTGGTATCCCTGGTCAACGAGTACGTTCGCAAACGGAAGGCGCTGACGGCCTAGGGCCAAGACCCGATGTTTTGCTTCGGCTCGCTTTGCTATTCTCGACTGCGTGCACGGCGTGCTGGCGGCGCTCAAGGCGGATTTCGGCTGCCTGCTCGTCGCCGTGCTCTTCATCATCATCATGGCGTCGACGATCATCTTCGCGACGATCCTTACGCCACCAGCCCATAACCCCTTCGTGTGATGTCTGCCTCCTTCAAACGTCTCATGGAGGACAGCCGCGAGATGTCGCGGCGGAGCTTTCTCGCCATCGCCGGCTGGGTCGGTTTCACCGCCGCGTCGGCGATCGCTCTCTACCAGAGCCTCAAGTTTGTCTACCCGAACGCAACCTACGAGGACCCGCCGGCCTTCAAGGCGGACGCACCCGGCACCTACGGGGTCGGGTCGACCACGGTCCTCATCGACAAGCGCGTCGTCATCAACCACGATCCCAATGGGTTCTACGCGATCAGCTTGATCTGCACCCACCTGGGCTGCACGCCCCGCTACTTCCAGGACGTCACCAGCGACCTGGTCGATGCCGGCACCTCGATTTCCAAGGATCCCGATACCGGGCAGCAGGCGACCAAGGCAAACCCGGCGCTCCCCGGCTTCAAGTGCCCCTGCCATGGCAGCCGCTACTTCCGCGACGCGATCAACTTCTTCGGGCCGGCGCCCCGGCCGATGGACCGGGTCCACCTCGAGGTGGCCCCGGATGGGAAACTCTTGATCGACCGCTCCGTCATCGTGGATCGCGCGTTCCGCCTGAAAGTCTGATCGGCTAACCAGGAGGGTTCATGACCGTTATCCGTGCGGCGCTGGATGAGATGTTCGCCGTCATCGGGCAGATGGTCGGCTCGGTCTTCCGTCACGGCCTTCCGCTCACCGACAAGATCGCGGCCCGCACAGCGCTCACGAACTTTTTCCTTCACATCCACCCGGTTCGGGTGCGACGCTCCTGGATCCGGATGTCGTACACCCTCTGCCTCGGCGGACTGTCCTTCTTCCTCTTCATCGTGTTGACCGTCACCGGGCTCTTCCTGATGTTCTATTACGTGCCTTCGACCAGTCACGCCTACCAGGACATGCGTGATCTGCAATTCGTCGTCACCTTCGGCGGCGTCATCCGCAACATGCACCGCTGGGCGGCGCACGCGATGGTGATCACAGTCTGGCTGCACATGGCGCGCGTCTTCTTGACGGGGTCCTACAAGAAGCCGCGCGAGTTCAACTGGGGCGTCGGCACCCTGCTGCTGCTGATCACGCTGCTGCTCAGCTTCACCGGCTACCTGCTGCCCTGGGACCAACTCTCCATCTGGGCGGTGACGGTGGGGACCAACATGGCGAAGTACGCCCCCATCGCGGGACCCTATACCCGCTACCTGCTGATCGGTGGGCGGGTGGTCGGTGACAATGCGCTGCTGCGCTTCTATGTGCTGCATGTCGTGGGCTTACCGCTGGCGGCGTTCCTCCTGATGGTCGTCCACTTCTGGCGAGTCCGAAAAGATGGCTTCAGCGGGGGCCTGTAGTTAGGCATGGCCACCGAAACACGCGACCGTATCGCGGCCCGCGACCGGGTGGAACAGCGCCGCCGCCAGGAAGCTCCGTCGACCGTTCGCGACGACAGCGAGGACGAGATGGTCGTGTCCTTCCCCGAGTTCGTCTTCAAGGAGTTCATCGCCGCGGTCGCCATGACCGTCTTTTTGATTCTGGTCTCGATCTGGTTGCAGGCGCCCTTGCTGGGCAAGGCGAACCCGGGCATGACGCCCAACCCGTCGAAGGCGCCCTGGTACTTCCTCGGGCTGCAGGAGCTGCTCTCGCGTTTCCCGCCGCTGATGGCGGGCGTCGCCTTTCCGACTTTCGTGATCGTGCTCATGATCCTGGTGCCGTTTCTGGATCGCAACCCGAGCCGGCGGCCGTCGGAGCGGAAAGTCGCCATCATCCTCTTTGCGCTCTACACCGCGATCGTGGTCGCACTCGTCATCATCGGCACCTTCTTCCGCGGCCATGAGTTCGTCTGGGACTGGGGCTGGGTGCTGGGCAATCCCCAGACCTGCGGAGGAAAGCCGTGCTAGGGCGCGCCTTCCTGGCGGTGAGCGTGGCCTTTCTGCTCTTGCTCGGCTTTGCCTTCTACCAGGACCTGAGCCGCCCGTGGGCGCCGATCCAGGAGAAGTACGCGTCGCAGTACGGGCAGGACTTTCCCATCCAGGTCCAGCAGCTCTTTCCCAAGGTCCAGGTCAACGGCCAGTTCATGGTGGAGCGCTGCATCACCTGCCACGTCCCCGACATCGCAAAGATCGGGCCGCAACAGGCGGCCGGGCGACTCGGTCCCAACCATCCATCGATGATCACGGACGCGGTCTTCGCGAAGTACGGCCAGGAGACCCTGATCTGCCGCCCGGCCACGGCCGCTGCCAGTCCCTCGCCGAGCGCCTCACCGAAGCCGTCAGCGTCGGCCGCACCATCGTCATCGGCGGCGCCGGCCACCGCCGCTTCACCCGGTCCGGCGGCGTCACCGGCGGCGTCTCCGGCGGTGTCACCGGCGGCATCGCCTTCCGCGGCGGCGGCCCCCGCCACCCGTTGCCTCGACCCACGCGCCCAGCCCTACTACGTGCTCGACGCCAACGGCAAGGTGGTGAACGACCCGTCGACGAACAAGCCCGTTGTCGCGCAGCTCACCGGCTTCATCCCGAACGCCTACAAAGGGTTGGGCATCGACGAGAGCGGCTGCATCATCTGCCACAACGGCAACCGCCAGGCGACCGACCAGGCGGGCGCCCACCAGAATCTGGTCGCCAACCCATTTGGGACCTTCGACAAGGCGCCGCAGCTGTATGAGAACAACTGCGCGCAGTGTCACGGAGCCACGGGTGAGGGCGGTAAGGGTCCGCCCTTGAACGACCAGAACCGGCTGGGCTTCTTCAACGACGATTATTACTACCGCTGCATCTACCTGGGCAACACGGGCGAGGAACACAAGGGCACGATCATGCCGGCGTGGGGCGCCAACAAACTGCTCCCGCAGCCGATCAACGACAACATCAACCTGCTGGTGCACTGGATCCGAATGTGGCAGCAGTACACGAGTCAGCCATGAATCACCCCGTCGAATCTGCGACTCTCCGGGGACCCCGATGAGACGCCAACAGCTCAAGAACTTGATCGGGACCGTCTTCGCCTTCGCCGTGATCGTGGGGTTGACCGCGCTCGTGATCGTGGCGGAGAACCTGCTCGACGTCACCAAGGCGCACAAGGCGGGCGGCTGATGGTCCCGGCGCTCGTCCATTTGCTCAACCTCGCGCGCGACCCGGGAGCCGGCGATTTCTTCTTCGTCCTGGTCTGGGCCGTGTGCACGCTTCTGCTGGTGGCCTTCTACTGCTACCGGATGTTCCAGCGGTAGCTGTCCCAGCACCCGTGGTCGAGCTGCATCCTACCCCGGTCGTGCGCCCGCCTCGGCGCCGCGCGAGTGTCCGGCTGGCGACCTGGCTGTCGATCGTGCCTGGGCTGGGCCAGTTGTACAACCGTCAACCGAAAAAGGCGGTCATCTTCCTCTTCGGTGTGGTCCTGCTCTTCCTGGTGACGCTGAACATCCCGGGCGCGACCGCTGAGCTCCTGGCGTTCTGGAGGCCGCGCGGCAGCGCGATGGTGCTGCTGTCACTGCTGGCGGAGATGGTGTCGCTGCTGATCTTCATCAGCACCTTCCTGCTGGCGCTGACCTTCTGGTACGACGCTATGCACGACGCCCGCCGGACGGCGCAGGAGCGGAACGGGCAGCGGCAACCCGGCGGTCGCTGGTGGCTTTTTCACCGATGATGACGCCACTGGTCGCTACACTCGTGGGCGTGCCTGCGGTCAGTGTCACGCCGCTGGACTGTGCCGGCCCGAATGCCTGCGACATCGTCAGCGTCTACACCAGCGTCTTCTGGATCGCGATGGTGGTGCTCGTCATCGTGGGCGGCCTGCTCGTCTACGCGGCGCTGCGCTTCCGCCGCACGGATGACCGCGAGCCGGCCCAGGTGCACGGCAACCCTCGGCTGGAGATCCTCTGGACGGCGGTCCCGCTGGTGATCGTGTCGTTTCTGTTCGTCCGGACCACGCTGCGGATGGATTACGTGCGAAACGGGCCGCCGCCGCAACAGACCATCCAGGTGACGGGCATCCAGTGGGCCTGGTCCTTCAAGTACCCGAACGGCAAGACCAGTATCACCAGGCTGACGATCCCGGTGGGCCAGGTCGTCCGCCTGCAGGTCACGAGCAAAGACGTGCTCCACTCCTTCTGGGTGCCGCGCTTGGGCGGGCAGATCTACGCCAAGCCCGGTTATCAGAACAGCGGCTGGATCGAGGCTAGCCAGCCAGGCCAATACCTGGGCCAATGCAATGAGCTCTGCGGGCTCTATCACTACTCCATGCTCCTGGAAGTGGACGCCGTGTCGGACGCGGATTACCAGGCTTTCTTGAGCGGCGCAGCCGCACCTGGCGCGGCGGCCGAGAAGGTGACCGGCGCGCCTGCCACGGTCAATGTCGGGGAGACCGACGCCCTAAAGTTCGATCCGGCCAGTACGACGGCAAAGGTCGGTGATGTCATCGAGTGGAAGAACAACGGGTCGCTCGTCCACAACGTGGTCTTCGACAACCAGGGCCTGCCAAGCTCGGATCCCATGAACCAGGGCGACGCCTTCGAGGTCAAGTTCACAAAGGCCGGGACCTACACCTATGTCTGCAAATTCCACGAAGCGAACAACATGCGGGGAACCATCACGGTGACCGGAGGATGAAGGAGGCACATGGCTAGCATCGCCCTGCCGCGGACCGAGACCCGCCCCGCCGGCGGCATCATGTCGTGGCTGACCACGGTCGACCACAAGAAGATCGGCATCCTGTACCTGTACACGACGTTCGCCTTCTTCCTGGTCGGCGGCCTCTTCGCGCTGCTGATGCGAACCCAGCTCGCCGTGGGGAACAACCACTTCCTCGCGCCCCAGACCTACAACGAGATCATGACCCTCCACGGGACGACCATGATCTTCCTCTGGATCATCCCGGTCTTCTCGGGCTTCGGCAACTACTTCGTGCCGCTGATGATCGGGGCCCGCGACATGGCCTTTCCGCGCATCAACGCGCTCTCCTACTGGCTGATCCCGCTCGGCGGCCTGACGATGTACAGCGGGCTGCTGACCAAGACCGGGGCCGCCGCCGCCGGCTGGACCGGCTACGTGCCGCTGACCGAGAAGGCCTACGCGATCGGCATCGGCCAGGACCTCTGGATCCTCGGGCTGCACATCCTCGGGATCTCCTCGATCATGGGCGCGATCAACTTCCTGGTGACCATCCACAACATGCGGGCACCCGGCATGACCTGGTTCCGGCTCCCTCTGTTCGTCTGGTCGATGGAGATCACGGCCGCGCTGACGCTGCTGGCCAGCCCCTTCCTCGCCGGCGTACTGGGCATGGTGCTCATGGACCGCCAGCTCGGCACCCACTTCTTCACCCATGGATCGGATCCGCTGCTGTACCAGTTCATCTTCTGGTTCTACTCGCACCCAGCGGTCTACATCATGATCCTGCCCGCATTCGGGATCGTGTCGGAGGTCATCCCCGTGTTCAGCCGAAAGCCCATCTTCGGCTACCGCGCGATGGCCTTCTCCATGGCGGCCATCGGCGTGCTTGGCTTCATGGTCTTTGCCCACCACATGTTCACCACCGGGCTCCCGCTGCAGCTGCAGGAATTCTTCATGGCAACCACCGCCCTGATTGCCGTGCCCTCTGGCGTGAAGGTGCTGAACTGGCTGGCCACACTGTGGGGCGGCTCGATCAAGTACACGTCCGCGATGCTCTTTGCCGTCGCCTTCGTCCTGATGTTCTTGATGGGCGGGGTGGATGGGGTCTTCATGGCGTCGCTGGCCGTCGATTATCAGATCCATGCCACCTACTGGGTCGTGTCGCACATCCACTACGTGCTCTTCGGTGGAAGTGTCTTCGGCGTGTTCGCCGCCTTCTATTACTGGTTCCCGAAGATGACCGGCCGCTACCTGAACGAAACGCTTGGCAAGATCCAGTTCTGGCTGCAACTGCTCGGCTTCAACCTGACCTTCATGCCG
>Ga0209471_1001980_pt1 | contig 11993 bp, 10 predicted proteins | sample GraSoiAngelo_128_FD_185885 | JGI IMG/M metagenome (GOLD analysis project Ga0209471, IMG submission 185885) | Grasslands soil microbial communities from the Angelo Coastal Reserve, California, USA - 14_0927_12_20cm (SPAdes) (version 2) | ecosystem: Environmental > Terrestrial > Soil > Grasslands ...
CGCGACGCGGTTGGGCGTTTCTTACCAGGCGCTGCTCGAGGCCGTGAGCGGTGGCACCCTCGCCTCGGGAGTGGCGTTGACCAAGCTGGCCAAGATCGAGCAGGGCGACGATGCGCCGGACTTCTCACTCGAGTGGGCGCTCAAAGACCTCGACCTCGCGACAGCGTCTGTGGGCGAGGAAGTCATCCCCGTGGTTGGAACCATTGCCGCCCGCTGGCGCCGGCTCGTGGCATCCGGCTACGGGCGCCTCGACATCAGCGCGGCCCGGCTGGGGCTTGACCCGACCCCGATCGGTTCGAGGAACGGGGCAGCCACATGAAGTCGCTTAGAGGCGCGCTTGGCGCAAAAAGTACGGAATTCTCGACAAATAACGTGCGTTTTGCGCAAACCGCACGAATAGCTCACCTCTCGACCTCAGGCGTTACCGAATTAGGGCAAACCGACTCGTATTTGAGGAGAGTGGTCAATGAGCAGTCTCACCTGGCGGATGATTGGGATCGTATGCGGCCTCCTCGGTGTTGGCAGCATCTACCTCGGGTCCACAAGCCACAACGTCCTGCTTGACCTGTTGGCTGTCGTGTTGTTCGTTGTAGCCCTTGTGGCAATGGTCATGTTGAGGCGCACCAACAGCAGGACAACGTGACTCCTGGTTAGAACGTAAGCCGGCCGGGCTAGCCATATTGCTGGCTGGAGAGGAAGGATTCGAGTCTTCAAACTTCTGATCCAGAGCAACACGTGATCTCGACACCAGCACGTTCGAATTGGGCCACTACGTCTGATAAGTGCATTGCGCGGTGGCTCCGCGTCTGACACCGAGAAGCAAATTTAGTTTGAAACTGGCGTGTAGCTCCTCTAAGAGACGTTGCCTAGCCGGCCCGATGCTTACGTACCGAGGCCAGCAACTACGGCCAGTGCGCGATCGACTTCCCGAAGCTCGCCAAACGCGAGCAGCCCGTGAGATTCCCCGAGCCGGCTGGGATCGACGGCACCGAGCTGCTCGACCAGGACTAGCGTCCGCTGACCGTCGATCTGCACTTCAGGCCTGAATGAAGCCGGTTGAGCGCGTGTCGAGGTCGGGGCGATGATCACCGTGGACAGGGTCAGCAGTTCGTGAGCCTGAACGACTACGTCCCACCTTGGCTTGAACTACGCCACGCGCGACGGTAGATGGCTGGGGAGGAAGGATTCGAACCTTCAACCTTCTGATCCAGAGTCAGCTGCGCTACCGTTGCGCCACTCCCCAAGTGCTCGGACGCGGGGCCGGGCGAATCATTCTAAGGAGGCGCCGGGACCTGGCCGTTACTCTCTCGTGATGACCACGTCCGGCTTCTTGGCCCGGCCTTCCGTTCGCACGGTCATCCGGATCGAGACCGGCTCAGGCGAGCCCATCAACCTTCGGTATGCCTCCTCCATGAGGGTTTTGGCGCGATAGAGGTTGACCGCCCAACCGACGCCGAAAACGCGGTCGCTGAAGAGACGGTCGGACTCGGGATTCCAGTACGCGTCACGGATCCGCTTCCACGTCGGGGGCCGGAAGTCGTAGGGAACGTACCCGAGGACCCTGCCCTGCCACGTCCGCTCGGCTGCCGGCTTCGTCAGCTCGGTCGCCACGGCGGCAACCACCAGCCCAAATGTCACGAGCCTGGCGAGGCGACGGATTCGGCGCAAACCCCGCATACTTCAAGTGAAGCGTAGTACCAGAGTAACCTTGCACGTTTTTCAAACGTTGTTGCAGGCGGGGTAGATGGCCAGAAGGCTTCCTTCAACTACGTCCTGGCTTCGGTGGCTTACGCCTGGGCTCCAGATCAAGCGTTGGCTGCTGCTGCTCATGCTGTCGGAGCTCGTCCTCGTGCTCGGTGTCGCCTACGCCCTGAAAGAGCTCTACCAGGCAGCCCACCTGCCGGGCTTCTTCTACTACCTCACCTTGCAATTCCTGCCTTACTGGGCGCGCGCCATCACCTTTAGCGTCTTCGGCGTCGGCCTGCTGCTGGTCAGCTACCTCAAGCTCACGCAGTCGATCCTGGGTCCGTTTCTCCCCGGCAACAGCACGAGCAGCGTGCTCGAAGTCATCCACGCGTATCGCCTCCGGGGCCGCGGGCCGCGGCTGGTCGCGATCGGCGGTGGCACTGGGCTGAGCTCTCTGCTGCGCGGCTTGAAGACCTACACCTCAAACCTCTCCGCGATCGTCACCGTCGCCGACGACGGCGGTTCGTCGGGCAGGCTTCGTGACGAGTACCGAATCCTCCCCCCCGGCGATTTTCGGCAGTGCCTGATCGCCCTGGCTGACGCCGAGCCGCTGATGAAGCAGTTGTTCGATCACCGTTTCAAGGAGGGCTCCCTGAACGGCCACGCGTTCGGAAACCTCTTCATCATGGCGATGGCCGACGTGACCGGGAACTTCGAGCAGGCGCTGCGCGAATCGGGCAAGGTGCTGGCGGTCAAGGGGACGATCGTGCCTTCGACACTGCAGGACGTGACTCTCGTCGCGTCGATCAACGGCGGCACCGTCGAAGGCGAGTCCAAGATCCCCAAGCAGAACGCGCCGATCAGCCACGTCTTTCTCAAGCCGGACGGTGTGCAGGTCAACCCGGAAGCCGCGCAGGCGATCCTGAACGCGGAGCTCATCACGGTTGGCCCGGGATCGCTCTACACGTCGATCCTGCCCAACCTCCTCGTGGAAGGGATGGTCGAGGCGATCAAGGCTTCGCCCGCGCTCAAGCTCTACATCTGCAATCTCGCCGCACAGCCGGGCGAGACGGAGGGCTATGGAGTCGACGACTACCTTCGCGTGATCCGCGAGCACGTCGGCGCCAACCTTTTCGACTTCGTGCTCGTGAACTCGAACACTTCGCACCCGCCGACGGGCGGTCAAGCTCCCGTGATCTTCCGGCCGGTCGACACCACGAGGCACCCAGAGGTGCGTTTCATCGCGTCGGATGTGGTGAACGTGCGCATCCCGTCGCACCACGATCCCGACAAGCTGGCCCGAACCATCATGCGGAAGGTCTGGCAGGCATAACTCCCGTCCGCCTGCCCCGCCATTTGACGAATCCTTCGACCAGCGCCGTCGCCACCGCGACGTACAAGAAACCGTCGAGTGCGTCGACGACGTAGTGCTCGCCTAGATACACGATCGAAAGCATCACGGCCGCGGTCCAGACGAACAGACCGATGGCGAGCAGACGGAACCGGTTCCAGGCGTAGACCGCCGCCAGCGCCGGGAACGCCGCATGGAGCGACGGAAACGCCGCGAACTGGTTCGGGTTCAGGTGGGTGTAGAGGGGGGTAACGATGTAGTTCGAGCCCCAGAACTTGTCCACCGTCTCATTGAGGATCTTGTGCACGACCTGCGAGCTCGCGACCTGTCCTTCCGGGAACTGATACCAGGGCGGGGCCGAAGGCCAGAACAGATAGGTCACGAAAGAGAGGAAAGCCATCAGCAAGAGCGCCGCGATGAACCGGTGGTAGTGATCGCGGCTGCGCAGCCAGAACACGAATCCGACCAGGATCGGCATCGGAAAGTGCATGAAGTAGAAGAACATCGCGACCACGTCCTGCGGGCTCACGGTTTCGACGCGATAGAACGCATGCTGAAGCGTCAGGGTCGGTAGGGTTCCGCCGAAGACGGCGCGCTCGAGGCCGGAAAGGTCGTGTGGAGCGAACCCCGTCTTGGCCGCGAAGCCCCGCATCGCCTCGTAGGCGAAAAACAGGAGCAGGAAAGGTGCCCAGTCGGCGATGAACGTCTTGCCGCGTCCGAGTGCGATGGCGATGACGAGCAGCGCGAGAACCACCCATTCGGGTTCGATCGAGATGCCGCGCCACAGCATCACTCCGAAGATGACCGAGAGATAAAGGAGACTTCCGATCAGGAGCACGCCAGGACGCCGGCGTCCTGGCTTTGTCTCAGCCGGTGCGGACAACCGCCACCGCCGCGATCTCAACCGTCACGGAAAAAGGCAGCGCGTTGGTTCCGACCGCCGCGCGAGTGTGTTTCCCGGCCGCGCCGAGCACCTCGACGAACAGGTCCGATGCGCCGTTCATGACTTTCGGCTGGTCGCCAAAGCCGTCTGCCGAGAGCACCAAGCCGATCACTTGCGTCACCTCCTCCACGCTGTCCAGGCCGACCGCCGCCTCGATCTGCGACAGCACGCTGAGCGCGCATTGCCTCGCGCGTCGCGCGGCTTCATCGACAGATACTTCGTCCGGACATCTACCCGTCAGCAGCTGTTCGCCATCGCGCGAGATCTGACCCGCGACGTACAGCAGCGCGCGACCATCGCGAATCGGCACGAGCCTTGTCTGCACGTACGAAGCCGCAGGTGGCGGTGGCGGAGGAAGCGTGATGCCCAGCTCTCGCAAACGATCGTGTGGAGTGGTCAACCGAGGGAATATACCGGCCTATCTCGGGCGGGCGCGCAGGTGGGCGACGACGGCGGTCAGGATCACAGCGAGGGCACCGAGACCCAGACCGATGTAGGGCAGCTGCGGCGCAGCGAATATCTCGGCCAGGAAGTTGGAGTCGCCCGAACGCGCCGTGCGCGCCCCGCTCGAGGCGGGTGACTGCTTAGCAGGCGGACCTTGCGGAGTCCCGCCGGTGTCGTGATAGACCCAGAGCGATGGAATGTGCGTCGACGGGTGAAACGTCGCGACGTACAGCGTCGGTTGCTCATCATTCGAGACCGCGAGCGCGGTGACTGCCGGCTCGGGCGACTGCAGCGAGGCGAATGTCTTACCGCCGTCGTTCGTCCGCCAAATCCCGCCCGATCCCGATCCACCGCCGTCGCTCGCTGCGTAGAAGCGGTCGTGATGGTCGGTGATGAAGCTGACCTGCGTGTAGTCGGTCGTTGGCAGCAGCCCGCCGCCGCTCAGCGGCGTGAACGACGCGCCGTTGTCGCTGGATGCGAACAGCCCGGTGTTGGTGCCCACGACCAGCGGCCGGACGTTTCCGGTCGGCGGCAGCGGCCCGGCCACCAGCTTCACCGTGATGGTGCCGCTGATCGGCGGGCTGAGCTGCGTCCAGGACACGCCTGCATCGAGACTCTGGAAGAGCGGCAGGCCCCCGCCTACACCCTGGAGATCGCTTCCCGCAATCAACCTCACGGGCGCGTGGATCGCCTCCACCGCCAGCGCGTTGATGCTGCGATCGGACAGGCCGGACGGCGTCCAGCTGAGACCGTCGGCGCTGACGTAGACGCCGTGGTCGGTGCCGGCCGCGACGAGGGTGAGCGCGAACGCGAATGCCCGCACGTTGCGACCCTCCAGTCCCGCCGCCGCCGCCCACGTCGCTCCGCCGTCTCGGCTGGCGAGGGCGCCTCCACCCCGGGTTCCCGCCAGGACCAGCTTTGAGGTGAAGGGGCTGAAGGCAATCGTGGTCACATTCGCCTTGCCCGCGCGGACCTGGGTCCAGGACGTCCCACCGTTTGTGCTCCGCAGCAGCGAACCGTCCGAGGTCCCCACGAGCAGCGCCTGGTTGTTGGCCGGGTCGACCGCCAGGGCGAAAACGGCCGTCCGACCTTGATGCGGAAGCGGTTTCAGAGGCGTCCATGTGGAGTCCGCCGGCACGTCTGCGACAACGCCAAGAGCCCCGACCAGAACCATCCACAACACCCCCACGGTCGCGGCAAGACGTCGGCCAAGAAGCGACACGAGCCTGCCGATTATCACCCAAGCCGCGTTCCCGGCTCCTCCTGACCCGATCCCCAGGAGGGGTCGTTTGCCTACAATCCCCACGTGCTATCCGGGGGGTCCCGCGAACTCAAAGCCAGGCCGCTGAGTTCGTGGGTGCTCAAGCTGGGTCACCTGCTCGATCGAGCAGCTTTCAGGCCCGCGACACTGCCCGATGACCTCGTCACCGGCATCGCGTTGCTGCCCCCGATCGTCGCCGGCCTGATCATCTTCAGGCTGCCGGCGCTCGAGATGCTGGGGGTCGCGGTGGCGGCCGGGACGGTCGGCGTGATCGTGGCGCGCTGGATGTGGCGCCACCAGGGGCGGCATCCAGGAGCCGGCACGCTGATCGCGGCGCTGTTCGGGGTGGCCCTGGTCGGCGCCGGAGCAAGCCTCGCCACCTCGATCGAGATCGCGGTCCTGGCCGTGGTGCTGGAGCTGCTCCACGCCCGCTACATGCCCGTGATCCGCGCACAGGCCGGTTTGCTCGCGTTTGCCGCAGTCGCGCTGGTCACCAGAGGCGCCCCGCTCGCCTACTTCGATCCGAACGGCACCACCAACCCCAGGGATCCGATCGACACCTGGTACCAGCTGTTCCATCAGTCGGCATGGACGCTCGACCCGATCCGGCTGTACGTCGGCAACGTCGCGGGCCCGACCTTCGCGACCTCCCTGCTCGCGGTGGCGATTGGCGTTGCCTGGCTCGCCTACGCGCGCCGCGTGAGCCTGGTGGTCCTGGTCGCGTTTCTCGCCGGATCGCTGGTCACGATCTACGCCTTCCAGTGGGACATCGTGTTCCAGCTCGACAGCGGACCGACCTGGTTTGTGGCCGGCCTGCTCCTTGCCGACCGGAGACTGCTCCCGGACTCGTGGGCGCTCCGGCCCATGCTCGGGTTTGCGGCGGGGCTGTTCGCCATCGGCCTGCGCCGCAACGGGTACGGAATCGAAGCGGCTTTCCTCACCGTGGCCACGATCCAGGCCGTGATGGCTGTGGTTGTGATCATCTACTGGGGGGCGTCCGTCACCTTCGATCGCTGGAAGCGAACACGACGGTTGCGTCAGCGCGAGGCAAACCTTCGCGTCGTCAAGACGATCTCGCGCGCTGGCTGAGAGCGGTCTCGCTGAGCCCCATCGCGCGGGCAAGTGCCGCGGCGCAGTGCCTGACCTCGGGTATGACATCCGGCGCGAGCTTCTGAAACGGCTCGATCGAGATGTGCAGGGTGCTGTCGCGGACCGCGTGAGTCCACGTCGCTACGACGCGGCCCCCGACCAGTACGACCGCCGAGATCCAGCCAGCGGTCCGGCTGACCCTGGGCGCGTACACCGCGTCAAAGAGATGGCCGCGGGTCGCGTAGCCCATCAGGTAGGGATCGAACAACGGGAGCAGCTGAACAGAGTGGCCGATCTTCGCGTTCTGGAGGGCGTCCAGGTCGCCGGCGAGAATCTCGCCGCGAACGCCTTCGACCGAAACTGGAACAAGCTCGTTCGCCAGTCCTGACCACGCGGCGTTGGCGACGCCAGGCCACGCGCCCCACCAGCGCGCGAAGTCGCTCTTGGTCGCCGGGCCGTAGGCGCGGAGGTAACGCCGGGCCATCTCGACGATCGCTTCCTCGGGATCGACCTCACGCCATCTCGGCAGCCAGCTCTGGGGGCTGACGAAGGTGACGCTCTGGCCGCGGTTTGGGCCGAAGCACAGCCGGCCGTTACGGGCCGCCGGCTTGAGCATGCCGCCCCAGCCGGATTTCAACAGCTCGCGGACCCGGGCTGACTTGCCCTTGCCGACCACCGCGATGAGCTCCTCGCGCGTCATCGGGGTTCCGTTGACCGCGGCCCCGATCTCCTCGACGATCTTCCAGAGCTCCGCTTCCGTCACCTGCATGAATTTCAGCCACGAGGGCCGGACATGGATCCACCGCTTGCCCATCGCGGCCGCGTACAAGGGCAGGTCGTCGGCGCGGGTGAGATGCAGCGTCCCGCGCATGAGCCATGTCTTGACAAGCGTCTTTTCCTTCCACAGCGCATGGCGCACGTCGGCGACCGTGCAGTCGACGCGGGCGGCGATCTGGAGCTCGGCTGCGGACATCAGCTGGGCCTGCGCGCCGCCGATCGCACCGACCACGGATGCCATCTCTTTGAGGGACGCTCGCCGTGCGAGGTGATGGCGTTGGAGCCGAAAGGCGTGGACCTGCGGCCAGCTGAGCTTGGCTGCGACCGCCTTAGTCGAAGAGCTCGGCACCGCGCGTTACGAACTGGTCCCGTCGGGGGCCCGTGCCGACGAGCTGGATCGGCGCGCCGATGAGCTCTCCGACCCGCTCGACGTAGTCGCGGCAGGGCTGCGGCAGGTCGTCCCAGCATTTGGCTGCGCCGATCGGCTGCTCCCATCCCTTCATCTCCTCGTAGATCGGTGTGCAGTGCTTGTAGTGGGAGATGTTGGCGATGGGGTGGTCGTATCTCTGGCCTCGAAAGTCGTAACCGGTGCAGATCTTGAGGAGCGGTTGGTCGTCGAGGATGTCCAGCCGCATCAGGGCCGCGACGCTGACGCCGTTGAGGCGGACCGAGTAGCGCGCGACGGCGGAGTCGAACCAGCCGATGCGCCGCGGCCGGCCGGTGACCGTGCCGAACTCGTGGCCGCGCTCCCTGATCTGGTCCCCCACCTCGTCGAGCAGCTCGGATGGAAATGGGCCGTAGCCGACGCGCGACGTGTAGGCCTTGAACACACCGAGCGTGAGGTCGACCTTGGTGGGGGCGATGCCGCTGCCGGTCAGGGCGCCGCCGGCGGTGGGGTTGGAGCTGGTGACGTAGGGGTAGGTGCCGAAGTCGAGGTCGAGCATCGTGGCCTGGGCGCCCTCGAGCAGGATCTTTTTGTGGTTGTCGAGCGCGTCCTGGATGATCGGGAAGGTGTCCTTGATGTACGGGTCGAGGTGCTTGGCGTAGCCCAGGTACTCGTCGAGCATCTGCGACCAGTCATAGGCGTCCTTCTCGTAGAGCTTGGTCAGGATCGGGTTCTTGACCTGGTCGACGACGAAGGCGAGCTTCTTACGCATGAAGCCTTCTTTCTGGAGGTCGCCGATACGGAATCCGATCCGGCGGATCTTGTCCGCGTAGGCGGGGCCGATGCCGCGCCAGGTGGTGCCGAGTCGGTCGTCGCCTCTGACCTCTTCCTCGAGCTGGTCGAAGAGAGGGTGATAGCGCATGACCATGTGGGCGCGCTCGCTGACGATGAGGTTTTTCGGCTCGACCTGTCTTTCTCTTAGTTGGGCGATCTCCTTCAGCAGGACGATGGGGTCGACCACCACGCCGTTGCCGATGATGCAGGTGCAGTGGGGGTAGAGGATGCCGGAGGGGATGAGCTGGAACTTGAACTCGCCGTGCTCGGTGATGACGGTGTGGCCGGCGTTGTTGCCGCCCTGGGAGCGGATGACCATGTCGGCCTTCGCGGCCAGGTAGTCGATGACCTTGCCCTTGCCCTCGTCGCCCCACTGGCCGCCGACCAGGATGATGACCACGGCCCGCTACGCTACTCGGTGCCGGGCTCCGGCCGCCTCGTCTCGAGGTTGTAGAAGCGGGTGTGGTCGCGGCGGAACTTGAGCTCGATCATGCCGGTGGGCCCGTTGCGGTGCTTGGAGACAATGACTTCGGCCACCCCTGGCTTTTCGTCTGATTTATAGTACTCTGGCCTATAAAGAAATATGACAACGTCACTGTCCTGTTCTATGCTACCCGATTCGCGTAGATCGCTCAGTATCGGGCGCTTGTCAGGTCGCTGCTCCGGGGCGCGACTCAATTGCGAAATCGCAATGACCGGAATTCGCAGCTCGCGAGCGAGCCCCTTCAAAGCGCGAGAGATTGCGGAGACTTCCTGGACCCGGTTGTCATCGCCCCGAGCTCGCCCATGCATGAGCTGCAAATAGTCGATCAGGATCATGTCGATGTTGTGCCGCATCTTTGCCTGCCGCGCTTTCAACTGAAGCGTGAGTTCGTCCATCACTGGCGTGTCATCGATGTAGATGGCAGCTTCGCCTAATGGCCCGAGCGCATTCGACACGCGATCGAACTCTGCTTCGGTCAGCAAGCCTCTGTGCATCCGCTGAGCGTCGATCTGCGCCTGCTCCGTGAGCAGGCGCTCGGTCAACTGTTCCTTCGACATCTCCAGGCTGAAGATGGCTAGAGATTTCTTCGCTTCCAGGGCGGCATGCAGGCCGACGTTGAGGATGAACGACGTGTTGTGGACCAGGATGTCCTGCGCGATGAAGTTGCTGGTTTCTGGGACGGTCAGGTCATAGACCTGGTGCTCGCCAGTTGGAGTTATGGAGATGACCTCGTCCCAATAGATCTGGTCACTCGCGAGCTGCGAAAGCCGGCGATCGCGAAGCACGTCGGCATAGTTTGCCAAGCGACCGGGTGGCAAACCACGCGATACGTGCGGATTGAAGCCCCGCTCACCGGCACCTTTCTCGCCTGCACGAACGGCGAGTTCGGTTAGCGTCAAGCCACGCGATTGGCTCGCAGCGCGGAGCTCGTGCCATATCTGTTTAGGAAGCATGCCGAGATTGCTTCGCCGTGGCTCCGCGAAACGCTTGAAGCGTCGAGCCTTTTCTCCGATCCAGCCGATTTCCTGCTGGTAGCGTTCGACCGATTGCGGCTCGGTGATCTCGACGCGCCAGCACCGGTCCTTCTTCTTCCACAGTTTGGAAACGATTCCGAACCTGACGAAGGCGTGATGGACATCCTCGGCGAGACCTTCCGACGCCACCGCGAACTCGATCCGCGGGTAGCCGCTCATCGAGTAGATCGTCCCGTCGCAACTCATCAACACTTTCAGGAATTCACGAAGGCGCTCGCGATCCCACCGCCATGCGGACGCAGGAAAACGTTTTGCGTCAGCGAGCTTGCCCATAAGCTCGTAGTCACGCAGCCATGTCTTTAGTGGGTTGGACTCACGACCCGACCCTGACGCGTAGTACGAAATCCTGTACTGCCGCACATGAAGACTTGGAAAGAACTGTCTGATCTGTTGGTGAAAGTCACTCACAAGATCAGGATCGGCATTCGTGAAGCCGGGAGTACTAGTGGTGAGGCTGCCTTCAGCGATGAAATATGCCAGCAACCTGACCTGACCGAGTTCAACACTGGTATCGGTGCCGAAACAAGCGATTCTTCGTGGCACCGCGATCTTGTCGCCAACCACGATGTCATGCAGCGGTTGCCAGCCGCGCACAGTTAGAAATGGATGATGTCCTGTGACCTCAACGGAGCGACCACTGCGAGTCGTGACCTTGAAACACGGTTTGATTCCGCTATCGACCCAGGCTGCGACATCATGTGGCTTGATGCGACCGTCCGAGCTGAAGCCATGAATACGCGGGATCTCTTGCTTGACTGCCTCTTCGATCGTCATGCGCTCGCCTGTCTCAAAGTTGACAATAACGCTATCATGCTTTATGCACTTACCCATAGCAGGTCTTCCCGCGACGATGATCAGGTCGCTGTCCTTGAACCCGCTCGTCATGCGGTCCAGGTCGTGGAAGCCTGATGGGATTCCGACCACTCCCTGCCCGCTCTCCATCTGCATGGAGATCCGCTCCATCGCCGGGCCCAACAGGTCGTAGAGCCGCGCCAGCTCGCGCTGGTCGCGGTCGTCCGCGACGCCGAACACCAATGACTGGGCCTGGTTGATCGCGTCCTCGGCTTCGATCGAATCGTCGTAGCCAAATCCGGCGATGTTTCCGCCGCCCGCTCCTTGACGATCCGCCCGTAGTACTCGATGTTCGCCGCGGTCGGCACCGCGCTCTGCATCGACGCCAGCTGCGCGCGTCCCCCGACGCGATCGAGCAGCCCCATCTGCTGCAGCTGCGCCGCGAGCGTGACGTTGTCGATCGGCTCGCCGGCGGCGAACAGGTCCAGCGCGGCGCGGTAGATCTGCCCGTTGTTCTCGCGATAGAAGTCCTCGGGGTGGAGGAACTGCAGCACCTTGGCGATCGAAAGCGGGTCGAGAAGGATCGACCCGATGATCGACATCTCCGCGTCGAGGTCGTGCGGTGGTACCCGCCCTGCGGCGAGTGGAAGCGTGGTCGCCATGCCGGTGCGGTTAACGGTCCTGCGTGACGATCACGTTGACGTGAGCGCTCACGTCACGGTGCAACTTGAGCGAGACCTGGTGCTCGCCCAGCGTCTTGATCGGCTCCTTCAGGTCGATCTTGTGCCGGTCGATCTCCACGCGGTGCTGAGCCTTCAGGGCTGAAGCGATGTCCTGGTTCGTGATCGAACCGAACGCTTTGTCCTCGGCCCCGACCTTCAACCGCACGACGACGGTCTTGTTGTCGATATCG
>Ga0209471_1001981_pt1 | contig 11980 bp, 6 predicted proteins | sample GraSoiAngelo_128_FD_185885 | JGI IMG/M metagenome (GOLD analysis project Ga0209471, IMG submission 185885) | Grasslands soil microbial communities from the Angelo Coastal Reserve, California, USA - 14_0927_12_20cm (SPAdes) (version 2) | ecosystem: Environmental > Terrestrial > Soil > Grasslands ...
TCCAGATGAAAACGCTGGGATGATTGCGGTCGCGCCGCACCATGTCGGACAGGTCGCGCACGTGCCATGCGTCCCAATCCAGGTGGTAGTCGTACTTGGTCTTCTCCTTCTTCCACATGTCGAAGGCCTCGTCCAGCACAATGAAGCCCATGCGGTCGGTGAGCTCGAGCAGCTCGGGAGCAGGCGGGTTGTGCGAGGTGCGGATCGCGTTGACTCCCATCGCTTTCATGATCTGGAGTTGCCGCTCCAGGGCGCGGGTGTTCACCGCGGCGCCGAGCGCTCCCAGGTCGTGGTGCAGGCACACACCCCGTATCTTCACGTGCGCGCCATTGAGGATGAATCCGCGGTCGGGCTCGAACGCGAACGCCCGCACCCCGAACGGCGTGCTGTAGTCATCGCAGGCCTTCCCCCCACACGCCAGCCGCGACACGGCCCGATACAGGTACGGTCGTTCGAGCGACCACCGCGTCGGGTTCCTGATGAGCAGGTCCTGCGCGATTTCGGTGACGGAGTCGCGCGCCACGCGGGCCTCGGTGGTTGCCGCCGCCACCTCCTGGCCGACGGCGTCGTAAAACACCGTCCGCAGCGTGATCGGCTGATCGGCCTGTGACGCATTGCGGACGGTCGTCCGGATCGTCACCCGAGCCGAGGCCGCCGTGACCTCGGGCGTGGTGACGTATGTGCCCCACTGGTCGACGTGCACCGGACTCGTGGTGACGAGGCGGACGTGACGGTAAATCCCGGAGCCCGAGTACCAGCGCGAGTTGGGCTGCTGCGAGTTGTCCACCCGCACGGCGATCACGTTCCGTTCGCGACCGTAGCGGAGGTGCGGGGTCAGCTCGTAGCGGAAGGAGCTGTACCCGTACGGCCGCTTCCCCAGGTACTGGCCATTGATCCAGACCTGGCTGTTCCGATACACGCCGTCGAACTCGACGAACACCAGCCTGCCGGTATCGTTCTGCGAGACGGCAAAGGCCTTGCGATACCACCCGACGCCGCCGGGCAGCGCGCCGCCGTTGGCGCCCGCGGGGTTGGTATCGCTGAACGCACCCTCGATGCTCCAATCGTGCGGGAGATCCAGCGGGCGCCAGCCCGGGTCGTCAAAGGCGACTTCTTGCGCCCCGGACACGTCCCCGAGGTGGAAACGCCAGTCGCGATCAAATGCCAGCGATCGCCGTTGTGCGGCCGCCGGAAACGCGGCGAGCAGCAGCACGAGGAACGCGAGGCGCGGCGACACTTAGCGGACCCCCGCGGCGCGCAGATACTCGGCCACCACCGTCGCGAACTGAGCGATCGCAACCTCGGGCTCGGCGATATCGGGGTGCCAGCGTTTCTCCCACTCAAAGCTGTAGAACCCGCGGTACCCGATTTTCACGAGGGCCTCGATCTGGCGCTGCACCGGCACCTCGCCTGTGCCCGTCAGCACGTAGCGCCGCCCTCCCGCAGTCGCCGCCGGCACCGAGTCCTTCAAATGCGTGTGTCGGATGTAGCGCCCCAGCTGCCGCACGGTGTCTTCCGGCTGCTCCTTTCCCGACACGAACGTGTGATGCGCGTCCCACAAGAGCTGCACGGCCGGCGAGTCCGCCTGCCGGAGGAGCTCGAGCAGGCTGGGCGAGTCGGTGAAGTCGCCGTGGGATTCGATCAGGACCGTGACACCCTTCGGCTGTGCGTAGTCGCCGAGCTCGCGCAAGCCGCGGGCGATGTGCGCCAGCATGTCCGCGCGCGGCACGTCTTTCACGTAATTGTTGCCGAACACGCGCACGTACGGCGCCCCGAGCGCCTGGGCCAAGTCGATGAAGCGACGCGCCTCGGCGAGTTGGGCGGCGCGCTTCGCGGGGTCCATCTCGTGCATCTGGGCCGAGGCGCCGAGGTCAGAGACAGAGAGGCCGTGCCCGGCGAGCTGGCGCTTCGTTTCCTCCAGGCGTCCCGGCGCGAGCTCGGGGGCCTGACTCAGATCCATCGTGGTCTGGAGCCCCCGCAGCTCGACGGCGACGTAGCCGTGCGCGGCGGCGAAATCGAGGATCTGCGACCACGTCCACGCCGGACAACCCAGGGTCGAGAAGCCGAGCGGGAGGCGCTCGCCGCCCGGCAGCCAGGGCGTGTATCGCGTGGCGAGGGCGGCGGCAGCAGTCGCGACGAATTCACGGCGGGTCGTCATCGGTCGACTCCTTGTCTCAGCCATAACAGTGGCTGACGGATCGGAAAATTGCGGACGACCTCGTCCACGGTCGGATCGGCCGGCAGCGTCTTCCACAGGTCCACGTAACGCGGCTCGTGCAGGGCCAGCCCGCCGAATAAGAGAGCGGGATGGCGGACCGGCCACTGGTCGTAATACATCACGTCCGGCGGTTTCGGCCAGGCGTGCTTGTCCTTGATGAACGGGTACATGAACGCGACCGCACGGCGCATCCCGCGCCCGTCGGCCGTCGTGTACGCCCACAGGTCCTGCTGCGGCGTGGAAAGGACCCAGGCCAGCGTTCCCATCACGTCGAGCTGGAACAGCGAGTAGCCGTAGGGTTTGGTGCGCGCCAGTTCGCGCGGGAAGCTGCCATCGGCGGCCATCTGTTGCGGGACAAGTGTGTCGCGAAAGAAGCGCCGCATGGATTCGAGCTTCTCCCCATCGCCGACGAGCTGTGCGAACGCCGCCACCTGTAACGCCCAGGCGGCGCTGTGGTTGTTGCCGCTGTTGCGCTCGTCGATGCCGTAGGGGTGCGTGGTGATCCACTCGAGGTACTGCCGGAACCAGCGCTTCGTCCCGGCAAGGGGCTCTCCTTTCAGATGTCCCATCCGCTCGAGCACCCCGGCGGCCCGCGCCACCTCGACCAGATGAATCGTATCGATGATGCCCGTGCCGCGTCCCGTCGCCCGCCCCTTGATCGCCTGGCCATACAGCAGGTGGGGGCTCATGCGCGTCGCCTCGTTCACGAACCAGGCGTCGAGATGCGCCGCCGCGGCCCGGGCGTAGCGCTCGTCACGCGTGATCTGGTAGGCGGCGACGAGCGCCGGCACGACCTGACTCAGCCGTCGCATGGCATCGCGGTGCGCAACGAAGTTGTCCGGGTTCGTTTCGCCGTCGCGGCGGATGTACGGGCCGGCGGAATCGTGCGGATCGGGCCACCAGTAGTCGCCTTCGGAATAGAAATCGTGCGGCCCCACCCCGACGGCTCGACCCGGTGCCGGAAAAGCGGTGACAGTCACGGGGGCGTCACCCAGGTACCGCTCGGCGGCGGCGAGCACGCGCGCCCGCTCGAGCCGGGCCAGCTCACCGCGGGTGAGCTGCGCCGGGGCCGGCGCCGCCCACGCGCCGAGCGCCGCGAAGACCAGGTACCTGAGTCTCAGGGCTGGACGCCGAATCTGTAGGTGGTCCTCGAGTGGTACGACTCCCCCGGATGCAAGATCGTCGACGGGAAGGTTGGCTTGTTCGGGGAATCGGGGTAGTGCTGAGTCTCCATCGCGAAGCCGTAGCGGCGCCGGTAGACGACCCCCTTCTTTCCGTGCAGCGTGCCGTCCAGGAAGTTGCCGGAGTAGAACTGCAGCCCCGGTTCGGTCGTGTAGATCTCCATCACCCGCCCGCTCGCAGGCTCGTACACCCGTGCCGCGAACGTCGGGTCGCGCGCATCGGCGCCGTTGTTGAGCGCGAAGTTGTGGTCGTACCCGGGCCCATAGCGGAGCTGCACGTCGTCCTGGTCGATGCGCGCCCCGATGGGAGTGGGCGAGCGGAAGTCGAAGGGCGTCCCCGCGACGCTCTTGAGCTCGCCCGTCGGGATCAGGGTGGAATCGACCGGGGTGAAGCGATCCGCGTTCAACGTCACGACGTGCCCCAGGATGTCGCCCTTGCCGTCCCCCGCCAGGTTGAAGTAGCTGTGCTGCGTCAGGTTCACGGGCGTGGCCCGGTCGGTGGTGGCGGAGTAATCGAAGATCAGCTCGTTGGCGCTCGTGAGGGTGTACGTCACCGTGGTGCGCAGCGTACCCGGGTACCCCTCCTCGCCGTCCGGGCTGGTATATCGCAGCACCAGCCCGACCGAATCCGAGTGCTCAAAGGGGGTGACGGCCCAGACCACTTTGTCGAAGCCCCTCAGGCCGCCGTGGAGGTGATTGGGGCCGTTGTTCTTCGCGAGTGTGTAGGTCTTGCCGTCCAGGGCGAAGCGGCCGTGGGCGATGCGGTTGCCGTATCGTCCGATGAGCGCGCCGAAGTAGGGCGACGATCGCAGGTACCCGGCCAGGGAGTCGTATCCCAGGACGACGTCATCGAGGCGGCCGCTTCGGTCCGGGACTAGGAGCGAAAGGATGATGCCGCCGTAGTCCATGACCCTGACGGCCACACCGTGGGCGTTCTTGAGTGTGTAGACGCTCACGGCCTCTCCCCGGTCGGTCTTGCCGAACGGTTCCCCTCCCCCACCCCCTCCCCCTCCACCCGCACACGCGACACTGAACGACAGCATCATCGCCCACCTGAACAGTCTCGGGTCGAGAACACGCTGCATGGTTCGCTCTCCTTACAAAAAAGTCTACACGCCCCGGGCGGGCGCGCTACTCCGGATGCCTCGGCATAGGACTTGCCGACCGTAATCCGCGTGAGCCACGCATCTCCGATGCCAGCGGCGCGCTGGTGAGACCTTCGCTCGCCGGTCCCGCGCTCGCGGCGTTACCCCTCGTGGCGGCGTGCGCCAACTACTCGACCGGTACGGCGCGGGCAGGCACACTCGTTCAGGACTGTCGTTTCGCCAACCCCGTGGCAGCGGGCGCGGACCCTTGGGTCGTGCGGCGCGGCAACTCGTACTACCTCGTCCAGGCGAAGGACCGCGCGATCTGGGTGTACAAGTCCGACCAGTTGACTGCGCCGGTCCAGAACGGCGTCCCCGTCTGGACGGCGCCGCACAACGGATGGAACCGCAGCAACGTGTGGGCGCCCGAGCTCCATTCCATCGACGGTCGCTGGTACATCTATTACGCCGCCGGGAAGTCGGGCCCGCCGTTTCTGGATCAGCGGAGCGGCGTGCTCCAATCCGTCGGCGACGATCCGCAGGGACGCTACATCGACAAGGGGATGCTCTACACGGGCAACGACGTCCATGCCGGCTCGGAAAACATCTGGGCGATCGATCTCACCGTGACGCGCCTGGGCAGCGAGCTGTATGCCGTCTGGTCGGGCTGGGAAGCCAACGCCTCCACCGACCGAACGCCGCAGCACCTGTACATCGCCCGCATGTCCGACCCTTGGACGATCAGCAGTAACCGGGTGCGGATCTCCTCCCCAACCGAGAGCTGGGAGAGCGGGACGGAGCTGGATCTGAACGAGGGACCGGAATTCCTGCAGCGTGGAGCCGACGCGTTCATCATCTACTCCACGCGGGAGTCCTGGCTCAAGGATTACCGGCTGGGACAACTCAGGCTCGCGGGCGCGGACGCCGACCCGATGAATCCCGGCAACTGGACCAAGACGGGGCCGGTGTTCACCGGCACGGCAACCGTGTACGGCGTGGGACACGCGAGCTTCACGACCTCGCCCGACGCCACGGAGGAGTGGATCGTGTACCACTCCAAGGTCGACACCCTGCCGGGCTGGGACCGTGTCATCCGGATGCAGCAATTTGGTTGGCATCCGGATGGCTCTCCCGACTTTGGCACACCCGTTCCGACGGGGTCGCCCATTCGGGTGCCGTCCGGTCAGTGCCCATGAGGGCACCCGGTGTCGATTCCCAGGCTGAAGCGTGGGCTCGGCGAAGCACTGTGCTGAAGCACATTCGGCTCGCCACGTTTGCCGCCGTCGGCGCGGGGCTGGTTCTCGCTCTCCCTGCGAGGTCCTCACCCCCTGGGCCCCTGCAGATCCCCCTTGCCGAGCACCCCCGCCCCGACTTCCAGCGCGCCGAGTGGCTGAATCTGAACGGGCCGTGGCAGTTCCAGTTCGACAGTCAGGACGTGGGCGAATCTCGCGGATGGCCTCGCACCGGCCTACCCGCGGCGCGGCCGATCGTCGTCCCGTTCCCCTGGGGCAGCCCACTTTCGGGCGTTCCCGATAGCGCCCCGATCGGCTGGTACGCCCGGACGATCGAAGTGCCGGCCGCGTGGACGGGAGGGGGGCAGCGGGTCTTCCTCGTGATCGGCGCCGCCGACTGGCGCACCACGGCGTGGCTCGACGGCAACAAGCTCGGCACACACGACGGGGGCTATGTCCCGTTCGAGTTCGAGCTCACGCGGCACCTGCAGCCCGGTCACCAGCAGCTGCTCGTCCTCCGGGTCGACGACGCGCCCCGCGCCTTCAAGCTCGAGGGCAAACAGGGATACGGCAATGCGCGCGGCATCTGGCAGACGCCCTACCTCGAAGCCCGGGGCAGCGTCCCGCTGCGTTATCTCCACTTCACGCCGGACGTCGACCGGAAACGGGTGGTCGTCACCGCGGGGCTGCTCGAGAAGGCCCCGCGGGAGCTCGCTCTGATCCTGCGCTTCAAGAACGCGACGCTGCCGACCGTGACCCAACGCGTGTCGCGGGGGGCCGACCAGGTGACGTTCGACGTGCCGATCCCGAACCCCCACCTCTGGTCGCTCGAGGATCCGTACCTGTACGAGGTCGACGCCAGCGTGGGCGACGATCGCGTGCAGAGCTACTTCGGGATGCGAAAGATCTCCGTCGTGGACCTGCCCGGGACGGACTACCGCTACGTCGCCCTGAACGACCAGCCGCTCTACCTGCAGCTCACGCTCGACCAGGCGTTCCACCCGGAGGGGTTCTACACCTTCCCCAGCGACTCCTTCGTGCGCGCCGAGATTCTGCGCGCCAAGCAGATCGGCCTGACCGGGCTGCGCGAGCACGTAAAGGTCGAGTCGCCGCGCAAGCTCTATTGGGCCGACCGTCTGGGGCTCCTGATCATGGCCGACGTGCCCAACTCGTGGGGTGAGCCCGATTCGGCCATGCACGGTGAAATCGAGGCGACACTCCGGGGGATGGTACAGCGCGACTACAACCACCCCGCGATCTTCGCCTGGGTGCTGTTCAACGAGACATGGGGCCTGTTCACGAAGGAAGGGCAGAAGCAGGTCTACCGCCCCGAAACGCGAGACTGGGTCGCGTCGGTCTATCGCGAGGCGAAAGCCCTCGACCCGACGCGCCTGGTGGAAGACAACTCGCCGTGCTGCGGCCACGGCCACACCGAGACCGACATCAACTCGTGGCACTCCTACCTGCCGGGGTGGGCGTGGGAGGAGCACGACCGGCTGGCGAGCGACAGCACCCACCCGGGCTCGTCGTGGAACTTCGAGGTCGGTTACCGGCAGGCGCGTCAGCCGAACATCAACAGCGAGTTCGGCAACGTGTGGGGATACGAGGGGAGCACGGGCGACGTCGACTGGAGCTGGGACTACCACCGCGCCGTGAATGCGTTCCGCCGCCACCCGCGGATCGCCGGCTGGCTGTATACCGAGCTCCACGACGTCATCAACGAGTGGAACGGCTACTGGCGCTACGACCGCTCCGAGAAGGAGACCGGGCTGGGTGAGCTGGTGCGTGGGATGTCGCTCCGGGATTTGCACGCGCCGTTGTACGTCGCGGTGGGCGACGAGCTCAGCCAGAGCGTGTCCCCTGGAGCCAAGGTACGCGTCCCGTTGTACGCCTCCTTCTTGACGGGGAGCACGGCGTTGGGCGACAGCCTCACGCTGCGTGCCGAGCTGTATGGCTGGAACGCGCTCGGCCAGAAGCGGACGTATGTCGAGATGACGCGCCGCGTGCCGTACCTGCCCTGGATGACCCAAGCGCTCGAGCCGCTCGACATCGCGATGCCGGACGAGCCCGCCGTCCTCGTGCTCGCCGTGCGGCTCGAAGACGCGACGGGCGCAGTGTTGCATCGCAATTTTTGCACGTTTGTCGTGGAAGGAGCGCCCCCGCAGGACGTAAGGCTGGACGGCGGGCGGCGCGCCCACCTGCTGACCATCGACCCCGCCACGTTCCATGCGGCGTCCTGGTCGCTCAAGCAGTGGAACGTGCTGGACGGGCTGAAGGTGAACGGCGCGGGCTCGGGGTTCTTCGAGTATCGGGTCGCCTGGCCCCAGGAAGTGCGCCCCGCCGACCTGGAGAGCGTCGCCTTCCTGGCGGAAGTCTCCGCCAAGCAGCTGTTCGGCAAGGACCGGGAAGACGCCGGCCGCATGGCGGGCGACTATATGCGCGGCGGGGGTACCTACGACCCGAGCCGGAATCCCAACGCCTATCCGATGACCGATGGGAAACGCTTCCCGAGCGCCGTGACCGTTCGCATCAACGATGTGGTCGCCGGACGCGAGATGCTCGAGGACGACCCGGCCGACCACCGCGGCATTCTGTCCTGGCACTTCCAGAAGCGCGACCGGCGGCTGCGCGAGGCCGGCTCCTATGGCACGCTGCTGCGGGTGACCGTGCCGCGCGACGCGCTCGAGCGGGCGGCCGCACTCGGGCAGCTGGTCATCCGGTTGGAGGTCGACTCCGCGCTGCCCGGCGGGCTCGCCATCTACGGGCGCCGCTTCGGCCGGTATCCCCTCGATCCGACGGTCGTGTTCGTGTCGAAGCGCTAGAACCTGGCGACGCAGCCGTTCTACTACCCCGTGTTCTGTCCCAGCACGGGGTCCAGATCGATCTCGCGCGTTCTCAGGCGCACGCGCTCCGAAGGAGTTCGAGCGACACCGCCTCGAAGAGGCGCCGACGCAACTGGTGCGGCTTGCGCGCGATAGCAACAGGAGGACGACGCGCTCACTGGCAGCGGAGGTTCGCTACGGCCAACCCGTTCTCGTCCAACGCACGCGCTCACCTGTCTTGTTCGTCTCTCGAACTAAGTCCCGGCGGCACCCCCGATGCGTGCGCAGGCTGCGCGCCCGGGCAAGAACGCCACACTCCGAGCCGGAGGCGAGCGACACCATTGTGAGAACGATCAACCCCCGGGACTTCAACCGCGCCACTCGCTCCACGTCCCGACAGGTCAACCGGCTGATCCTGCTGAACCTCGTGCGCGAGTTTCAGCCGATCTCCCGAGCCGATCTTGCCCGCCGCATGGCGGTGGGACGTGGCATGGTGACCACCCTGGTCAAAGAGCTTCTGGCAGAAGGCGCCGTTTACGAGGGCGCCCTGGCCGACGTCCCACGGGGTCGTAGGCCGAAGATGCTGCACGTGCGGACCCGGGATCGGCTCGTCGTGGCGATCGACATCCGTTTCAGTCGGACGTACGTGTTGCTCTCGGACTTCGGCGGGAACCAGATGGCGCTCGAAAGCCTTGCGACCGTCTTCGACCCGGACCAGCTCCTGGACGAACTCGCGCTACGTGTTCGCCGCCTGCTCCGAACCCGGGCGACGGGAGGACACTGCGAGGGGATCGGGATGGTCGTCCCCGGGATGGTAGACCGGCGCGGTCGCGTGCTCAACGCCCCCCAGCTCGGCTGGCGCGACGTGGAGATCCGCAGCGGTCTGGCGGAACGAACCGGGCTGCCGGTGCACGTCGCGAATTCCGGGGCGGCCTGCGCGCTCGCGCACATCTGGCTCGGGCCGGGGGAGCCCGAGGGGGCAAGTCGCATCCGCGATTTCGTGTATGTGACGGTGTCGGACGGGGTGGGCACGGGCGTGGTGGTCAACGGCGAGGTGGTGCGGGGTCACGGGCACACGGCGGGCGAGTTCGGGCACATCCCCATCAGCCCCGACGGCCCGCGCTGCTTGTGCGGCGCGCCGGGCTGCCTCGAGGCCCACACGTCGAACCTCGCCACGGTCGCCCGCTACCTCGGGCACGACCTTTCGCCCGCCGTCGCCCGGGAGCTGCTCCAGCAGAGCAGCGTCACTGTGGACGACGTCATACGCCGAGCCGGCACTGGCGACGAGCGCGCCCGCGCCGCACTGGTGGAAACCGGCCGCTATCTCGGGCTCGGTCTCTCGGTAATCGTCAATGCGCTCAATCCCGCACAGATCTTCATCGGCGGCGAGATCACCGCCGCCTGGGACTTGGTCGAGCCCTCCATTCGCGCGGAAATCGGGCAACGGGCCCTCACCCGCCAGGCCGCGGAGACCCCGGTGATCCCGGAGCCGGGAGGCGGCTTGCCCCGGCTGCGCGGGGCCATCGCGCTCGTCGCCGCGCCCGCCTTTGCGGCTCCGCAGGTCGGTTGAGCCTGACCACACGTCGGTGGGTCGTGGTGTATTCCCACGCTGAAGCGTGGGCTCGGCCCAGCACTGTGCTGAAGCACACGCACCCTTCAGGGTTGTGTCGTGCCGAGCCCATGCTTCAGGATGGGAAACGGGTTGCGACCCGCAGGGAGCGGCACCGGGTCGACGTCGGGAAGGGGCGCCGCCGCGTCCGGGGCGAGCACCACCGATGCTCCCTTGACGAGCTCGAGCACGAACTGCCCCGTCCCCGCGTTTGTCACGCGCGGCGCTGGACCCGCGTGCGCGCGCACGACCGCCGTATCCCAATCCGGTACGACGAGCCGGCAGCGCTCACCGGCGATGCTCTCGATGCGGACCCAGGCGGTCCGGCCGCTGCGCCGCACCGCGCTGACGAGAAACGCCCCGTCCGCCCGCAGCTGGTCGAACGCGACGTCCGCCCACCCACTCGGTACCGCGGGGAACACCCGCAGCGCGCCGCCCCAATCCTGTAAGAACAGCTCCTGAATCGACGCGGCCGCCGAGAGCGGCGTCTCGATCACCGGGCCGGCCTCGGCGTAGAAGGTGTTCGGCTCCACGTAGCGGGGTGCCTCGAGATACTGATTCAGACGCGTCATCGCCACGTCGCCGTGGCCGAGCACCGCGTGCATCGCCGCGCCCCCCGTGAACGAGTAGCCGCGGAACAGCGAGATGTCGCGCTCCCAGGTTGCGAGCGAGGTTTCGATCAGGGCCCGCTGATCGGGATGATCGGGCGTGATGAGCCGCAGCGGGTAGATCGCCAGCAGGTGCGAGTAATGGCGGTGCGACTGCTGCCACGGCCTGCCGCGGCCCACCATCAGCCCCGCGGAGTCGCTGGGAAACGGCGCGAGGTTGGCGAGCACGTCGCGCCAGCGGGGGAGCAGCGGTTCTTCGAGCCCGAGCCGCTGGGCGCTGGCGATCAGCGTCTCGAGGCCCCAGCGCAGCAGCGCGAGATCGTAGTTCGCGTCCGGCACCGTGGCGAGCTCGGGTGAGTGCGTCGGCGGCAGGTGCCAGCACCCGTCGTCCCCGCGCTCCACGTACGCGAGGTAATTCCCGATCGCCAGCTTAAGCAGCGGATAGACGCGCTCGCGCAGCATACGGTCGTCCATCTGGTAGCGATAGTGGAGCCAGTAGTAGTACATGGTCCACGGCAAATCCCCCATCTCGTGCGCGGCGTCGCTCTGCGCAGTGGTCAGATCGACCGACCGCACGAGGTCGGGGCCCGAGCTGCGACCGATCGCCGCCGCCTGGTCGCGCAACCGCTCGGGCACGTTGTCGATCAGCGCCTGCCGATGCTGATCGAGATTGCGGAACAACGATTCGGCGAGATCGAGGCGGTTGGCGCGGAACAGCGGCGAGTAGGTGAGCTGGATGTTGAGATTCCACCAGATCGCGGGCCAGGGCGTCGCGTTGAACCAGGGGCCGTTCAGATCGAGGATCGGCCCGTCCGGACGCATCGCAGAGCCGAGCTTGTAGATCTGAATCCAGTAGTACGCCTCGAGCCGGGCGTCCGGGAACGTGAGGAAGCTCGCCGGATAGTAGGCGTGCCACCACTGGCGGTGCGCTGCTGCGAGTCGCTTCAATCCCAGCCGCGCGGCCTCCGCGGTGGCGGCCTGCGCCTCCGCAAGCGCCTCCGAGTCGGTGTTCCCGCGACCGATGCTGACGTAGAACACCCGAGCGCCGGCCCGCCTGATCGACTCGGCGTGCGCACCACCAGTGATGAACGTCTGCACACTCGTGATGCCCGCCGCGGAGCGCGTGATACTCGGAGCCGGATGCAGGTCCGAGGGGAGGAACGCCTCCTTGCGGGCCACTTTGCGCGGCGGCCGAGCCTCGGCCGGCGCCCAATCGAGATCCAGG
>Ga0209471_1001987_pt1 | contig 11954 bp, 9 predicted proteins | sample GraSoiAngelo_128_FD_185885 | JGI IMG/M metagenome (GOLD analysis project Ga0209471, IMG submission 185885) | Grasslands soil microbial communities from the Angelo Coastal Reserve, California, USA - 14_0927_12_20cm (SPAdes) (version 2) | ecosystem: Environmental > Terrestrial > Soil > Grasslands ...
CTCGGGTCGCGCGGCGGCGTGATCCTCGAGGTCGCGGAGGTCTCCAAGCGCTTCGGCGCGCTGGCCGCGCTCACCCGCATCAGCTTCACCGTCGAGGCCGGCCAGGTGTTCTCGGTGATCGGGCCGAACGGCGCCGGCAAGTCCACCCTGTTCAACGTCGTGTCGGGGCTGCACGCGCCGTCGGCGGGAACGGTGCGCTTTTGCGGCGAGGACATCACGGGGCTGCCGCCGGAGCGCGTGAACCGCCGCGGGCTCGCCAAGACGTTCCAGATCACCAACATCTTCCCGGAGATCTCCGTGCTCGACAACGTGCGCGTGGCCGCCCAGTCGCGCGCGCCCGAATCCGGCCGCGCGGCCTCGCTATGGCGGCGGTCCGACGTCGACGGCGCGGCGCTCGCCCTGCTCGAGACCTTCGGCCTGGCCGCTCGCCGCGACGCCCACGCGAAGAACCTGTCGCACGGCGAGCAGCGCTACCTCGAGATCTGCGTGGCGCTCGCCACCAGCCCCCGCCTGCTGCTGCTCGACGAGCCGACGGCCGGCATGACGCCGGGCGAGACGCGCGACGCCACCGCCCTCATTCGTAACGTCGTCCTCGAGCGCGGGCTGACCCTGCTGCTGATCGAGCACGACATGTCGGTGGTGATGGGCATCTCCGACCGCGTGGCCGTGCTGCACTTCGGCGAGAAGATCGCCGAGGGCACGCCGGAGGCCATCCGCCACGATCCCCGCGTCATCGAGGCCTATCTCGGCGGCGGGGACGACTGACGTGTTCTGCATGCGCGAGGTGCACGCCGGCTACGGCGCCACCCCGATCCTCTTCGGCGTCTCGCTCGAGGTGCGGCAGGGCGAGGCGGTCGCGCTGCTGGGCAAGAACGGCATGGGCAAGACCACCCTCATGAAGACGGCCATCGGCTTCCTCAAGCCGTGGCGCGGCGCCATCGAGTTCGAGGGCCGCGACCTCACGCGGCTGGCGCCCCACGACATCGCGCGCCTCGGCGTCGGCCTCGTGCCGGAGAACCGGCGCATCTTTCCCGGTCTCACCGTGCGCGAGAACCTCGAGCTGGGCCTGTCGGCGGCGCCACGGCGCTCCGCCGCGCTGCGGGAGGCGCGACTGGCCGACGTCTTCCAGCACTTCCCGCGCCTGCGCGAGCGGCTCGAGCAGCCGGGCAAGACGCTGTCGGGCGGCGAGCAGCAAATGCTCGCGATCGCGCGCGTCATGATGGCGGGCGCGCGGCTGATCCTGATGGACGAGCCCACCCAGGGCCTGGCCCCCGCGTTCATCCGTCACATCCGCGACATGATCGGCGAGCTCAAGCGGCTGGGCGTGACGGTGCTGCTGATCGAGCAGAACGCGCGTGTGGCGCTGAGCGTCTGCGACCGCGGCTACATCATGGAGAAGGGTGTGATCGTCTTCGAGGCCTCGTCGCGCGAGCTGCGCGACAGCCCCGTCACTCGTGAAAAACTGGGCGTCTAGCGCGCTGCTGCGCGTGGGGCGGCGCCAGCAGCTCGTGCGCGCGGTGCTGGCGGTGGCGCTGGTCGGCGGCCTTGTCTGGGCGCTGCCTGTGCGGCGCCCCGGCCAGGACGGCGGCCATCACGGGGCGCAGGTGGCGGTGCTCGATGCGTTCGAGCGCGCGGGCGTCAGCGAGCTGCGCGAGGGGCACCGCACGCCGGCGCTGCGGCTGCCGCGGCTCGATGGCGGCATGACGGCCCTCGAAGAGCACCGTGAGCGCCTCGTCGTCGTCAACTTCTGGGCGACGTGGTGCGAGCCGTGCACCGCCGAGATGCCGACGCTCGAGGCGCTGTGGCGCCAGTACCGGCGGCGCGGGCTCGTCGTGCTCGGCGTCTCGGTGGACCGCGGCGCGCCGCGGGTCTTGCTCGAGCCCTACGTCGCGCGGCTCGGCCTCTCCTTCCCGATCCTCCTCGACGCCGACCTGAGCGCCTCGCGCATGTGGCGTGTCAACGGCCTGCCCGCGACGTTCGTCGTGCGACCCGGCGGCGAGGCCGTGGGCATGGCGCTCGGCGCGCGCGAGTGGAATAGCGCCGAGATGCGCGGGCTACTCGAGCGCTACCTCCCGGAGAGCCACCACTAGACTCAGCGTATCGACCGGCTCCTCGCTGGCACCGGGTTTGCGACCGCTCGACCCCCTGACTCGACCGGAAGGGGGTTTGCCAATGGCCACCATCGAGCAATCGATCGAAGTGAATGCGCCGCTGCGCGCGGTGTACAACCAGTGGACGCAGTTCGAGGACTTCCCGAAGTTCATGGAAGGCGTCAAGGAGGTTCGCCAGCTCGACGACAAGCGCCTGCAGTGGAAAGCCGTCATCGGCGGCAAGGAAAAGGAGTGGATCGCCGAGATCACCGAGCAGCGGCCCGACGAGCGCATCGCGTGGACGAGCCGCGGCGGCGCCTGGAACGCCGGCGTGGTGACCTTCCACCGCATCGACGACAGCCGGACGCGCGTGATGCTGCAGGTCGACTACGAGCCGCAGGGTGTCGTGGAGAACGTTGCCGACGCGCTGGGCGTGGTGAAGGCGCGCATCAAGGGCGACCTCGAGCGCTTCAAGGAGTTCATCGAGCGCCGCGGGCGTGAGACGGGCGCCTGGCGCGGCGAGATCCAGCAGGGTCAGGTGGATCGGCGCAAGGTCTCCTGACGCGTTAAGCTCGCCCTTCGGGAGGAACCTCATGGCGAAGGGCGAGGTCGGCTTCATCGGACTGGGGCGGATGGGCTTCCCCATGGCGCGCAACCTGGCGGCGGCCGGGTGGACCGTGCACGCGCACGATGTCTCGCCCGACGCCGCCAAGCGCGCCGGCGCGGTGGCCGGCATCAGCGTACACGCCGCGCCCCGTGAGGTGGCGGCGCGCGCGAGCGTGGTGTTCACCGCGCTGCCGAACGACGAGATCGTGCTCGAGACCTATCTGGGCGCGGCCGGGGTGCTGGCCGGCGCCCGCACCGGGCTGATCACGTGCGACTGCTCGACGGTGACGCCCGAGACCTCGCAGAAGATCCACGCGGCGGCGCGCGGGCGCGGCGTCGCCCACCTCGACACGCCGATGCTCGGCTCGGCGCCGCAGGCGGAGAGCGGCGAGGTCTTCTTCATGGTCGGCGGCGAGCGCGAGACGCTCGCCACCGTCCAGGCCCTGCTGGACGTGATCGGCCGCCTCACGATGTACGTCGGCCCGTCGGGCACCGGCAATCGCATCAAGCTCCTGCACAACGCGCTCGGCGCCGTGAACGCGGTGGCGGTGGCGGAGTCACTCGCCCTGGCCACGCGGCTCGGCGTCGATCCGCAGACCTACTACGACGTCGTCCGGCAGGGCGGCGGCATGGCGTACTCGACCTACTTCGACCGACGCGTCATGCGCGTCGTCGAGGGCAACTTCGACGCGACGTTCACCGTGGAGCTGATGCACAAGGACGTCTCGCTCGCCGCGCGCATGGCCGGCGCGGACCTCGACCGCATGCCGGTGCTGAAAGAGACGCTGGCGGCGTACACTGCGGCCAGGGCGAAGTGGCCGGGCCAGGACTTTTCGGGCGTCACGCACGTCGTGGAGGAGCGATTCGGGTTGAAGGTCTCCCGATAACGCCAGCGAGGACAGACATGGCTTACGACCTGATCATCAAGAACGGCATGGTCATCGACGGCAGCGGCTTCTCACGCTATCGCGCCGATGTCGCAGTGAAGGACGGCGTCATCGCGGAGATCGGTCGGGTGAACGCGGCGGCGGCGCGGACCATCGACGCCGACGGCCTCTTCGTGGCCCCGGGCATCATCGATCTGCACACCCACTACGACGCCCAGCCCTTCTGGGACCGGCTCTGCACGTCCTCCGTCTGGCACGGCGTGACGACGGCGCTCATGGGTAACTGCGGGCTGACGCTGGCGCCGTTGCGCCCCGAGCACCGCGAGCCGATGCTCGCCACGTTCTGCTGCGTCGAGGACCTGCCGGTGAGGTCGCTCAGCGCCGTGCTGCCGTGGACGTGGCAGACCTTCGACGAGTATCTCAAGGCGATCGACATCGGTCTCGGCATGAACCTCATGCCGCTCGTCGGTCACAATCCCCTCCGCCTGTCCGCCATGGACAAGGCCGCGTGGGACCGCACGGCGAGCGCCGACGAGATCGCGGTGATGCAGGACCTGCTGCGGGCGGCGATGGACGCCGGCGCCTGGGGCTGGAGCACGACGGACTCGCCCACCCACGCCGGCCCGCACGGCGAGCCCGTGCCGACGCGGCTGGCCGCGGACGAGGAGCGCGTCGCGCTCGGTCGCGCGCTCGGCGAGTTCAACCGGGGCGTGATCGAGATCCTGCCCAAGGGCGCCGCGCAGCCCACCGAGGCCGACCACGCCCACCTGACCGACGTCGCGCGGGCGAGTGGCCGGCCGGTGTTCTTCCTGACCTTCGACGCCGCGCCGCGCGCCCGCGTGGAGGCGTCCACGCGTGAGGGCGCCCAGATGTACGCCCTGCTGCGCGCGATCCCCTTCAATCCGCGGTTCACCCTGAGGAAGACGACGTTCTTCAGCAACCTCGACGTGTGGGACGTCACGCTCGCCAAGCCGCTCGAGGAGCGGCTGGCGGCCCTGGCCGATCCCGTCAAGCGGGCGGAGCTGCGCGAGTGGGCCGACAAGCGCCAGCGCCGCCGGCCCGGCGTGCCGGGGCGATTCATCAAGTGGCAGTCGATCGTCGTGAAGAAGGCGGCGCTGGCGAAGAACCGCGCCCTCGAGGGGCGCGCGCTCACGACCCTGGCGGCCGAGCAGGGCAAGCACGTGGCCGACGTGATGCTCGATCTCGCGCTGGAAGAGACGCTCGACACGGAGTTCCAGCTGCAGTCGCGGCCGCCCGCCGAGGACGCCGAGCTGGCGGACTTCGTGAAGACCGGCCACGCCATTCCCTCACAGTCGGACGCCGGTGCGCACCTGAACACGAACTTCTGCACCGCGGGCGAGTCGAGCTGGGTGCTGGCCGAGTGGGTGCGCGAGCGGCAGTTGCTGACGCTCGAGGACGCCATCCGCCGCTACACCTTCCAGCCGGCGCGGATCATGGGGCTCTCCAACCGTGGCCTCATCCGCGAGGGCATGGCGGCGGACCTCATGGTGTTCGACGCCGCCACGATCGGGGTGCGCGACGACGAAGTCTCACGTGACGGACCGTCGGGCACGCCGCGGCGCGTGCAGGGCGCGGACGGCATGCATCACGTGATCGTCGGTGGCCAGGTCGTGCTCGACCATGGCCAGCACACCGGCGCCTTTCCCGGCCGCGTGCTGCGCGCGGGGCGCCGGCCGTGAGGCGTCAGTGGACGCTCAGCGCGGTGCGAATGACCCAGATGAAGTCGGCAACCAGCGCGGCCACGAGAATGGCCCCCAGGATCTTGTACATGCCGTCCCTCCGTCGGTTGAAATGTCTACAATCTAACTCGGCGCCGCAATCTGCTGGGAGTTAAACCGCTTGTAATCATTGCGTATAGCACATCGCAAACTTCGGCACACCGACTGCAATGTGATTCATCTCATGAATGATCCCTTGGAACTCTGCAGCAGCCGTGCGATGCAAGCCGTGCGCGAACTGATCGCGAAGATCGCCGGGACCGACGTGACCGTCCTTCTGCGTGGCGAGAGCGGGGTCGGCAAGGAAGTCGTCGCGCGGGCGATTCACAACACCTCGCCGCGGGCGAACAAGCTCCTGCTGAAGATCAACTGCGCCGCCATGCCCGGCGAGCTCCTCGAGAGCGAGCTGTTCGGCCATCAGAAAGGCGCGTTCACCGGCGCTCACCGGGACAAGCCCGGCAAGTTCGAAGTGGCGCATGGGGGCACGCTGATGCTCGACGAGATCGGCGAGATGCCGCTCTCGCTGCAGGCCAAGCTCCTCCATGTCCTCCAGGATGGCGAATCCGCCCGGGTCGGCGGGGACCGCGTCATCCGCACGGACGTCCGCGTCATCGCCGCGACCAATCGAGACCTCGAGGCCGCGATCCGGGCCGGCCAGTTCCGCGAAGACCTCTATTACCGGCTCAATGTCATCGAGGTGCGCGTCCCGCCGCTCCGCGAGCGCCGCGAAGAGATTCCCGCCCTGGTCGGCCACTTGATGACGCGGTTCAAGAAGGAGTACGGCTCGACGCTGAATCTCCCCGCGACGACGCTTCGCGCGTTCATCGACTATTCGTGGCCGGGGAACGTGCGCGAGCTCGAGAACACCCTGAAGCGGATCGTGGTGCTGGGCAACGCGGAGCACATCCCTCAGGAGATTGCCGCGAGCCTCGCAGGCGGAACGACGACGATGCCGGCGCCCGGCACGGCGGCGGCGCCTGCGGTCGGCGACACCATCATGGGCCTCAAAGACGTCGCGCGGCGCGCCGCGCGCGACGCCGAGCGTCTGGCCATCAAAGACATGCTCGAGCGCGTCCACTGGAATCGGGCCAAGGCCGCGCGCCTGCTGCAGATCAGCTACAAGGCCCTGCTCTACAAGATCGTGGACTGCGGCCTCGCCAGCCCCGCCCGTGACAAGGAAGAGGACCTCGTCGCCACCGCATCGTAGTGGTCTGTTGATGTGGGCGCCATTTCGGGGCCCCTTCACGACGCGCGGGATCGAGGCGCGCCCCGATTCATTCGGGGCGCGACGAGCGTTGGGGGGTGGGGGGGCCATTTCGGGGCCCCTTCGCGACGCGCGGGAATCGAGGCGCGCCCCGATTCATTCGGGGCGCGACGAGCGTTGGGGGGTGTGGGGCCATTTCGGGGCCCACCATAATTGGAGCGGCCGACCGGATTCGAACCGGCGACGTCCAGCTTGGGAAGCTGGCATTCTGCCACTGAATTACGGCCGCCCGACGCTTCCTATACTACTCTCCCGCGCGACGATGACTGCGCTTACTTGCCGTCCTTGATCGTCATCTCCATGGCCTTGATGCGCTCGTCGCTGCGCGCCTTCCAGCTGATCCGCTTGCTGGCGCCGTAGAGGTCGAGCTGCTGGTAGAGCGGCGCCGCCGCGGCGTCCTCGATCCACAGCTTGTTGATCTGGTGATAGAGGGCGAGCCGCTTCTTCTCATCCATCTCCTTCTGCGCGGCATCCACGAGGCCGTCGAGGTCCGGGTTCGAATACGTACCGAGGTTGCTGCCGGTACGGAACAGCGGCCCGTACACCGTCTCGGCGTCGATGGTCGGCGTGCCCCAGCCGATCAGCCACACGGGCCCGCCCTTGTGCTTGTAGGTCAGGTTGTTGAGATAGTTCACGAACTCGTAAGTCTTCACCGTCGTCTTGATCCCCGCCTTGGTGAGCTGGCCGGCGGCGGCCTCGGCGACTTCCTTGTCACGCACGTACCGTCCCTGCGGTCCGTTGAGCGTCAACTCGAGCCCGTTGGGAAAGCCCGCCTCGGCCAGGAGCTTCTTGACCCTCGCGAGGTCCTGCTTGATCGGCTTGAGCGCGGGATCGTAGCCGAAGTGCAGCGGCGTCAGCATCGTCGCCATGCGCATGGCCTTGCCATCCATCACGCCCTTGACGATCTCGTCCACGTCGAGCGCGTACTGGATGGCCTGCCGCACCCGCTTGTCGGCGGTGACGCCCTTGTAGACGCCCGTCGGCTTGTGCGTCTGCTCGTCGAAGTCGTGGGTCTGGAACATCAGCTGGATGGTGCGGATCGAGGGGGCCGTGGTCAGGAACAGCTTCGGATGATTGGCGATCGGGTTGGCGAGGTGAGGCGGGATGTTGACCGCCACGTCGACCTCGCCGTTCTGCAGCGCCGCCACGCGGACGGCGTCGTCGGGGATCGGCCGGAAGACGACCGTCTTGATCTTCGGAGCGCCGCGCCAGTAGGCATCGTTGCCCTCGAGCACGATCTCCTCGTCCTTGGCCCAGCGCACGAACTTGTAGGGCCCGGTGCCGATGGGCTGGCGCGAGATGTCGGCGGGCTGCTTGCCGGCGTACGCCTTCGGCGGATACATCGCCGCCTGCGCGAAGGTCATGACGGTGAGGAAGGTCGGCCACGGCTTGCCGGTATGCACGCGGATCGTGTACGGATCGACGATCTCGACGGACTCGATCGGCTTGAAGTTCGATGACGCGCGCATCTTCGGATCCTTCACACGCTCGATACTGAACTTCGCCGACTCGGCGTTGAACTCTTCGCCGTTGGTGAACTTGACGCCCTTGCGAAGCTTGACCTCCCACGTGGTCGGCCCCACCAGCTTCGGCATCTCGGTGGCCAGCCCGGGGACGATCTTGAGACTCGGATCGCGCTCCCAGAGCGTCTCGAAGATATGCGCGGCGATGATCGACGCCGGCGCCTCCTGCTGGTTCATGATGTCGAGCGTGGTCGGATCGACGCCCTGCGCGATCACGACCTTGCCCGCCGGCGCTGCCGCCGCCGCCGCGAGAGGCAGCAGTACCAACGCGGCGACGACCGCTGTGACGTTACGCCAATGGATCATCTGGGACCCTCCAACCGAGGGATGAGTTTGCTGAGTGGTGCCGGGAGTTTACGGGCCGGGGTCGAGCGAGTCAAGAAACGCCAGCGCCTCCTCGCGGCTGCGCACGCGCCCGAGGTCCTGGGCCTCGCGCGCCTGGGCCAGCAACCACCCGACGCGCGGTCCGGGCTCCAGGGCAAAGCGCGCCATGACGTCCTCGCCGCGCAGGAGCGCCGGCCGCGTCTGCGCCCGGTACTGCTCGCTCCAGCCGGCGAAGAGCTCACGCACGACGCCCGCGCGGCGCCAGGTGGCCAGCGGCGAGGCGCCGGTCACCGCGGCCGCGTCGGCGAGCACGAGCAGCAAGAGATCGCGCGTGTCCTCGCGCAGGTCGCGGTAGAAGCGGTAGCGCGCGCGCAGCGTGATGGCGGCGGCGTGGCCGAGGTGCATCGGCCGCAGGTGATGGCGGACGACGCGCTCGACGACCGCGGTCATCCGCTCGGGCAACCGCAGCCGCTCCCCGATCGCGCGCGCGCGGCGCGCCCCGAGCACGTCGTGCTCGAAGAACCGCACCCGCCCCTCGACGCGCCGTCGCGTCTCGGGCTTGCTGACGTCGTGCAGCAGCGCGGCCAGCTTGAGCGCGGCCCCGCGCCGTGCGCCGCCGCCGAGCGGCTCGGCCACGTGCGCGGCCAGCTCCTCGCCGTACGGGGCCAGCGCGTCCAGCCGGGCGAGCAGTCGGTCGCAGCCTGCCACCGCGCGCAGCGAGTGCTCCAGCACGTCGAAGCGGTGCGGCGCCGGCTGCTTCGTGACGCGCATGGCTTCGACCTCCGGAAGGACCACGCCGAGCAGGCCGAGCGCATCGGCGCGGCGCAGCGCCCGCGCCGTCTCCGGCAGCGCCAGCAGGCCGAGCAGCTCGTCGCGAACTCGCTCGGGCGACACGTGCCCGAGCCCGGGCGCCGCCTGGCGCGCGGCGCGCGCGGCCGCCGGCGTCAGGCGCAGCCCGAGCGTCGCCTCCAGCCGCACGCCGCGCAGCGCGCGCAGCGGATCGTCGTCGAGCACGCCGGGCCCGGCCGGGCGCAGGCGCCGCGCCTTCAGATCCGCGAGCCCGCCGGTCGGATCGAGGATGGCTGCCCGGCCACGCTCGAGCAGCGGCGCCAGCGGCACGGCGAGCGCGTCCACCGTGAAGTCACGCGCCGCCAGATCGCCCTCGAGCGACGGCGCGCGGAAATCCGTCAGATCGAGGGTGAGGCCGCCGTCGGTCACGACCCGCGCGGCGCCGCGCTCGGCGTCCAGCACCACGCACGTACCGGCGAGCCGCTCGGCGCAGCGCCGCGCGAGGTCGAGCGCCCCCGACGGCACCGCCACGTCGACGTCCGCCACCGCACGCCCGAGCACCGTGTCGCGGACGGCGCCGCCGACGAGCGCGGCGCCCGGCGGCGCGCCCAGCACGCGCAGCAGCGCGGCGGCGCCCGGCCCGAGCCGGTCGAGGCGGAAAATCGCCATGCTACAGTGCCTCCTTCCGCGCCATCATGCCCCGGAAAAGGAGACGCGACGTGGCACTCAAGCTCCGCAAGGTGCAGTACGAGAAGAAGGAACACATCGCATACGTCACCATCGACAACGCCAGGCACGAGAACTGCCTCGAAGAGCAGGTCGACCAGGACCTCTGGGCGGTATGGCGGGACTTCCGCGACGATCCGAGGCTGTACGTGGCGATCCTCACCGGCGCGGGCACGAAGTCGTTCTGCGCGGGCTCGGACCTGCGCTACTACGTCGAGATGATCTCGAAGCGCTCACCCGAGCGGAACCGCCGGCGCGCCCACGAGGGCCCGAATCTCGGCGGCATCACCAAGGGCATCGACGTCTGGAAGCCGATCATCGCCGCCATCAACGGCTACTGCCTGGCCGGCGGCATGGAGCTCGCCATGGCCTGCGACATCCGCATCGCCGCCGATCACGCGACGTTCGGCGTGGTCAACCGCCGCTGGAACGTCGGCGCCGAGTCCGGCCTCACGCAGCGGCTGCCGCACATCGTCGGTCTCGGCGTGGCCCTCGACCTCCTCATCACGGGCCGCTGGTTCGACGCGCGGGAGGCCTACCGCATCCACTTCGTGAACCGGGTGGTCAAGCGCGGCCGGCTCATGGCCGAGTGCACGCGGCTCGCCGAGCAGATCTGCGAGTATCCGCAGTCGTCGCTGCGCACCGACAAGGAGGCGTGCATCCGCGGTCTGGGCCTCACGCTCGAGGAGGGCTTGCGGCTGGAGAACACGCTCTGGAATTCCAACCTCGGACTGCCGGACACCCTGAACGGCCCTCGCGCCTTCATCGAGAAGCGGAAGTTCGTGCCGACGCAGGAGGTCTGACGGCCTAGCCGAGCTGCAGTCCGCCGGCGTCGACGCGGTACTCGACGATCTCGTCGCTCATCGCGCTGCCGCGATGCTTGACCACCGAGAGCAGACGAGCCACGCGATTGCCGACGCGCTCGCTGCCCATCACGAGGATCGTGTTGGCGGTGGCGCCGATGTCGCCCACGGCGACCTTGCGCGCCAGGAGATCCTCCAGCCGCGTCTCCTCCGTCGTGACCAGCAGGAGCGTGGTGAGCGACGCGTGCTCGTAACGGTGCGCGTCGATGAACTCGCGGTGTTTCCACACCGGCAGGCAGATCTCCATGCCCACCGTCTCCGCGTCGCGATGGATCGTCTTGCGGTACAGCTCGTCGAACATCCAGAACTGGATGGAGTCGGCGGGCTGGTCCATCGGCTCCACGCCGTCCACCACCACGCGCCGGGTGCCGGCCGCGAAGTGGAAGTAGAAGAACGGGCGCACGGTGTGCAGTGCGTGGTTGTACATCGCCTTCCAGTTCCAGTCGAACTCCCACGCGCCGTCGAGCGTCGGCACCTGGAAATCGCGCACGCGCCCCACCCACTTGAGCGCGTTGCAGTAGAACGCGTCCATCTGGTCGGGCGCCGGATAGGGATCGGTCATGGGAGGCACGGTGTGCGTCCATTCCTTCAGCGACCAGTCGAAGAGCCGCGCCGCGTACTCGTCGTGCTGCTGGCTGTCACCGCGCCCGTTCATGTCCAGCACCACGCCGCGCGCGCCGTCGCCGGCGCGTCCGTCGTCGGCGAAGGTGAGGCCGAGGTGAGTCTTGCCGATGCCGGTGGCGCCGTAGACCACGGCCAGCGTGCCGGGCAGCAGGCCGCCGCCCAGCATCGCGTCGAGCCGGGGGACGCCGGTCGAGACGCGTGCGCTCATTCGCTGGATGTTACACCACGCCCGACGCACGGCCCTTGGTGTGGAACTGCCGCTCATAGAGATGCCGCAGCTCCTCGAGGGTCGTCGCCTGCCCCGGCGCCTTGTCCTCGCGCACGCGGGTGATCCGCGCGAAGCGCAGCGCGAGGCCGGAGCGATAGGTCGGGCTCTTCTGGATCTCGTTGTACTCGACCTCGACGACGACCTCGGGCCGCACACGCACCGTGTAGCCGTCGTCGGCCGTCGCGAGCTTCCAGAGCCGCTCGGTCAACTCGACGAACTGGGCATCGGTGAACCCCTTGAACGTCTTGCCG
>Ga0209471_1001988_pt1 | contig 11953 bp, 10 predicted proteins | sample GraSoiAngelo_128_FD_185885 | JGI IMG/M metagenome (GOLD analysis project Ga0209471, IMG submission 185885) | Grasslands soil microbial communities from the Angelo Coastal Reserve, California, USA - 14_0927_12_20cm (SPAdes) (version 2) | ecosystem: Environmental > Terrestrial > Soil > Grasslands ...
TGGGCCACGGGCCGAGGACCATCACCGACCTGTACCGGCGGCACGAGCTCGTGTTCGAGCACCTCGAGCGCGACCGGGCCACGCTGCTGACCTTCATCGCCGGTGGGATTTCTGGTGGGACCAAGGAGGGGGTATCCCGAGATCTTCCAGTGACCCGGCTGGGAATCGAACCCAGGACCTACGGATTAAAAGTCCGTTGCTCTGCCAACTGAGCTACCGGGTCTAACAACGCTTCGCCGAAGAAGTTAATACCTCAGACCCGTCCAAGCACCCCGTCCGTTGGGGGCACTTCTGGTGGCACCCTTCAGGCCGTTCGAATGCTGGACCGTGCCGCACTCGCTGGGACCTGCGCCTCCTGGTCCCGCTTCATGTGCGCCGCGATTGCCTTGGCGTCCTGGTCGAGATATGCCTCGGGAGCGTGCCGCATGTAGCGCAACGTCACCGTCACCGTCGCTCGAATGTAGAGCCCAGCGATTGACGCCCGACCAGCAGGTACGGCCCTCGCTCGAGCGGCCTGCAGGAGACGGTGGAGATCAGCGACCGTCTCTTCGACAGTTTCTTCCGCCGGCCCAGGGTCGCTCCAGCCAACACCGGCCCGATCGTAAGAACACACCCGGGTGGTGCCACCGTCGCATCCCTAACTGCCTCCGTTTCAAGTGATTGACTGCGAGGGCCCTCGCGTTGCTCGGGCATTGCCCCCGTCTCCCTAGCTTGGGTCGCGTCACAGTTGCCGACTCCGGCGCACCCGACGGTGCCCCAACGATGGAGACGACCATGTCACACACGAGCCTGCTACTTGCCCTCGGCGCGCTAGCCCTCGCGGGCTGCGCCAGCCCCACCGCGCCCGTCACCGTTGCCCCCGACGCCATGGTCGTGGGGCGGCCCTACCCGCCGGTGCTGCTGCGTCCAGCGGACCGGATCGTGTTCACGAGCGACCGCGCGGGCGCTCCCGGCTACGATGAGATCTATGCCATGAACCCGGACGGCAGTGGCGTGGTCCGCCTGACCAACAGCCCGGGCTATGATGCCGAGCCCGCCATCTCGCCCGACGGGCGCAAGGTCGCGTTCGCGAGCTTTCGCGAAGGCACCTACTGCTGTGGTGTGTACGTCATGAGTGAGATCGATGGCAGCGGCGTGGTGCGTCTCACGTCGGGACGCGCTCCGGCGTGGTCGCGGGACGGATCAAAGATCACGTTCACGCGGGATGGCAGCGCGGGCTCCGGCATCTACGTCATGAACGCGGATGGCAGCGGAATCGTCCACCTCGGGACGACCACCACCACTGACAACCAGCCTACCTGGTCGCCCGATGGATCGAAAATCGCCTTCACGCGGGCGCACGACGGTTTCCACGACGTCTATGTGATGAATGCGGACGGCAGCGGCGTGGTGGCCCTCACGATGGACTCCGCGTGGGCCGGCGACCCGGCCTGGTCGCCGGACGGGTCCAAGATCGCGTTCTCGAGCAACCGCACCTGGAACTCTCAAATCTATGTCATCAACGCTGACGGCAGTGGCCGCGCCCGAATCACGACCAACAGCTTCTGGGATTACGGTCCTACCTGGTCGCCGGACGGAACCAAGATCGCCTTCACGAGCAGGCGCGATGGCAACGACGAGATCTACGTGATGAGCGCGGCCGACGGCAGCGGCGTCGTGCGACTGACCTTCGCCTCCGGTTTCGATAGCGAGGCGAGCTGGGGGCGGATTCCCTGGTAGAAAGAAGGAGATTCGACGGCTCGCCGTGAGGCAGCGCCGCGCGTGCCGCGCTGCCTCAGGTTTGCGTCGGGACCCGCGCCCGCAGCTCTGCGAGGGCGCGGCGGCCCGCTTCGTCACCGGGTTCGAGGCTGCGCTCCGCTGCGGCGAGGGCCCGGCGCGCGGCACGCGGGGCCGACTCGGCGAGTGCCGCCTGCGCTGCTGCCATCGCTTCAGCGAATGCGACCCCGGCGGGTCCGATCCGCGCCAGCAGCTCCGCCCGCAACAACCGCGATTCGAGATCCTGACGCACGGCCAGCGCCGCCGCGGCCCGCGCCCGCAATGCCCGCCGCTCCCCCGGTAACAACCGCTCTCCCCGCACCACCTCGGCAATGAGTGGCGCCGCGAAGCGATAGCGCTCCCCGTCGAAGACGAGCAGGCCGTGGCGCTCGAGCACGGTGAGCAGTTCCGCGACCCGGCCGGGCATCAGTCCGGTGAGCTCCGCGATGAGCTCCGGGTCCACGGCCAGCGCCCCGATGCTCGCCGCGCGCAGCAGCTGCAAGCCGGCCGCGTCGAGCTCCGCGACGCGCGCCAACACGGCCTGGCGCGCCAGGCTCGGCACCGACATGGGAAGGGGCGCTTCGAGCGTCACGCCCGGGCGAGGCCATGCCAGCGCGTCCGCCCGCAAGACCGAGGCCTTCGCCAGCCCGCGCAGCATGGTGACGATCAGGAACGGGTTGCCGCTGGTCTCGAAGAAGATGCGACGCGCCAGCCGGTCGCGATCTCCCTCGCTCACGCACCAGGCACTGTTGGCCAGCACCAGCTCCCGCGTCTCCGCCGCGGAGAGCGGTTCCAGCTGCACGGCCTGCCCCGGTACTCCGCCGGCCCGTCCGACCGTGCCTTGGAAACGAACGAGCGCGCGCGCCGTCTCCTGGTACGTCCCCCGCGCAGTGAGCACGAGCAGGAGCGGCACCCCGGCGAGCTGCATCATGGCGCCGCTCAGCGCCTCGATGCTGGGGCCGTCCGCGCAATGCGCTTCGTCGACGGCCAGCGCCACCGGCTGCTCCCCGGCGAGCCCTCGGAGGAGTGACGCCAGCGCCGCGGCCACTTCTGCGTGGTCGGCGGGCGGGCGCGCCGCGCTGTCGGGGAACGCCTCGGGCGACAGGGCTGCGAGGACGGCGCGCGCGCTGGGATCAATGGCGGCGCTCCCCGGCGAGCGCGGCAGGCGAGTCCGCAGCAGCGTGCGGAGCGTACTCCAGGGCGCGTCGCGGTCACTCTCGAGCGGCGTCGCGACGGCCGTCACGGCGCCGGCCAGCGCGAAGCGCTCCAGGCACTCGGTCACGAGGCGCGTCTTGCCCACTCCGGGATCACCTGTGATGAGGAGCGTGCGCGGGCCGCGCTGCAATGCATCGGTGACCAGCGTGAACGCCTCCCCGTGCGCCCGTTGTTGACCCACCAAGGCCGGCTCGTCCTCGGGCTGGAGCCGGGTGGACCGACGCCAGCTCTGCCCGCGGATCCGTTCGGCGAGCGCCGCCACCTCGCGCCCCGGTTGCTCGCCGATCTCTGCGAGGCGCGCCACGAACTCGTGGAACGCCGCGAGGGCCCCGGTGGTGTCCCCGGCCAGCGCACGGGCGCGCATCAGCAGCTGTGCCGCGGGCTCGGCGTACGGCTGCAGGGCGAGGGCGCGACGGGCCGATTCTGTCGCGGTGGATTCGCGCCCGGCGGCGAGTGCTTCCTCGCCCATCGCCAGGAGGGCGGCGGCCGCGCGCGTCCGGTACCGCTCCCGCTCGAGGGCTGCCCACTCCTCGAACGCAGCCGCCCCGTCGACCGTGAACCCCTCGAGGAAATCTCCCAGCACGAGCCGCGCCGCGTCGGCCGGGTGCCGCTCGACGAGCGCGTCGAACCGCAGCGCGTCCACCTGTAGCCCCTCCTCTCTCAGCACGATCGCATCACCAGCGGATGCGAGTCGGGCATCGCCCGCGTGCGCACGCAACCGCCGGATCGCCTCGTTCAGCGAGTGGCGGGCCTGCGCTTCACCGGTCTCCGGCCACAGGAGGCCCACCAGATGTGACCGCGTGCGCTGGCGATTGGGGGACAGGGCGAGGTAGACGAGCAGGGCGAGATGTTTGCGGCGCAGCAGCTCGGCAGGCGCAGGGCTCCCGTTGAGGCGCGCGCTCGGCACGCCAAAGCACTGCAGCTCGAGGGGCGGGAGATCGGACATCGGAATGCCGTCGGTCTAAGATACCGCTCAACCCTCTCCGCGTCTCGCCGCTCGTTGACTCCTGCCGCCGGGTCATTGCCCGGCCATTGACCGGCCTCCCGTAACGTTGGCTCGAGACGGTCGGTGCGTGCCATCGACCCGATTCGACACTCGACACCAGGAGGTAGCCATGTCCGCGCGCACACTCACACTCCTCGAGCGCACTCGTCACGCCTGGCGGTTGGGGGCCTGCCTCGTGCTGCTCGCATTCCCCCAGGCCTGCGACCGTAACCCGGCAGCGCCCGCTGCGGAGGGCCTGCTGATCGGTCCCCCCGTACGCTCGTTTCCGGTGTTCGATAACTCGCAGTACTTCCCGATCGACCTCCAGCTCGCCGTACAGCAGCAGTACGGTTCTGCATACACGGCCGTCCAGGTGTCCAATCATCTGTACGGCTGGCGGGCGAAATACAAGTATTGGACGGGCGGTCTCTACTCGATCGACATGGCGCGAGCGGTTCGCGACCAGTACGGCTCCGGCTACGTGCTCGGTGCCGTCGGCGTCGGCATCAACGATTGGCGCGCCGTGCGCTGGTCGGCGCTCACCAATGTGGTGCTCCCGGTCATGCCGATTGCAAGCGATTACTTCTTCAACGTCGACTCCGTCGCGTGGGGGTTGGCCAACTTCCGGTCGGTGCTGGTCACCATTCGCAACTGGTACGGCTTGCGGATGACGCTGTACGGCGGGCCGAGCAAGACCTTTCGCTTGCTGCAACCGCTGGTGGTGTTTCTCCAATCCTCACGGACGGCCGCCCAGTGGAACGCGCTCTCCTCCAGCACGACGGACGACCTGCATCGGTACGATTTCATGTACGCGGTCGACTCGGAGTACCAGCGCTCGTACCCGGTGCCGGGCAGCGTGCTGCGGGTGGCCATCGTGCCCTTCACGGGGAACAGCCCGGACGTGTGGCTGGGCGCTGCCGACCAAGCCGCGTACGCCGTGGCACCGCCGCGCGCGAGCAGCGTGACGTGCCCCTCCACGGGCCCGCTCGACTACCGCTGCTCCGACGCGACCTACGCGATCGGCCACGAGTTGGGGCACGGGTTCTCGCTCCACCACTCGTGCGACACGTACCCGAACGACGCGAACTGCGCCAACTCGATCATGCAGACCGGCAAGCCGTGGGATGCGATTCTCCTCCCCGGTGAGGTCACGACGCTGCAGTCGTCGCCGTTCTTCTTCTAGAGTCGGGACCTGTTTGTCAGGCCGGACCGCGACCCTCTGGGGATGACCCAGAGGGTTGCGGTGCGTTGAGGCTCACCCGGCCGGCCAGGGAGCGCTTTCGAGCGACAATCTGCGCGCGCGCCGGTCTCACCCACCCTGTGACCCAGAGCACCGAGTTCCTGTCCGACTGACCCGCCTGACGCGGAATCTTCGGGTCGCCCGTGCGTGCGGTTTCGGGGTCGACCCCGGCCAAAGTCCACCGTTACGACGCGCCGTCTCCCGGACTCTTTAGCACGCTATGCTCCTGCGCGCCCAACGCACCCACCCCCGGCCCCGCCCGTCATCCGCGACCGATCGGGTCCTCGTCCAGCGCATCACGCGCGGCGACGAGGCGGCGTTCTCCGAGCTGCTCGCCCGCTACCGCAGCACCGTCTACGCGACCGCGTACGCCGTGCTGCTCGACCCGGAGCAGGTCGCCGTCGTCGTGAGCGACGCGTTCGAGGACGCGCGGCGCACCGCCGCGGAGTTCCTGGTTACGCAGGGCAGCGTCTCCGGCTGGCTGACCCACCTCACTCGCCTCCGCATCGCTCGAAACCACGCCGCCTGACCGCTTCCGTGGCACGCCGGGGGGCTTAACTTCCCCGCGTCCGCCATGGCCGGTCGCGCCCGCCGCTCGATCTTCGCCTTGTACCTCGCCAGCGCCGTGTTCGTCACGGTGCAGCAGGGAGTCGTCGGTCGCTCCAACAACTTCAAGGTGTTCCGCGCCGCGGCGGTGAACCTGCTGGCGCACCGCGACCTGTACGCCGCCCACCCCGACCAGCACTTCGACTTCTACAAGTACAGCCCCACGTTCGCGCTGCTGTTCGCCCCGTTTGCGGCGCTGCCATTCGCGCCGGCGCTCCTGATCTGGAGTCTCCTCAACTCGCTGCTGCTCTGGTACGCCGTGCGGCGCCTGCTCCCCGACCGCCAGGCGACATTGGCCCTGGCGCTCGTCTATCTGGAAGTGCTGTTCGCGATGCAGTACACCCAGAGCAACGGCCTCGTGACGGCGCTCATCCTGCTCGCCTTCCTGGCGCTCGAGCAGGGACGTCAGCTGCGGGGGGCGATGCTGATCGGCCTCGATGCATTCATCAAGATCTTCCCGCTCGGCGCCGCAGCGTTGGCGCTGTTTCATCCCCGCCGCTGGCGCTTCACGCTGCTCTTCGCCGCCGTGGGCGCGGGCCTCGCGCTGCTGCCGCTGGTCGTGATTCCGCCGCACGAGCTGGTCGCCCAGTACCGCTCCTGGTGGACCATCGAATTGTCGGACGCGAGTCGCGTGAACCGCGGCGACTCGGTCATGCAATTCCTTTATCGCTGGGTCGGGGCCGACTGGCCCCTCTGGCCGGTACAGCTCGCGGGCACGCTGCTGCTGCTCGCTCCGCTCGCCCGTGAGCGCGAGCGTTGGGCCGACCGGGCCTTCCGTCTGCGGTTCCTGTGCTCGCTGCTCGTCTACCTCGTGCTCTTCAACCACCAGTCGGAGCGCGCGTCGTTCGTCATCGCCTACGCGGGGCTGGCGATCTGGTATGCGGCCAGCGCGCCCGATCGCCTGCGCAACGCGATCGCGCTCGCGGCCGTGATCGCGTTGGTGCTGCAGGACGTGCAGATCGTGCCGTGGGCCGTCCACGACGCGCTGGGCCAGTATCGCGTCAAGGTCATTCCTTGTCTCGTCGCCTGGATCGTCATGCAGACAGAGCTGCTGGGGTGGCGGCGCTGGTCGCCCCGCTTACACGGCCCCGAAGTGCGTCAGGCAGACATCCCCCCGCCCGAGCCGCTCGCGTACGGCTGACGAGGTGAGCGCCGCCAGCTCGGCCGCCCGCGGCGCCACGTAGCCGTCCCAGGCGGCCAGCACGCGATCGGGACGGCCCGGGTGGACCATGAGCTCCGTGACCCCGGGGGTGGGGCCCAGCCGATCGATCAGGGCGAGCAGCCGAGTCAAGAACCGAGGGTCGCCCTGCAGCCCGATACCGCAGAAGCGATCCGCATGGCGCGGCACGGCGACCCCGCGCGCCGCCACGCGCCACGCCGCTCGGATGGTCCAGCGCTTGACCCAGGCCCCCCCCGCGGCTTCGTCCTCCACCGGCACCCGCACGAACGGCACGCCGTGCGCGCGGGCCGTGGCCACCACGCTCGCCCACACGCCGGGCAAGGCATGCACGTGACGATGGCTGTCGATGTGCGTGACGCGCACCCCGGCCGCGCGCAGCCGGGCGAGCTGCGCGCCGCACTCCTCCGCCACGCAGTCCGGATCGATCCGCCCGGTGAGTGCGCGCGTGACGAGGCCGGCAAGACCGTGAAACCGACCGGTGTGAGCGTCGACGAGGGCTGTACCCTCGCTCACCGGCTCTCCGGCGGTGAGGTTCAAGTGCAACCCGACGCCCAGCGACCCCGTGCCACGCAGCGCCGCGACCGCGTGCTCCCACCCGGGCGCATTCACGAGCACCGAGACCGACGACACGACGCCCGCGGCGTGCGCTTCGAGAATGCCGTCGTTCACGCCCGGCGACAGCCCGAAGTCGTCGGCGTTCACGACCAGGCGTCGGCCGCTAGGCGTAGCGCCCCCGCCAGTCGTTCCAACGGATGCGCGCCAGGTCGCGCAGCATGGCTGCCGCATCGGCCGCGAAGCGCACGGTGCTGGGCTCGTCGTCGTAGCGATACTGCACGGCCGTCTGCCGCACCCGCAGCCCGTGTTTGCGCGCGATGTACAACAGCTCGACATCGAACCCGAACCCGGCGACGGTGAGGCGCGGGAAGATCAGCTCGGCGGCGCGGGCCGTGAAGGCCTTGAGGCCGGCCTGTGTGTCCAGGATCCCGGGCAAGAGCGCGACGCGCACCACCCGGTTGAACAGGCGGCTCATCAGGTGCCGGGTGTAGAGGTAATGAAAGAACGACGGGCTCATCAGATAGCGCGACTCGGGGAGCACGCGGCAGGCGATCACCACGTCGGCGCCGTCGTCGAGCTCGCGCACCATGGCGTCGATCTCGTCGACCGGATAGGCGAGGTCGGCGTCGGTGAATACGCGCCGGGCACCCCGTGCCGCGGCCATCCCACGAGCCACCGAAAAGCCCTTGCCCCGGTTGGCATCGTTGCGCAGCAGGGTCGCGCCGGAGAGCGTGCCGATGAAGTCGGCGAGCAACCGGGCGGCGCCCGGCTCGCTGTGGTCGTCCACCAGCACCAGCTCGGTGGGCCGGGGCTGGGCGCACACGTACCGGCGCAGCGTTTCGAGGTGCGCGGGCAAGCGGTCCGCGCCATTCCGCACGGGCACGACGACCGACAGGTGGATGGGAGACTCGGCCACGCCGACAATGTACGAGTCGCCACGGCCGCCTGGGTATCCTTTATCGTCTTCAGACCGTCCACCCCACCCCCGAACCGGAGCCTGTCATGCGCGCCCGAGCCCTGCTTCTGTCCCCCGCCCTCCTTGTGGTCCTCACATCCGCGATCGCCCACGCCCAGACGCCTCCCCCGGGCGCGGCCTGGGATTCCGTCGCGCAGATTCTCAAGACGCCGGCGAGCGCTACGGGCGGCTACTACCGGTATGGCCTGCCGCGCCGCGACGTCACGCTCAAGATCGGCGACGTGACGGTCTCTCCCGCGCTCGCCCTCGGCGGCTGGGCGGGGTTCAGCGGAGAGCCGAGCGACGCGACGGTCATGGGAGACCTGGTCCTGCTCGCGGCCGAGGTGAAGCCCGTGCTCGCCGAGCTGGGGCGCCAGCGGCTCGACGTCACCGCGGTGCACAACCATCTCGTGGGGGAGGAGCCGCAGCTCACCTACGTGCACTTTCACGGTCAGGGGCGCGCGACCGAGGTCGCGACGCGGCTCGACCGCGTGCTCGCGCGCACGGCGACGCCGCGCCCCGTAGCGGCCCAGCCCGCGGCCCCGCCCACCATCGACACGGCCCTGGTGTTCCGCACCCTTGGCAAGTCCGGCACGGCGCGCGGCAACGTGGCTCAGGTGGGGTTCGTGCTCGTCCCGGGAGCGGTGACGCTGCACGGCCGCGCCGTGGTGCCCGCGATGGCGTACGGCAGCCCCGTGAACGTGCAGATGGTGGACGGCACGCGCGCGGTCGCGACCGGCGACTTCGCGGTCGAGGCCGACAAAGTCAGCGCCATGCTGGCGGCGCTGGCGGCGCACGGCATCGCGGCGACGGCGGTGCACATGCACCTGATCGGCGAGTCGCCGCACCTCTACTACATGCATTTCTGGGCGGACGGCCCGCTCGCTGACGTGCTCGCGGGGCTGCGGGCGGCGCTGGACGCGGCACGTTGACTCCGGCAGACACGACGCTCGTACCTAGTCTCCCCTCTCCCGAAGGGAGAGGGGAACAAAGGGGTGAGGACTCATGCGGAGAGGGGGAACGAACGTTACGTTTCCGGCCCGTGAGCACCGCCATCGAGCACGTCTCCGACACGGCCCGCTGGGTCGCGCTCTACCGCGCGATGGAGTCCGAGCGGCCCGACGCGCTGTTCCGCGATCCGTACGCGCGCAAGCTGGCGGGGGAGCGCGGCGAGCGCATCCTCGCCTCCATGCGGAAGGGTCGAGCGTGGGCGTGGCCGATGGTCGTCCGCACGGCGGTGATGGACGAGCTGATCCTGCGGGCGATCGAGCGCGACGGAGTCGAGACGGTGCTCAATCTTGCCGCGGGGCTCGACACCCGGCCGTACCGGCTGCCCCTGTCGCCGTCGTTGCGCTGGGTGGAGGTCGACTTTCCCGATGTGATCGCGTACAAGCAAGCACAGCTCGCCGGCGAGCGCCCGGCGAGCGCATTGGAGCAGGTGGGGATCGACCTGACGGACGTGGCGCGCCGCCGGGAGCTGTTCGACAGGATCGGCCGCGCGGCGCGACGGGTGCTGGTGGTGAGCGAGGGGCTGCTCATCTATCTCACGCCCCAAGCCGTCGCGTCGCTCGCCGCGGACCTCGCCGTCCCAGCCTCGTTCCGCGGGTGGCTGATCGACCTGGCGTCGCCCCGCCTGCTCAAGATGATGGAGCGGACGTGGGGGCGGGCCGTGGCCCAGGGCAACGCGCCCTTCCAGTTCGCGCCCGCCGAAGGAACCGGGGTGTTCGAGCCGCACGGCTGGCGCGAGGCGGAGTTCCGGTCGATGTGGGAAGAGTCGTTGCGGTTGCAGCGGACGATGCCGCTCGCCTGGCTGTGGAATCTGGTCGGGAAGCTGTATCCCAAGTCCAAACGCGACGAGTTCCGCCGCATGTCGGGGATCGTCCTGCTCGAGCGAACCTGAACGCGGAGGGGCCCACATGCGCACGTACGCCCTGGCGCTCGCCAGCCTGACCTCGGTCGTCGCGTGTACGCGGCAACCCCCGCCGGCTCCTGGCCCGAATGTCGTGACGCTCACGGCCACGGACTTTGCGTTCGCCCTGCCGGACACGATTCCCCCGGGCCTCACAACTTTCCGGCTGGTGAATCGGGGAAAGGAGCTGCATCACGGCTCGCTGGTCCGGCTGCGTGACGGGAAAACCGTCGCGGACTTCCATGCCGCGCTCGCCGCCGCGATGAAAAACCACACGCCGCCACCGCCGTGGATGGGCTTCGCCGGTGGGCCGAACGCCGTGACCCCGGGCGACACGGCGAGCGCGACTCAGCTGCTCGAGCCCGGGGTGTACGTATTGGCCTGCTGGATCCCGAGCGCCGACGGCGTCCCGCACGTGATGAAGGGAATGCTGCATCAGGTCGTGGTCGCGGGTGCTGCCACGGCGGCGACCGACCCCGCGTCGGACGTGGCCGTGACCCTCACCGACTACGACTTCCAGCTCCCGCAGCCGTTCACGGCAGGCACGCACCGCATTCGCGTGGACAACGCGGGCGCCCTGGCTCACGAGATCGTCATTACGGCCCTGACGCCCGGTAAGAGCCTCAAGGACTTCATCGCATGGGAACAAGGGGGCGAAAAAGGCCCGCTTCCCACCGGCCGGTGGCTCGGGGGAGTGGGCACGCTCGATCCCGGCGGGCACGCGCAGTTCACGACCACGCTCGCGCCGGGGAATTATTTGCTGCTGTGCTTCTGGCCCGATGCAAGAGACGGCAAGCCGCACATCATGCATGGCATGGCGAAGCAGATCACGGTCAGCTAGCGGCCGCTAGTTCAACATGTAGCGCAGCCCCAGCTGCATTTGCCATCGCGACAACGGGCTCGGATCGTCGATGAAGGTCGCCGCCGGACCGACGAAGTTGAATTCCGGCGCGCCCGAGCCGTTGAACCCCACGAGCTTGAGCGGTGAGGTGGCCGCGGGGCTCGCGACTTTGCGGACGCCCCATGACGAATTGATGAGATTCCCCACGTTCAGGATGTCGAAGCTCACCTCGAACTGGTGGCGCGTGCCGCCCGCCCCGACGCCGACCTCCTGCAGAATCCGCAGGTCGACGTCCTGGTACCACGGGTTGAGCTCGCCGAACCGGTCCGCGATCTGACCCCGATGGGAGCTCAAATAGCCGTCCTGGTTGATGAAAGCATCCAGTCGGTTCCACTGCTCCTGCGGCGATACGATAACGCCACCGGGGAGGGTGTCGGGCAGGAAAATGATCTCGCTCTGGCTGCGCGGGATATAGATGAGGTCGTTGCCCCCCTGGCCATCGCCGTTCACGTCGCCGGAATAGATGAACGAGTAACGGTTGCCCCCGTTGCCCGCGAACCGGTTCCCCTGGCCGACTTCCAGGAACACGCCGATCCTCGTTTTGAGGCTCGGCGACCAGGCCTTGGTAAACGTGGCGGTGCCGACGATCCGGTGCCGCGGGCCGAATTCGGAGTAGCTCAGCTCGGGCTTGTTGGGGTCGCCCTTCACTGGC
>Ga0209471_1001990_pt1 | contig 11952 bp, 8 predicted proteins | sample GraSoiAngelo_128_FD_185885 | JGI IMG/M metagenome (GOLD analysis project Ga0209471, IMG submission 185885) | Grasslands soil microbial communities from the Angelo Coastal Reserve, California, USA - 14_0927_12_20cm (SPAdes) (version 2) | ecosystem: Environmental > Terrestrial > Soil > Grasslands ...
GCGAGGCCGCCGCGGGAATCCGGAAGATGGCTGGCCGCGCCTGGGTTCGAATCGCGGAGATGTCGGTCAACGCGTAAATAGCGACGCCGATCAGGAGCAGCGGTACGAACAGGGTGACGACCGGCAGGACGCTGGAAACGGTGACGACCGCAACGCGTCCTCCGGTGAGCGTGCCGGCGGTCGCCTGCATCACCTCCGCGGCAACGGGGTTGGCCATGCCGAACTGAATTACGGCAAGGGCCGGGCCTGCAACCAGGGTCAGCGTGGCGATCAGCATCGCCACGCCCGCAAACGTCTCGCTGGCCGGACGGCCGCGACCACCCGGCAGCCCGATCGCTCGCGCGCCGGCGACCATCCAGGTCGCCCAGGCAGCGGCGCTCGCGACCCCGATCAAGCCGAGGAAGTCGCCGGCCTCGAACGTCGCTTCGACGCCGACGACGCGCGCGCCGAAGGCAAGCCCTGGCGGTAGGCCGACGGCGGCGGCGACGGCCACGACGGAAGCGATTCCGGCGCGGTCGGGCAGCAGCGCAAGGCAGGCGACCAAGGCTGAGGCTGTGGCCAGAAGGATGAGACCGGCGACGAGTCCCAGGGGCGTCCCGATCGCGATGGCGGTGAGAGCGAATCCGCCAAAGCCCGGGATGACCTCGCCGAAAAACTCGCGACGGGTGGCGGCCGCTTGCGCCCGTGCTGCGGCGGCAAAGGCCGCGGCGATGCCTAGGACGGCGAGCCCGACGTTGAAAAGTGGATGTGGATAGCGGCCGTCGCCAAGCTCGTACGCCCTGATGAGTAGATAGAAGCCGAGGGGATAGACGGTCGCGATTGTGACGGCCGCCGCGCGGAGCGAAGGACGCCTCCAAAGCACCGCGAGCCACGTGCGCCATGGAAAAAGACATGAAGCAATCACGGCCGAGGCGGCGAGGACGGCAAACACGGGGCCGGTGATGGCCGCCACAGGCACCGCCGTGTACACCGCGGTGCCGCCGACGACCTGCAGGATCACGCCGACCCACGCGACGCCCAACCAGCCGGCCAGCAGCAGGGCCCAGCTCGGCCGCGGCGCGCGTGGATCTTCGGTTTCGAGCATGACGACGGCGAGGGTGGCCACCGTTCCGCCGGCCATTGCCGTCAAGACCACGCCTCCCGCCTCGACCGCCGCCATTGCCGCGGCCAGCGCCAGCAGGGACAGCGCCGTCTGGGGCCAGGCGCGGGGCTGCAGCGTGAGAAGAACGGCGATCGGTACGGCGATCATCAGGCCGAATGCGAACGTGACGCCGTCGATCCGCAGGTCGAGTGCCGAGCCGTAACCCAGCTGTCCGAGGATCAGTTCGACCGACGAGCGGACCGGCAGCCACACGGCGAGCAGCGCGGCCACGCAGCCCCACGCTCCGCCGGCGCCCACCGTGCGCCCCAGGTCAAAACGCGCGAGCCCGACTGCCGCAATGACGGCGGCTGCGAGCAGGGGTATGACCACCGGTCCGAGGACCGCGGCTGACGGCATGCGCCGTCTATTGTCCGGTGGTCAGCCTCTCGAGCGCCGCCCGGGCCGCGACCGCCCGCTCTTCCAGGTTCGCCACGACCTCGGGCGGCGCTTTGGCCTGGAAGTCGGGGTTGGCGAGCTTTGCCTCCACCTTGGCGAGATCTTCGGCAAGACGCTTGCGTTCCTTGTCTCGTCTCGCGTCGCCAGATCCCGCAGGGAACGCCACGCGTCCCGGCGCGACGGCGAGCGGCGTGCCCTGGGCGTCCAGGACGTCGACCAGCTCCACGTGTGCGAGGCGCGCCGCAAGACGGGCGATTGAGTCGTTGCTGGAACGGTCGAGGTGCAGCTTGCCACCGCGGGCCGGCGCGCCCGCGGCCTGGCGATGACCGCGCACTTCCTCGACGATCGCCATCACCTTCTGGAACTCCTCTTCGGCGCCTGGATCGACAAAGCGGTCATGCAGGTCCGGCCAACCGACGCGCATCAAGTAATCACGCTCGCCAGGAAGCCGCGACCACAGCTCCTCCGTCACAAACGGCATGAAGGGGTGCAGCAGCCGAAACAGGTTGTCGAGACAGAAGTACGCGACGTCCTGCGCGACCGGGTCGCCGTCGCGTAGTCGATCCTTCACCGCTTCCAGGTACCAATCGCAAAGCTCGTTCCAGGCGAAGCCGTACGCTGAGTTGATCGAGTCCTGAAATGTGAAGCTCTCGATACCCGCGGTGATGTCTCGGGCGGCCGCGGACAATCGGGAAAGAATCCAGCGATCTTCCAGATACTCACGAGCCTCGAGCGTCCCAGGCGCCAGGGCCGTCGCGGTTCCCGGCGAGCTGAGCAGCAGTCGGGTCGCGTTCCACAGCTTGTTGCAGAAGCGGCGGTAGCCCTCAACGCGAGTCTCGTCGAAGCGCACGTCCTGGCTCGACATGGCGACCGACGCGGCCCATGCGCGTAGCGCATCGGTGCCGTACTTCGTGATCAGGTCGCGCGGATCGACGCCGGTGCCGAGCGACTTTGACATTCGGCGCCCATCCGCGGCCTGGACCTGGCAGTGGATGACGACGTCCGAGAATGGCACCTCGCCCATGAACTCGATCCCGGTCATGATCATCCGGCTCACCCAGAGGTTGATGATCTCTCGAGCGGTGCAGTTCATGTCCGTCGGGTAAAAGGCCTCGAGGTCTTCGGTGTCGTCGGGCCAGCCGAGGGTGGCAAACGGCCACAGGGCCGACGAAAACCACGTGTCGAGGACGTCGGGATCCTGGGTCAAACTCGTGCTTCTGCACTCGGGACACTCGCCTGGAGGATCCACCGTCACGACCACGTGGCCGTTGTCGCAGCGGTAGACCGGCACGCGATGGCCGAGCCATAGCTGGCGGCCGATGTTCCAGTCGCGCAGGCCGCGCAGCCAGTCGAGATATGTCCGCTCGTAGCGCTCGGGATGCCAGCGCACTTTGCCGGCCGCCGACGCGGCCAGGGCTTTGTCGCGCATCTCATCCATGCGCAGCCACCACTGCTCGCTGATCAGCGGCTCGATGACGGCGTGGCATCTGTCGCAATGCCCGACCTCGTGGCTGTAGGGCTCCTCCTTGACCAGCAAGCCCTGGGCTTTCAACTCGTCGACGATGCGCTTGCGTGCCTCGAGCGCGGGCATGCCGTCGTATGGCAGTCCGGGCACGTTCATGCTGCCGTCCTCGTGCATGCCGTTGAGGATCTCCAGCCCGTGGCGCTGCCCGATCTCGTAATCCATCGGGTCATGGCCTGGCGTCACCTTGAGCGCGCCCGTGCCGAAGTCTTTCTCCACCGCATCGTCGGCGACGATCGGCAACTTGCGCCCGACGAGCGGCAGCAGCGCGGTCTTACCCACCAGGTGCCGGTACCGCTGGTCCTCCGGGTTGACGGCGACGCCGGTGTCAGCGAGCATCGTCTCGGGCCTGACGGTGGCGATGACCACCTCCCCGCCGCCTTCCACCGGGTAGCGGATGTAATAGAGGGTGTCCTGATGCTCCTCCCACTCGATCTCGAGGTCTGAGATCGCAGAGCGGTCGTGTGGACACCAGTTCACGATGCGCGGCGCGCGGTAGATCCAATCCCTCTCGTAAAAAGCGACGAAGGCGGTCATCACGGAGCGGACATATTGCGAGTCCATCGTGAAACGCAGACGGGTCCAGTCCATCGATGCCCCGAGCAGACGAAGCTGGTTGATGATCGTGGCGCCTACCTGCTCGTACCACGCCTCGACCCGCGCGGCAAAACGCTCGCGTCCCAGCTCCTCTTTGGTCGTGCCTTCGCGAGCGAGCTGCTTCTCGATGACGTTCTGGGTTGCGATCGCCGCGTGGTCGTAGCCAGGCAGAAACAGCACCTCTTGCCCCGTCATGCGCTTGAAGCGCGCGATCAGGTCGTAGATCGCTGTTTGCAGCGCATGGCCCATATGAAGCTCGCCCGTGATGTTGGGCGGCGGAAAGCACATCGTGAACTTCGGCTTGTCGCTGGTCGGGTCCGCGACGAACAGGGCGTCGGCCTCCCAGCGCGCGTACCAGCCGGCCTCAACGGCCTGTGGATCGAACGCCTTGGGCATATCACTTTGGGTCGTGGACACGTGTTTCATCGTCTTGACTGGTTAGGTGACGCCGGCGCGATGGTCGCGGTTAGCGCGAGCGAGCCGGCGAGGGTACGGATACGTGCTCTGCGCGGCTCATGGTTTTGGGAATTCTACCGTTTGTCGCGCTGGCGCTCGTCGAGATCCTCGTTGGACCGCGTGGCGCCCATCCACCGAGCAGTGGTCGCGAACACTCCCGGCGTCAAGGCCTGCAGCTTGAGCACGGTCCTGAGCTGGATCGGCACGACGTCGACCTCTCGCCTGTTCCGGGTGATCGCGGACCACACGCCGTCTGCCACCTGAGCCGGGGAGACCTCGCCCGCGATCGGATGCGGCTTGAGACCGGTGACCGCCCACATCCCCGCCTCGCTCACAAACGTCGGACTGATCACGGAAACTCCAACGCCGGTTCCCCACAGCTCCTCGCGAAGAGCGAGGCCAAATCCGCGTATGCCGAACTTGGTCGCGTTGTACATCGATTCACCGCCAGAAGGCAGCTTGCCCGCGATGGAAGACATGAACACCATGTGGCCGGACTTGCGTTCGAGCATCCCCGGCAGCAGCTTCGCGGCCAGGACGATTCCGGCCCGAAGGTTGACCGCGATCGCGCGGTCGATCTCCTCGATCTTGAACGTGGTGAGGCGTCCCGTCGCGGGGATGCCGGCGTTGGAGACGAGCACGTCGACGGGGCCCGCTTCCTGGGCCAGCCGCTCCGGTTCGCCGGGACGAGAGAGGTCCGCGACGATGATCCGCGAATCGCCGAGCTCGCCGGCGAGCGCGTTCAGCGCCTCTTCGCTGCGTGCCGAAAGGACGAACTTCGCACCCGCGCGATGCAAGCGGCGCGCGATGTAGGGCCCGAGGCCGGTCGATGCGCCAGTGAGAAGAACCGTCTTCCCGCGGAGTTCAACCATCGTCTAGTGCAACCAGGGCTCCTGTTCGGATAGTCCGGACGGACCAGCCATTGGTCGAGCGAACCTCTCGGATAGTCCGGACTATCCGGGGATTCGAAGGCTAGGCGGACTCTCCGACGGCCCGAACTGGGCCCTCGGTCTCGTCGGCGACCTCGAACTCAGGCTCCAGCGCGTCGCGAATGGAGCGCTCGGAGATGATGCAGCGTTTGATCTCCGGCCGGGACGGGATCTCGAACATCGAGTTGAGCAGCGATTCCTCGATGATCGACTTCAGGGCGCGCGCGCCGGTGCCGCGCAGCAGAGCGAGCTCCGCGATCGCGTCGAGTGAGCCCTTCTGGAACACAAGCTCGACGTTGTCGAGCGAGAAGAACTTCTGGTACTGCTTCACGAGCGCGTTCTTCGGCTCGGTGAGGATCCGCACGATGTCCTGCTGGTCGAGGTGGTGCAGGGTGACGATGATCGGCAGGCGGCCGATGAACTCGGGGATGAAGCCGTACTTCAAGAGGTCCTGGGGCTGCAGGTGCTTGAGCGTCTCGGAAACCGCCTTGCGCTCGACCCTCGTGTGCGGTGCTCCGAAACCGATCGCCCGGCGGCCGATGCGCTGCTCGACAACCTTCTCCAGTCCGTCGAAGGCGCCACCGCAGATGAAAAGGATGTTGGTCGTGTTGATCTGGATGAAGTCCTGGTGGGGGTGCTTGCGGCCCCCCTGCGGCGGAACGTTGGCGACCGTGCCCTCGAGGATCTTCAACAGCGCCTGCTGAACGCCTTCGCCGCTGACGTCCCGCGTGATCGACGGGTTGTCCGACTTGCGCGCGATCTTGTCGATCTCATCGATGTAGATGATCCCGCGCTCCGCGCGGCTGATATCGAAGTCCGCGGCCTGGATGAGCCGCAGCAAGATGTTCTCCACGTCCTCGCCGACGTAGCCGGCCTCGGTGAGGCTGGTCGCGTCCGCGATGGCGAATGGGACATCCAGGATCTTCGCGAGCGTCTGCGCGAGGTAGGTCTTGCCGCAGCCGGTCGGTCCGACGAGAAGTACGTTCGACTTGGTCAGCTCCACGTCGCCGACCGACTTCGAAGCGCTTATGCGCTTGTAGTGGTTGTACACCTGGACCGAGAGCACCTTCTTAGCGCGCTCCTGGCCGATCACGTACTGGTCGAGAGCCGCGCAGATGGTCTTGGGGTTGGGGATGAAGCCGGTCTTTTGCTTCTTCGTCCCGGCGGATCGGTTGTCGTCCTCGAGAACCTCCTGGCAGAGGTCGATGCACTGGTCGCAGATGAACACGCCGGGGCCGGCGACCAGCTTGCGTACCTGGTCCTGGCCCTTGCCGCAGAAGCTGCAGCGGGTGTAGCGGCGGCGGTCTTCTCGTTCGTTCATAGACTCTTTTTCGTGTCCTTAAGGGGATGCGGGCGCCGGGGGATTATGGCCCCACAGAATCTCGTTGGCAAGGCTTATGCACTCGCTGCAGATGAAGACTCCCGGGCCGGCCACGAGGCGGATGCCTCGATCGCCTTGCTCCTTGCCGCAGAACGAACATTTCGCACGGTGTCTTTGGACCTCGTCGCGCTTCGTTCTGCGTCGGAAGATCATCCGGCGGCCACCTTCTCCTTCACTTTTTCTGCGTCTTGATTTTCGGTCTTGCCCTTCTCGCCAGGCTTGGTCGGCGTGAGGATGATGTCGTCGATCAGCCCGTACTCCTTCGCCGCTTCGGCGGTGAGGAAGTAGTCACGCTCAGTGTCGAGGGTCACCTTTTCGATCTTCTGGCCCGTATGCCGCGCGAGGATCTGGTTCAGCTGCTCGCGCGTGCGAAGGATTTCCTTGGCGTGGATCTGAATGTCGGTCGCCTGGCCCTGCATGCCGCCCCACGGCTGGTGGATGAGGATGTTGGCGTGCGGCAGCGCGAAGCGCATGCCGTGCGCGCCACCGGCGAGCAGCACGGCGGCCATCGAGTAGGCCATGCCGATGCAGATCGTGGAAACCGGGGGGCGGATGTACTGCATGGTGTCGTAGATGGCGAGGCCAGCGGTCACCTGGCCGCCAGGGCTGTTGATGTACAGGGCGATTTCCTTCTCGGGGTCTTCTGACTGCAAGAAGAGCAGCTGCGCCACGACCAGGTTCGCGACCTGGTCGTCGATCGGCGTGCCGATGAAAACGATCCGCTCCTTGAGGAGCCGAGAGTAGATATCGAAGGCGCGCTCACCGCGGCCCGTGTTCTCGACCACCATGGGGACGAGATAGCTGGATGGATGCTGCGAAGGGTTCATTTTGGGCACAACGTCATTCTAGACACGGGTCGCCCCGATTCAGTCAAGACCCGGCGTTCTGGACGAGGTGGTCCAGGACCCGGCGCCGCCTCAGGCGCGAGCCAAAGTAGCTCCTGGCCGTCCGGTTTTGCTTGAGCTCGGCGACCTGGCCCTTGAGCTCGTCGTCCGCTCCTGCCTGCTCCTCGAGGAACCTGTCCACCTCCTCGTCGGACGGCTCCAAACCTTCACGGCGCGCGTACTCGGCGAGCACGAGGTCGATCCTGAGCCTTGCTTCCGCGTCCGGGCGCTGATCCGCCATCCATTGCTCGATCGACTTGCCGAGGTACTCCAGGTAGCGGTCCAGCTTCAACCCCTGCCGGTTCACGGTTCGCTCCAGCGACTCGAGCTCGCTGGTCAGCTCGCGGTCGATGAGCGCCTCCGGGACCTCGACCGACGACGCTTCGACGAGGGCTTTGACGACCGCTTGCTCGCGGTCAATCTTTTCCACCGCGTGCGCGGATTCCTCGAGCTCTTCGCGGACGGCCTGGCGGTAGGCCTCCACGGTCTCCTGCTTTCCGTTGGTCAGGCTCTTCACCAGGGCGTCGTCGAGCACGGGTAGAACCTTTTCCTTGACACCGCGGACAGTGACTCGAATCGTCGCCTCCTTCCCCGCCAGCTCAGGGTTGCTGTAGCTCTCGGGAAAGGTCACCTTCGCTTCGCGGGTCTCGCCGGCGAAGGTGCCTGGCAAGACGGCGATGAGCTCGGGAAGCAGCACGCCTTCTTTCACCTCGGCCTCGGTCGACTTGCGCGTCTCGGACTCGACGATCTGGCCGTCGGCCTCCACCTCGATGTCGATGACCGCGATGTCACCCGTGCGAACCTCTCGCTCGACGGGTGTGATCTCTGCCATCGGGTCGCGGAGGTCCTCCAGTCGCCGCTCGACCATCTCGTCGGTGACCTCGTGCGTATGGTCCGGGGGCTCGACCTTGAGCTTCGTCAGGTCGGCAAGAGTGACCTCGGGCATCACGCTGATGGTCGCTTTCAGCTTCGCCGGCCGCCCGCGCTCCAGCTCCAGCACCTCGACGTCAGGGTTGTCGATCGGGTCGATCGACTTTTCGTCGAGCGCCTGGCGCACGACCTCGGGCACCATCGTCTCGACGACCTCCTCGCGCAGGACGGCCGGGCCGATGCGCGCTTCGACCAGCGCGCGCGGCGCCTTGCCGGGGCGAAAGCCTTCGATCTTGGCCCGAGAGGCAAGTCGGCTCAGGACGCGGTCGTACGTCGCGTCGACGACGTCGGCGGGGACCTCGATCGTCATGCCGACCTGGCTCTTGGGCAAGCGCTCGGTCACGACGGAGAGCGACTCAGGCACGAGCCCGAATTCTACGGGCGGTCCGAGCTCGAACTCAGATCAGGGGCAGTGGGCTGGAGGCGGAAGCGCTGGAGTCGGACACACGATGGGCGGGGCGGTGGGGTTCGCCAGCACGGGACCCGTGCCCGGATCCGGCGGCACGACGTAGACCGGAGCGCTCGGCGTCGGGCTCGGCGGGTTATCGCCCGGCAGCTTCTCGATGCGAGTCGTGTCGGCCAGGTACCAGCTGTTGCCCGGCCCGGAGACGACGCCTGGCGGAGGTGTGTACCACCGGTTGCCGTCAACGCCGGCCAGGGCACGCTGGACGAACTCATGCACACCAGGCGAAGCGACGAAGACGCCGTCGGACCCACTGATCATCGTGAACTGGTTGCCCTTGATGTCCCCGACCCAGAGGCCAGTCGCCAGGTCGGGTGTGAACGCGATCGTCACCGCGTCCTTGAAGTTGTCTGTGGTTCCGGTCTTCGCGGCCACGATGCGGTCCTTCCAGTGGAGCGCGCTGTTGCAGCCGAAGATCATGCATCGGTTCTGGTCGTCGGCCATGATCTGGGCCATGATGAAAGCCACGACGGGATCGATCGCCAGCCGCGCGCGCTGGTCGGGATGAGTCTTGTACAGCTCCTTGCCGTGCGAGTCTGTGACCTGGAGAATGGCCTCGGGCGAGTGATAGACGCCCTTGTCGGCGTAGGTGGCGATCCCTTCCACGTGCTCGAGCAGAGTGATCGGATAACCGCCCAGGGTGAGAGAGGGGCCGTACTGATCCCCGGGCGCATTCGCATCGTAGCCGCCGAACGAACCATCCGGGTTGGCGATCACGTAACGCGGGCGCACGCTCATGCTCCGCATCCAGGAGAGGACGGCCGGCACTCCGATCGACAGCTCGACTTTGACCGCGGCGATGTTGAGCGAGTTGCCCATCGCCTTCTTGAGCGGCAGCACGCCATGCGACTTGCCGTCGTAGTTATAGATCTTGGTGGTGCTGTACGCGTCCTTGTAGACGAGCGGCGACGGGCCGTCGTACACCGGCGTGTCCACCGTCGCGGCGCGAGCGTTGATCACCGCGCCGTACGTATAGGGCTTCATCGAGGAGCCCATGTTGCGTGGGATCGTCGTGTAGTTGATCTGCCCGCCATCCGCGTTGTAGTTGGGCGATCCGACCATCACCTCGATGTTCCCTGTCAGCGGGTCGACCGCCACCAGCCCCGACGAAAGTACGCCTCTCGGGTCACACCCATAGTTGCTGTGGCGCGCGTTGCAGACGGTGCGGGCCATGTTGTTGGCCACGGTCGACTCGCCGATCTGCTGCATGTTCCAGTCGAGCGTCGTTTTGACATTCAGCTGCTGGATGCCAGGCTGGAAACCGAGCTGGCGCAGCTCGGCCAGCACGTAGTCGACGAAGTGCGGAGCGTTGAACTTGTTGACGGGGGCGTAGTACGTCAAATTCTCCGCCTCCGCCTTGTCCATCTGCTCCTGCGCGATGAAGTTCGAGCGCACCATCGCGCGAAGGACCTCGGCCTGGCGCAGCTTGGCCGAGTCGGGATGAAGCACCGGGTTCCACTCCGTCGGAGCCTGAGGCAATCCCGCCAGCATTGCGGCCTGCGCGAGGTCAAGCTTCGACGCGGGGATCTGGAAGTAGCTTTCGGCGGCGGCCTCGATGCCGTATGACTGCGAGCCGTAGAAGCTCTTGTTCAGGTAGAGCTCCATGATCTGGTCCTTGCTGTAGGTCTGGCTCAGCTCATATGCGAGCGCCAGCTCCTTGATCTTTCGGCTGACCGTCTGGTCCGGGGTCAGGAACTGCTGCTTGGCAAGCTGCTGCGTGATGGTGCTGCCGCCGCCCACGATGTGGCCCGATCGGATGTTGTCGAAGGCCGCGCGGATGATGCCCTGGAAATCTATGCCGGGGTTTGTGTAGAAGCCCTTGTCCTCGATGGCGACCGTCGCCTGGACGGCCACCGGGGATACGTCTTTCAGCTTCACTGCAAGGCGGTGGTCGCCATGGTTGCCGACGTCGGCCAGGACGACCTTGCCCGTGCTGTCGGTGATCAGCGTGTCGCCCGCGAACGTCGCGCTGTCCAGCCCCTGGATCGACGGCAGGCTGTCAAAGAAGGACTGCGCGTAGGCGTCCGCGGCCAGCCCGATCACGAGGAGCACGGCCAGGGCGCCTCCCAGGCCGCGCAGAAGCGCCGTGCGGCGCATCTTCTGGCCGATCGGCGACCACGCGGCGTGGATCCGCGCGCGAGGGCTGTGCCCCGCCTTTGTTTTGATTCGCTCAGGTGCGTTTCGAGCCATGGTTGGAGGCGCGCAGGATTCTACGCTTTCCAGCACCTCCCAACGGCGGGCAAAGGACGAGGGTTACGGCGCGGCTCGCATATTCGTGCTGCTTGGCGACCTCATCCCGTGGCCGGCTCGCCGGGGCGGGCATACACCTCGTCGGCTGGGACCAAGCGCTCTTGGCGCGTGCCTGGAAAATGAACTCGAACGCCAGGCCGACCCGGGCTTCCAAGCTCCCATCCGGCGGCGTAAAGGCGGGCCGCCGCGCCCAGGTCGGCGGCGTTGGCGATGTTGACCCCGTCGGTGAAGGTGAGGCTCTGCGACCTTGCCCCCGGAAAGCCAAGCCGGACCTGCCCGCCGGTCTTGAGGTTGTAGACGTAGCCGTCCAGCGAACCAGCCTCGCTGCTCGCCACGAGCTCGGCGATCGACGGCAGCTCGCCTTCCCGCATCGAGGCCTTCAGGCCGGCGCGAGTCGTGCGCTCGGCGAGCCGGCGGCGCCGGCGAAGCTCGGTGAGAAGCAAGTCGCGCTCGCCTCGAAGGACCGCCAGGTCCTGCTCAAGCGGGCGCATCCGGTCGCGAATCGCGGCGACGCGGGTCTCGAGCTCCGATGCCTCGACCTGGGTCAGATCCTCGGGCACGGCAGAACCTTAAGACTCGTGCCCGGCCGGCCGATTGCGAAAAGCCCCGAAAAGCGCCAGGTCGTACAAGATCTTCAACCCGCCGCCGGCGTAAAAGGGCAACCCGAAAGCGGCCGCGCCAATGGCGACGCCGGCCAGCACCGGACCGAATGCCTGCGCCACGCCCCGCACGGCGCCGGTCAGAGCCACCGCCGCAGCCCTGTCTTCCGGCGGCACGATGGAGACGATGTATGCCTGACGCGCGGGCACATCCATCTGGGATAGGAGGAATCGCGCGAGAAGCAAACCGACCGCCCAGACCAGGCTCGGGCTGAAGGCCACAACCAGGAGCAGGACGTTGCTCGGCAGGTGCGTGAAAACCATCGTGTTGATCAGACCGATCCGGCTGGACAGCCGCGCCGAGATCTCGTAGGAGATGGACTGGACGAACGCCACAGCGGCGA
>Ga0209471_1001991_pt1 | contig 11951 bp, 14 predicted proteins | sample GraSoiAngelo_128_FD_185885 | JGI IMG/M metagenome (GOLD analysis project Ga0209471, IMG submission 185885) | Grasslands soil microbial communities from the Angelo Coastal Reserve, California, USA - 14_0927_12_20cm (SPAdes) (version 2) | ecosystem: Environmental > Terrestrial > Soil > Grasslands ...
CTGGCAGCTGCCCGGAAGCGACCTGCAGCGCGACATCGACGAGGCCTGCGGCAGCGGCAACGCCGCGTTCGTGCCCGCCACCGAGCTCGCGAGCGGCTTGATGGGCGACGCCATCGCGACCAACATGTTCATGCTCGGCTACGCCTACCAGAAGGGCTGGATCCCGGTCTCGGGCGCCTCGCTCGAGCGCGCCATCGAGCTGAACGCCGTGGCGGTGGAGTTCAACCAGAAGAGCTTCCTGTGGGGCCGGCGCGCGGCGCTCGACCCGGAACGGGTGCAGCGCATCGCGACCCCGGCGGCCGTGATCCCGATCGAGCAGCACCCCTCGCGCAATCTCGAGGAGCTCATCGAGCGGCGCGTGAAGCTCCTCACCGAATACCAGAACGCCGCCTACGCCGAGCGCTATCGAAGCCTGGTGGAGAGAGTTCGAAAAGCAGAAACGGGCTCGACGAAACTCGCGGAAGCCGTGGCGCGCTATTACGCCAAGCTCCTCGCCTACAAGGACGAGTACGAGGTCGCGCGCCTGCATGCGAACGGCGAGTTCCAGAGGAAGATCGAGGCCATGTTCGAGGGCGACTACCGCGTCCTCTATCACCTCTCGCCGCCGCTGCTCGCGCGCAGGGATCCGCTCACCGGCGAGCCGCGCAAGATGAAGTTCGGGCCGTGGATGGGTTCTGTCTTTAAAGTGCTAAAACACCTGAAAAGCCTGCGGGGCACTGCGCTCGACGTGTTCGGTTACACCGCAGAGCGCCGCACCGAGCGCGCGCTCGTGCGCGAGTACGAGAAGACGGTGGAGCAGCTGCTCGAGGGCCTGTCGCCGCAGAACCACGCGCTCGCCGTGCAGATCGCGTCGCTGCCCGAGGAGATCCGCGGCTTCGGCCATATCAAGATGAAAAGCGTCATGACCGCGCGCAAAAAGCGCGGCGAGCTGCTCGCGGGATTCGGCATTGCCTCGGTGCAGAGAGTTGCTGCCTAAGGCAAGCAAAAAATGGGGCCTGTCCCGGTTTCACCCTGTCAGGGGTAGAGATTCAATCGGACAAGTGCGTGTTACAGGACCTCTCGCTCACGCAGCCCGCAGCCAGTTCTCGATCGTCAGACCATCAAGCTGAAACCCTTCGTCGAGGACACCGCGGACGCGCCCTAAGTTCGCAAGAGTGTCCGGTCTTGAAATGATTTCGCAAAATCACTCTACGGTGCTCCCATGCCCTCTGCGGTCGCATTGAGCAGCAAGAACCAAGTCGTCATTCCCCGAGAAGCGCGCAAGAAGCTCGGCGTCGAACCCGGCGCGCGCCTGCTTGGTGCTGGTCAAGGAGGACCGGATCGTCTTCATGCCCGAGCCGCGCCACTTCGTTAAGCATTCCTCAGGTCGCCACAAAGGCGCCTGGGTAAGGGCTACCCTGAGCGCGAGAGACGCCCGGCGTTAGCTTCGGCTCTCGCTGGCCGGCTATGTATTATAGTTCGCAGTATCCATAGGCCCCGTGTTACTCCAACGGCAGCCCGAAGCAAATCTGCTCAAGACACTGGCAATCGGAGTGACGTATCGTGAACATCGTCGCTAACATTTCTTCCGGAATCGCGGGCGCAGTTCTCGGCGCTTTTGTTGTTTGGTTTGTCAGCTACCGAGAGCGGTTGTACTCTGCCAAGGGCCGATTGCGGCAACTGTTCCTTAAAAATGGGCATGGCATAGGCCTGTCCCTGTTGTTTGCCGCGGCGGCGGCGCTCGCGCAGGGACACGAACCCGCCCTCGTCGACCCCGGGTCCGCCGGCAGCGCCTACGGAACCGCGCAGCTTCTTTTAAAGCACCTCGCCGCGGGCGACATCGAGCAAGCGGCGCGCCTGTCCAATGCGCCTCGCAGCCGCTACGAAGTGCTGCGCGATTTCCGCGCAGAGATCGGCGAGGAGCAGTTCAAGCAGCTCTTTGGCCGGTACTTCGACCCGCAAAACCGGCTCGTCGCCGAATACGCGCTCGGACCCCGCCGGCTCCTGATCTGGGATCTGGGCGAAGCTGCGCACCATCTCGCCGGCCAGTACTACGTCGAGATCGACGGGGGCAAGTTCCTGATGGACGACGCGCCAAGCGAGGAACGCTCCCGACTGCGTCGAGTCCTGCAGGACTATCGCCGCGGCAAGGCCCCTGGATGAAAGCGCGCGATGACCAGCATCTCGTCGGGCGCTTGGTCGGCGAGCACATCGCCGCCGCGCCGCTGCAGCTCGCCCCCTACCCGCATCTCTACGTGCGGGAGGTGTTCCCGCGGGATTTCTACGACGACATTCAGCGCCACCTGCCGCCGTCTGACCTGCTGATGCCGCTGCAGCAGGCGCGCGGCGTGCGCGGCTACCCGCAGCGCTTCGTGCTCGAGCTCACGCCCGAGCGCCTGGCCGCGGTCCCCGAGCCCTACCGCGGATTCTGGTCCGCCCTGGCCGGCTGGATGCTGGGCGGGGCGTTCGCGCAGCTGATGCTCGACAAGTTCAGGGCCTTCATCGACGCGCGCTTCAAGGGCCGGCAGCCCAAGTTCGGCGATGAGGCGCTGCTCGTCAACGACCACACTCACTATTCGCTGGGACCCCACACCGACTCGAAAAGCAAGGTCGTTTCGGTGCTCTTTTACCTGCCGGGCGACGACAGGCTCGAGAAGCACGGCACCTCGCTTTACGTGCCAAGGAAGCCGGGCTTCACTTGCCCGGGCGGGCCGCATTACCTGTTCGAGGGCTTCACGCGCGTGGCCACGATGCCGTTCCTGCCGAACAGCATGTTCGCCTTTGTCAAGACCGACCACTCCTTCCACGGCGTCGAGCCGATCGCCGACGCCGGCGTCAGCCGCTATCTCCTGCTCTACGACCTGCGCGCCAAGTCTGCCGGTTTGCGCGTGTAGCCCTTGGCGCATGCGCACCGGACTCATCAATGATGTGGCGGCCCAGGTTCGTGGCTTCGAGGCGAGCTATGCGCCGCACCATGTCCGGCGGCGCCTGATCTACGAGGCTCTCAGTCAGGGGGTCCTGTACGTCTTCAATAACGGCGTCGAGGGCGACATCGCCGAATTCGGCACCGCGAGCGGGTTTTCGGCTTACACGATCGCTCGCGCGATGGCCATTTACCGGCAGGCCTATGCGAAGCGCATCGCCCAATTCCTCATGCCGTTCAAGACGCTGCACCTTTTCGACAGCTTTCGCGGGCTGCCTCGCCCCCGTGACGCTGTGGATCTGGATTCCCCCTACGTGCAGGCAGGGGTGTGGCAAGAGGGGACCTACCAGGTACTCACCGAGGAGGAACTCGTCGCTTTGTGCGCGTCGGCCTACGACGCGGACAAGGTTCTGACCTACGCCGGCTGGTTCGCGGATACCCTTCCGCGAATCCGGCCCGGGACCAGGTTTGCGATGCTTCACCTGGATTGCGACCTGTACCAGTCGAGCATCGAGGTGCTCGATCACGTCTTCGCCGAAAACCGGATCGCCGACGGGTGCGTGGTCTTTTTTGACGACTGGAACACCAATCGCTCATCGCCGCTCCTCGGCCAGCGCAGGGCCTGGCGCGAGACCGTCGACAAGCACCGCGTCAAGTTTTCTGACTGCGGCGACTACGCCGTCCTCGGCCATAAGTTCGTGGTTCACGCTGCGTGAGGCAAGGCCCGCGCGTTCAGTCTTAAAAGCGGACAGGGGAAGCGTGCCGCTTGCGCGCCTCGAGCTAGTCTGACGCTACCCTGGCAGCGTCACCACAGGGAAGACTTCGGACTTGAAATCACACAGCGTGACTTCAAGTTGGCGACGCCATGATGCCCTCGGTTGCCAAGTGCCGAAAGATCGCATCGATGTGCTGCGGCCCCAGGCGGCGCGGAAATGAGATCTCACCACCAACAAGCCGCTCGCCGTGTGGGGCGGTGTGCTTCACGACGAGGATCTCGCGCAGGCGATCGTCGATCGGGTGCTCGAGCGCGGACGCCTGTTTCATCTGGACGGCCCATCGATGCGTACCAAGCATCTCGGCCTTGACGATCCAACCGCTCCAGAGGCACCCTCAGAGCAGGTGGTCAGAATATCCGGAATTCCACGGTCGGAATCACCGGAACGCACAGCTCGGGCGATGGCCATCAAACCGCGAACCGACGAGCGGCGGAACAACGTGTGTGGCCACGTCGCACGCCTACCACAACCCCAAAACTTGGAGGATATGGGGTCGTGGCTTTCAGCGTTATAGCGGTAGCGAAGGCAGTCCGCAAAAAAGCCGGCGTCTGTTCGGAATCATTGAGGATCCACCCCCTGTCCGCCGCGCACACACCAGGCAAAGTTGTTGGCGCTCTTATTGCCGTTGCCCACGAAGCCATTGTCGAAGCCCACGCCCCACGCGTTGCTGGCGAAGGTGGCGTAGGTAGTTGCCGACCAGTAGCCGGCCGACTGCACGTTGCTGAAGGGATGGCCAGCGGGAAGCGTAGGGCCGGGGGATGGCACCGTGCGATCTACAAGGCTCGCCAGCTCCTGGACCGTCGGGAGGCGCCAGCCTTCACGATTCCCCACATTTAGTAGGTTGCAGTGCTGCGCAGCGGTCGTAGTAGTCGTACTAGACCAAGGAAAAGTGCTTGTGCTTGGCGATTTCTCCCAGACGAGGCCGGTCTCGGAATCGAACACGGCTTGATTGTTGTAGGAGCTCAGCACGATGAAGCGCCCCGGGGTGTTGTTCGGCTCGCCCCAGGGCACGCCGCCTGCCGCGGCAGAAAGAGGCAGCAGGAAGAACACAGCGATCAGGCTTGCGTAGAGTTGTTTCATGGATGTCCTCCCGGTGGGTTTGGTGAAGTCTTAGAACTCCTGGAAAGTTAGGTGGGACGCATCCTAGTCGTCCGGAGGTTCGTGAAGACGAATCTTCGGATCGACAAACGTCAACCGCGACTCGGTTAGCGCCGCGTCCAAACGGAAAGGAGCATCCCGATGAAGAGGATACCGGCAAGTGCAGCGACGCGCGAGCGGTTGCAGCAGCTGTTCGATGGTCAGGGCGAAGTCGAGGACCGGGCGCTCTGGTGCGCGAGGCGGTGCGTTTGATCGTGGAAGAGGCGCTGGAGGGCGAAGTGGCCGATGCGCTGGAGCGCGGGTACTACGAAAGCGGAGCGCAGCCGGGCACGGGCTATCGCAATGGCTACGTAGGGGCAAGTTGAAGAGCGCCGAGGGGGCGATCGAGTATGGGGTGCCGCAGGTGGCCGATCGGGCGGAGCCGTTTCGCTCGCAGGTGCGCGCGATCATCAAGGGGCGCACGGCGGAGTTCGAACGCCTGGCGGTGGAGATGTATGCGCGCGGGCGTTCGACCCGCGACATCGAGGCGGTCTTTGCCGATGCAAGCGGTCACAGTGTGCTCTCCAAGAGCGCGGTGTCGCAGGTGACCGAGGTGCTGTGGCAGCAGTACGAAGCGTTTGCCGGCCGGGACCTCTCGGAATTCAGGTGCTGTACTTGTTTGTCGACGGCATAGCCGAGCGCTTGCACCTGGGGCAGCCGCGGGAGGCGGTGCTGGCGGGGTGGGCGATTCTGGAGGACGGCAAGAAGGCGTTGCTGCACTTGGCCCCGGGCAGCAAGGAGGATACGGTGAGCTGCCGCGAGTTCTTCCGCGATTTGAAAGCGCGCGGTCTCAGTGATCCGATCCTGGGCAGCACAGATGGTGCCCGGGGCTGATCCGCGCCTTCGAGGAGTGCTGGCCCAAGAGCTTACGCCAGCGCTGTCTGGCGCACCGCATGCGCAACCTCGAAGCCAAGGTGCCGGCCGATTGCTGGGGCGAGTTCAAGTCCCAAGCGTCGGCGAGCTACACGGCGGCCAGCCCCACGTTGGCCGAGCTGCTGCGCGATCAACTGGTCAGCGCCTGGCAACGCGATCTGCCTACTGCGGTGAGCTGTTTCCTGGAGGACTTCGACGCCTGCATCGCGCATCAGAGGCTGCCGCTGGCCCATCGCAAGGTGACGCGGACCACGAACTTGCTCGAGCGGCTGTTTGGCGAAGAGCGCCGGCCTTCGGCGAACGGCCCGTGTTGAAGCTCATGTGCGCCGCCTTGATTCGCGCCTCGGAGAGTTAGCGCGGGGTGAAGATGACTGAATTCGAGACCCGGCAACTGCAGGCGCTGCGCGAGGATCTTCAGAACACTCATGCTCAACGCGTCAGCCCCGTGATACGGGTTTCAGCGAAAAGTCGTCCCACCAAAATTTCCAGCAAAAATAAGACTTAACGGTTGGTTTCTGGCGACTGTCAAAAAAACCGACAACGGCGTAGAGCGAGTATTGCGAACAAGCCGGCCGCCAGGAGGAGCAGCGTGCCGGGCTCCGGGACCGGGGCTGCGATGGAGGCGAATTCCGCGCCGGTCAGGTCGATCCTGTAGTTGCCGCGGCTGGCCGCTTCCTCCAAACCCGTCCAGCCGCTGATCGTCTGCGTGCCGCCCGGGGGCGTCGGCCCAAAGAGCGTCGTGCTCGGCGAGCTTGGGAAAATGAGGCCCAGGGGGCTCACCGGAGCGCGAGCGAAGCCGCTGATCGCAAGGAAGTAGTCTCCCGGGACCAGCGGGCCAAGCAGACTGCCGGCGGGAAGCGTGGTGCGGGCAGTGCCAGGGTCATCGTCCCTCCCGTAAACGCCGATCCCGGCCGCATTGAAAAGGAACAACTCGGTGTTCTCTAGCTGGGTGCCGGCCAGGCCAACGGTGCCGACGGTCGTCGCGGAGAATGTCAACGGCGTCGATATGTGGATGCGGTACATGTCCGCGTCCGCGGCGCCGGCCGAGGGGATCGACCCGAAAATCGAACTCAGCGCTCCTGAGCCTGTCGGAACCTGAGCGGTCGCGGGCAACTCGCCCGCGTCGCCGACTTCGGTCCACGGTATCGCGCCAGCGCCCGGCGCGAACCCCATCGCCAATGTCAGCGCGAGCACCTTTGCGATTCTCATGATCGCTTCGCTTGGAGTGGACTGCAGCAAGCCTTTCTCCCTGTGAACCCCGAGAGCTGAATCACAGCCGACAAGACTGTCACTGGGCGCACCATTAGACCCCCGGGACCGGGATCGGGGGCAATGGCAGGCGGAGCTGTATCGGCCGTCCCGTGACCCTGCTCACCGAGCGTGACCAGCACCGCCCAAGCGGGACCGCACAAAGCCAACCCGAACACAATAGCGCCGGGCGCGGAGCGCGTCAGCGAAACGAACCAATTTGCAAAGCTAGCCATATGGATCTCCCGGCAGCGGCCAACCCAAAGGCCGCTATGTCGGCGTGCCTTACACACCCCCTCGAGGACAGACTTAGCATCCCTTACCAAGCATATTGCAAGCCACCCAGCTAAATCAGCATGTTGCGGAGGCGGGGCGGTGCGGATGTAAAGCGCACCGACAGCTAAGAGCATTCGCCGGGGCCTCCGGCGACTACTCGTTGCACTTCGCCCCTTCCTCATCTATCCCGCGAGCGCGCCCGGTCTTGATCTTTATCCAGGCGGGAGTGCGGCGACGTAGGCTGCGTCAGTCCTTGTGCACAATCACTTCCGCCCCTTGAGGAGCTCGCCCGCGTTGCCGATGGCTTGGCGAACTTCAAGCGATCCCTCGACCTTCACCGCGTCCGTAAGGTATCTGGCCTCTTCCTCTGTCATGCGCTGATCTGCCGGCGCCTGCCAAACTCGTCTGTGCATTACAGCCACAAACGCTTTTCTAAGCCCCGCATGACTCGTCGATTCTATCGGGCCGACATATTTAGAATGCCTGAGTGTGCGGCCGCTACGTCAGCCCCGATACCGCTTCAATAGAACGCGCCTGGCACATTGGACGGATAAACAGCAATCCCTTCCCTCGCCACTTCAACGTTGCGCCGACGAGCACCGTTCCGCTCATCCGCGGCAACCCGACGACGGGCGAACTCGAGTTGATCGAGGCCAGATGGGGATTCGTTCCGACCTGGTGGAAGCAGCCAAAACTGCCGCAGCACACCTTCAACGCGAGATCAGAAGAAGCGGCAGCAAAGGTCATGTGGCGCCAGTCCTATAAGCACTCGCGCTGCCTGATCCCTGCCGAGGGGTGGTACGAATGGCGGGCCATCGAGAGCGCCGACGCGAGGACGGGCGAGATCCGTACGCTGAAGCAGCCTCACTTCATTTTTCGAGCGGACAAGAAGCCGCTCTGCTTCGCCGGGCTCATGTCCATGTGGGTCACGGGCGGCGACAGCGCCAAGGCAACCTGCGCGATCCTCACCAAGAATGCGGCCCCCTCGGTGGCCGACATTCACGATCGGATGCCTGTCGTGATGCCGCAGAAAGTCTTCGATCGCTGGCTTTCCCCCGAGGTTACTTCGGCGAATGACGTGGCGGTGCTTGTGGGAGCTGCCGATGGAGATTTCGAGCACTATCCGGTGAGCAGCCGGCTTAACACGGCGAAGAATGATGACGAACAACTCCTTGAGCCGGTGTGAGCAGGCCCTGCGAATGCGAGCGAGGAGGGGACGAGGTGTCCTGTGATTCAGTTCGATGTTTGACATTCGCTGCCCGTCCGCAAGGTCTTTGTAAACGCGATCCGTAGCGCTTGCCCTCTTCGGAGACTTATCTCCTGTCGGCAGGCCGACTTGCCCAGCTACTCGACGTTGTCGTTCTCCCTTTTACCGGGAACTCATACGCCCGCGCAGTGAGCCGCCTGCTGTGTCGATCAGAGCGGTCCTCACGTGTCATGTCTCTTACATCGACCTTGTGGCGTCGGTTGCCACTGCGATCACGCCAGCGCTGGTCGCCATATCAAGCCCGGCCTTGTTGCCGTAACGGCGTGAGGCTCCTTCCTGGTACCGAACAAGCAGCGCATCGCGCTCGGCGCCGCGAACTGCTTGCTCAGACGCTGCGCCTGTTCGACATGATGCAAAGCCCGCGCTTCAGTCCTTCAGGACGAACGGATTGAAGTCCGTGCCGCGGTCGTAGTAGTCCTCCTGTTCGGCGCGCTTCAGGAAACCGACGATCTTGTAGGTCACCGGCGTGAACACCACCTCGACCGCCACCTTGCCGACGAACTGAGCGAGCATCACCGCCGGCAGCTTGTCGTTCGGGAGGATCCCCGTGCCGTAGAACGCGAGCGGGTAAAAGAGCGCCGAGTCGACCGCCTCGCCGACGATGGTCGAGCCGATGGTGCGCGTCCACAGCCAGCGCCCGGCGGTCATGATCTTCATCTTCGCCAGCACGAACGAGTTGGCGAACTCGCCGCAGAAATACGCGATCATCGAAGCGGCGGCGATGCGCCAGGTGGTGCCGAAGGCGATCTCGTAGGCGCCCTGGTGCTGCCAGAAGGGGGCCGGCGGCAGCGCCACCACGATCGACGCCATCAGCGCGGCGAACGCCAGGCCCGCGAATCCCGCCCAGATGACGCGCCGCGCGCGCGCGTAGCCGTACACCTCGGTGAGCACGTCGCCAAAGACGTACGAGATCGGGAAGAACAGCACTCCGGCGCCGAAGCTCACCGCGCCGAACAGCGGCAGCTCGAGCTGCGCGATCTTCGCCGGCCCGATCAGGTTGGAGCAGATGAGGATCGTGACGAACGCCGCCATCACGAACTCGTAATAGCGGTAGCTGCGCTGCGGCGTCACTTGGCGCGGAGCCGCGGCGCGTGGTTTCGCGTCTCGGGCTCGAGCTGCACGCCCAGCGCGTCGATCATGCGGCCGACCGCGGCGTAGAAGGCCGCCACCAGGCAAAGCTCGACGTAGTCCGCGGGGTCGAAATGCCTCGACGCCTCGGCATACACCCGGTCGCTGACCCGCCCTGCGGTCACGGCCTCGGCGAGCGCGAGCGCCGCGCGCTCGCGGGGATCGAACTCCTTCGACGAGCGCCACCGGGCGAGCGCGGCGATCTGCGCCTTGCGCACGCCCGCTTCGCGGGCCATCGGCAGGTGCTGCGCCCACTCGTACTGCGAGCGCATGCGCTGCGCGCCGCGCAGGATCACCAGCTCGCGCAGCGCGCGCGGCGTGCGGGCGTCGTAGCGCAGCACGCGCGAGAACTCGGCCCAGGCGGCAACCAGCTTGGGCTGGTTGCCCAGCGCGCGGTACAGGTTGGGCGGCTTGCCCCACCACTGCTCGAGCTTCTTGTTCAGGGCGGGCTCGAATTCCGCCAGAGGGACGCGTTGCATCGGCGCATGATACAAAAAAGACGATGGGGAAAACGCCACGGACAGATCCCATTTTTGAGGTCTAAAATTCGCTCATGGCCGAGCTGCGGGACAACCCGATCCAGACCGACGGCTTCGAGTTCGTCGAGTACGCGGCGCGCGATCCCAGGGCGCTCGGCGAGCTCTTCGAGCGCATGGGCTTCCAGGCGGTCGCCCGGCACCGCCACAAGGACGTGCTGCTCTACAAGCAGGGCGACGCCAACTTCATCGTCAACGCCGAGCCGCGCTCGTTCGCGCAGAACTTCGCCCGCCGCCACGGCCCGAGCGTGTGCGCCATCGCCTTCCGCGTGAAGGATGCCGCGGCGGCGTACGATAGGCTCCTCGAGCGCGGCGCCTGGGGCGTGGAGAGCCGCCCCGGGCCGGGCGAGCTCAGCATCCCGGCGATCAAGGGCATCGGCGACTCGCTCATCTACCTCGTCGATCGCTATCCCGAGAACGATTACGGCAACACGATCTACGACGTGGATTTCAAGCCGCTGCCGGGTTTCGAGGCGTTCTGGCGCGGCGCGGCGAGCGGCCCCTCGGGGGCCGGCCTGCGCTACGTCGATCACCTCACGCACAACGTGCACCGCGGCCGCATGAAGGAATGGGCCGAGTTCTACGAGCGGCTGTTCAATTTCCGCGAGATCCGCTACTTCGACATCGAGGGCAAGCTGACCGGCCTCAAGTCCAAGGCGATGACCAGCCCCTGCGGCAAGATCCGCATCCCGATCAACGAGTCCTCGGACGAGCGCTCGCAGATCCATGAATACCTCGAGGAGTACCACGGCGAGGGCATCCAGCACATCGCGCTGCACACCGCGGACATCTATGCCAGCGTCGACAGGCTGCGCGCCGCGGGCGTGCAGCTGCTCGACACGCCGGACACTTATTACGAAATGCTCGGCAAGCGCCTGCCGAACCATCGCGAGCCGCTCGAGGAGCTGCACAAGCGCAAGATCCTGATCGACGGCAGCCCCGGCGGCGGGCTGCTTCTGCAGATCTTCACCAAGACCGCGATCGGCCCGATCTTCTTCGAGATCATCCAGAGGAAGGGCGACGAGGGCTTCGGCGAGGGCAACTTCAAGGCGCTGTTCGAGTCGCTCGAGCTCGACCAGGTGCGGCGCGGCGTGCTGAAGCCGGCGGCATAAAATGGCGTCTGTCCCCGCTTTAAGAGGCGATTACTCCAAGGCCGGGCTCGACTATTCGGTCGAGCAGGACTGGAGCGCCTATACGCCGGAGGAGCACGCGCTGTACCGGCGGCTCTTCGAGCGGCAGTCGAAGCTGGTGCCGCGCTACGCCTGCAGTGAATGGATCGACGCCATCGCGGGGCTCGATTCGGCGCGCGAAATTCCGAGGTTCGACAAAGTCTCGCGGCAGTTGAAGGCAAAGACCGGCTGGGAGATCGTCGCCGTGCCGGGCCTTATTCCAGACGATGCCTTCTTCACCCACCTCGCCAACCGGCGCTTTCCGGTCACCGTCTGGCTGCGCCGCCCCGAGGAGTTCGACTACATCGTCGAGCCCGACGTGTTCCACGACTTCTTCGGGCATGTGCCGCTGCTTTTCGAGCGCACCTACGCCGACCACCTGTACGAGTACGGCAAGGGCGGCCTGAAGGCGATGCGCCTCGATGCGGTCAAGATGCTGGCGCGGCTTTACTGGTACACGATCGAATTCGGCCTCATGCAGACCGCTTCAGGCATCCGGGCGTATGGCGCGGGGCTGCTTTCCTCGGGCGGCGAGCTCGCCTACTGCGTCGAGGACCCGCGTCCGCGCCGCCTCGCGTTCGACCTCGAGCGCATCATGCGCACCGAGTACCAGATCGACCGCTACCAGGACACCTACTT
>Ga0209471_1001995_pt1 | contig 11920 bp, 12 predicted proteins | sample GraSoiAngelo_128_FD_185885 | JGI IMG/M metagenome (GOLD analysis project Ga0209471, IMG submission 185885) | Grasslands soil microbial communities from the Angelo Coastal Reserve, California, USA - 14_0927_12_20cm (SPAdes) (version 2) | ecosystem: Environmental > Terrestrial > Soil > Grasslands ...
TAACGGAGCTTTAAACTGTTTCGAGCTTAACTTGAAACTTGAAACGTGAAACGTGAAACTTGAAACCTGAAACCTGAAACTTGAAACCTGAAACCCGCATCAATCGCCGCCGCGAAGAATTTCCGACGCTCGCTTCCGGCATTCACCTGCTGAGTCACAGCCTTGGTCCCGTGCCGCGCGCGGCGCGCGAATCGATGCTGGCCTACTACGAAGCCTGGGAACATCACACGAGCGAAGACGCCTGGGCCACCAGTTGGTGGGAGATGTCCGCGCAGGTCGGCGATGGCATCGCGCAAATTCTCGGAGGCAACGCCGGCTCAGTTCAAATTCAGCCGAACGCTTCGATTGCGCTGTCGTCCGTGCTCTCATGTTTTGATTTCACTTCGAGTAAGCGAAACAAAATCGTCGCCAGCGCCCTCGACTTCCCATCGATGCAGTACGTGCTGGATGCGCAGACGCCGATGGGCGCGCGCGTGCAAATCGTCCCTTCCGATGACGGCATCGCGATCCCACTGGAGAGAGTTCTCGATGCGATCGATGACGCGACGGCTTTGGTTGCGCTCTCGCACGTTTCGTTTCGCAGCTCGTTCCGGGTCGACGTCGAAGCGATTGTCCAACGCGCGCGCAAACACGGCGCGTGGGTCTTGCTCGATGTCTATCAGTCCGCCGGAGTTGTTCCCTTGCGGGCATCAGCATGGAACATTGATTTTCTAATCGGCGGAACCATCAAGTGGCTGTGCGGCGGACCGGCGTGCGGCTATCTGTACGTGCGGCCGGATTTGCAGCAGCAACTGCAGCCGAGATTAACCGGCTGGGTAGCCCATGCAGCGCCGTTTGACTTCGCGCAGCCGCCAATGCGTTACGACAATTCAGTGCGCCGATTCGCGCAAGGCACGCCCAGCATTCCCGCCCTGTATTCCGTGCTGCCCGGTTTGCAGATTATTGAAGAGGTCGGTGTCGAAACGATGCGCGCAGAATCAGAACGTCGCACCGAATTCATGATCGATTTCGCGCTAGAGCGTGGCTGGAAAGTAAATAGCCCGCGCGACGTCAATCAGCGTGGCGGCTCAGTGATGATTTACGTCGAAGATGGACCTGGGATGGTAAAGCGTCTTAACGAACGAAAAGTTTTTGTGGATTGCCGGCCCGGTGTCGGCCTGCGTATGTCAGCGCATTTCTTCAATACCGATGAAGAGGTGCATGAGGCGATGGAGATTTTGGCGGAGTTAATCTCTTGTCAGGGTAATAATATACTTGGCTAACCTTATGTCAGCTTAGGTAGATCGAGGGTGATGCGAAGATTGTCCGGCAAGTCTTCGATCGGTATCATGGTTGAGAGTTGCTTGGTGAGTTTCCACGTCACGGCTTGCCCTTCCGCCATGCGTACAAGCTTTCCCGCTTTGCCTTCAGCGACATCGCCTTTACGCCACATATTGTAGACGATCTCCTGCGGACAGATTCCCAGACAGAGCAGATATTCGTAATTCCGATCCAACCGCACGTGGTTAAACTGAAACGTGCCGTTAGCACCTAGTGATGCGGTCTTGATCTCGAAAGGGTGGCCCCCAATCTTCACGTCCGTGATCGAGGTTCGCTTGCCGTTGCTGATTTCAAGACCCGCGGCTTTGAGATACTGGCGAATGAACTCTTCGCCAATTTCCCCTCTATTCGTATTCCCAAGACCTCGATAGCCTTGAAGGGGTGACTCCAGCCAGATATTCTCGGGCGCATGGGTCTTGATGATATGTATCATCAATTTAATCGGATCTATTGGGGAGGCTGCCATCGTTCTTTTTCGCTATCCGACTTCCAAAACACCAAAAAATAGGAATGATTCTTGCGAGCATGAACTTGCTGAACTACACGGCTAACGCCAGGGCGATTGTTGCGAACGATTACGAAAAGGTCCTCCGGAACAAATCCTATCTTCTCGTATGCCGCCATTATCTCCACGTGCGTAAATCGTTGCCGATTTGCACATACTTCATCTTGGCACTTTACGATAAAGACGCCTCGATTGCGGAGGACGCGATGCGCTTCTTTCCCGCCATCGATATATAGCTCAAGGACCGCCTCGTGGTACTTGCTATTGGTTCGGTTTCCTGTGCCGTTGTTCCGATAGTGGTCTTCAAACTGATTGTGGACGGTGTGAGCGGAACCGCCGGGGGTGTGCATATAGGGAGGGTCAAAGACGACACAATCAAGTTCGCCGTTCTTGTACGGAAGGTCGCGACAGTCCACACCATTTTGAAGGTCCGTGGCTCTTATTTGATATTCACCGTCGGGAATAGTTCTCCAAAAGACGCCCTTTCCATACGTGACATCGGCGATCACGCTGCCCGGTTTTACATATAACCCGAGAATGCGGGGAAAGACGCTATCATTTCCTTCGATATATGCGCTGAGGACTAGTTCGTTCGACGGTTTACCGTTTTTGACCTTACGTTTTTCCTGCGGCTTCGGTTTCGTTCGGAACGTCGCGAGAGAATCGCTCTCCTCTTGTTGGTCATTCATTGCGGCAATCACCTGTTCACGCTTCACCGTAGGAAAAGCTTCCAGGAAATCATCGACTGATTCTCCGCCTTCGAGGTAGTCAATAAGGTTTTCGAGCGGAACGCGCGTACCTACAAACACCGGCGTTCCCCCCATGACCTGAGGATCGGAATGAACTACCCCGCGCAATTCATCAGTTTTCATGGCGTTAATATAACAGAAGTTATTGATGAAAAAAGATTCTTCCTTTATCAAGCATCATATCTTACGCTCGGACTTCCCGCCGGATAGAACACGCCCAGCAAACGCAACTCGCCTTCGCCCGTATTCTCTACGCAATGCACCTGTCCTTTTGGCAGATAAATACATGAGCCTACACCTATCGGCGTGTTCGTTTCGCCGGCCCACATGCGGCCTGCGCCTTTCAAAATGAAAAGCACCTCTTCGTAGTTGTGAAAATGATCGGGCGCGCGACCGGGCGGAATCGAGCCGACGAATTGTGTGACTTGCGCACTGCCGATTGCTTGATCGACCAGCACGCGATACCAACGATCCGCGGTTGGCTGCGCGCGCTGATCAGAGAGACGGACCAGCGGCGGTCGATCTAATTGTGGCGCATCGGATGAAATCGTGAGAGGCGCCACAAATAACGGCGCTCGATCAGGATCAGGACATTGAGCGCTGATAATGATGACTGAATTCGGACCGGGATTATCGATCGCAAATATTTCGTTTGGGCGAATGTAGATGCCGGTGTCGGAGCCGATATCGTAGCCGTGTCGATCTATTTGAATCGTCGCCGTTTGTCGCCCGCGGCGCTCCAGCACGTACAGAATCTCGTCGCATTCATCATTACGCATTGACGGCGAGATTCCCGGGGCGAATTCCAGCACGCGCAAAGAGATTGCCTGCGCGCCGGTGGCGCGGCCGATGCGATGCCAAATGCGCAGCGTTCCTGCCTCTACGGGCGCGCCTTCGCGCACGGCAGAAACTCGACAACCACCTTCCAGATTTACGGCCATAGCACTTAACGATCGGATTCAAATGAAGAAGTAAGCGAAGTGATAGAGATCCTAGCCGACCTTATTTGATCTTCTGAGTTGGACTCGGTGACGGCGGCGGTGGTTCAAGCCCGAGGCAGTACAGTTTGCCGTTGAATGCTCCGATATAAATTCGTCCATCCAGGATTGCCGGCGTTGAATTTATGTTGTCGCCAATCTTCAAATCTGAAATTAGTTTTCCATCATCCGCCGACAGCATATTTATCCAACCGGCTTTATCGCCAAAGACGACGCGCCCATCAACGACCGGCGCGGTCCCCCAAATTGGTCCGTGCGCTTTGAATCGCCAGATCAGTTCACCTTTGTCCGCGCTCAAGCAATGCATGTAACCGTCGCTCGCGCCGATATAGATCTTGCCATCTGAAAAGACAGGACTGGCCCAGATGCCAATGTGTTCGCTGCCGCGGCCGTAGTGCCCGCCTTCGGTCGTGTATTGCCAGGCTAACTTGCCGTCTTCCTGATTGTAGGCGCGCACGACGCCATCTTCGGCGGCCGTATAGACCATGCCGTTGGCGACAGCCGGCGTTGAATCTGAATCAGCGCCAATCAGAGACTTCCAGATAGCCTTGCCGTCTGAGGCTGAGAAGCAATAAAGATAAAACTGTTCTGTGCTCAGGTAAATGCGGCCGTCCTTGTAAGTAACACTGCCCTCGACGGAACCGACGTCGGGAATTTTGTAGACGAGCTTGCCGTCAGCCAGTGTTAAGCAATAGAGACTGTGGTCTTCACCACCGAAGTAGATCTTATCGTCGACAGCTACGACTGAGCCATCGACTTCAAAGCCGGTTTCATAATCCCAAATTAGCGTGCCGTCTTTCTTGTTTAGGCAATAGACGTGATGATCCAATCCGCTGTCGATGATGCGGTCTCCGATGATCACCGGCGTCGCCTTCATGCTGTCCCTCGCGCGAAATTTCCAAACGATGTCGCCGTCATCTCGCTTGATGCAGTATGTATTTCCGTCGGCCGATGGGAAATAAACAAAGTCGCCTTCGACCGAAGGCTGGCCGGGCCATGAGGTTCCGCCCCAGGGATCCTCATGAAATCTGCCGCTGATCGAGCTGGTCTTAACTTCCCAGAATACTTTTAGCTGACCCTCCCTCCAGGGACCCGTGCCGTAGAAGTTGCGTTCAGAATTTCCTAACCAGAACGACATGGCCGGCGGCGGTTTTGGTATTTCGATTTTTGCCGGATTAGTTTCCGTGACGGCTTTGCTTATGCAGCCGAGCAATGGACCAACCGAACAGACGATTAGGATGAAAAGAAATGCGCGGCGCGCGCCGCAGGGGAATGACGGGTATTGCAAGGGGCACCTCAAAAACTGAGAACTGACTGCTGACAATATTAATCCATAACTAGGCGTCCCTGTAAAACCACCATTGACCAGGTGTCAGATTGGAATCGAGAGGATTGAGGTTTAGAGGTCTCTACGGAAGCACGATGTCCTTAATCTGTTTCGCCAGACGCTCTAACCCGAGTCTGCCGCCGGCTTCGAGGTTCGTCAGAATGACGACGGCGAATCGTTTCTTAGGCAGGAGGACTAGATCACTGGTAAAACCAGGCTGCACGCCGCCATGCCAAACTGCTTCGGGGTCGTTGGAAAATCCTCCACCGGTACCGACGAACCAGCCATAACCGTAGCCTGTTTCCTTGCCGTCACGCGTTTTTTGGCTCCGGGACATCTCCGCGAAAGTTTCCGGCTTAATCAGAACACCGTTCTGCACTGCGATAGCAAACCGCGCCAGATCCTCGGCCGTCGAAAGCAATCCGCCGCCGGGAATCTTGTAACTGGAATCCATCAAGACAGGATTTCGATAATTACCGTCTAACCGACCAAAGACTCTGGGGGTGTTTCCGCGTGCGCGATTCGGGATGATCGCATAGATGTCATCCACGTAGGTGTGCTGCATGCCCGCGGGCGTGAAGATATGCTCGCGCATGTAATCTTCAAACCTCATTCCGGACGCAGCTTCGATCGTTACGCCCAGTAACGTATAGCCGAGAGTCGTATAGTTGAATCGTGTTCCCGGTTCAAAATCGAGCGGATCGTCCTTAAAGATGCTAAGCGCATCAGTTAATGTGTCGTAACGATTAGTGCGTTCGCCTTCACCCGGCCGGTAGTTACGAATGCCGCTCAAATGCCCCAGCAGTTGGCGCGTCGTGATGGGAAATTTCTTGGTGGGAAAACCGGGAACATACTTCTGAATTGGTGCATCGAGGTCCAGCTTTCCCTTTTCGACCAGTTGCATTGCAGCGACCGCTGTCAATGACTTTGAAACTGAGGCAATCCGATAGACGGTCAGGGCTTTCGCCGGAACGAAGTTTTCGACTTCGGCCATTCCGTAGCCGCGCTGAAAGCGAACCTGATTGTCCTGGACGATGGCGACCGAAATCCCGGGAATGTTTTGTTGAGACATGAACGACGAGATGGCCGTTTCGATTCTGCTAGTGTTTTCGGCAGAGAGAGCGCCCGGAGTTTGGGCACCCGCCGGCGCGGCCAGCAGCAGCACCAGGGTGATTATCTGGGTTCTTAGGAATTTGGAATTCATGTTCTCCTCAAAAAGTTTTTTCAACCACCGATGCGATCGAGAGACGAACTTCCAGAGTTTTGATCGATGGGCAGAATATGTATTGAACAATCGAAACGTCTTGGAACGGGATTAGTGCGACGAAAGAGTTGCCCGGTAGGCAGCCGGGGTCATGCCGGTGACGCGTTTGAAAGTACGAGAGAAATGGCTCTGATCGGAAAACCCTGCCCCGCAGGCGATCGCTGCCAGCGACTCATCTGAGTTGCGCAGTTGCCGGCAGGCTCGTTCGATGCGCAGACGACGAACGTATTCTCCGATCGTGCAGTGATGAAAACGGCGGAACTCGCGGGCCAGGTGCACAGGATGAACGCCAGCTTCGGATGCGACTTGGATAATAGTCACGCGCTCGGCGAATCTATCGTGAAGAAATTCATCCGCTTGGGCTAACCAACGCGGAGGCTTGGGATCCGAAAGTTGAGCCGCACTGCGGGAAGCTTCCGCGAGCATCTCCAGCGTGAGGCCCTCTATCGCCAAAGGCGAGGCGCTATCCGTTTCCAGAAATTCGCGGTAGACCTTCATCAGCATGGCGCTCAACACGCCGCAGTGGGAGTGGACGGAATGCTCCAGACTTAAAGAGTATTCGCGGGCGCGTTCTAGCCACGAAGGCGCGACCTCAATACTGAACGCGCGTGTGTCAGCGAAAGGAAAATCAATCGAGTGAGATTGATTCGAGGGCAGAAACTCAACTGTCATACCTTCGTAGTTGCGAACCTTACCGGCGTAAACTTCGTTGCACAAACCATTCAAAGCAACACAAAAGAGCGCTTGCTCATGCGCGTGGCTCGCAACCTTGGTCTTGGCGGAATAAACGCCGTCCACCAATCGAAGCCCGGAAAATTCGCGGGCTTTGATCACGGTTCCTCTGTATGGGCTTTCTGGAATGGTTAGTTGCATCTGTTTACTCCGGCCACTCACCGCTGTACACGACGCCGGCCGTTCCTGTCAATACAACCTGGTCATCAGCCCGCCACTCGATGGGAATCAAACCGCCCGGCGCGTGCACGTTCACCACGCGATCGGTTTGGCCGTTGATGACTGAGGCGACAACAGCCGCGCACGAGCAAGTGCCTGAACTTTCAGTTTCGCCGACGCCGCGTTCCCAGATTCGCTCTTCGATGTTTTCTCGATCCACGATGCGAATGAAAATTACGTTCGTGCGTTCAGGAAACTGCGGATGATTTTCGATCAGCGGTCCCAGACGCCGCCAGTCGATCGCCTCAAAATCATCGACAAAGATGCAGCAGTTCGGATTTCCCATTTGCAGCGCCGTCACTTTCAGAGTTTCGCCGTCAACGTTTAGCCGGTAATCGATCACGCGTTCGAGCGGCGCGTCCACGGACATCGGAATCGAGGCGTTGTCGAACTTTGGTTGGCCCAACTCAGATCGAAATAAGAACGATCCGCCAGAGCGTTCGAGAAGGTGATAGCGCTTGATGCCGTTGCGCGTTTGCAGCTTGAGTTCATCACTGGACCAAAGACCGTGGAAAAACAGATAGGACGCCGCGCAGCGCGTGCCGTTCCCAGACATGCCCGCTTCACTGCCGTCGGGATTGAAGATGCGAACGCGGAAATCTGAATCAGCGTCGGCCGAGCGCTGAGCGATCGCAATTCCATCTGCGCCTGCACCGTAGTGACGATTACAAATGCGGCGCGCAAATTGGCCGAGGTCGTTTAGGTGCGAGAGTTGGTCGGCTTCAAAAACGATGTAGTCGTTGCCAAAGCCCTGGAATTTTGTGAAACGTGCAGACATTTTTTGAAGTGCGGCGGCTTAAAGGGCGCTTGCGGAGCGACGTGTCTGAAGCCCGACCGTAAGGGAGGGCAAGCAGCCCTTGCTGACGCGCGGGCTTCTGACACGATTCAAAATCTACGGAGGCGATTCGCCGAAGGCTTTGCGGAATCTAATCGTTAGCGCCGGTTCGATGTGAAGCAGACGCTCGTACACCGTGAGTTGTCCGCGATGATACATCTCGTGCGCGATGGCGAAAGACATGAAGGCGAGCTTGTTCATTTCTTTGCCGTCGAATCGCTTCATCGTATTTTTCAGTTCATCCGTGGCGCCGCGCAACTTCTCAGCAGATTCATCCATTGTTGTGCGCATTAAGTCCAGCAGCGCATCTTTATCGTTAACGTCTCTGACCCCAGGCGCGTACGTCTTCACGTTCTCAGCAAAAGATCCGCGCATCAGATTTGTATCGGGCCGGGAAGCCTCGCCGACGAGAAACTTCTGCGACTCGATCAGGTGTTGCAGCAGTTGCCTGACTGAACGCGTGTCAAGCGCCGGCCGAAATCCAAACTGATCCGCCGGAATCTGGTTCGCTTCATCGATCAAGCCATTGCGAACTTCTTTCCAACTTTCGATGATGTTTTCTGCGGACATCGGGTTCTCCTTTAATGTTTCCTCGTGTCGAGATGCCGAGACATGTGGATGACGGCAATGACTTCGATTCTGTTTGGTCTAATGTGATAGATAATTCGATAGGGACGCTCAAACAGTTCACGCAGTTGCCCCACATTGAATTCCCGGGACAATGCGTCCGGACAGCGGGAACGTAGCAATTTGCTCGGTGCGACTCGTTATCTTGTCGACCATCCGTCGTGCAAACTCAGGCGAACTCTGGGCGATGTAAGCGTGAATTGCGCGGAGGCTTTGCTTGGCGTAATCGGTCCAAACAACATCAGGTGGGGAGTCCAAATTCTTCTCTTACTTTCTTTACGTCAGTTACACGTCCAGCTTCCGCATCGGCAAGGCCTCGTTCCACAGCTTCTCGAACATAGATCTGATACATCAGATCTTCCCAGGTCGAATCATCGGGCAAAGTATCGATCAGTCGTCTCGCTTCTTCCTTTATGTTCGCGCTCATTGTTTTCTCCTAGTCAAAGACTACAACACTTTAAAGCAGCGGCAAAAACGCTTTCGGTTATTGCGTCTTGCCAGCAAACGAGGCCAGCAAGACTGCGATCGCGTCGATTGAATCGCGGCGCACGGCGGCTGCGTCGGGATAATTATTGAGCATCATCGAGAAGACGAGATGCTCGCCGGCGGCCGTCGTGACGTAACCGGACAACGAGGCAACCGAGCTGAGGGAGCCGGTCTTTGCACGCAGATTACCTTCGGCAGGAGTGCCACGCATGCGCGTGCGCAAAGTGCCGTCCACTCCGGCAATCGGCAGCGCATCGCGGAACTGCGCGAAGTATTTATGCTTGGACATGAAAGTCAGCAACTGGACCGTCGTGTTCGCTGAAATCAGATCGTTGCGCGACAGACCCGAGCCGTCGTTGAGCGCGACATCGTTGTCGCCGATGCCCGCCTGACGCAGAAAATTTCTCACCGATTCGAGACCGGCATCTTCATCATCTCTGGCGCCTCGACGGTCGCCGGATAATGGTCGCGACTCGCCCGTGCTATCCAGGACCTGCGGGTTTCGGCCAAGCGTCCGCAGGATTAGTTCGGTGTATTGATTTTGACTCGGCTTCAGAGTTTGAGTTGCGATGACTGAGAAGGGCGGCGATTGCAAACTGGCAATTTCAACCGGAAACTGGGCCATCGATCCGCTGCCGAATCCCGGCGCAGTTCTTGGCATCACAGAACTGCCCGAACGCGCATTCACGGTGCGAACTCGGCCTTCAATCTTTACGCCCCGCTTCGTTAACGCCTCGCGCAACATCGAAACGAAGGCCAATGCTGGATCGGGGATCGCAACGCCGCCGATGAAACCCGCGCCACCAATCGGCAGACTTCCGGACAATTCGAGCGTGTTCGCTCCGAGGCCGCGATAGATTCGCAGATCGCTTTTCGCTCCGCGCGTGGAAGTTGTGGCGCGATTGATGATCGTCATGAACGAGGCCGAAGGGGGCCCAGTTGTGAAAACCACGGGCCCGCCGATTTTGTCGCCAGGCTTCACGTTTAAATCGATCGCGTTGTCATTAATCGATAGCGCGCTGATTTGCGCACCATACGACCAGGTCAAGTCTTCCCATTCCCAGCCGCTGCCCAGCGGCGCGCCGTTGAAATAACTTTCATCGCCGACGAGATCGCCTTTAATGCGTTTTACTCCAGCAGCGACGATCCTATCGGCGAGATCGTTTATGCCTTTGAAGTAATCGCCGTTATTGAAGCGCGCCGCAATCGAAGGATCGCCGCGGCCGTAGACGAACAAATCGCCTTTAACCTTTCCGTCATCCGGTTTTTCGTTCGCGTAAACCGAGGTGATGAAATGAAAGTCCGGCGTCAGCCGATCGTATGCGGTCGCCACCGTGTAAAGCTTCATGTTAGAAGCCGGCCGCACAAACTTGTTCGCATCCTGCTCAAAGATCGTCTGGCCCGTATCGAGGGAAACAATTTTTACGGCGAAGAAACCCGGCGCCAACGCAGGTTGTCGGACGATTTCTTCAATGCGATTTCGTAAATCAGCAAGGGTCGCGGGGCCGCTTCGGACTGGCTGAGTTGCGCGTCCATTCCCGGAAGTAACAACTGACGCCTGAGCGAACGCGAGGCCTTGTTGGATGTTTAGTCCTGCGGACAAGCACAGAGCCAACAGTACGTGCGCAACAAGTCGTTTAGTTTTTCGTTGGAGCATGAATCGAACTTTGTTAACGAGAGTCCGTTCGTCCCTCCGGGATTCAGCAAGCGAACGGCGAGCGCGCATTCAACCGGCTATCGCACTAGAACTAACCGATTGAGTTCAGAATCTCTTCGATACTCGCGGTCGCCGTGCCGAGCTTTCCGACGACGATTCCCGCGGCGTGATTCGCGAGCACCGCGGCTTCGGTCATCGATGCCCCGCCGGCCAATGCGGCGGCCAACGTCGCGATGACTGTATCACCAGCGCCAGTCACGTCATAAACTTCGCGCGCCGCGGTTTCGACCACGACAGGATCGCTGTCGCCTTGGCACAGCATCATGCCATGCTCGCCGCGGGTGATCAGCACCGCGTCACACTCTAGTCGACCCTTAATGATTTCGGCGGCCCTGCGCAATCCATCATCGGTATCTTCTTCGAGGTTCGTCAATCGCAACGCCTCGTGATGATTCGGCGTCACCAAAGTCGCGGGCCGATACGAATCAAAGTTCCGCATCTTCGGATCGATCAGAACCGGCATTCGATCATAAGCGAGCGGCAAGACTTCGGAGAGAATGCGCGGCGTGATGACACCTTTGTCATAATCAGAAATCACCAGCACGTGCGCATCGTCGATTGTGTTTTTGACGACCTCGATGATTTGAGCCTCAACCTGACCATTCACTGCCCCGCGATGTTCGCGATCGGCGCGCACGACCATCTGATTGTGCGCGATGATCCGTGTCTTGATCGTCGTCGGTCGCTGGTGGTCTGTGACTAAAGTGTTGCCGGTCTGCACGCCGCCATTCGCGCGCAAGGCGTCGCGAAGTTTTCCGGCAGCGGCATCTTCACCAACCACACCGATGACATTTGCGCTTGCGCCCAGCGCCGTAACATTCGCGAGGACGTTGGCTGCGCCGCCCAGCCGCGTGGATTCGCGTTTGATGTTCACGACCGGAACGGGCGCTTCCGGCGAGATGCGGCTGACATCGCCCCAAATAAATTCATCCAGCATCACGTCGCCCAGCACGACCACGCGCGAATCGCGTGCACGCTTGAGAATCTCTTCGGCTCGTTGTTTGGATAAAGTAATCAAGCGAAATTCAGAGGCTCAGATGGAACGTCGTTACGGCCAGCTTTCAGGATTCGATCGATCGCGGCGGCTACGCGTTCGACCGGAACGCGCAGAATGCATTCAGGCTCTTCAAACTCTCCGCAG
>Ga0209471_1001996_pt1 | contig 11920 bp, 11 predicted proteins | sample GraSoiAngelo_128_FD_185885 | JGI IMG/M metagenome (GOLD analysis project Ga0209471, IMG submission 185885) | Grasslands soil microbial communities from the Angelo Coastal Reserve, California, USA - 14_0927_12_20cm (SPAdes) (version 2) | ecosystem: Environmental > Terrestrial > Soil > Grasslands ...
GCGCCCCGGCCACGCCGAAGATGCTGTTCCAGTAGGAGGCGTTGGCCGCGTAGTAGAAGTCCCAGCCGATGGTCTTGACGATCAGCAGGATGATGACGGCAACCAGCGCCACCGTCACCCACAATCCCCAGAACATGGCGTTGAAGACCTTGCGGTACTCCTTGGCGCCGCGCACCTCGCCATAGAGCGTGGCTCCCCAGACCGGCCAGAGGAGATAGAACGCGAGGAAGGGGAGCAGCAGGAAGGTAGAGGTGATGCCGAAGTTGCCGAAGCCGACGCCGGTCGTGCCACCCTTGGTGGCCGCGTCGAGCGTGGCCTGGTAGGCGTTCCCCGTGGCGCCGAATAGCGAGGCCGCCTCGCGATTGAAGGCGTCGACGAAGGCCTGGTGGCTCGCGAAGAGCAGCAGCCCGAGCATGACGATAAGTCCGCCCATCCCGAGCCAGAAGCAGAACCGCTGGATCTTGGCGTAGCCTTCCATGCCAAGGGTGATGACCCAGCTGACAAAGGCGAGCACGATCAGGCAGCTGACGAAGATGCCGGTCTTGCTGCCAAAGAAGGTGGCCACCCCAGTCCAGCCGAGCGTATAGGCCAGCGGCGCGAAGAACTGCACGATCAGGATGTTGGCGTAGATCGGGGTCCAGAGCCAGAGCGTGAACCACCATCCGGTGATCGCCAGCACGAAGCCCACCCCACCACCGAGGATGCGGCTTTGCCACGCGTAATCGCCGCCCGCTCGCGGCATGGCGCTGACCAGCTGCGCGTACGTCAGCACCAGGAAGGTGACGAGCACCCCGGTGAGCAGCACCGCTCCCAGGAGCTGACCGTCGGGAATGGTGTAGACGAACGACATGCCGTAGAGCCCGAGCGTCACCAGGTTGACCGACCAGAATGCATATAAAAAGGCGTCGAACGTCGACCAGGCTTTGACGAGCCCAGTCGCGTTACGCAAGAAGAGCGTTTGCCGAGGCGCTTCCGTCGTAGTCGCCATACTTCCTCCTTCGAGATTTGATCAATAAGGTCGAGACGCCGCCAAACGAATGCTGCTCTAGGGCTTCACCTCCTACCCGTTGACCAACTGGTAGTTCTTGATGCCTTTCTTTTGATCGAGCTCGATGATTGACGCCAGGAGCATGCCCTCCTCGTAGGCGCTTCCCGGGTTGATGGAGAGCGTCTTGCCCAATCGGGTGATGCCCTTGCCTTCATGGATGTGGCCATGCAGGGACAGCATTGGCTGGTACGTGTCGATCGCCTCGCGCACGGCCTTCGAGCCGACGTGCCGAAGGGCTCGGCCGCCATGCAGCGGCTTCAGGTTTTCATCGAGGGCGGGCGCCTCGTCCAGTGACGTGCCATAGGGCGGCGGGTGGAAGTTGAAGATGGCGCGGCTCATCTCCTTAATGTCACGCAGCATTGGCTCCATCCGCCTGGTCAGCTCTTCTTCAGGCGCCTCGCGATAGGTGTGCCATGGCGTCGGGTTGGCCCAGCCGGAGGAGATCATCTCGTAGCCGCCGATGTCGATCATCCGGCCCTCCGCCAGCTCGACCCGCGGGGCATTGGCGATCACCTCGTCGATCTCCATCTCGTCATCGTTGCCCGGGGCGACGAAGACGCGGACCTTGCTGTCCTTGAGCTTGTCCTCGGCCATCCGCATCCAGCGCTCGACCGTCTTGCACATCTGCTCGGTGAAGAGCGTCTGCACCTTCTGCGGGTCCTTTTCCAGCTCGGCGACCTGCGCCGAGGTCATGCGGACCGGGTAGTAGCCCTTGCGTTGCACCTGGCTCTCGACCTCGGCGAGCTCGTCGCGGCCAACCCGCTGCGAGATGCCGGAGAGGGTGAGCTCGAAGCTGTCGCCGTCTTCCACGATCGGGATCATCGCCTTGCCGGTCATGTCGCCGCCGCAGATCAGCACGTCGGCGTCGTAAAACTTGGCGGCATTGAGGAACTTCCGCCAGCAGACTTCCGAGCCATGCAGGTCGGTGGCGTAAAAGACTCTCACTATTTTCCTCCTACAGAACCTTGCGAATGGCGTGCTCGAAGCCGGCGACGTGCTGGCGCATCACGGATTCCGCCTTCTGGGCGTCGCGCGAAACGATGGCGTCGAGCAGCTGGCGATGCTCCTCGACCGCCTCCTTCAGCCGGACGCCGCGGTCCAGGGCGAGGAACCAGATGCGGAGACTCAGGTTGAAGCTCTCTTCGAGCATCGCCTGCAAAAAGGCGTTGCGAGTCGCCTGGTAGACGAGCCGGTGGATACGCTGATCGAGTCGCATCAGGTTGTGCACGTCGGCCTCGTCGATGGTGCTGAGTTCGATCATCAACAGCTGCATTTGCGACCGGTCGGGCGCCGTGGCGCGCTCGGCGGCCAGCCGAGCCGCATAGCCCTCGAGCTCGGTGCGCACCTCGGTCAGGCGGCGGAGATCGGTCAGGTTGATATCGGAAACGAAGGTGCCCCGGTGGGGAACGAAGGTGACCAGGTTCTCGTGCGCCAGCCGCTGCAACGCCTCGCGGATGGGCGTACGTCCTAGCCCCAGCTCCTGCCGAAGCCTCGCCTCCTCGATGACGGATCCCGGGGCCAGCTTGAGGGTCACGATCTGATCCCGGATCAAGAGGTACGCCCGCTCGCCCTGGGAGCGAACCGAGGCGCTCTGAAGGACGACCGTGTGCAGCGACCCCTGCTCGTCGCCACGGCGCAACCGACGAGCCGTCGTCAGCTCGCTCGCCAACTTCCCTCCCCGTATATCGGCCGTACACCAGCGATATATCGGCCGTCAGCCGCACGGTAGCACTGGAGCCGTGGGTCGTCAATGGGGTAAAGCGGTCGCCATCCTTCATGATGGAACCGGGTATGGATCCGCCATTTCCTTCGTCCGCCTCGGCTCCGACGACGCCGGCCAATGACCTCGGGTTTTACCGGCCCGCCAGGCGCGTTGCCCTGCTGGGTTTCCTGGCGCCGGGCGCTTACGAGCTGTGGTGGCTCTGGCAGCTGTTTGCGTTCACCCGGAGGGAGCGCTTCCCGCATGCCCGGGCCTTCTGGTGGATCTTGATCCCCTTCTACGGCCTCTATGTCATCTACCAGCAGTTCGACGACCTCAAGAAAGAGCTGCAGGGCCTCTCCTCGCCCGTCAGGCTCAGCGCCGCCGGGGGCATCTGGCTGTTCATCGCCTCCGCACTGGCCGGGAGCGCGTCGAATCGAGGGAACGGGCTTGCCGTGCTTGGGTTCTTCCTTCTGAGCGGCGTTTTCTTCGCGGTGGTCGCGTTCATGGTCCAGCGGGCGGCCAACGCCTATCAGGATGCCCGCTACCCGGGCCGTCAGCCTCGCGGCATGACGACCGGTGAAGTGATCGCCACGGTCATTGGAGTGATCGTTTTCGCCCTCGCCGTCCTGGGAACCGTAGCGGGTGGCTGACGATGCCGACCATTCGCTTCGACGTCACGACTGACCTTCCGCCGGATCGGGTCCTCGGAACGCTGGTCGACTTCAGCGATCGCCGGCCGATCGTCTGGCCGAACATCGATGCCGCGCACTTCCGGGTGCACAGTCAAGGGCCCGACTGGGCCGAGGTCACCGAAGGCAATGTCCTGGCCTGGGAACGTAACCGATACGAGTGGAATGCGGCGGCCGGCGAGGTCACCGTCCGCGCGCTCGAGTCGGATGCCTGGGCGCCGGGTAGCCGCTGGCAGTACAAGATGCGTCCGACCCCCACGGGCGGCACCCGGATCGAGGTAACGGCGGTGCGGACCCCTCGGACCCTTCGCGGCAGGCTGATCGCCATTGGACTCCCGATCTTCGGTCGCCGGGTCCTCAAGTCAGACATGGAAAGGGTCCTCGAGCGGCTCGGCCGAGGACCCGTGTCGACCTGATGCCGGGACGCTAAATTTCCGTGTACTCGAGGCGCATCGTCACCTCGCCACCGAAAAATTGCGCCCAGGCAAGGCCCTTCGAACGATCGAGCGTGATCTCGGCCATCGGGCTCTCGCCTTTGAGCAACTGGGCGGGGTCGTCGACCCGGCCGGTGATCCGCACCACCCGATCGGTGACGCGGACGTTCGAGACGGTGGCCGACCTGGCGACGCCCGGAAACGCAATCGGGCTCATCGCCTCGGGTGCGCCCGCCATCAAAGCCCGCGTCATGACTCCGGATTTGGTTTTCAGGTTGACGCGGCCCTCCAGGACATACGAGGCATAGGCCGGCAGCGGGCTATTGGGCAATCCCGTGACAGCTCGAAAGTGCAGCATGCCGTTGCTGACGGAGGCCACGAGCGTGGCCAGGGGTCCGAGCGCCGAGAGCGCCGCCGCACCGGCGACCCCGGCACCCGTCACCTTGAGAAACTTACGTCGGGCGATCTTGTCCACTGATATCCTCCTAGTGCGGGTTCCCGAGATACGGAAATTCGGGCAGCAGGTCGGTGTGAGCGTCTGCATCGTCATGCAACGACGAGCCGTTGGTTACGAGGCCGAGCTCGATGTTGATCACGTCGTCGGTGAGCGTCCGCCCGTTGAGGAAGCCACCGGGGTTCGAGTAGTCGTAGGTCAGAATATCCGGCAGCAAGATCTCGGCGATCGCGGTCGCCTGGTCGGCACTGTAGGCGCCATGTCCGCCGAGGCTCGCGCCCACCGTGCTGAGCTGAATCAGGGTGTTGGCAAAACTCTCCACAAAGGTCATGCCCTCAGCGGTGACGGCCGTACGGTCTTGGGCAGGGTCGATCTGGTTGAAGGTGTTCTTATCGCTCCCATGGTTGAAGACGGTGTTGATCGCCGGCCGGCCCATCCGGTCGTCCCGAACCAGGGCGTGGCCGGTATCGATCAGCGTCCGCGCCCACACCCCAATCTGTGGATGGCTTCCCAGGGCCGCGGCGTTCGGCACTTCGAGGGCGATGGAAAAGACGTTCTTGTCGTGGAAGAAGTCGCCCTGCGTGAACTTGAACCCTGCGAGGAACCCGAGCAAGTCGAAGAAGAATGGGTCGCTGCGAATTCCCGCAAAGAACTTGTAGTCGCCCTGGGCCGTCACGGTCGCGCCCTGCCCAAAGGACACCGGAGCATGAACGATGACCGGGGCCCCGCCGTCGTTGGCGGACGCTGCCTGTGGTCCGGTCGCCAGGTGGACCACCGCGTGCTGGGCGCCGCCGGCGGGCTCCGAGAAACGAACGCGGAACGCCCGGTCGGCGATGGCATCGCCGTTGGTGTCGATGTTGAGCTCATAGATGGCGTTCGGATCGAAGGCCGTCGCCAGCGTGGGGGCGAGCGGGTTGACGTTTACGACCAGGATCGATTTCCCGGCGTCGCCGGGCTTGACGAAGGCGTAGACATCGGTGATGTCGGTCCGTGGTCCTCCTGGCGCTGGTGAATGGAGTCCCGGCGCGTCGAGGTGATCCGCCATGTGCTTCCTCCTCCTCGAGGTGGTATCTGCCCCCTCGTTGCGCTCTACGACGCGCAGGGCGGCCTGGATCACTCGAGGCGCATGGGGCGACCAATTCGCCTCGGTAGTGATCCGATGGCGATGGCCAACCGTATATATGTGGTACGCGATGAGTGGGGACGGTCCAGACCTGGATGGCCAGATGGCAGCGCAACTTCAGCGTGGCGACACTGCCGCCATCGAGGCGCTCTATGACCGATACGGCCGGCTGGCGCTCGGCCTTGCCTACCGCATCCTGAACGACCGAGGCGCGGCCGAGGATGCCGTTCAGGAAGCCTTCGTCGCCGTTTGGCGCAACGCCGCGGGCTTCGACGCCAGCCGCGGAGGCCTTCGCAATTGGCTGCTCTCTATCGTCCGCAACCGCGCCATCGACCGCCTGCGCGGCAACGCGAAGGCACGCGCGGAGGTCCAGCTCGATTCGACGGAGCGCGCCGGCGGGGTCCCCGATCCGTGGGCCGCCGTCGCCCTTGACCTCGAGCGCAAGCAAATCCGCGAAGCCTTCGACGAGCTTCCCGACGCGCAGCGACGCACGCTCGGCCTCGCCTACTTCGCCGGCCTCACCCACGTCGAGATCGCGCAACAGATGCAGGTGCCGCTGGGAACGGTCAAGGGCCGGATGCGGATCGGGCTGGAGAAGATGCGAGCCTTCCTAAGGGCACGGGGGGTGACGGCATGACGCCCATGAATCACGTCGAGGCCGAGGAGCTCCTGGGAGCCTACGCGCTCGACGCCCTAACGGGGGACGAGAGGCAGCGCCTGGAGGAGCATTTCCGCTCATGCGACGAGCATCGCGACGCCGCCGCTGACCTGGGCGGGATCGTTCCGCAGCTGGCGCTGACGGTCGAGGATCGCGATCCATCTCCAGCGCTGCGCCGGCGGATCATGGACGCGGTCAGTGCCGAGCCATCCCAGCCGGTCGCCGTCGTGCCGCTGCTCCCCTCGAGGCCGCCGAGCACGATGACCGGTCCCCGGGTCGGTCGACGCCCCAGGTGGGTGTTGCGGCCGGTCGCCCTGGCCGTGGCCGGCGCGTTGTTGCTCGCCCTCGCGGCCGGTGCGGTGATCGGCCGCCTGACGGGGCCGAACGCCGCGACCATCGCCTACACCTTCCAGGGCGATGCCACTCGCGCCCCTGGCGCACAGGCACGCCTGGTCTACTTCAAGGACCAGCAGGCTGCCGTGGTCGCCGCCACTGGATTGCCGCGGTTGGCGTCCGGACAGGTCTACGAAATGTGGCTCATCAAAGACGGCGTCCCCGTCGACGAGGGCATCGGGTCGAGTACGGACGGTCAGCTCGCCGCTCGCATGACGGGCGACGTCTCACAGTTCCAGCAGTTCGCGATCACGATCGAGCCGGGCGAGCAGCGGCTGCCGACCACGACGCCGATCCTGCTGGGGACCCTGCGGAGCGGCGGCTGACCCAACCTCGTTCTCGGCGACTGACCGGTCCTGTCCTCGCTATGCTGTGAGCCGGCGTTAAAGACGGAGGAGGGGATGCGCGTGGCAGGCCTGCCCGCCCAGGCAAGGGTCGTCGTCATTGGTGCGGGGATCGTTGGCAACAGCATGGCCTACCACCTGGCGTGCCAGGGCTGGAAGGACATCGTGCTGGTCGATAAGGGCACGCTCCCCAACCCCGGTGGCTCGACGGGTCACGCGTCCAACTTCATCTTTCTCACCGACCACTCCAAGGAGATGACGCTCTTCACGCTCGACAGCGTGAGGCAGTACAAGGAGCTAGGCGTCTTCACGCAGAGCGGGGGGATCGAGGTCGCTCGAACCACCGAGCGCATGGAGGAGCTGAAGCGCCGGATGGCGTCGAGCAAGGCCTGGGGCATCGACGCGGAACTGGTTTCGCCGGCCGAGGTGAAGCGGCTGGTGCCCTACATCAATGAGGCGATCATCCTCGGCGGCTTCAGCACGCCGGGGATCGGCACCGTCGATTCACTGCGCGGGGGCACGCTGATGCGCGAAAAGGCGCAGGCGATGGGGGCTCTGACCGTGGCCCCTGGCACCGAGGTCACCGGCATCGACGTCGAGCACGGACGGGTCCACCGGGTGCGAACCGACAAGGGCGACGTCGAGACCGAGGTGGTGGTCATCACCTGTGGGATCTGGAGTCCCCGAATCGCCCGCATGGCGGGGGCGGCGATTCCGCTGAGCCCGGCGGTGCACCAGATGATCAGCGTCGGCCCGGTCCCGCTGTTCGCCGACACGGTGGGAGAGATCAAGTACCCGATCATCCGCGACATGGACACCAACGGCTACGAGCGGCAACACGGCGGGGACATGGAGGTTGGCTCCTACGATCACCGGCCGATCCTGTGGGACCCAGACGATATCCCGTCGCTGGCGCAGTCGAAGCTCTCACCGACCGAGCTTCCGTTCACCAAAGAGGATTTCGACGAGTCGCTGGAGCACGCGCTCGAGCTGATGCCCGACATCCTGGGCGATCCGGCGGTCGGCATCCGTCATTCGATCAACGGCCTGCTCTCCCTGACGCCGGATGGGTTTCCTCTGCTGGGCGAGACCCCGGAGGTGAAAGGGCTGTGGTCGGTGGCGGCGATCTGGATCAAGGAGGCGCCGGGGATCGCCCGCTGCGTCGCCGAGTGGATGACCTCGGGCGTCTCGGAGATCGACCCATCCGGCTCGGATATCGCGCGCTTCTATGACCACCAGAAAACGCCGGCGCACATCAAGGGCCGCACTGCCGAAGGCTTCAACAAGACCTACGGCATCGTCCATCCGCGCGAACAATGGGACTCGAACCGCCGCCTCCGCGTCAGCCCCTTCTACGAACGAGAGAAGGCGCTGGGCGCAGTCTTCTTCGAAACCGCCGGCTGGGAGCGGCCCAACTGGTACGAATCGAACAAGCCGTTGCTGACCGAGTACGGCGACCGGGTGATGCCCCGCCGCTACGAGTGGGACGCGCGCTGGTGGTCGCCGATCATCAACGCCGAACACCTGGCGATGCGGGACCGGGTCGGCATGGTCGACCTATCGGCCTTCGCCGTCTTCGACATCAACGGCCCCGGCGCCCTCGACTACCTGCAGACGATGTGCGTGGTCCAGATGAACCTTCCGGTTGGACGCGTGATCTATACCTCGCTCTTGAATCCGGCCGGCGGGATCAAGGCGGACCTCACCGTGATGCGTCTGGGCACCAACCACTTCCGCGTGGTGACCGGCGGCGCTGACGGGATGCGAGACCGCAAGTGGTTCGCCGACCACTTGCCGGAGGACGGCACCGTGCAACTGACCGATCTCACCTCGAGCTGGGCGACGATCGGCGTCTGGGGACCACGCGCGCGCGACCTGCTGCAATCGATCACCGACGCCGATGTCTCGAACGAGGGCTTTGCCTTTGGGACCTGCCGCCTCATCGATTTGGGCCCGGTCCGGGCGCTCGCCTCGCGTATTTCCTACGTCGGCGAGCTGGGCTGGGAAATCTACGTGTCGTTCGAGCAAGGCGCTCGGCTCTGGGACGCGATCTGGCAGGCCGGTCAGCCGCACCGAATCGCGCCGGTTGGCATCGGCGTCTACGGCACCACAGGACGCCTCGAGAAGTGCTACCGCGCCTACGGCAACGAGTTGGAGCAGGAGTTCAACCTGGTGGAAACCGGACTGGCCCGGCCCCAGGTCAAATCGCAGGACTTCATCGGCAAGGAGGCCTACCTGAAGCAGCGCGCCGAACCGCCGGCCACCATCCTCTGCACGCTGACCATCGACGACAACGCCTCGCGATCGGGCTTCAAGCGCTTCCCGATGGGGCGCGAGCCGGTGCTGTCGACAAAGGGAGAGCGGATTGTCGACCGGCACGGGCGGGGCTCCTACGTCACGAGCGCCGGGTCCGGCCCATCGGTCGGCAAGACCATCCTGATGAGCTTCCTCCCGCCCGACCACGCGAAGGTCGGCATCAAACTCGCGATCGAATATTTTGGCGAACCGTATCCCGCGACGGTGGCGGTCGTCGGGCCGACGCCGCTGTTCGATCCGCAGAACACCCGCGTCCGGAGCTGATCCGCGGCTGCCATGAACATCCTCGTCTGCATCAAACGGGTTCCCGCCACCGCCGGGCAGATCACGCTGACGCCCGATGGCCAGGAGATCGACACGCGCTACCTCGGGTTTACGGTCAGCCCTCACGAGGAATGCGCGGTCGAGGAGGCGGTGCGAATTACCGAAAAGCACGGTGGGAGCTCGACCGTGCTGACGCTCGGACCCGAGGCCGCCGTCGACCAGCTTCGCGACGCCATGGCGCTGGGCATCGAGCGCGCCATCTTGCTGGAGACCGACGGTCGCGAGTGGGATCCGGTCGCGACCGCCTCGGCGATCGTGGCGGCGATCGAGGAAGAGCGCGACGCCGGGCGCACCTATGACCTCGTGATGTTCGGCAACGAGTCAGCCGACAGTGCGGGGTACCAGGTGGGTGTCCGGGTGGCCGACGCCCTCGATCTTCCATGCGTGACCGGCATCAAAGCACTGGAGATTACCAACGGTCGCGCCATGGTTCGCCGCCAGACAGAATCGGGCTGGGAGATAGCCGACGTGCCGCTCCCGGCCGTGCTGACCGTGAAGGAAGGAATCAACCTGCCGCGCTACCCCTCGCTCCCCGGGCGGCTGAAGGCGAAGAAGAAAGAGATCGAGCGGCTCAAACCGCAGTGGCAAGATGGTGGGCTCGAGAAGATCCGGCTCAAATTGCCGGTGCAGCTTGGCCACACCGTCGAGATCCTCGGCAAGGATGGCGACACCGGCGCCCAGGTGGCCGAGCTCTTGCAGCGCCTGCGGTTGCTCTGAGCATGGTCCTCGCCTTTATCGAGCACGCCGCTGGAGCTCCGACCATGCTGTCGCTCGAGGTGCTGACGATGGCCGGGCGCGTCGCGCGCGCGTGGGGTAGGCCGCTCGAGGTCGTCGCGATTGGTCCCCAGGGCGCAGCGGCGGCGGGAATCCTTTCGTCCTACGGCGTGAGCAGGTTGCATGTGGCCGACGATCCACGATTGGCGGAGTACGCGCCGGCTGCCTGGGGGCACGCCCTCACCGATCTGACCGACCAGCTCAACCCCGAGATCATCATCGGGACGGCGAGCGACCGAGGCGGCGAGGTCATGGCCCACGTTGGTGCGCGCATGGCGCTGCCGATGGCCGCCAACTGCACCGAGGTCGCGACGGCTGATCCGTTCGTCGTGACCCGCCAACGCTGGGGTGGCAGCCTGCTCGAGGAGACGCACGTCAAGGGAAGGATCAAGCTGCTGACGCTCGCCCCGCATGCCCTGACCGCCGAGGCGTCGCCCAGCCGAACCGAGGTCGAGACTCGTGTCTTTGCGCCGGTGCTCGACGACAAGGATTTCCGCGTGCGACTCGTCCCCCAGGTCGAGGCCGACACCGGAAAGATCTCCCTGGCGCAGGCGCGCGTGGTCGTCGGCGGCGGCCGCGGGGTGGGCAGCTCCGAGGGTTTCGCCGCGCTCGAAGAGCTGGCGGACCTGCTCGGCGGTGCCGTCGGCTGCTCGCGCGCCGTGACCAGTCTGGGCTGGCGGCCGCACAGCGACCAGGTGGGCCAGACCGGGACCCGGATCGCGCCGGATCTCTACATCGCCTGCGGGATCAGCGGCGCCATCCAGCACATGGTGGGTTGTCGCGCCGCCAAGCACATCCTCGCCATCAATACCGATGCCGCCGCGCCGATCGTGGCCCAGGCGGATTACGCCGTGATCGGCGACGTTCAGAAGGTGCTCTCGGCCGTGAATGCCGAAATCCGTCGGGTCAAGGCGGGCCAACCGAGCCGAAGTCCTGCGTAATGCGCTGGGCCGGAGCCGGCGCGGCCATCATCGCGGCGGCGAATAACGCCCTGTGGCAGCCGCGAGTCTGATGCTGCTCGGACTCTTCGCTATGTTCTCGATCGGGCTGCCGCTCGAGGTGGCCGGGGTCCTTGCTGGCCTGGGCCTTATCAAGACGCTGGGGACGCGAGGTCCTCTTGCGAACGGTCAGGAAGGCGGCAGCGGCTTCAGTCTCCTCGGCGGGACCTACGAGTACCGCTGCGATAACGGCGCGCTCACCATTTCGACCGAGCCGGCAAGGTCCGAGCGTCAACGTGGCGCGAGCGTCGATCCATACAAGCGCCAGGTTCCAGGGAGTCCCTTTAGCGCCTGCTCACCGAGGTCGCGGAAGGTCCGGTCACGATCGGCGAGCGTCTCATGCACGACTCGTGAGATCACGATCTCATTCGGTCCGGCCGTCGCCATGACGCGCGCCGCTGCGATCACGGCGACCCCGCTAACCTTTTCGCCGCGCAGCTCGCACTCTCCGGCGTGCAGCCCGAACCGGCTGTCGAGATCGAGTTCGTGCAAACGGTCGCGAATCCATTGCGCCGAGCGCAGCGCATCACCGGATCGATCGAAGACGGCGAAGAAGCCGTCGCCGGCCGTGTCCATTTCACTCCCCTTGAAGCGCCGCAGTCCGCGCCTCACGGTCGCACGATAGGTCGTGAGCGTCTCGCGCCAGCGCTCGTCGCCCATCGC
>Ga0209471_1001998_pt1 | contig 11914 bp, 8 predicted proteins | sample GraSoiAngelo_128_FD_185885 | JGI IMG/M metagenome (GOLD analysis project Ga0209471, IMG submission 185885) | Grasslands soil microbial communities from the Angelo Coastal Reserve, California, USA - 14_0927_12_20cm (SPAdes) (version 2) | ecosystem: Environmental > Terrestrial > Soil > Grasslands ...
AGCTCGCGCTGCTCCTCGCGCTGTGCCGCGGGGCGGAGCTGCTCGTGCTCGACGAGCCGACCTCGGGGCTCGATCCCGCGGTGACCGAAGAAGTGCTGCAGGCGCTCGTGGCGCACGTCGCAAGCCAGGAAACGACCGTCTTCTTCTCCTCGCACCAGATCGCCGAGGTGGATCAGATCGCCGACCGCGTCGCAATCGTCGACCGCGGCCGCGCCGTGGTGGCGGGCGAGCTCGAGGAGCTGCGCGAACGCTATCGGCGCATTCAGCTCGTGTTCGACGGCGGCGCGCCGCAGCCGGCCTTTCGCGCGCCGGGCGTCGAGCGGATGCGCCGTGAAGGGCGCGTGCTCACCGTGCTGTCGAGCGCCGGCGCCGATCGAATCATCGATGAAGCGCGCGCGCTGAATCCGGTCTCGGTCGACGTCGTGCCGGTGACGCTGAAGGAAATCTTCCTCGAAACCGTGTCCGCGGAGGACTGACATGCTCTGGCGAAAATCGTGGCTCGAAACCCGCACCCGGTTCCTCATCGGCCTCTTTCTCCTGCTGCTCCTCGCCGCGGGCAACGTGCTCGAGTACCCGCGCGTGTCGGCGCTCATCCCGGCGGCGCGTTCGCTCGATACCGGCGGCGGCGCGCTGGGCGGCCTGATTCGAAAGGCCGTGGAGCTGCAGCACGACTATCGTGGCTTCATCTGGTGGCAGTGGTTCCGGCAGAACCTCACTCAGATGTGGACGCTGTTTGCGGTGCTGCTCGGCACCGGTGGCCTGCTCTCGCAGACCTCCGGCGGCGCCGCATCGTTCACCCTGTCGATGCCGGTGTCGCGAACGCGCGTGATCGGCATACGGGCCGCGACGGCGGTCGCCGAGCTGCTCGCGCTCGCGCTGGTGCCCTCATTGTTGCTGCCCCTGCTCTCACCCGCTGTCGGACAGAGCTACGCCGTCGCGGACGCGCTCGTCCACGGCGCGTGCGTCTTCGCGGCCGGCCTCATCTTCTTCAGCCTCGCGTTCCTGCTGTCGAGCGTGTTCGACGACATCTGGCGTCCCGCGCTGATGGCGTGCGTCGTCGCGGTGGTGCTCGCGATCGGCGAACAGATTGTCGCCGACGGATCGCGCTACGGCATCTTCGGCGCCATGACCGCTGAAGTGTATTTCCGGACCGGCGGCCTGCCGTGGCCAGGCCTGTTCGTCAGCGCCGCTGCATCCGCCGCGATGCTCTACGGCGCCGCGATCAACATCGCCGAAACAGATTTCTAATCGCCAAAGGAGATTGATATGTACTGCACTCTTCGCACGTCAGTAGTTGTCGTCGTCTTTCTGTTCACGGCCGCTTCGCTGCGCGCGCAAACGGCCGTCGATCCGTCGGGTCATTGGGAGGGGCTGGTGCAGGTGCCGGGAATGGACATCGCGTTCCAAATCGACTTTGCGAAGAGCGGCAGCGGCATCACCGGCGCGGTCAGCGTTCCCGCGCAGCAGCTGACCGGGCTGCCGCTGCAGAAAGTCGTGGTCGACGGCCGCTCGATCGAGTTCCAGGCTCGCACCGACCAGTCGTTCGACGGCACGATGTCCGATGATGGCGGATCGATATCCGGAAGCTATTACATCGACGGCGCCGCGGTGCCGTTCACGATGACGCGAAAGGGCGAGGCCAGGATCGCCGCGCCGATCACCGGCGGCCGGATCGGAAAGGAGCTGGAAGGCCGCTGGAACGGCACGATCGACGTCAACGGCGGCTTGAAGCTCGTCCTCACGATGACGAATCACGCCGACGGCACGTCGACCGGCGCTCTCGTCAATCGCGGTGAGGGCGGGCTCGAGATCCCGGTCAGAATCACCCAGGACGGCGCGCGCGTAACGCTCGACGTACCAGCGCTGGGCGGATCGTACGCGGGAACGCTGAACGAGAATGCTACTGAACTAACAGGAACCTACAGTCAGGGAGGCCGTTCCGCGCCGCTGATTTTCAAGCATGCGGCCGGGGATGACAGGCGGTAGCGTGAGCCGCGCAGCGTCCCGCGGTCAGCGCCGCGCCGTGCGCGCGCGATTCCAGCACAGGTATTCGACGCGACGGTAAGGGAATCAAATGGCGCGCGCATTGTGCGGCGCTGAACCACGAAATCTGCCATATCATGAGGCCGTGAGAACTGTCCCGCGCCGACGGCTGCTCGCGGCGCTGCTGCTCGCGGTGGCGGCACCGATGGCGTCGGCCGCACTCGCGCAGGTCGGACAGGATCCGAACTGGCGGCCACGGATCTGGGTTGGCGGCGGCCGCTTCTATCGCACGCCTCCGAAATGGGCCGCGCGCGAAAACTTCGACGGCTCGTGGAATTTCTGCCGCGGCTTCTACTACAGCAACCGCCGCGAAGCGGGCGGCAGCGGGTGGGACACCGACTTCCCCGGCGCCGACAACAACTTCTCGGTCCGCCTCGGCGAGTTGACGAACGTGGCGGTTCGACTCGATGCATCCGGCCAGCCCGATTACGTCGTGGTGCGCCTGACCGACCCGCTGCTGTCGCGCTGCACGATGCTGCATCTGGAAGACGCCGGCACCGCGCGCTTCACCGACGAAGAGGTCGAGGCGCTGCGGGCGTACCTGCTGAAGGGCGGCTTCATGACCGTCGACGACTTCTGGGGCACCGACGCGTGGGACCAGTGGGCCGACGAGATCGGCCGCGTGCTGCCGCCGAGCGCGTATCCGATCTTCGACATCCCGCTCGATCATCCAATCATGCACACGCTGTACGACGTGAAGGAGATCGAGCAGGTGTCGTCGATTCAGTTCTGGGGCCGCTGGGGCTCGGTCTCGGAGCGCGGCGCGGACAGCGCGCGCGTGAACTTCCGCGGCATCAACGACGAGAAGGGGCGCCTGATGGTCGTCATGGCGCACAACACCGACATCCCCGACACCTGGGAGCGCGAGGGGGAGAACAAGGAGTACTTCGATCGCTTCTCGCCGAACGGCTACGCCGTCGGCGTGAACATCGTGCTGTACGCGCTCACCCACTGACGTGCCCGCCACGACCGAGATCGTCGAAGCCGAAGGCCACCTGATCGATTCGCAGCTGCTCAACGCGATGTTCGACACCGTCGTGCGCCACGACGGCGCGTTCGAGGTGCTCGACTTCAGGATCGGGCGCACCAACGACGAACCGTCCTTCGTCTCGATGCGCGTGACCGCGCGCGAGGCCGGCGACCTGACGGAGCTGCTCGAAGAGCTGGTCACCCTGGGGTGCCGCGTTGCGCGCATCGAGGACGCGCACCTCGTCTCGGCCGATCGCGACGGCTGCGCCCCCGACGACTTCTACTCCACGACCAACCACCAGACGTTCGTGCGCCGCGGCGGCCTGTGGGTGACCGTCGAGAACCAGCGGATGGACGCGGCAATCGTGATCCAAGACCACCGCGCCGTCTGCCGCAAGCTGCGCGACATCCGAAAGGGCGACTTCGTCGTCTGCGGTGTCGCGGGCGTGAAGATCGTTCCCGAATTTCGCGCGCGCGATCGTTTCGGCTTCGCGTTCATGACCAACGAGATCTCGTCGGAGCGGCGCGTCGAGGTCGGCGTGTCACGGATCGCGGCGATGATGCGCGACGCCAGGAAGCACGGCGAGCGGATCGCGTTCGTCGCCGGGCCGGTCGTCATCCACACCGGTGGAGGCGCGTATTTCTGCGACCTGATTCGGCGCGGGTACGTCGACGTGCTGCTCGCGGGCAACGCGCTCGCCGTGCACGACGTCGAGCAGGCGCTGCTCGGAACGTCGCTCGGCGTCGATCTCGAAACGGGCAAGGCCATCGAAGGCGGTCATCGCCACCACATGCGCGCGATCAATGCCATCTACCGCGCGGGCGGTCTGCGGCCGGCCGTCGAGCACGGGGTGCTGAAGTCCGGCGTGATGTACGAATGCATCCGCCACGGCGTCGACTACGTGCTCGCCGGCAGCATCCGCGACGATGGTCCGCTGCCGGACACGATCGTGAACCTGGTCGAGGCGCAGGATCGCTACACCGCGGCGCTGCAGGGCGTCACGCTCGTGCTCGTGCTGTCGTCGATGCTCCACGGCATCGGCGTCGGCAACATGCTGCCGGCGTGGGTGCGGCTCGTCTGCGTCGACATCAACCCCGCGGTCGTCACGAAGCTCGCCGACCGCGGATCGTCGCAGACGATCGGGATGGTCACCGACGTCGGCTTGTTCTTACGTCAGCTCGCGTCGGCATTACATTAGATAATGAGCGTATGAGCACGGAACTACGCTGCGTGTTCGTTGCCAGCGGCGAGTTGCAGGCCCAACAGGTCCGGGCGTTTCTTGAAGCGCAGGGGATCTCCACCGCCGAACGTGGAGAGTCGCTGCGCCACACGCACGGCCTGACGATCGACGGCCTCGGCGCCGTCCAGGTGTGGGTCGCCGAAGCCGATGTCGACCGGGCGCGCGAGCTGCTCGAATCTGCCGAATCGGGGGCGTTCCGAATCGCCGACGAAGAGAAACTGCCGAACGCTTGATCTACGTACCCGAGTAACGTAGCTCCTGGCCGACGAGCTTCGCCGGATCGGCGCCGCGCTTCGGGCGGAACTTCTGCACGCGCCCGTTGAACACTTCCGCCAGATACAGGTTGCCGTCCTGATCGGTCGTGATCGAGTGCGGTCCGTTGAACTGGCCGGGCGAGCCGCCAGGGCCGCCCCACCCGTATAGGTACTTACCCGTCAAGTCGTACTTGACGATCCGGTTCGTTCCGCCGTCCGACTCCCACAGAAATTGATCGGTCGTAATCAGATGCGCGTAAGGCTGCGACCGCACGCCCGTCGTCCACATGTCGAGGAACTTCCCGTTCTCGTCGAACACCTGAATGCGCCGATGTCCGCGGTCGACGACGAACAAGCGGCGGTCCCTGCTGATCTGGATGCTGTGGACGGTGTTCCATCAAAAGTATGATCAAAAGAATGGAGCGGAGTTGCGCGGTCGCGGCGGCGTCGCGTTCTGCGTAAGCGCGTGCGCGCTGGAAATCCTCCGTGGTCGAGAGCCTTAACTCTGTAATGTGCTCTCAGAATCCGATCACGAACATCCGCCCGTCGTTCTGCGTGTAGATCCGTCCATCGGGACCAATCGACAACGGCGTGTAGGCAGCGCCGATCGCCAGCTGCGTGAACACGGTATTCACCAGGTTCCCGTTGCGATCGATCTCGTACAGGTTGCCGTCCTCACTGTTCGAGAACACCGTCCCGTTCACGTCGACCGCCGGCGCGTTGACACACCACTCGAAGAAGCGCGGGTGATCGGACGTGCACGACAGCGTGCCGTCCGCGTTGCGGGTGCAGCTCAACGGATTCGTATTCTGAAACCGCCAGTTCACCGACAGATCCGGCGTGAGCGACGACATGAAGTACTGCTCGCCATACGACGGGTGCGTCGCGTCGCGATCGGGCGGGCAGATCTTCGCGTCGTTACAGTACGACCCGACGTCGCCATAATGATTTTCCTTCGTGATGACGGCGAACGTTGGCGCGCCGGTCGCCGTGGTGAACGGAAAGATCGACGGTGTCGTGTCCCATCCGAACTGGAATCCGCCCCACGGCGCCGCCGTGTCGAGGTATTGGCCTGTGCTCGACCAGCGCATCAAGTGTCCCTGCGCGTAGTTGTAGCGCGTGTACGCGCCGTAGTAGATCGATCCATCGGGCGCGACGACCGGCGCCGACGTCGAGTCGTCGAGCACTCGGCCCGACCCCGGCATCCCATCGGGCGGACTGACGCCTGCCGGCGTTCCCGCGCGGCAGCCGCCAGGCATTCCGTTCGCCGGAAGGAACGGCGTGCCGCAGCCGTCGTGGAAGCGACTGCGCATCGACGAGGTCCATTTCGGCGTGAGGTCTCTGTTGATGGCGATCAGGTAGCCGTAATAGTCGTTGAGCGACGCGCGGCTGATGTCGTAGATCGTGCCGTCGGGCCCGATCGCTGGCGCGGTGTTGACGGGCGGACGCTGCGAGCCGCACGCGACTGTCAGAGGCTCCGCCGGCGAGCCGTCCGGATTCAGTACCGGCCATGGCAAATCGGCGATCGCATATCGGAAGGTGCACCGATCGGTCGCGGCGGGTGCTCCGGGAACGAGCGTCGACCATGCCACCGCTCTCGGCACGTCGGCCGCCGTCACCTTCACGAGCCACGACTGCGGCACGTCGACGAGCCACGGATCCTTGGCGCTGCCATCGAGCTGCATGACGTTGTAATAGATGTTGCCGAACTTGTCCGCGCTCAGCGGCCCGACGGCGTAGCTGTTCGGATCGATCGTCGCAAATGGACTGATGTGCGCGATGATCGCGCCGGTCGCGCGATCCAGCTTCCATAACGTCCCGCCGAATCCCGGCACGTACAACGCATTCGACGTCAGCGCGCCGTGATACACCGGCTCCCATCCCGGTCCGTCCTTGTCGACCGAGAAGGGGACCGGCTTCCAGTCGCCGGTGAACTCCCACTGCTGCACGAGCTGCCCGTTCACCCACGAGTACCTCCGCTCGCCCCAGGTCTGCGACTCCCAGTGCTTGATGTTCAGGAACTGACCGGTCTTGAACTCCATGAACACGTCGTTGCCGGCGATGAGCGGCGTCTGGTAGTGGACGAGCAAATCACCTCCCGCGTATGCGCCGTTCTGTTCCTTGTCGGTGAACGGGTCGTACACGGCGTTCGCGAGGATGCGCGAACCCGTCTGTCCGACCGCTGAGACGATGCCTTGATGCTGCGGATTCTGTCCCCATTGTCCCCACCAGACGGCGGCGGGCGGTGCGGCGACGAGCGATACGGCGGTCGCGGCGAAAAGAGCTCCAACGAAGAGCGGCGTTCGACGCGTATACATTGGTCCTCCCATTCGAGAAGGGTGCACGGTAACACCGGTGGATCCAAACGGCGCGTGAATCACATCATTTCTTTGTGCAGGCGCAGCCGCCAGCTGCTCCACACCGCGACCTCGGCCGCGACACTGACTCGTCCGATGGCACCGTCGAGTGGTTGCCGCCCTTCCGGTAAGAGGGTAAAATCCGCGCGATACAGATCCTCATCGTTTCATAGGCGACGAGTCCTCGAAATTCCCTGCCTTCCAGGCGTGGAGGGATGTCGCATGACGGACAGGCCACGGTATCCGGGTATTCGGGTTACTGCCAACGGCAACCAGCTAGTCTCCTATCACACGGAAACGCGGATTGCGGACGGCGGCATCTTCTATCCCATCACCCCGTCGACCGAAGGCGGCGAGCTGTACCAACAGGCGTTCGCGGAAGGCAAGCTGAACGTCTTTGGCCGCAACACGATCGCCGTGGAGGCCGAGGGGGAGCACGCGGCGCAGGGTGGCGCCATCGCGTACTCGGTGTGCGGCAATCGCGTGGTCAACTACACGTCGGGGCAAGGCGTCGTGTACGGCGTCGAGCAGTACTACCATGCGCCGGGCAAGTGCTCGACGATGGTGCTCGAAGTCGCCGCGCGCGCGCTGACCAAGCACGCGCTCAACGTCCACTGCGGACACGACGATATCTACGGCGCGCTCGACACGGGCTGGATCATGGTCTTCGGCAAGGACGCGCAGCAGTCGGCCGACCAGGCGCTCATCCTGCGGCGGGTCACCGAGTTGAGCCTTACGCCGGGCATGAACATCCAGGACGGTTTCCTGACGTCGCATCTCGAACGAACCTTCTACAAACACGAATCGGCACTCATCCGCGAATACCTCGGCTCGCCCGACGACATCATCGATTGCCCCACCGAGAGCCAGCGCATTCTGTTCGGCCCGAAGCGGCGTCGCGTGCCGCGGATGATCGACCTGACGAACCCGGTTCTGCTCGGTCCGGTGCAGAACCAGGAGCACTACATGCAGGGCGTCGTCGCCCGGCGCAACAACTTCACCGAGCCGATTCTCGCGTTCCTTCAGGACGCGTACGAGGAGTTCGGACGGTTGACGGGCCGCTATTACGGCCTCGTCACCGAGTACAAGACCGACGATGCCGACACGGTCTTCGTGTCGCTCGGGTCGGCGGCGGAAAACATCGAAGCAGCAGTCGATTACCTCCGCGCGCGCAGCGGCGCGAAGCTCGGGTCGATTCACCTGAACGTCATCCGTCCGTTCCCCGAGGCGGCCGTGATCGCGGCGCTCGCCGGCAAGAAGAACGTCATCATCCTCGAGCGGACCGACGAGGCGATGGCGGGCGACAATCCAATGGGTCGCGATATCCGGACGGCGCTGAACAAAGCGCTTCGGACGCCGGCGCATCCGGCGAGCGACGGACTTCCGGCCATCACGATCGATCAGATGCCGCAGCTTTTCTCCGGCATCTACGGGCTCGGCTCGCGCGACTTCAGGCCGGAGCACGTGATCGGCGCGTACGAGTTCGTCACCGGCGCGCGGGCACGCAAGGACGGCAAGCGCGCCGACGAAGGCACGACGTTCTTCGTTCTGGGCGTCGACCATCCGTACGAAGTGAAATCGGACGACGCGCCGTCGCTGCTGCCCGAACATGCGATCGCCGTACGGTTTCATTCCATCGGCGGCTGGGGCGCGATCACGACCGGCAAGAATCTCGGCGCGATCCTCGGCGATTTGAACGACCTCCTCTACGAGCGCGACAAGGTCGTCGACGAGCTCGGCAACCCGAAGGAAATCATTCACGTCAGCGCCAACCCGAAGTACGGCTCGGAGAAGAAGGGGGCCCCGACCTCCTACTTCATGGTGGCAGCGCCCGAACGCATCCGTGTCAACTGCGATCTCCGCCACGTCACGGTCGTGCTGTGCTGCGATCCCAAAGCGTTCACGCATACCAACCCGCTGGACGGCATGTCGGAAGGCGGCTGCCTCGTGTGGGAATCCGAGGAAGAAGGCGAACAGGCGTGGGAGCGCCTGCCGCTCTGGGCGCGCCGCCAGATCATCGACAAGAACATCCGCGTCTTCACGCTGCCCGGCTTCCAAATCGCGCGCCGCGCCACCGATCGTGCTGACCTGCACCTCCGCATGCAGGGCAATGCGTTCCTCGGAGCGTTCTTCGCGGTGTCGCCGCTGCTCGAGGAGTTCCGGATCACGCAGGACCAGTTCCGCGAGGTCGTGCGCCGGCAGTACGTAAAGAAATTCGGGCGGCTCGGCGAGGCCGTCGTCAACTCCAACATGGAGGTCATGACGCAGGGCTTCGAGCGCGTGCGCGAGATTCGCGTCGGCGAGCTGCAGGCGCCGGATCGGTCGACGCTCAGGGGCAAACCGTTCCTTCCGGTGGTCGAGGACGGCAACGGACACGGCTGCGGCTGCCGATCGAATCCGATCCCGGACGGTCAGGCGGCGCGGACGCCGGTCACGCAGGTCGCGACGTTCGACGGCGAATTCCGATCGGGCCTCGGCTACAACCAGCCGGCCTCGGCGCTGGCGTCGGTGGGCGTCATGGCAGCGGGCAGCGGCGACACGGCGTCGAAGTACGTCGCGCGCCGCGAGACGCCGCTCTACATCGCCGAGAACTGCACGCAGTGCATGGAGTGCATCGCCGTCTGTCCCGACACGGCGCTCCCGAACTGCTCGCAGGATCTCGAGACGATCCTGCGCACGGCGATCATGCGGTACGTCCGTGATGCGGGCGAGCGCGGCAAGATGATCCGCTCGCTCCCGGAAATCGAGACGCGCACGCGCGCCATGATGCGTGAGGCGATTGCGACCGGCGCCGACACACCGCTGCCGCAGATCCTCCGCACGGTCACCAACGAAGTCGACGGCTTCTCCGTCGACGCCAAGCGGCAGTTCTTCGACATCATCGACAAGGTGCCGATGGCGTATCAGAAGGCGAACGCGATCTTCGCGACGCCGGAGAAGCGGAGCGCGGGCGGCGGCGGCATCTTCTCGATCTTCGTCTCCGACCTCTGCAAAGGGTGCGCGGCGTGTGTGACCGCGTGCGGCGAGCACCAGGCGCTGCGGATGGTGCAGGAGACCGAAGACGTCAACGCCGAGCACGAAACGGGCACTGCCTTCCTGGACCTGCTGCCCGATACGCCGCAGAAGTACCTCGGTCTCTACAACGACACGCGGCCGCAGGACTCGAAGACGGCCACGCTGCGCAACATGCTGATGGTCCGCAGGAACTACGACGCGCTCGTGTCGGGCGACGGCGCCTGCGCCGGTTGCGGCGAAAAGAGCATTCTGCGCGCCATCGCGGCGGTGACCGAAGCCTACATGCGGCCGATCTTCCACGCGAAAGCCGATCGGCTGCGCGCGAAAGCCGACAACCTTGAAAAGGTCGGCGCTCAGAAGCTCGCCGATCTGAAAGCGCGCAGTCAGGAAGAGTACGACCTGTTCCGTCAGATAGTCGCGCACCTCCTGATGGGCCTGGGCGGCGAGGACGACAAGGACACCAAGGCGCGCATCGCGGGGCACGGGCCGCTCGCCGACGAGGACATCATCGGCGCGCTCACGGCCGTCATGCGCCGGGAAGCGTTCAACCACAAGAACCTGCAGTCGGTCGACGGCCGGCTCGCCAACGGCATGTCGGTGATGGCGATGGCGGCGCATACCGGCTGCAATACGGTGTACGGTTCGACGCCGCCCAACAATCCGCATCCGTATCCGTGGATGAATTCCCTCTTCCAGGACGGCGTCACCGTCGGCTGGCTGCTGGGCGAAAGCTTCATGGTCGATCACGCGCGGCGATCGGTCATCCCCGAGCGGCTGGTCGACTCGCTCATGAATCGCGAGCGCGACGTCATGACGCCGCGCGAGTACTACGAGTTCACGCATTTCAGCGATGCGCTGATGACGGATCAGGAGGTGCTGGAGCTGCCGAAGGCGTGGGTCGTCGGCGGCGACGGCGGCATGGGCGACATCGGATACCAGAACGTGTCGAAGGTCGTTCTGCAGAACCGCCCCAACGTCAAGGCGGTGATGCTGGATACGCAGGTGTACTCGAACACCGGCGGCCAGAACTCCGACTCGACGCCGATGCTGGGCGGCAACGACATGAACATGTTCGGCGCCGCGACGCAGGGCAAGAACGTCGAGAAGAAGACCGTCGCCGAGACGTTCCTGGCGGGCCACGGATCGCCGTTCGTCGCGCAGGTGTCGATCGCGAACGCGCCGAAGCTGTATCGGTCGATCCTCGACGGCATCGAATATCGAGGGACGGCGTTTCTGCAGTGCTTCACGACGTGTCAGCCCGAACACGGCGTGCCCGACGACATGGCGCTCACCCAGGCGCAGCGCGTCCGTGACTCGCGCGGGGCGCCCGAGTTCGTCTTCAACCCGAGGCTCGGCGAAACATATCAGGAAGCCCTCGATCTCAAGGGCAACCCGTCGATGGATCTCGACTGGTACGACACCAAGTTCAAGAACAGCACCGAAACGTATCGATATACCGTCGCGCACTGGTGCGCGAGCGAAGCGCGGTTCCGAAACCACCTGAAGAAGATCAAGGAAACGGACGCGCAGAAGCTGATCCCGCTCGAGAACATGCTGGCGCGCATCACGCAGCAGGATGTCGTCTACCGGCGGTACCTCGTCCCAACCCACCGCGCGTACGTGCCTGACTTCGGCGTCTATATCAAGGTTCAGGGCGCCGCGGGCGACGTCGAATATCGCGCGCTGTCGCGCCAGCTCGTGCTCTTCTGCGTCGAGCGCCGGAAGGCATGGCGCATGCTCCAGAGCAAGGCCGGCATCGAGAACCGCGAGTACAAAGCGCAGCGGTCGCTGCTTGCCGACGTCGACGCCGCGAAGATCCCGAAGGAAGACTTCTTCGCACACGCCGAGCAGATGCTGAAGGAGCGCATGCCCGCCGCCGCGGCGCACAAACCGGCCGCTGAACCCAAAGCCCGTCCGCCTGCTCCGGCACCACCACCGCCGGCTCAATCGGGATCGTCGGCGTCGCCGGTTGCGGTGTCTTGAACTGGTTGCCGGTTGCTGGTAGTTGCTCGCAGTTGCTGGCCGCTGAACGGGC
>Ga0209471_1002000_pt1 | contig 11909 bp, 9 predicted proteins | sample GraSoiAngelo_128_FD_185885 | JGI IMG/M metagenome (GOLD analysis project Ga0209471, IMG submission 185885) | Grasslands soil microbial communities from the Angelo Coastal Reserve, California, USA - 14_0927_12_20cm (SPAdes) (version 2) | ecosystem: Environmental > Terrestrial > Soil > Grasslands ...
CCAAGCGGTCACCGTCGACGACGTCAGTCACAACTTGCGCTTGGTGTCGGCGCCGCTGGCCGTCGACGCCGCGGCCAGCGCGCTCGACGAGGGCAAGCTGAGGATGTCGCCGTACCACGGGCAGGTCTACACCGACGACCTGGCGCCCATCGAGCAGCTGATCGACGAGATCATCTTCGGCTACCTGACCAACCACTAAGTGCCGGGGTGGAGGACTCCTTGGACCTGCTCGCCGGCGAGTGCCTGGTCGTTTTCGATGCAGAGCAGCCGCACTCGCCCAGTTGCGACCACCTGGTCCTTCTCGTCGAGGACGCGCGCCTCCCAGACTTGCGTGCGACGACCCCGAGTGATTGGCGTCGACACCGCTTTGAGCTTTGCGCCCGCTCGCACGGCGCGGATGAAGCTCGTGTTGTTCTCGAGCCCGACCACATGCTGGCCGCGAGGCATGGCAAACAGCGCCGCGCCAATTGAGGCAAGGGATTCGATGAGGCCGCAGTGGACTCCGCCGTGGACGATGCCGTAGCCCTGCAGGTGCTCGGTGCCGACACGCAGCTCGGCCCGCACCTCGTCCTGGGTCGCGAGCGTGATCGTCACGCCCATCGCCTGCAGCCAGCCTTCCGGCAGCTCGTTCATCCGCTGCGAGAAGTCCTGGCTCACAAAACAAGATCCTAACGATGAAAAGAAGAGAGCCGGGACACGGCCCGGCTCCCTTGTCGACGTTCGCAGAACTACCGCCTCCGACTCCAGGAGCCGGATTCGGAACTGGAAGCCCTTAGAGGCTCACGTCCTCCCGAGCTCCCGGCTGGCAAACGAGGCGGTTGGCTCCGCGATTCGGTTTATCCAAGGTTCCGCCTCACCTCCTTTGCCCCACGGGCGTTGAACTTCGAAGGGGAGTGTACCAGCCCTCCGGACCACAGGGCCCCTAGACTCTTGGCTCGATGCCACGCAGATATGTCGCCGTGTGTGGCGCTTCAGACGCGACGGCTTCGCAGCTCGAGGCGGCGCGGGAGGTGGGAAAGCTGCTGGCGGAAGCGGGGGTTGTGGTCCTCAACGGCGGTCTCGGCGGAGTTGCCGGCGCGGCAAGCGAGGGCGCCGCGGGCGCGGGAGGTACCGTCGTGGGAATCCTTCCCGACGAAGATCGCCACGGCGCCAACTCTCACCTCACCATCTCGCTTCCGACCGGGATGGGTCAGGCTCGCAACGTACTCATCGTCACCGCCGCCGAGACCGTGATCGCGATCGGTGAGGGCTGGGGCACGCTGAGCGAGATCGCCGTGGCGCGGCGCATCGGCCGGCCGGTGGTCGCGCTCGACAGCTGGTCCGTGAAGGGTCTCGAGTCGGTCGACACGCCCGCGGACGCGGTCAGGCGCGCCCTTGAGTAGCCCCGCGCGTCAGATCGTGAGCGCGCCGCCTCCCCAACAACCTCGCGCGCAGGTCACGAAAAAGAAGCGGCTCAAGAAACGCGTCGTACCCAAAGCCGACGGCCGATACCTCATCTACTACGAGAAACCATGAGCGAGCTCCGCTGGCATCCGCTTCTGGAAGAGTGGGTTACCGTCGCCCCCTGGCGCCAGGACCGCACGTATCACCCGCCCGAGGATCACTGCCCGCTTTGTCCTACGAAACCGGGGCATCTCGAAACCGAGATCCCCGAGCCCGACTACTACATCGCGGTGTTCGAAAACCGATTCCCTTCGTTCACGGGCGAGCAGGGACGATGCGAGGTGGTCTGCTACACGCCCGACCACGACTCATCGCTGGGCGAGCAGAGCGTCGAGCACATCCGCGACCTGATCGAGGTGTGGCGCGACCGCACCAGCGAGCTGCGACGCTTGCCCAACGTGCGGTACGTCTACATATTCGAGAACCGCGGCGAGGCGATCGGGGTGACATTGAGCCATCCTCACGGACAGATCTATGCGTACCCGTTCATCCCGCCGGTTCTTCAGAGGGAGCTCCGCGCTGAGGCGAAGCACAAGCTAAAAACCGGTCGCTGCCTCTATTGCGACGTGATCCAAGGCGAGGGTGTCGGCGAGCGGACGGTACTTCGCGACGAAAACTGGATTGCATTCGTGCCGGCGTTCGCGCGCTGGCCCTACGAAGTCCATCTGGCGCCCGTTCGTCATCGCGCCGGCTTGCTCGACCTGGACGACGATGACAATGAATCATTTGCGCGAATCCTGAAAGGCATGTTGCAGAAGTACGACCGCCTTTTCGATCGCCCGCTGCCGTACGTGATGGCGATGCACCAGACGCCTGCCGGCCGCACGCGCGGCGACCATCACTTCCACGTGGAGTTCTATCCACCCAACCGGACCCGCGACAAGCTCAAATACCTGGCCGGGTCCGAGCTCGGCGCGGGCGCGTTCATCGTCGATGCCCGCGCTGAAGACAAGGCCGCGGAGCTGCGTGGAGTCTAGGCGCGAGCGTGCGGGTGCCTGGAAGGGCCGCGCGCCCGGCCGCGTGAACCTCATCGGCGAGCACGTCGACTATCTCGGCGCGGTGGTGCTGCCGGCGGCCATCGACAGGCATACGCGGGTCAGCGGGCGCGAGGCCAACGAATGGTCGATCGAAAGTGAGATCGGTGGCGGGCTGACGTACCTGCGCGCGATCGGCATCGAGCTCGGCGCCCAGCCTCAGCTGGTGAGTGTCGAGTCCGACATTCCTCCCGGGTCCGGCCTCAGCTCGTCGGCGGCGCTCCTGGTTGCAATCGCGGCGGGGCTGCGCCCGGAGCTCGACGGCAAGGAGGCTGCGCTCGCGTGCCAGCGTGCCGAGCAGCAGGCGACGGGAGTGCATGTGGGTGTGATGGATCAATTCGCGTCTGCTTTGGGCCGCCGCGGCCACGCCTTGCTCCTGGACTGCTCGACCCTCGAATATCAAGCGGTGCCCTTTCCGGATGAGCTCGCGATCGCGGTCATCGATTCGGGCGAGCACCGCTCGCTCGCGGATACCCCTTACAACGAGCGCAGGCGCGAGGCCGAGGCGGGGTTGCCAAAGCGACGGCGGCACGTCGACTCCGAGATCGCGCGCGTTCATGCCTTCGTCGACGCGCTCAAAGAACGACGCTTCGAAAGACTGGGAGTGCTCCTCAAGGAATCTCACCAAAGCCTCCGCGACGATTTCGAGGTGTCGACCCCTGTGGTCGACGCGCTCGTCGAGCGAGCGTGGGGTGTCGAAGGCTGCCTGGGCGCGCGCATCATGGGCGCGGGCTTTGGCGGCAGCATCCTCGCTCTCATCCAACGAGGTCGCGAGGTCGCGTTCGCCAATGCGATGAAGCGCGAGGTCATCTTCTGTGCCACTGCGGACGGCGCGTTCGTCCACACATCCAAGACCTCGTGAGCGACTGCCTCTTTCTCCCACTGCCGCAGCGGTCTGGTGCCATGCGCGAGCTGAGCGGCTGGGAGGCCGTGTGGATGTCTCTCGGCGAAGGCGAGGCCGAGCGGCTCACCATCGGACGCGGCGCGGGATGGAAGCCCATCGAGGTGCCGCGGCAGCTCGCGGCCCACGAGGGCAGCCAGGCGGTGTGGTACCGAACCGAGTTCCAGCGCCCGGATCATGCGGGACGCGTGCTGCTGCGAATCGGCGGCGCGTTTCTCGCGACGCATGCTTGGCTCAACGGCAAGCTGTTGGGCTCGCACTACGGATACTTCGCGACCTTCGGCTTCGACCTCACGCCCTACCTCAAGCCCGAGAACCTGCTCGTCATCTGCTGCGAGTCGCCGGTCGAAACACAGCCAGAGAAGAAGCGGCACGTGATGGGCATCTTCAACGACGGCGAGCTGAAGCCCTACCCGGCGTCGGCTTATTCGAGCCTGCCCGAGCCTTATCGTTGGGAGGTTCCAGTCGGCATCTGGGGCCCGGTCGGCCTGGAATACATCGGGCCGATCGCGGTCGACTGGATGCGCCTGAATCCGCAGTTCGAAGCCGGCGACGGCCGGCTGGAGGTGGAAGCGCGGCTCCGCAACCTCGACGGCCGGCAGATGGACGGCCAGGTGGAGCTCGTGGTCAGCTCGGTGGTAAACAAGGCGGCCGCGCCGCTGCGTCTCCATCGCGAAGTGAGACTCGCGGGCGGGGGCGAGCAGACCGTATCGATGCGCCTCGCCCTCCCCGGCGCCAGGCGGTGGGAGCCGTGGCGTTTCGGTGAGCGGCCGATGTACCGCGCCGAGCTGGCAGCGCGGACGGCCGGCGGTGCGGAGTCGACGCGGGTCGAGGATTCCTTCGGGTTCAGAGAGATCAAGTGGGATATCGGGCCGCGCCGCTGGAACTTTGCCGTCAACGGCAGGCCGATGTTCTTGCGGGGCGCCTGCTATGCCCCGTCGTATCGCCTCGACGAGCTCACGCCGGAGCGCTTCGACGCCGACATTCGCCTCGCCAAGGAGGCGAACATCGACGCGCTTCGCGTGCTGGCCAACGTCCTACCCCTCGAGTTCTACCGGCGCGCCGACGAGGCCGGGATGCTGCTGCTGCAGGAGCTGCCCTTATTGGGCGCTTACGCGTATCACGGGCGGGGCGACGACGCACGCTTTTTCGAAGTTGCCGCCAGAGAGCAGCAGGCGGAGATGGTCGAGCTGCTCCGCAATCGTCCCTCGGTGGCGATGTGGGTGGCGCACGACGACCCGCCCTGGCTCGCGGGCAATGCCGAGCTGGGCGACGTCAACGCCGTGCGCCAGAACCACTCCATCGACCAAGAGCTCAGGACTGAATTCGTGCGCATGGATAAAACGCGTCCCGCGCTTGCCGCATCGGGAGAGATCGACGAGCATGCCCTGCTTGGGTGGGCGACGGGTTCCTGGCGCGCGATCACAGAGGCGGAGCCCGTGATGGTTACCGCATTCGGAGCGCAAGCGCTGCCGAGCACGGATTCGCCGGTTTGGGAACAGATCGATGCGCGATGGCCGGTCGCCGACGACGACGCGGCCTGGAGATTCGCGGGCTTTCAACCCGTCAACTGGGCCGAGCGCGGTGTCGGGCTGCCGTCGGCGCACAGCGACCTCGAGTCATACATCAAGTCGTCGCAGTCATTCCAGGCCAACCTCGTACGTCTTGCGGCCGAGCACCTCCGCACCCGCAAGTTCGAGCCTTGCTGGGGAGCGTTTGCTTATCACTTGATAGACGCGTTTCCCGGCATCGGCTTCGGGCTGGTCGATGGTGCGCGAAGGCCGAAGCTCGCGCTCGAGGCCCTCGGCCGAGCCTTCAAGGCGACGCGGCTTGTCATCGAGCCGCTTGCCTACGACCCCGATCGCCCTTTCGGGATCATTCAGCGTCCGGCGGTTCCGTTCGGGGCGCGACTCATCGTTGTCAACGACGACCCGGAGCTGGCCGGCCCGGGCGTGGTGCGATGGACTCTGATGCGCGAGCGCCGCGCGGGTCGCCGTGGTGTGAGCCGGATTGCGGATGCGATGCAGAGAAAGTTTTCTGGCGCCGCAGACCTCGAGCTGCCCACGGCGTTCGAGCCCGCAGTCAGCGCGACGACCTTGAGCGCGCCGCTCGAAGTCGAGGGTGACTACCGTCTCGACGCCTCACTCCTGGTGGTTGGCCGTGAGGTCGATCGTACGGAGCTGCGTTTCACCGTGACGTCAACGCTCCCTTCGCCGGCTCCGCGCCCCGAGCTTCCCCGCTACCTGGCCGAGGGCCTCGCCGACCTGGCCAGCCTGCGCACGGAGAAGGATGGGCTGAGCTTCGTCCTCGAAAACCGGACCCGCCCCGCGGTGGTGGCCGGCGTCGGCGGCCTTCGCCTCGACGGCGTACCCCTGGCTCGGCACGACATCCAGGTCGAGACGCACGCCGGCCGAGCTCCGTTCCCGCGGCACCTCGACATGCCGGTCGGCAGGCGGATGCGCATTCACATCGTGACCGGCGAGCCCCTCGGCGTGGGCCGCCACTCTCTCGACGCCGACATCACGGTGCCTGGAGTCGCCTCGGGCCGCATCGTCATCAGCGGTACCGTTTAGGCCGGGTCCACTTGCGAGTACGGGTGGCATACTTCAGCACTGACGCGTCGACACGCGCGAGTGCGGGTCCGCAAGAAAGGTGTTTTCGTAATTGATCCAGATACGGACTCGAGATAAGGGAGGCCCTCCACCGGATGCCAACTGAAACCGTGTACGCCGATCTCGTCCTCGCGGTGGCGGCGCTCATTGCGGGCGTCCTCTACCTGAGGGCGCGACGCCGTCGCGGGAAGCGCAAGAAGGCCGGCCCTCCGGTCCGGCCGGCGACGCCGGCGCCGCAAGCTCCAGGCGGCCCACGAGGCGGCGTCACGACCTGGGCTCCGCCGCCTTCGGCGACGCCGGGGGGCACGGTCGCTCCAACGATCGTCGCGCCCCCGAACCCGAGCTGGGATCAACCGGCTGCCAAGCCTGCCACCGGCGGGTGGTCGGCTGGCGCACAGTCGCCGGCCTGGGGTGCCCCCGCGGGCGCGCCGCCTGCACCTCCGAGCGGGCCCCCGGCTGGACCTCCGAGCGCACCGCCGCCGGCGCCTGCTGCGGCCCCGACATGGGGAGCCCCCGCCGGCGCTCCTCCTTCACCAGCCAATCCCGCGGCTCCGACTTGGGGCGCGGCTCCGCCGCCTCCGCCCGCCGCGCCCGTTCCGGCTCCTTCCTGGGGAGCGTCTGGGCCGGCCGCGCCGCCGGCGCCTACCTGGGGTTCACCCGCGCCGGCGCCCTCCTCGGCGCCACCGCCACCCGCACCGTCGTGGGAGGCGCCCAAGCCCGCCGTCCCCTCCGCGCCCGCGCCCTCGTGGGGTGCGCCACCTTCGGGGCCACCTCCGGGTGCAGCTCCTGCGACCCCGCCCGACGCGTCGGGTCCGTCGTGGGGGAGTCCACCGGTGGTTCCATCCTGGGACTCGCCGGGGGTCGCATCCCCAGGAGCAGCGCCGGCCCCGGCGTGGGGGGCACCCGCGCCATCATGGGATGCCTCCGCGGCAGCAGCCCCGAACGCGCCTCCGGCCGCCGCGCCTTCATGGGGCGCGCCCGGGACCGCGGCCTGGGATGTGCCCAAGAGCGAGGAACCGGCCGCGCCCGCGGCGCCCAGCTGGTCGGCACCGCCGCCTCCGACAGCCGCCCCACCGCCACCGCCTCCGACTGCGGCTCCTCCGCCTGCGATTTCAGCCCCAAGCGCGGGTCCATCGTGGTCGCCGCCCGCCGAGCCTGCGGCCCTGCCGAAGTTCCCGGAGCCGCCTCTCGCGGAGACCGTGGTTTCGCCGCCTGGGCAGGCGCCTCCGCCGGCCCCGCCACCCTGGGAGTCGCCCGCCGCGTCGGCGCCGCCTGTGCCAGCGCCGCCCGCAGAACACATCCCTGACGTCGCTGAGACAATGGTCGCCTCCAGCGCGGCTGCCGCCGCCGCGCACGATGCCACCGCCCTGATGCCGGCCTGGCAGCCACCGCCGGCCGCTACCTCGCCGCCTGTTGAAACACTGCCGCTGGGGGGACCAACGCGACCCCTTCGCGCCGTGGGCGGCGCTGGTCCTCAGGCCGAGATCACAATCGAGTCCGGGCCCGACGCGGGCCACACCCACCGGGCCGGCGACTCCGCCCTGCGGCTCGGACGCTCGCCCGACAACGACCTCATCCTGCGCGACCCGGCCACGAGCGGACACCACGCTCGCGTGGAACGGCGCGGCGAGCAGTTCTGGATCGTCGACCTCGGGAGCACCAATGGCACGCTTGTCAACGGCGAGCCGATCCAGGAGAAGGAGCTCAACCACGGTGACCGCATCACCCTCGGCCAGAACGCGGTTCACTTCTCTGTCCTCGGCGGTTAGTCGCCGGAGCCATGCGCCTTAAGGTCGCCTCGGCGACCGACCCCGGCCTCGAGCGCGAGGAGAACGAGGACTCCGTGATCGTGTGGCGCAACAAGGCCGGCCTCGACACGCTGCTCGTCGTTTGCGACGGGATGGGCGGTCACGCGGCGGGGCAGATGGCGAGCAGCATCGCGGTCACCACCCTGACCAGCGTGCTGGCCGAGGACGGCGATGAGGGCGCGGACCTGGAGCGCTTGAAGCGTGCATGCAAGCAGGCCAACACCGCCGTGTTCGAGGCCCAGCGCGACAATCCAGAGTGGTCGGGCATGGGCAGCACGATGGTTGTGGCTGCCATCAGCAACGGCGAGGTGGCCGTCTTGAACGTTGGCGACAGCCCCGCGTATCTCTTCCACAACGGCGACGCCAAGCTCATCTCCCAGGACCACTCGTGGCCGGCAGAGCAGGTGCGGCTCGGAGTCATCAAGCCCGAGGAGGCGGCTTCGCATCCGCTGAAGCACCGCCTCACGCGTGCCGTCGGCGTCTGGGAGACGATCCAGTCATACACCGACAAGGTCAAGATCGAAGAAGGCGATGCGATCGTCCTCTGCAGTGACGGCGTCGAGACCGCGGGCGTCAGCGTCGCGGAGATGGGAAAGCTGCTGCTCAAGGACGGCGACCTCGACAAGGGCGCGAAGCGAGTCATCGACAGATGCAGAGAGCTGGGGGCGCCTGACAACGTGACCGTCGCCGTGGCGCGTTTCGACGTCGATGTCACCAAGACGCAGGCGCTGCCGCGCCTGAAGAAGATCGGGCTAATGCAGAAAGGCGCGGACCACTAGCTCGGCGACATGCTCGACTCGCATCGTCGAGCCACGCGACCTCAGCCCTGACTCCAGCTGCATCTGACACCCAGGGTTGCCGGTGACGACCACCTCCGCGCGGGTGCTCAACACGTCATCCAGCTTCTCCTGCAGAATTCGCGCCGACATCGCGGGTTCGAGCGTGCTGTAGAGCCCGGCCGCACCGCAGCAGATGTCCGGATGGCGCATCTCCACGAGCTCGACGCCGGGAATTGAGCGGATGAGGTCGCGCGGCTGTTTCTTGATGCGCTGCGCGTGCGCGAGGTGACACGCATCCTGGTAGGTGACGCGCATCGTCACCTCGCCGGCCGGCGTTGGAAGGCCCACGTCAACGAGCCACTCGCTCAGGTCTTTCACGCGTCCCTCCAGCTCGGGGTAGAAATCCTTCAGGTGCGCGCCGCAGCCCGCCGAGTCGACGATCAGCGCCTCGAAGTTGGAGTCGCGATACACCTGCATGTTCACGTCCCGCAGGCGCTCGGCCCCATCGAGGTCGCCGTTGTGCGCGAGCAGCGCGCCGCAACATCTCTCGGCGCGCGGGAACCACACCTCGCAGCCCGCGAGCTGTAGGAGCTTGACCGCCGCTTCGTGCGATTGCGGATACAGGATCGGCATCACGCATCCGACCAGGAAGGCGACGCGATGCTTCCTCGGGCCGATGGCCGGCGCGATGCCGCCGGCCGGCGGTTGGAATCGTGGCCGCAGCGCCGGCAGCTGGCGTCCGGACCGCACGAGCGAGGTGAGCCCGACCTTCTGTGCGGCCCTGGTGACGGCGCCGGCGGTGCGAAGGCGCCGCGGCTTGGCGAGGAGCTGGCGCAGGGCGGTGCGCGCGAGCCAGCGCTTCGGCGTGGGCCGACGAATGTGCTCCACCTCCGATCGCCCAGCTTCGATGATCCTTCCGTACGGCACCCCCGACGGGCACACGGCCTCACATGTGCGGCAGCCGAGGCAGAGGTCGATGTGGCGCGCCTGGTCCTCGGTGAAGGGAAGCCCGCCGCGTTTCCACTGCGTCATGAGGTAGATGCGCCCGCGCGGTGACTCTGTTTCCAATCCGGTCTGCCGGAAGGTCGGGCAGGCGTCAAGACACAAACCGCAGTGCACGCAGGTGGCAAGGTCGTCGTCGTTCAGCCTGGCGAAGGGTTGGGTGGTCACACGACGAATCTCCCTGGGTTGATCACCTCGTTGGGATCGAACGCCGTGCGGAGGCGGCGCATGAGGTGCAGCGTTGCGGGTGGCGTGCCCCACGCGCCGGCATCACGCCGAAAGTCGGAAGGGCCGGCCATGATCACGAGCGAGCCGCCGGCCGCTGCCGCCGCCGCGCGCACGTTTCGCACCTCGTCCGCGCCACCGTCGACCGTCCAGTTCGCGATGCCGGTCCCTGCCGAGGCCCACCACGATTGTTCCGGGCCGAGCCTTTCGAGGACGGGCCGGAGCTGATGCCGTGGTACCGCGATGCGTGCCCAGCGTGCCGGCGCACTCTTCGAATGCTCCGTCCACACCGCGCTGTCCACATTCGCCCAGCCCAGGTCGGCGACGGTGCGCTTGGTCGCGTCGGGGCTGCCGAGGAACCGGGCGATGACGCGGCCGCTCGAGAACACCTCGACCGCGGCCGGCGCCATCGGCGAGCCGAGCGCGCGATCAGCAGCGGACCAGACCTCGTTCATCGACTCGTGCTCGAAAGACACGGTTGCGTCGTGCAGCGGTTTCGGGAAGACCTTGAACGACGCGGCAACGATCACCCCGAGGGTGCCCATGGCGCCGTAGTGAAGCTTCATGAGGTCGTACCCACTGACGTTCTTGACGACGCGCCCGCCTGCGCTGGCGAGGCGCCCGTCAGGCAGCGCAACGCGGATCCCGATGAGGAAGTCCCGTGCGGAGCCGTAGCGCAACCGCAGCGGACCGGTCCATCCCGAAGCGAGCAGCCCGCCGATGGTGTGGCCGGGCGAGTTGAAGGGATCGAGTGGGAGAAACTGACCGCTCTTCGAGAGCAGCGCCTGCAGTGCTTCGAGCGTGATGCCTGCTTCAACGCTCACGACCATGTCCGCCTGCGAGTGCTCGAGCACGCGGTCGAGCGTGCCGGTATGGAGCTCGAGGCCATCACGGGCCGCCGGGTCGCCCATCTCGACGGACCGGCCGCCGCCGACAGGGAAGACTGCCATGCCGGCCTCGGCCGCTTCGTGCAGGCGCCGCGCGAGCTCATCGGCAGTCGCCGCGAGGCCGGTTCGCCCGGCGAGGTGCGGCATCTTCCGCTCGGGGTCGGGAAAGATCTTTCCCGGATTCATGATGCCGTGCGCGTCGAGTGCGTGCTTCACGAGTTTCATGGCGTCGAGGTCGTCCTCGCTGAAGACCCAGGGCATGAATGCTGACTTCTCGAGACCGATGCCGTGCTCGCCCGAAAGTGCGCCGCCAAGCTCGACCACGGCGCGCAGCATCTCCTCGCCTGCGCTCTCCACCTGCGGAAGCACCTCGCGGTCCCGAAGGTCGAAAAGGATGTTTGGATGCAGGTTGCCGTCTCCGGCGTGAAAGACGTTGGCAACCGGGAGCTTGTAATGCACGCCGATCTCGCCGACAGCCGAAAGGATCTGCGGCAGCCGGCTTCGCGGCACGACGCCGTCGTGCAGGTAGTAGTTGGGCTTGATACGGCCGAGCGCGCCGATGGCGCCCTTGCGGCCGGCCCACAGCAGGTCGCGTTCGGCCGGGCTCTGGGCTTCGCGCATGGCGTAGCCGTGGTTGTCAGCGAGGACTTTACGGATGGCGGTCATCAGCTCCAGCGTCGACTCGGCGATTCCGTCGACCTCGACCAGGAGCACGGCGCCGGCGTCGGTCGGATAGCCCGCGTGGTAATGCGCCTCCACCGCGCCGACGGTGACGCTGTCCATCATCTCGAGGGCCGCTGGAACTATGCCGTGGCCGATCACCGCTGACACGGCCTGGCTCGCGGCTTCGATGGTCGGGAATGCGGCGAGCAGCGTTGCCACGCTGGGGGGCGTGCGCAGCAGCCGGACCTTGACCTTGGTGATCGCGCAAAGGGTCCCCTCGGAACCGACGAGCACGCCGCACAGGTCGAGGCCGACCCGATCCGGGGCATCCCCGCCGACCCAGTGCACACTTCCATCCGCGAGCACGACCTCCATGCCCAGGACATGGTTGGTGGTGACGCCGTAGTAGAGGCAATGGGGTCCGCCCGAGTTCTCCGCGGCGTTGCCGCCGATGGTGCAGGCCTTCTGGCTCGAGGGGTCTGGCGCGTAGAAGAGCTTGTGGGTGGCGGCCACCAGTGACAGCTCCTGGTTCACCACCCCCGGCTCGACCAGGGC